>Ga0315534_1001049_pt1 | contig 19365 bp, 23 predicted proteins | sample SalMarSW160240MG_FD_203094 | JGI IMG/M metagenome (GOLD analysis project Ga0315534, IMG submission 203094) | Salt marsh sediment microbial communities from the Plum Island Ecosystem LTER, Massachusetts, United States - Salt Marsh Sediment SW1602-40 ... | reverse complement strand
AATCCAGAAGGAACATCAGAAATAAAGGACTTTTTTGAAAAGATGTGGAGTAATAGTTTGAACTCCCTAAAAGAATACGTTGAAAATGTGGAAATTAAAAACAGGAAACGAAGCAGAAGGAGTAGAAAATGATTAACGAGCCCAATAAGGAGATAAAAATGAGTATAGTAGTCGATGCTCCGCTAAAGAAAGTCTTCAGAGCCATCACAGATCCAAAGGAATTAACAAAATGGTTTCCAGATCTGGCGGTCTTCGAGCCTAAGGTGGGGGGAAGAGTACAATTCACTTTTTACAAAGGAAATTCTGATAAACGAGATAAAGATTTTTACCATGAAGGACAGGTTTTGGAGTTTGATCCCAATAAAAGAATTTCATATACTTGGAGTTATAAGAATATCCCAGGCTTTCCTAGAACTACAGTAACATGGCATTTAAAGGACATCGGCAATAATAGAACTAGAGTGGATTTGGTACATTCTGGATTTGTTGGTACTAAAAATGAAATGTATGATAATCATAAAGAAGGCTGGAAACATTTCTTGAATAATTTGGTTTTACATTATGAGCAGTCCTGTTAAGTTAAGCTCTCTCACACCACGACTCTGACGTCTGGAATTCGTAGTGCTCATAAGATGCTAGTGCTATTGACTAAATGATTGAAACACGACGTACTATATATTAAAAAGGCAATAAGTTACATTAAGATTAGGTAATTGAAGGTGTTCCATTTTTACGATTTGATAGTTTTGATAGTTTTTATACTACTTGTTGTATTATCACTAAATGAAATAGTACTCGGACAATTGGAAAGAGATCTGGGCAATCACATGGTTATAGAACATATGCTGTTCTTTTCTATTGGTGCCCTGTCAGTATGTATTGCTGAGCGAATTTTGAAATTCATGATAAACATTGAAAGGAAATCTTTGGACGATACTAAATCGGAAATCCAGCATCCTCCTTATAGGGCAACTGGGAAGGCAATCCAATATTGGAAGGCAATCCTGCGAACGATCTTCAAGTTAAATACACATCCTTGGAGCTGGATAGTTATTGCTGGTTCTCTCATTTTTATATGGCATATACCTCAAATTTTTGATTACGCTTCGACTCATGAATATGTCCATGCTATGCAACACCTCTCATTTATTGTGGTCGGAGCGGCCACGTTCATGATAATAAGGCTTCTAGGAGAATCATTTAACTTGTTTCTAATATTTTTACTAATCGGAATGATGGGTTTTAGTGGTTTAATCCTTGTTATTTCGGACAATCAAATTTATCAGGTTTACTCTATAGACAGCCACCATAATGCAGGTATTTACATGATCATATCCTTTGTCATACTTTTACTAGTAATACTGCCCACTTATCTGATTCGACGCACGATGTTTCACATAAATACTTCTACGTCTGGTGGCGATACATGATTCTTGCTAATGAAATAGTAAGAAAGTTATATGTACAAGTGTTACAAAGTAGACGAAGGGTATGGCAAAGATTAATGTAGGAAATATTTCTGAAATTCCTGAAGGAAAAATGACACATGTTGTAGCTGGCGACAAAGATATTTTGGTAGCAAATGTTCAAGGGAAGTATTATGCTACAAGCAATACCTGCCCTCACCAAGGTGCAGAGCTTCATGAAGGTGAGCTTAATGGTAGCGAGCTAACATGTCCATGGCATGGCTCGAAGTGGGATGTTACAACAGGCAATTTGAACTGGTTTCCTCAGAAATTAGAGCCGCTAGGATCATACAGGGTTACGGTAGAAAATGATTCCGTCTATGTAGAAGCTTAGCATTACCATATTGATTTTATTAATGAACAAACAAATGAGAGCTATTGTAGATTTGATGAGACATGTGATGTGGTCATGATTATATTAGTAATACCACATATTGACGATAGACGGTGAAGTATGCTTGTCTATTAGACCATCAAAGTTTCAACTAAAATTGTTAGAAATAACGTCACATCCAAGTACTGATATAATGTCATTTAAACTAGGTCGAAAAGATATTCAACAGGAGAATCATTATTTGGATTTCAAAGCTGGACAGTATGCCGCTATGGATCTTGGAACTAAGGAGGACATAGAGGGACCTGTGCGATCCTTTACGATTGCTTCATCTCCTACTGAAGAGGAATTCATCTTGATTAGTACAAGGATAAGGGATACGCCGTTCAAAAAGAAGCTTGCGAAGTTAGAAATTGGGACTCCAATTAAGATTACAGCTCCAGTAGGAAGCTTTGTACTACCTGAAGACGTCAATTCTAAACGTGTTGTATTTCTGTCCGGTGGCATAGGAGTTACTCCGTTTAGAAGCATGGTAAAATATGCGGCAGACAATTGCTTACCAATAAGAATTGTAATGTTTGATTCGAACAGAAATGAGGAGAATATCCTTTATAGATCGGATTTTGATCAATGTGCTAAAACAAATAACAATCTAAAGGTCATCTATACTATTACGGGTGAAGGTCAGGGAGAATCTTCCTCAAGCATAGCCGAAGCGTCTGGGGGGGATTGGAAAGGTGAGAGTGGTTTCATAAATAAGGAAATGCTAACTAAATATATGACCAGCGATGAGTTGGAAGATTCAATATTCTACATTTGTGGACCGCCTGGTATGCTAAAGGCGATGCAGAAGCTCTTACAAGATGATTTACGAATTCCAGACGAAAGGATAAAGATTGAAGAATTTACCGGTTATTAGCATAATAAATTGGCTTTAAAATTCTTCGAACATTTGGATTTAGGGTATGGTTGTGGAAGTCATTGCTTTGACGATAATAATGTTTACGATAGTAATGTCAGATGTGGTAGCGGACAGTAAGAGAGAACGAGTTAACAAAAACTAAGATAGACGTATCGAAGAAGATGCTAGATGGTGGCGATAGACCTAATCGTTGACCCTCATGATATTTATTTTGTTATTAATCAGAATATCACAATACGGCTGAGACGTTGAGCACTGAGGGAACCCGTACCTTAATAACTATCAAACAACGACACAGATTACGTTCAGTTTGTCGTGCTATAACGACACTACTAATGAAGTATTTTTTAGAAACACTATTTTAGTTGCTTCTGCTTCTATGTGTAATCTAGAAGTATTTATTACTCATTTGTGGAAAAGCCTCTATCTTCTAAGGCCTCTATCTTCATGCAATGCTCCTACTTCAACAGTGTCTACTGATACATCTGGATCTCTTTTAAGGAGGTTAAGAATTTCAAAGATGTAGCCCCTTTCTGTCTAGATTCTTCTGATTGGAATGACATGTCTAGATCCTCTTCCCTATTCAAGGTCTTACAATCCAGATCGTCGTCGTTATCACATTCGTGACAGCCGAGCCTCATATTTTCTGAATATCTTGGGTATTTTTCTGCTTCCTCCTGTTCATGGTTTATAGCGCGTGACTGTACTCCCATTTTGAGACCCAGCATGCTCAGAATAACTCAGCTATTGTCTATTTATATTGAGCTGATATTGTTTTATAGTATCTATATTCAAAATCCTTTTTATAATATGAACGAAATACAGGGATAGAATGTCAGATATCTGTGCAGGAGTAGAAGATAAAATGGCATGTATAATCCTGGAGGATATTCACTCTGCATCCTTTCATCTAGCGTATCACGTAACGGAGGATGGAACTATCGTACAGCTTGATTCTAATTGTGAATATTGTCAAGTTTACATAGAAGAACAGAGAATACTACTATAGATAAGTAAATGATTTTATCTGTGTCTAGATTTTCAGATTGTGGAGCTGCAGTTCAACTATTTATCTGGGGAATCGTCAGCTTCACTAGCATATTCTCATCCTCGTCTGCATCATTCAATTTTCCGTCCTCCCTCCGTCCTCTTCTTCTTCGATAAGGTTTTTTCGTTCCCGTTAGTACGTGGTCATGGTTCCTGTGGGATAAATCGTTAATGATCATTGTGCCTAATGATATTAGATACCAAAATAAAGGGGATCATAATCAACCTTAATTGTTAAATTTTAACTAATTTGGGAGACTACGAGGATTTAGTATCCAAAGGAAGTTGCAGTTCGAGTAAGCGCCGCAAATGATATTTGTGCTCTTGACTTTGTTCGTGTATCTGCATATGCATTTCACAGACTATTACTCCTAAGCATACATCACATTCTTTACCTCTTCTCGTGCTACAATATTCACACATGAAAATCAAAGTCTCACAAGTTGAATGCGTGAGATCCCACCTAAAAACTGTGCGGACTTGTATCTATTAAACATAGAATCCATTAACTCCTGTGAAACGGGGGAGCTAAAGATGTGATAAAAGGACTATAGGTACAAAATTCAACTTTTTTGGACGAGATATGCTATCGTTAAGTTGAAGATGTAGGATCGTAGTTCAAAATGCGGTTAGGTGGCGAGTAAGAAATACGTAATGCTGTGGGCATGTAAGCTTAACACAGGAACCGGACCGAACCAAAGGAGGGGCCACCCCATATAAAACTCAATAAATTTATACACGCATGTAAAACTACACGATATATACTATAATTAATATTCTCAATGAATTGCTAATTTACCCTTGGTCGAGATTCATGAGAGTGAGCGTAGCAGCTATGAACAAGAGCAGCAAAATTATTCTGATGCCAGCTATCGTAAAAATAACGAACATACATTAAATCACGACATTGTATCCCCCCATGAGGGAATTACATGTCATTACTGTGATCTCAAAATATGTCAGTGTTGCCTATATGAAATGAATTATTACTACAATTTTGGATTATCTAGACGAAAAATTAGACTTTGTACCGATTGTTACAGTGAGGTTTACGGTAATGGACGAAAAATATCATCAGAAGTAGTCACGAGGGCTTTCACGAGGATATGCGAGACAATCACGAATTCTGCGACAGTTACAATTAATCTTAGAAATCGTCAAAGGGTGAATTATTTTGCAGCAGTTAAGTGTGCGTTCGATATGAATCCTGAGGTAAGAGCATACTTCGGAGAGGATTGTAAAATTGATAAAAATCTAAGAGGATTATGGAGCTTTACCTATGCGATAATCAATGGGCGAGAACGTGGCATCAAGGTGTTAAGTGGTGATCCTGATAATTTGATCTTAGGCCTCGACTGAAAAGATTTGCTTTTCTTAATGACAATAATTTGAGGTTTGGGTGACATTCATCTAATCATTTTTGTAAGTTCATTGGCCATTTACAGGAATCTATGCTAAAGGGCATAAGCACAATTAAGAAGACGACACCATAATAGTAAGAAGCATTCTTGGACAGTCTAAGGTCAACTAACCCATTAATTCAAATGTGAAAAATCACTATTTAAACTAACCAGCAATCTATATATCTCTCTATGGGACCGGGTATAAGTAATAGTAAGGGACCTGATTGGACACAGCAATAATTGTTGGTGTTATAATAGGTTCTGTCGTAGCAATGGCACTGGTTTTTGGAAAAACAGTACTAGGTGTTGCATGGACAGGAAACGGTGTAAAAAGGGTTAACTTAGGAGAAAGCGGAAACAAGAACAAAATTATTCAACAGCATAAGCAAGACCGGATTGATGCTTCAATCAAAAAAACCTCCTCTAAATTAAGCAAGATGCTGGCGAAAGCTGAATTTCTTCCCACGTAGAGAAGTCAAAAGGTCTTTCGTTGCTAGACAAGGAAGTTTCCAAGTTTGATAATATGGCAATAGGAAACGTCAGTGCACAGAACGGTCTGATGTTCATATCTTGCGCTCCACTGAACATAAAATATGAGATTCCTACGTACTTTGGAAGAAGCTGCTTGTGATTATAGCTCGTATGAGAATAGTGTGATAGCTAAATGTAAATGAAACCTCAAATAAGACTACTGCCAGTAATACGATAATTCCAAGTTGTACCATGGTAAACAGAAACCGATGTGTTCGCTGTTATAATCAATGTGAACATTAGAACATATTATGTTCCCTTGAATTTAATTTTCGTTTTCATTGTATCCTAACATAATGAATAGATTAGGTGGCTCGTTAAGCGCTGCTTCTTGTGAGGTTTGCAGTTATACCCGTACCTGTCAATGATAACAAAATAGCTTTTTCATCTGGTCCCTCTGGTTGTTGTTGTTGTTGTTGTTGTTCAATCGCCTGCATATTCTGCACATCCCTATTTCGTATTCTTCTTTCCAATTACCGGTGTTTCCTTTAGGCCCGACTTTTTTCTATTCGTCTGATCTGTTCAAGAAAATAATGTTTCCATCCTTCAGGCAAAGCCTCAACTCTGACTGCACGTCGCATCGTTTTGATATCTTCTCTGTCACTTGCTTACAACCGTACAACGTCGCTAATCGCGATTTGATTAGTGTCCTTCTTTATTTGTACTATCTTATCTCCTGCTCCTACTTCACCCTCCTCTAAAACTTTGAAATATATTCCTGAACGACCACTTGCTAGAAACTTTTTGATGACATCCATACGTCCGAATTTAACACCCAGTTTATAACATGGCATTCTAGGTTGGGTTGCGATAATCTTTGAATACCCTATTTCAAAAGCATCGGGGGAGAAACCTGTTGTTCAATAATCTCTATTTTTTCATGTTTCAATTGTGCTAATTTATTGCTATTTGTCGTCTCACTTGCAATCCGCTGTTTCACATTGGGCAGAAATCTATTCCTTAAAAGTTCATTCCTTTCTAAACGTTCTTTTTTCCAATGACAACTCCAGCAGTATTTACACCTAACACATGTAAAGGAAGTCCTATAATCACAACACTTACAAACATCATATTTCCAAGATAATGTTTCTGCATAGGAATTTGACCTTTTGTTTATTTTAGTTGAGTATGTCAAATGTAATACTCTCAGCTAGAATAAAACTTGATGTAAATGAAATCAATTAATACAATAGTTGAATATAGATCTATACGGTTTGAACGAACTTTCTTGTAGAAACTTTGAATGAATTGGTTGGCGGTTGAAGGTCATCGCCGATCTAAGGATATGGCATTGGATTTAATATAGATCATATAGATCTACTTTAAATTATTCGTATCATCTTTTGTAATACAGAATAAAAGTGATCCCTTCCATGAGAATGAGGGCAATCATCGTTCTTATCATGTTATTCATCATACCACTCTTTAACTCAAATTTTGCCCCCAGTAATGCGTTTGGACAGGATGAGTCTGAGACATACATCTACTTAGTTGACTCTGAGCCTTTGGGAATTCCTTATTACAAGTGGACAGAATCATGGTGGAACTGGTTGGTTAGCATACCTTCAGATTCCAACCCTGCCCTCGATATGGATAGTAAAGAATGTACCCTGTCTTCTTCTTGGCGGGATCATTGAACGATACTGCCTTTAGGAGTTGTACAGTTCCATCTGAAGTATCAATATTCTTTCCGGCAACAACTTCTTATTGTTATAATACTCTCGTAGTGAATAGAACAGAAGATCAGCTAAGAGCGTGTGCATCACTACAAAAAAGCGATACAAATACGAAAGTAACTATTGATGGAAGTAACCTGAACACATTTGCCTGAAGATAACATTCTCGGGATATCCGCTCAAAATGTTTCAGGGATTGCCGCTAGTGACTGGGTTTTTTTGAAACCTAGTGTGTTTTCACCCGGGATTCATAAAAATTCGTTTACTGGGAAACTAAATGGAACCTTGTCTGATGTTTCTTATTCCTTGAATATAACTGGGAGTAGTAAATAGATCATACTCCAAATTGATCAAATTAATTCATATGAATACTTGAGCCTTATTGAGCAGCAGTTCTATTGAGAAAATCGCCAATGCGTTTCAAAAGGTCAGTATTAATTTCTTCGATTGTACGATTTCCGTCGATGGGAATCAATCCATATTTCTTCTGCATTCGGTGGAATTCCTTTGCCAACATGTTTTGATACATAATGAATGACTCAAACATGTCCTCAGAGAGTCCGACATCTGAGCCTGATTCGTAGTAATCGAGGGAGAAATTTTTTTGAAATACTCTATGAATCAACTCATTAGGATCTACATCTAGATAGAAGACTAGATCAGGTTTCAACGCAAAACCATACAATGCGTGCGACCATGTCCTGCTAATCTTTCTTACCGCATCCCTAGCCATCAATGTAAAAATATATCTGTCGGCAAGCACGATGTATCCTGCCCTCAATGCGGGAATAATCTTGTTCTCAAGCTGGTCCGCAAAGTCTGCTGCATAAAATAAGCTAAGAGTTCTCCTTCCCAGTACGAAATTCCTTTTAGCTTCCAATATCCCCTCACCAATCAGTTCAGATCTACGTAATCCTGTGGTAAGGACAGCATGTCCATCAGCTTCTAATCTTGGTTGTATTACAGAGATCTGACTCGTTCTACCCGAAGCATCAGGTCCCTCAATGACAATAAGCTTCCCTGTAAGGTGAGTATCGTTCTGAAGGTACCTAATGCCATCTCCATAAAACAGTGGTGACCGCGAGCGGTGAGCTTCCTTCATAGTATTTCGCAAAGCATTGGCGTCATCGACTTCATAGTTGGCCTGTTGAGTCCTTCGTCTTTGCGTAGTCGTAGTCTTCGATGTTCCTTTTCGTACTCGTGTCCTGCTTATCATGCCGGCGCCCCTATGCTGATAGGCTCTGATTCAAGAATTTTACGTTGGTTTCTCGGAATTATACCTTTAACTAAATCACGTACTTGTTCTTGTTGCTCCTCGATGGGAGATGTCCCGTCGATAACAGCAAACCCTTCGTCTTGGGCCATAACGTCATATTCATCAATTATTCTCTGTTGAAAAATCCTATAACTTTCATACGGGTCGTTACTAAGATTCAAATCCATCCCTGCTTCATAGTATTTCAGTTTTGGTCGTCCAACGAGAATTCTTTCAATTGCCACGTCAATAGGCACTCTGAAATAGAATGTGAGATCTGGCTTTAAGGCATAGCTATAGACTTTGTAGACCCAATTTCTACTGCACCCTCGCACTATATCTCTAGCAAATGCTGTATAGACGTATCGATCGGCCAAGACGATATAGCCTGCTCTAAGAAGTGGAAGAATCTTTCTCTCATATCTATCAGCGAAGTCCGTTGCATGCAATAGGCTGAACGTGGTTGGGGTAAGCTTACCCTTCTTTTTTCCTTTAGAGGTAATCTGTTTGACCATATCGGAAGAATTCCACTCTGTAAGAAAAACAGCAATATTCCTAGATCGTAGCCATTGTTCTAAGAGATGAATCTGTGTCGATTTTCCGGATCCATCTATTCCTTCAACAATGATTAGCCTTCCTTTAAGCCCCTCTTCATTACGAGCTTCATTTCCATAATGTAAAGTCTTAACAGGAAACACCTTTCTTGGTTGTATGGTCTGATTAGCCACAATTATTAGCTCCAGTCTTTATATATAAATTACTCAGTTTCAAGTCTAGTTTCATGGTGTGAAATTGGTAACGAAGTCAGTAGAAATGAATATTATCTATATGAAATCCTTTCAACATACTCGAACTATATGATAATCAGTTAGAAGCAACTGGTCAATTAATTTCTTATTTTGCCTAACACCGAACCAATTGTAATTTCTGCTACACAATTGGTAACATCATGATCACTGAAAACGGCTTGTACAATCGATCTAAGATCACTTACCAGCACGCGCATTAAATAACATCTCCATTAAATTGAAGGTTACAAATAGAAGATCTTTATGAATCAAGCAACCATAGATAATTGTTGTTTATCTATGTAGTTTTCCATAAACATTAGCTCCTTGTACTAACAAGTATACGATATATCAACGAAATGAAAATAAATCCATTTATCATTTATTGGAGGCGAGTAGAATAGGAAATAATGTCTAACTCAAGTGGGTGATCTGATATGTCGCAGACATCCCTGCTGCCAATATCAGAGGATCACCTGCCTTTTCTTTTGACTAATTTATGGATTCACTACTACACTGTAAAAAGCATATGCTTAATCTATGTGCATCTATCAGATCATTCTCTGCTGATTTCACTTTATCTAAAGTATGGTTATCATCCCTCAAGGTTGCTGATCAAATGATAGATGTAATTAACCCGTACCGTGCTGTGAACTAATTAAATTCAGACGCTGCTGAAAAACAATCTATAATCTAAATCAATCTACCTTAGACTTTCTAGTATTTTATGCGAGTAATTTGAGCCCTTAGGACTAGCCACGATCTTTATAAAATCATCTGCTGTAGTATTAGGTTCTGCATCAAGGTACGCATTATAATGAATATTACACATAATCAAAGATGTTTCCGTTTCGTTCCATCCTAACTTACATTTACACGGCAACGAAATATTCTTCATTCTTGAGGTAAAATGACATCTATCGCGATCATAAAGGCCTTTTCGTACTTCTCGAAATTGTAAAGAGGTTACTCCTAGAGTTCGAGTTTGTGAATATCGCATACTTAACAACCGGGAGGTGAGTTTTTTCAGGGATTTGTTCAGTTTGATGATAGTAATAAGATGGATTCGCATAATGATTGTAGTCACAAAACGCAATTTCTTGTGTGGCTTTCATAAGTACAATAATAGTGTCCTAATATTTAGCCGTGACGGTACTACGACTCCGAATAGATGACAATCCGAGTCTCTGTAAGACAGAATTCTATAGCAGGAAACTAGAAATCTTCAATCTTATCCTTATTCTCTCCATTCTGCCTTAACACCTACTATAGCCCTTAGGTATTATTTGATATTCTGAAACTCTAATTTTTTAATGACTAAGCAATTTGACATCAATCGATACTTCAATTCATACCAATTATGATATACTATACTATACTATACATCCCCAATAGTATAGTATTTTATACTTTAAACTCTGGCGAGATTATCCAGTATATACAGATAGGATAGAACCTCTGAGAGTCGAGATACCTGAGATTTCTAAATTGCTTTCAGTGTTTGCAGTTTGGTCGTTACTTGGGTAAACAATTTCAATATCAGCTGAATTGTAGGAGAAAGGAGAAACTGAACTTGAAGTATACATATAAGAATTGATGGTCTGCTCGTATGATTTGCCCAAGATTGAAATATCCTATAGTAGCAACATGATAGTACACTTCTAATTCTCTAATCGATGCCCAATAACTGTTTTTTAGCGCTGCCATTAGTTTGGTCTAGGATATCAGACCGTCGGTCCTCAGCTTTGCTGCAATATTTTTCGCCTGTCTATATTCGCTATATGTGCGGTCGACTTCGATGGCGGCGCATAATATTTTGCTCTTGTTTTGAGATTGCGACGATTGCATGAACATCTTGGTATCTTTAGGCAAACAGTGTCCACCTATTCCGTCCCTCGGTTCAAGTATATTTACATTCCATTTAGTATTCAAAGCTTCTCTTAATTCTGCAAAGTGTATTCCGTTGGCCTGGCTATATAGATAGAGATCTTCTGCAAAAGCTATTTGCAAGTATCTATGATCATTTTCTGCAATCTTTGATATCTCGGCTATTTCTATGTTAGATACAGGATGCAAAGGTATCCCCAAACTTTTGGTACTTTTGAGGCTACTATTGCTGGCGATATCATTCCTACTGTAAGAGGTACTGTCATGAAGGACAGTACTGTTACAACTACCATCTTTACTATTCACAATAACATCCTTAACAGTATTGGCTGGATACCCATAGAACCGTATTGCATTTTTAAGACAACAGTCGCATACACCTCCTATAACACGAAGTTGGTTGATTCCATGATCTTTTTCTTCTAGCGAATAAAATCTATGAGGTGCATGTGCAACATGTAATCTATGGTTGAGCATCTCAAATATCTTTTTAGAAGTTCCTCTTGGAATAGTACTCTCTATTGAAACAAGTGCACCATTTTTGGCTTCCCTTGAAATTTCCTTAACTATCGATAATAATCCATCTACTTGAGGGGAAAACATATCCTCAGGCTTGTGGGTCGAAACGCAAATAATGAATACATCAATCTCATTTAGATTGGTGGCTTTCCTTACAGAAGCTATTCTCTCAGCCTGCCTCATAGCCATGTTGTTGATATCATATCCATAGGTATCAAAACCTCTCTCGGTAAGATACTTTGCTACAGGCAGGCCAAGCTGACCTAAGCCAACGACTAGAACTTTTTCGAAGATGCAAGGTTCCTCATGGATATTGATCTGATTGTCAAGCTTCACTGGTTCGGCTAGATTTTTAGCTGATTCATCCCTCAATGTTGGTTTGCAAATATGGTCCATATGTTGACGAGAATCGGAGTCGGAATCCGTGTTAATATCCAATGCTATTTTATTAGTCCTTGAGTCATTTAACGTTGATGGTAGTAATGCTCCAAATAGCAGACAGTAGAAATTTATGGTTGACTTAAACCTGTACTTTCAGAGTTATTGAAGATCCATGATGACGTGTATGCGGTTCAGTTTAGCCTTATTCATTCTTATTGGTATTATTTAGATGTTCAGAAAAAGGAGGCTTAAGAGATGCGAGATCACAATCACGATTGGATTATTCGGCCTAATCCACCGATAAAACAAGTCAAAGGATAAGGAGTGGCGGGTCAAGGGTCAGAGTCGGTACTTCCCCTCCATGATTATCTCTGTCAACGGTTTTCCATCAGCCGGAGAATCCCGACTGGCGATACTTAAATCCCGAGCTTTTTGCAGGATAGCCTGATATCTAGAAAGACTGTCTTATACCACTGAACCATCTGGGGGGGAATTAAACAACTATGCTGCAAACAAAAAACACAAAGAAAAGAATAGATAATGTTGATTATGGCAGCAAAAAGGATAGTAGCTCGCATATGCACAGTTAAAACAAACTACGGGATTTCCCACCTGATGCCCATCATTATTCTTTTTGCTTCTGGTTGAGGAAAGATCTCGTTTAACGTTCTAGATCTCCTGTCTTCGAAGACGACATCCGAATGCCACTTGGAACCAAAGGCCGTTAACTGGATCAGGATAGGCATTGTATCTCCACCTTTTTCGGTAAGCCCCCACACCACCATAAACGGATGCCTCTTTCTTCCAATACACTCTATGAATCCTTCGTCCGCCAGTTCTTAAAATCAATATTAGTCATTACCTGCAAACCAATCCTGAACGCCACACTATATTCTCGAGAAAATGACCGTCCCGATTATTATCAATTATCCTATCTGACAATATCAGGACACGTCAGATTTGCAAAAAGACTCACCTCTAGGCATGCAATTATGTAGACTCTACATTATTTATCGTTGGGGCAAGCAATACTCCCAACAACGAACAATAACTTTAAAAGTTTGACTGGGTTTAGTAAAGGGGAATTATGCAAATTCAGCGGCTTTTTTTGGATGAAAAAGATCTCAAGATTATTAGAATTCTGTCAAAGGATTGTAGAGAATCATTCATGAGTATAGGATCTGCCATTGGTATGACATCCAAGAGTGTGAAAGCCAGAGTGGATAGGATGATCTCCACCGGAGTAATCGAAAAATTCGTGCTTAAAGTAAATCCTGTTGCGCTTGGATACGGGATTGGTTGTATGCTCATTGTACGTGAACACACCGCAGACATGAATGATATTATCAATCGATTGAATCTAGTTGGAGATGTATCAATTCACTCCAAATGTATGGGAGGCATTTCTACGTTTTGTCTAGCTATAAAGGAAGGGCATGAGGATAAGCTCAGACTTTTGCGTGATTCACTTAGGCCCGCCAGCGTCCGCATCATGTTTACAAGCAAATTATCAATTTCGTCATCAACTTCAACTTCAACACTAGCTTCATCAAATATGAATAAAGGCCACAAACTCACGGAGACAGATCTAAGAATAATTAAATGTCTCATATCCAACCCTAGGATGGAAATGAATGATATAGCTAGAGAGACTTCTATATCAGCCAGAACAGTTAACCGAAGACTGACAAAGTTGAAGGATGATAACGTGCTAAAATTCTTTATCTTGTGTAATCCTGTTCATACCGTAGGGTATATTCAATTTGCACTGGTAGTAAATACGCATGACAGGTCAACTTGCCATCAGGTAGTTAGTCGCATTTACGAACAATTGGGAGAGAATATTCTTTTTCAGTTACCTGTAACTGATCCAGATAATGTATTAACCTTTCTTTTATTTAGCCAAGATATTTTCGTTGCAGATGACATTCTGAAGAAAGTAGAATCATTTGATGGTGTGAAGACGGTTGAATTGTTTGTACTTACAGATACAACCTCTTATGATGAATGGGTGCTGAGGGAGATAGACAAAAAACTGAATATCCATAGCGCAAGACACACTGAAGAATTGGGGCCTCTGCTAGAAATCGGCGGTTAATATAAATCAAGTCTTCTGGATCTTGTAAATTGTAAACTCTATGTTCTAATCGCTAGAAACGACAATTCTAGTAACCTAGTCACTACTCATCGAATAAGGTTATAAGAATTGGTACGCTGCTCTTTCGGTCTATTAGATTTCTCATATGCAGTTTGGGACGAACAGTTAGTTGCACTATTTGACCCAGTTCAGTTGCCAAGAAAAGATTTGAACATCCAGCCAAATACGACATCAACATGCTTTTGAAACCGTACGAAAGATAGTTGGGCTATCAAAGGAAGCATTTTGAGTTTATCACACAAAGCTATTTGTTGCTTAGGTGGATGCCGGTCGTGTTTGGAGTCGCAGCCTTGATTGATCTTCGGAATGAAAGCTGCAGGTGAAGAGATTACAGGCGTTACACGCTCATTACGCTTACAGGATTGTTTCTTTTTGTAGATGCCTATGTAGCTTGAATGGACATATCATCGTATGATCATTTGGCACTGAGGTATTAGTAAGATGAAAGTCATAAATTTAGTGTTGATGCATTGAAGAGCCATGACCATGTCAAATATGACATCAAATTTGGCGGTAGGCAGCTGGTTATCTTCTTCTTCTTGTATAGTCGCATTCCTTATCACTCGAAATAAGGAGTTGGTTTGTCTCGACCGTCTGAGCTTGTGTCGTTAGTTAGGATATTATCGGGAGAAAGATAAACAATACCTGCCTTAGAGTGTATTGAGAATGGAGATCATTCTAGCGACTCCTCGTTCAATGCCAATAGTAAATTTGTCGATTTAATTAATCCGTTAGCTAGCTGATTGTCATAGCTTCAGTACCGATAATTTCTTCACAATCACCTACATTATCATCATTCTCAGACAGATTAAAATCAATCACCACATCTGTTCCTTCACCACAATCAAAGTAATCTGCTCCAGCGCCACCTACTAGAATATCGTCTCCTTCACTTCCGTAAAGCTTATCGTTTCCATCATTGCCAACAAGATAGTCGTCATCAATACCTCCAACCAAGATATCGTTACCAGCATTACCGAAAATTTGATCACTACCCGTTCCCCCTTGAATTATGTCATTACCTAAATCGCCGTACATCTTGTCTGAATCCTCATTTCCTTGGATCTTGTCATTTCCTCCACCACCATTTATGGTATCTGAACCCAATAGCCCGATTATGATATCATTCAAGTCTGTGCCGGAGATTCGATCTTCGCCAAATGAACCGACCATCACATTCTCGTTTGGTGCCTCTACTGCTGGTGCTGTTGTTTGGTTATTTGACTGAATGGTTTGATTCTCTGAGCTTGCCTCTGTGATTGGTTGGTTCCCCCAGAAGATGGTCAAAAAAAGCCACATACTCGTCGCAAGAAAAAAGTACCGGAGACAGTGCGTCTGTTTCTTCACTTTAATTAAAGCCGGATCAAATACCACATGATTCATTCTGTTCAATAATAATGAAATTGTGTACTATAAAGTCATTTTCCACTACGGAAGCTCGCTACAGCTGCTTGCTGTCGTGCCAGCCAGACAATGTAATCGAAAAACCGAACAATCATCCCCATTCCGAGATGGCGCACCGACGCTAGGAATGGCATCTAAGTACGTATCAAATCAGATTCATACAAATTTCAGAAATATCAGAGATTTAGTGAAGTATATGTGCGCTCACCGAATCGCTATACAGGTGTATGTTCTCTCTTATCTTCCATTTCATCTCTGAAGTCATTTCTGGGGCATTTACGGCATGATGTGCATAAATGTATTAGGTGGTCTCTTCCATGGCTTTTTTCTCATTCATTCCAAAGATAATGCAATTACAATCTAATCCGACATATGAACATCAAATTTTCGCTCGCTATAGTGCCGAAATAATTGATAGTGTTCTCTGCCAATAAACGTAGTGCAGATGGGAAACCTAAAAATAAGTAGAGATTAAAAAGTGTTAAAGTTTGGAATGACCTAGCCCTTGTCTATAAGAACCTCTCAAAATTCTAGTACGAATCTAAAGTTCTCGTCGTAGGCCATGAGCCTTTCTCGACAAGAGCGGCGGCAGATCTTGTTTCCTCGTCATCCCTACAAAGTGCTCCCAGAACTCTTAGACGTTCTACCTCACTACTTGTTGTCTTTCTGCTTCTTAGATTTCTTTTGCTTCAAATAGTCTGCTAAGTGCATAAGGTATATTGAAACATTGGTTATAATTCGCATTCCTTGCATGAAAGTTTCAGCAGATTACAGTAGAGTATTAAATAATTATACCGTAATCGACATTAAAAGTAAATTATTCCCGCTAAAATCTAAATGACCCGACCCTCACATTCTCAAGGTATCTATCAGAGGTATTGCAGCGAATACGAATTGCCTTTCTAGCAAAGATTATTGATTTCACTTATTACTTGAACTCTGTCCATAAAAAGAAGTATATAGATCGACACTCTTTCTATCGTAATGAATAAGTCAGCATTAGTAATCGTGACTTTAGCCACTGTGATCGTTGTAGCATCAACGGCGAAAGCGACATACGGAGAAATTCTGGAACGTGATATAGACGAAGCAACCGGCAACGCCACGGCAGGAGTAGCACCAGAAGAAAGTATCGATATCAACCCACTGGAAGCACTACCCAATAACGGTACTGTCACTATGAATATGGAGGGGGCAATTGACACTAACATGAACGACATACCACCGCCAGGGGTTACTGTTCTCATATCTAACGACTCGGTCACAGTAACAAACCACGAGGTCACACTCGAGGAGTAGACCAGTGGAGTACTACGATAAGGACTGTGTATACAGATACCAGTGGCTAAGGCACGGCCTTAGCACAGATGATGACAAGTAAAATACACGTTTGCCGAATCTTTATCGTCAGCCTCATCACATGTTCTTCATTGTAATGCGTATAATTCACATAATATTGAACTTCTACCACTGACTTTTACTGAATTTTATAAGAGTAAGCGTATAATTCACATAATATTGAACTTCTACCACTGACTTTTACTGAATTTTATAAGAGTAACAATACAGTGACAAGATAGTGTAACTGAATGTATGTATTTGTATGAGACTTCACATCATAAAAATACCATATCTATAACATGTCTATAACATGGTATCATTCAAAGTTAGTTGGCTTACTCTAGTCACTAAATCTAAAGATATTTACTATCCACGGCTACGGATTCCTAATCTCAAACCGTACTTTTCATTGGAATTGTTTTTCCTCGAGGAACTTCACAGGTTAAGAATCCTAAAACTTTAAGAGGTGTTTCATGAATAAGAATCTGTGGGACTATTTACTTTTCTATTGTTAGTGGTGATGGTTCTTGCGGTCATCGGCATAGGTTGGGAAACATTCTCAGTGGGAGTGATTAATGGATTTGAGAGGGTGATAGATGTAGGCGCGCCTTTCGTCAAGGACTTGACTCAAGAGGCAAAGGATATCGTTAATGATCCTAATTTAGTGGTGACGATCTAATTCAAACCTTTACAGTCTGATATTATTTCTACAAGATTCTTCTAGTAGTTATATTAGTCATAAATAAGTATAGATATCTTCCCTAATAAGACAGAATAACAGATGCCTCGGCAACTCAGACATAGATCAAGATCAGAAATAATATCGTCTATTCTTGAGGTAACTAATGGCAGCACGATACGGATTACGGAAATTCAATTCAAGACATATTTATCATACAACATTCTAAAGGAATATTTGGTCCATCTACTTCAATGTGACCTGATTGAATATATTGAGGGGGAAAGGGCATTCAAAACCACTCCAAAAGGAATGCAGGCATTAATGACATATAATAGGATGGATGAATTGTTAGTCAAATCTCATTGATTGTAATAGATTAATTTCTTGATATTTCGAGATTTTAGATATTCGCGCGCTAAAATTTTGTTGACCACTTTACAGTAAGGTGAATTTGTGTGTTACTCTGATAGATTCTGAATTATGGGAATGGTATTACTGAGGGAATTTGTTCTTCAATGTTTCCATCGTCATCCTCTTTGTTATTATTTGATTCTTCTTGTCCTGACGATGAAGGAGGACAATCCACTGGTGAGAATGTTTGGCGACTGCATTCTGTAGATCCTTGTGCATCGAAGCCAGACACAGTGACAAAATATCCTAGTAACACGAGAAAGAAGACCAATATCCATTTGAAAGACGAGGACGGCAATCTTACTTTTCGACAAATCATACCGGTCAACCATCAATATTTGATTTACCGATCAGGAATCTATCATAATTGTATAGAAGATACATATCTAGATCAGTCTCTATTTCATAAGAATTCCTCACCATCAAATTGCCATAACAGCAACACCATCAAATTTCGCTGCATATTTCTGATTTCCCAAACATTCGAAGATTTATTACGATCCTTATCTGTTAGATGTTCATATATATAACGGATAATTGTGATTACCTTAGTGAATGAATGAGAAAGAAGTTATGAAGACTTGTCTGTCATACACAGTTGTTTTAGAAATTAGTCCGAAATTTTACTCAACATGGGATTATAGCAGCTCGCATTGATTTTTGTGTTGAATTGATTTCTGTGTTGTAAACAACGAGATTTGACTTTTGCTATATTGGATAAAAACAAGTAATTATGATCACTGTATCAGTCTTTGACATACCTAATATTCCTATCCGGTGACCCAGATTCTTTTTTTATTTTGATCACTAAAGTATTACTAACTCTATTGAATATTCTCTGCCGTCTTTCATTTGTAAATATCCACCCCAGAATCACATCAAAAGGAAGGAGGAAAGCCTTTCCAAAAGCTGCTAGGGCCACCTTTTTCCCTTCTGCAACTTTTCCATCTAGATTAGTTGTCTTTAGATTCATTACCTTTTTTCCAAGTGATTGGCCTGTTGTTGATTCAAAATACGTCCAGTATAGAAAGAATACTAAGCTTGATATTAGACTTAATAACATTAATTCGCTAACTCACACTCCGCGATAGATACTTGAGGATGTCTAGTTTGAAACGTCTTGTTCTATAGTAGTTAGCTATAGCACATGTTAGATCTTG
>Ga0315534_1001048_pt1 | contig 19394 bp, 23 predicted proteins | sample SalMarSW160240MG_FD_203094 | JGI IMG/M metagenome (GOLD analysis project Ga0315534, IMG submission 203094) | Salt marsh sediment microbial communities from the Plum Island Ecosystem LTER, Massachusetts, United States - Salt Marsh Sediment SW1602-40 ... | reverse complement strand
CGTTTGCCGCCGCGCTTGGGATGGCGGCGGCGAGCCAGACCGTCAACGCCGCCGACGACAAAGAGAAATGCTACGGCGTGGCCAAGGCGGGCAAGAACGACTGCGCCGCCGGGCCCGGCACGAGCTGCGCTGGAACCTCCACGGTTGATTATCAGGGTAATTCCTGGAGCCTGGTGCCGAAGGGAACCTGCGAAACGATGGAACTTCCCGGCGATCGCAAGGGCAGCCTCGAGCCGCTCGATCGCGACGTTCCGCCGGCGTAAAGATTCGCTCATGGTGGGTGGACGGAACTGCCGTCCACCCGTTCACCTGAAGAGCCGTGATGACCGGAGCCCGTCCCGATAGGCCGAACGGCCAGATTCCACCGCGGGCCGGCGTCGGGCTGAAGCCCGAGCATTTTCAAGAGATCCTCGATGCCGGCCCGGATATCGGCTGGTTCGAGATTCATGCCGAGAACTATATGGGCGAGGGCGGGCCGCTCCATCACTATCTCGCCGCCATCCGTGAGCGTTATCCCGTGTCGCTGCACGGTGTCGGACTGTCGATCGGCGGCAGCGCGACGCTCGACCGCGATCATCTCGGCCGTCTCAAGGCGCTGATTGCGCGCTACGAGCCCGCGCTGTTCTCAGAGCATCTCGCCTGGTCGAGCCACGACAGCATCTATCTCAACGACCTTCTGCCGCTGCCTTACACCGAGGAGACGCTGGCGCAGGTCTCGGACCATATCGACGAGGTGCAAGAGACGCTTCAACGGCGCATGCTGCTGGAGAACCCGTCGACTTATCTCGACTTCGCCGAAGCAACCATGAGCGAGATCGACTTCTTGCGCGAAATCGTACGCCGCACCGGCTGCGGGCTTCTGCTCGACGTCAATAATGTGTTCGTGCAATCCGTCAATCACGGCTTCGACGCTCAAGGCTTCATCGATGCATTCCCGGTGGAGCATGTCGGCGAGATCCATCTTGGCGGACATGCCAATGACCGGGACGACGACGGCTCGGCACTTCTCATCGACGACCATGGACGCGAAGTCGCGGACCCCGTATGGGCGCTCTACACGCAGGCGCTGTCCCGCGCAGGCCCGAAACCCACGCTGATCGAGTGGGACAATGACGTGCCGGCCTGGGAGGTCTTGTTCGCCGAGGCGAAACGCGCTGAGGAGATCATCGCCGGGCGCCGGTCCAATCGCATCGTGGCCTGATCTTCCATGACCCGGTTTGCGGAAATTGAGCGCGATTTTGCCGAAGCTGTGCTTGATGCCGAAGCCGCCGTGCCGCCAGGCGTGACGCGCGAGGCCGGGGGCGTTCCGGCCCGCCGCTTCGGCGTCTATCGCAACAATGTCTATGCCAGCTTGATCGACCTCTTGGCCGGGCGATTTCCGGTGGTGGTCCGGCTCGTCGGCGAGGAATTCTTCCGCGCCATGGCCCGGGTCTATGTGACGCGCGAACCGCCCGCTTCGCCCGTGCTGATCCGTTACGGCGCGGGCTTCCCGCGCTTCATCGCAAGCTTTGCGCCCGCTTCGCCGGTGCCCTATCTCGCCGATACCGCCGCGCTCGAATGGGCCTGGCATAAGGCCTATCACGCCGCCGATGCCGCGCCGCTGGCGCTTGGAGAGCTTGCCGGGGCAACCGACCGCGCCGGCGACGCCGTGCTCAGCTTACACCCGTCGCTCAGTGTCGTTCGGTCCGCTTACCCGATCGTGTCGATCTTGGAAGCGCACGCGCCAAATGGCGAGGCGACCGCCATACAATTGACGCGGCCTGAGGATGCGCTGGTGGCACGGCCCCGGCTCGAGGTTGAGATCCGCCGTTTGGCGCCGGGCGGTGCCCGATTCATTCTTGCGCTCGAAGAGGGACGCTCGATGGAAGACGCGGCCAACGCCGCTTCGACGGAGACGCCGGACTTCGACTTGACCGCCAATCTTGCCGGACTGTTTGCCAGCAGCGTGATCACCGGCATTCGCTTCGGTCCCGGCCGCAAATAAGAAGGGCGCTTCCTGCAACGAAGAAGCGCCCTTCTGATCGTCCGTCCGATCGTTTGCTAAGCGGGTTAGGCCGCCTTGCTGTCGATGACCTTCGGCTTCTCGGTGCTTTCGGTCTTGGTGGCGATCTCGATCGTGCGCGGCTTCATAGCCTCGGGCAGCTCGCGCACCAGGTCGACATGCAGCAAGCCGTTCTCAAGCGCCGCGCCTTTGACCACGACATAATCGGCGAGCTGGAACCTGCGCTCGAAGCTTCGCGAAGCGATACCGCGATGGAGAACCGTCGTGTCCTCCTGCTCGGTCGTCTTCTCGCCGCGAATGGACAGCGTGTTCTCCTTCACCTCGATGGCAAGGTCGCTCGCGCCGAATCCGGCGACGGCCATGCTGATGCGATACTCATTTTCGCCGACGCGCTCGATATTGTAGGGCGGATAACTCGGGGCTTCGCCCTCGAAACTGGACAGCGTATCGAGCAACGAGCCAAGCCGGTCGAAGCCGATGGTTGAGCGATAAAGCGGGGTGAGATCAAAGTGCCTCATGACACATCCTCCTTAAGAAGCGATATGAATGATGCCCGCTCGCAAGATGAGCCGGGCGGGATGGCGCGCGCCGTTTTGGCCTTCGCGCTGGCCAAGATATGGGGGCCGAAAGGGCACCCTTCAAGATTCCTAGGCATCTGAAAATAAAGAAGGAATTCCAATATTTTGAGCGCGGGCAACGCCGTCCTTTTCGGGTGGGACGTGCGAGAGTATGGCGGCCCTCAGCGCCGCTGCTATAACAGGCGCTGGCAGTAAAGCGGCGGCTTGCTTCAATGGATCTCGTAGCCACACCTAAGAACCCGATCCCGATCGGCGCCTCGACCGGATTTATCGAGCCGCGCAAGGGCGTGCGTTGCCGCTTCGCAAGCTGGCAATCGGCGCTGCGCGAACGGCGCGGCACGGTCTGCATCTTTCCGGGGCGCGGCGAATTCATCGAGAAATATTTCGAGGTCGTCGGCGAACTTCGTCGCCGCGGCTATGCCGTGGCCATCCTCGATTGGCGCGGGCAGGGGGGCTCGACCCGGCTCACCTGGAGTCCGCTCAAAGGGCACATCAGAGATTTTGCCCAGTACGAGCAGGACCTCGCCCATTTCATGAAAGCGGTGGTGCTGCCTGACTGTCCGGCGCCGTTCTATGCGCTCGGTCACTCCATGGCCGCGGGTGTGCTGTTCAGAGTTTCGACCAAACGCGGCTGCTGGTTCAGCCGCATGATCGTGACCTCGCCAATGGTCAAGATCGCGCGGCTGCCCATGCCGGAATGGATCTGCGAGAGCCTTGCCGATGCGGCGACGCTGCTTGGCTTTGGCAGGCTGGCGGTGCCGGGCGACAAGAGCCGTCAAGATCCGCCGTTCCAAGGCAATCCGCTCACCTCCGACCGCGAACGGTTCTTGCGCAATGTCTCGGTGCTGCAAGTAGCGCCGCGCCTTGCCATCGAGGCCCCGACCATCGGCTGGCTCAGGGCCGCGCTTCAGACCACCGACATGATCAATGGCGAAACATTTGCGCGGCGCATCCGCGTGCCGGTGCTCATGCTGTCCGCGGGCGACGACAAGATCGTTTCGAATAAAGCGGTTGAGGCACTCGCAACGCGACTGAAGATCGGTTCGCAAGTGGTCATCAGAGGCTCACGCCATGAGATCATGCAAGAGCGGGACGATATTCGCGAGCAGTTCTGGGCGGCATTCGATGCCTTCGTTGGTGAAGCCGCCTTGAGCAAGGCGAGCTAGCCGCTCCTAGCCCGACAGGATTTCGACTGCCGCTTCGTGGACGCGCCGATCGCCCGCGGCCAGGATGCATCCGCCGGCGCGCGGATCGCCGCCAGACCAATCCGAAACCACGCCGCCCGCGCCCTCGATGATCGGGATCAGAGGAAGAATATCGAACGGCTTCAACCCGGCCTCAGCCACGAGGTCGATATGGCCCATCGCCAGCAGGCAATAATTGTAGCAGTCGCCGCCGAACCGCCGCAGCCGGACCGCTTCGGTCAGGGCGGCAAAGCGGCTTTCCTCCTCGGCGGTGAAATAATCGGTGCTGGTGGTGGCAAGCAGCGCCTGATCGAGGCTAGGGCAAGCCCGCGCGCGGATCGCCCTGGTCTCACCGTTGCGGCGGAAGAACGATTCTTTTTCACCGCTCCAAAAACGCTCGCCGGTGAAGGGCTGGTCCATCAGCCCGAGTAAAGGCGAATCCCCCCGTGTCAGCCCGATAAGGGTGCCCCAAATCGGCAGGCCGAGGATGAAGGAGCGCGTGCCGTCGATCGGGTCGATCACCCAGCAATAGTCCGCCTCGCGGTTCTCAGTGCCGAACTCCTCGCCGATAATGCCGTGGGACGGGTAAAGCTCGGCAAGTTTCGCGCGGATGGCGCTCTCGGCGTCGCGGTCGGCGGCCGTGACCGGGTCGAACAGATTGCCCCCTTTGTGGTCGATGGCCTGTTCTGTGCGGAAATGCGGCAATATGACCGCACCTGCGAGATCGGCGAGCGCGTGCGCGGCCGCCAGCAGGGCTTCAAATTCAAGCGGATCTTGCCTGGTCACGGGGACGGCTTGAGGCTGTTTTGCCTTATGAGTCAAGGCTTTTCGGCCCGAAGCCTGATGGGTGACAGGAGCGGTAAGCTTTGGTGGCGGAAATGCATCACTGTCTCGAAAATGCCGCTTAATAACGTCGTAAGAGCCTTGATATTTGTGCGCCGCAATGACATATTGTTGCAACGCGGTATGGCACTCCAGGCCGTATCGCCGCCCTCCTTGGGCGTTTCCTCCCTAGACTTGGGCCGCTCCTAACCGAGCGGCCCTTTTTTTATTGCCGTTTGAGTTACTCGGCCGCCGCGCGGGGGACGGCAAGGCCCGAAAGCCCTGCGATCAGCGCCTCGACCATGCTTTCGAGGTCGGCGCGCAAGCGCTCAAAGCCGCCCGACTTCGTAAAGGTCGTCTCGTCCATATAGAGGGCGCGATTGATCTCGATCTGCAGGACGTGCTGGGCCTTGTGGGGCCGGCCGTAATGCTCGGTGATGTAGCCTCCGGCGTAGGGCCGGTTGAGCGCCACGGCGTAGCCGAGACTTGAGAGCTTGTCGGCGGCGAGCCGCGTCAGATCGCCATTGCAGGAGGTTCCGAACCGGTCGCCGAGCACGAAGTCCGGGCGCGCGCCGCCCTGTTCGGTGATCGGGTTCGACGGCATCGAATGGCAATCGATGAGCACGGCGCAGCCGAAGGCGCGGTGCGCCTCAACCAGAAGACCGGTCAGGGTGTCGTGGTAAGGGGTGTAGAGGCGGTTGATTCGCTCCAGCGCCTCACCCACGGTGAGAGGCTCGCGATAGATCTCGTCCGATTCCGAAACGATCCTGGCGATTGTGCCAAGCCCGCCGACCACCCGGACCGATTGGGTATTGGCGTAATGGGGCAGCCCATCGCGGAACAGAACCGGATCGAGCTCATAGGGCTCGCGGTTGACGTCGAGAAAGGCGCGCGGGAAATGGGCGTGGAGCAGGGGGGCGCCGAGCCCGGTGACGAAGGCGAACAGCTCCTCGACATAGGAGTCCTCGGACCGCCTCAGCGCCAGCGAATCGAGCCGTGAGGCGGCAAGAAAGGCTTTCGGATAGACCCGGCCGCTATGGGGCGAGTTGAAGACCAGAGGCAGTTTCAGGGCCTCGGGCCGGTCCACGGTGAAGGGGGGCGTCAGTTCGGTCTCAATCGCCTCGACTTCATTCGGGCTCATTGGCCGGTCGTTGGACATCGCTGCTCTGGCCCCGGAATCGCTCGTAAACTTTGCCTACGAGAGTTGAACCTGTCTAGGCGTGTTCTGCCTTGTGCAAAAAGCAAATAGACGCGATGATTTAGTGTCACGGGGCCCCCAGGCCAAGCCCGCGGTCCCAAGACGAGGCTGTTTACGAAGTCGTTTACCAAGTTTGTGTACGCCCAACAGGCGAGAGTCGAGGGGGGACGAGAATGGAGGCGAACGATCCACGGGCGGGCAGCGTTCAGCGTATTCTTCTTGCCGAAGACGACGAGGATATGCGCCGCTTTCTGGTGAAGGCCCTCGAAAAGGCCGGTTACGACGTCATATCGTCAGGGAACGGTCTTGAGGCTTATGAGCGCCTGAAGGAGGAGCCTTTCACGCTTCTCCTCACGGACATCGTCATGCCGGAGATGGACGGCATCGAGCTTGCGAGGAAAGCGAGCGAACTCGATCCGGATCTCAAGATCATGTTCATCACCGGTTTTGCCGCGGTCGCGCTGAACCCCGACAACCAAGCGCCGAAGGATGCCAAAATCCTGTCGAAGCCGTTTCACTTGCGCGACCTGGTCGATCAGGTGGAGCGGTTGCTCGCGGCGTAACACGCAAAGCAGACGCGCGGCTTGCCTTGGCGGCACCGCAGCCGATATAGAAGCCGGACCCGATTTCGGAAATGGGCGCGTAGCTCAGCGGTATGAGCACTGCGTTGACATCGCAGGGGTCACTGGTTCGATCCCAGTCGCGCCCACCATTTCTTTCCCAAAATTTGTGGAATCGAACAGAGCAGCCTCGTCACGCTTTCTTTCTTCGCGCAATAACTGTTAGGATTAATCACATCTCGGAGGATTCCAGACATGACGAAAATCGGTGTGGTTCTCATTCTAGCAATGACCGTTATCACCTTGGGGCTGACCAGCGCGAATTCCGCCCCAGCTTGGCAGTATACAGCGTGCCAGGCGAGCGGTGACCGAGCGCCGTTTTGTTAATAGGCTGACGCCAGCTACACCGCGCGTATGAAAAAAAGGACGCCCGCCGAAACGGGCGCCCTTTCGTTTCAGGTAAACTTGAACTCGCTATCCGTGATGGTGATAGCCGACACTCCGAGCGTGCCCCATATGTTTGGCGGGCGGCTGAAGGGACGTCGAATCTTCAGAGATCCCATAGATCGGGCAATTGCGGAGATCGGGATAGCCTGCGCACACGCCGGTCGCGAAGGCCGGTGTTAGGACTGCGAGCGTCAGCGAACCGGCGGAGATAAGAGTCAAGATGGTGTTTCGCATGGGGAGTCTCCTTCATGCAAAAGAGTGGCGCTCACGGAAGGTGACGCCTTAGTCCCGACTGAACACCAGCTTCTTGTTCTTTCTCCTGTCGCACGTGAAAGTGCCGCGCGGCCATGCGTCACCGCGCGTTTCGCCGCACTCAACTTGACGAAAAATGCCCCGCGCAACATCGCCGCAGTGGCTGTTAGCCTCAGCGCTACTTCGCCTCAGAGTCGCCGGTCTCCATTTAGGCGTACGCCTGATGAGCTACCAGCGAGGTAGCTATTTACTAGTAGGAGTGACCCCCATGAAGAACCTTGTTACCCTGCTTGTAACTCTCGGTGTTGTGGCCGGCGCCGCTGCGCCGGCTTTCGCCGCAGACGCGCCGAAAACCAAGTCGTCTTGCGAAAGGGCCCACATGACGTGGGATGCGAGCAAGAAGACGTGCTCGTAGGCTAGGATAGGGAGCGGCGGCCTCTCGCCGCCGCTACCCTGGCGCTTAAGCGTCGATGAACATTTTGAAGCCGCCAAAGATCAGGCGCTTGCCGTCGAACGGCATCGTCTTTGGGTCCGCCATTGCGGCGAACCGATTGTCCTTCAGCACTTTGGCGTTGACCTTGTCGCGGTGCGCGCGCGATTTGTAGGTGATCCAGGAGAACACCACCGTCTCGCCGGGCTTCAGCTTCACGCTGCGCGGGAACGAGGTCCATTTGCCTTTCTTGACGTCGTCGGCGACGCATTCCTTGAAGTCGAGCGCGCCATTGTCGCGCCAGATCTTCGCGGCTTTCCTGGCAAGACGCCGGTAGGCCTCGAGCTTTCTCTTCGGCACCGGAATGACGAAGCCGTCGACATAGGCCATAATCGTTCTCCGTTACGCCGCGATCGGCGATTGCGGTTCTTTCTGTTTCTCGCAATTGATCATCCACGGCGTGCCGAACCGGTCGGTCAGCATGCCGAACTTGGCGGCCCAGAAGGTTTCCTCGAGCGGCATGGTGACCACGGCGCCTTCCGCCAGCGCAATGAAGACGCGTTCGGCCTCGGCCTGGTCCTCGAAATTGAGCGTGACCGAGACGCCTTGCATCTTCTGGAACCTGCCCGGCGGCGCATCGGAGGCCATCAGCACATTGTCGCCGAACACGAGGCGGGCATGCATGATCTTGTTGTCCCAATCCGCCGGCGCGACGCCCTCAATGGGGCTTTGTTCATAAGTCATCATGGCGACGATCTCGCCGCCGAGGATGTCGGCATAGGTTCCGAAGGCCTCCTGGCAAGTGCCGTCGAATGTCAGATAGGGATTGGCGCGCATGGGTACTCCTTGGCCTGTCAGCTTTTCGCAAGATAATCGTCGAGCCGGTCGAAGGTTCCGGTCCAGCCCGCCGTCATCGAGTCCTTGCCCGCCTCGAACACCTTGCGTTCGGCTTCTGTCACTTCGTAAGGGACCCAATGGATTGCGATGTCCGTCTTCCCTGGACCGGCGTCGGCAAACGTTACCGTCGACAGAAGCGTGAGCGGCCAGCCTTCATGCAGCGGATGCCGGGTCACGCCGCCTTCGGGATCGGAAAACGAGCTGATAAAGACCAACCGTTCCTGCGGCACGATCTCGCGGAACAGGAATCTCCCCCACATCTCCTGGCCGTTCGGCGAGCGCAAAAGATAATGGAACGTGCCGCCGGGCCTGAGATCGACTTTCGCCGAGACGACATCGAAGCCCTTGGGTCCCCACCACCGGCCGAGCTGTTCCTCCTCGGTCCAAGCCTGCCACACCCGCTCGCGCGGGGCGTTGACGGTGCGCTTGATATAGAATTCGAATCCCTTGGCCGGATCGCCCTGCGTTGTGCTGGTCACGTGGTCTGCTCCTCTTTTCTCAATCCTGGCCGGCATAGGCTCTTTCGAGCGCGGCGATATCGAATTTCTTCATTTGCAGGAACGCCTTGGTGACGCGCTCGGACTTCTCCCGGTCGCCGCCCGACAGCATTTCGAACAGAGCCTTGGGCACGATCTGCCAGGACAGGCCGTGTCTGTCCTTCAGCCAGCCGCACGGGCCTTCCTGGCCGCCGTCGCTAAGCTTGGCCCAGAAATAGTCGACCTCCGTCTGGTCGTCGCAATGCACCTGGAAGGAGACGGCCTCGTTGAACTTGAACTGCGGACCGCCATTGAGTGCGGAGAATTTTTGTCCTTCGAGCTCGAACGCGACAGCCATGACCGAGCCCGCGTCCTTGCCGTGGATCTCTTTTCCCTCGCGGTTGAAGTGGCTGATCGTGCCGATCCTGGAGTCTTTGAAGATCGAACAATAAAAGCGCGCGGCCTGTTCGGCTTCGGTGTCGAACCACAGGCAGGGCGTGATCTTCTGTGCTGCGATCGGCATAACGGCTCTCCTGGCTAAGACTTCGCCGCGTCATAGCGGTCGTGGTGGCGTACCCAGGCCATGGTGAAGGGTAGATCGGCCTCGTCTCGCCCCTTAGGCGTGAGATCGAGAAAATTGTAAGGCCCGATCAAACTGTCGAGACCGCGCGCGTAAGGAACACGGCACCGTCTTCATCCTTGTAGAAGACGCTTGCGCCGGGCATCTCGCTGCTCTGAATGTTCTGCTGCGTGTAATTGTAATCGCCCTCGGCGTTCACCTCGTCGTCCTTAAATGAGACGTGATAGTCGAAATTGAAGTCGCTGCCGAACGACGACACCCAGGGGAAGCGCCAGCCCATGCGCTGCTTGAAGGCTTCGATCTCGGCAAGCGGCGCGCGGGAGACCGCGATCAGCGTCACGTCACGCGCCGCCAAGTGGATGGTGGCACCGTCGAACTGATCGGCGATGAAGGAGCAGCTCCGGCAGCCTTCGGTCCAGCCGGGCCCGAGCATGAAGTGATAGACAAAAAGCTGGCTGTTATCGCCGAACAGCCCGGCAAGCGTCTTCTTGCCGGTGCCCGTATCGAACACATAGTCCTTGTCGACCTTGACCCAGGGAAGCGAGCGGCGCTCGGCGGCCAGTTGATCGCGTGCGCGGGTCAGCGCCTTTTCCTTGGCAAGCAACGTTTTGCGCGCGGCACGCCATTCCTCTGGCGGCACGATCCTCTGTTTCTCCATGGTCTTCTCCATCACGGGCGTTGGTCGCGAGCGTTAAGTGAGGAACCGGGCGAGCTTGTCGAGGCAGCCGGCCCAGCCTTCCGCGTGGCGGTCGCGTGCGGGCTCATCGAAAAACTGTTCGTGGATCAGGGTCAGAAGCGTGCCGTCCCCGTCGGGCCTGATCAGAACCGTGACCAGCGACTCGCGCTCGGGCATGGTGCGCCACATCCAGGTGAAGACGAGTTTCCGGTCCGGCACGACCTCCCGGTAGACACCGCTCACATGATGATGCTCGCCGTCCTCGGTCGAGAAACTCATCGCATACCGGCCGCCCACTCTGACATCTGTGACGGCGTCCTGAGCGGGACCGGAATCGGGACCGAACCATTTCAGGATTTTTTCGGGGTCGGTCCAGGCGGCGTAGACTTTTTCCGGCGGGGCATCGAGACGACGTTTGAGGGTGAGGCTGGGCTTGACGGCGAGGCTGGCTTGGGCGGGCATCGATCTTCCTCCACAAAGGCTGCGAGCCGGTCGAGCCGTTCCGGCCAGAAGCGCTGGTAACGATTGAGCCAGTCCATGGCTTGCTCCATCGGGGCGGCGGCCAGCTGGCAGGTGACGGTGCGGCCTGCTTTTCGCCGCGTGATCAAACCGGCGTCGGACAGCACGTCGAGATGCTTCATGACGGCGGGAAGCGAGATGGAAAACGGCCGGGCAAGCTCGCTCACTGAAACGCTTGTCTGGGCTTCGAGTTGCGCCAGAAGCGCCCGGCGGGTCGGGTCGGCAAGCGCTGAGAAGGTGCGGTCCAGCGCGGTGTCTTGATACTTAACCATAAGGTTAAGTATAGGATCGCCCATGCGCCTGTCAATCGCATTCCGCGCCGTTGGGGAGGCAAAAAGGCCGGAAATATTGACAGAACAGGCCGCCCTTCCTATGGTCCGCCCGCTTTGCCGTGGGCGCCTGAAGGCCTCCCCGCCAGCGCCTTTTCTCTAAGCAAGGATGGATGCTTGCCATGAAGATCAAGAATTCGCTCCGCGCGTTGCGCAAGCGCCATCGCAATAACCGCGTGGTGAGGCGGCGCGGCCGGCTCTACGTGATCAACAAGACCAACCGCCGCTACAAGGCGAGACAGGGCTGAGCCGCGATGCGGACCGACCGCAGCGTCCGCTTAGCACCGCCAAACGCGACCGCGGTTCTCATTGCCGCGTTTCTCTTCGGTTTCATTGCCGCAACCGGCGCGTCCGCCTTCGAGGACGAGGAATGGGCGCCGTCTGAAGCCGGGGCGCCCGCCGAGAGCACGCCGGGCGAAACTGAATTGCCAAATCTGGAGATGCCGCCTGCTCACCAAACCGCGCCGCGCAAACTCGACCGCGGCATGTTTCGGCCCGAGCTCAGAGAGGATCTCGAAGGCGGAACACCGCTGCACTCTCCTGAAGACAGCGATCAAAACCAGATCGTTCTGTCACCGTTCGATGTCCCGCTGCCAAGTCCTGAAGACAAGCCCAAAGTCCTCGGCGAGTTATATGTGAAGCTTGGCGAGGCCAAGGATGCGGACTCGGCTCAGCCGATCATGGTGATCATCGAAAGGCTGTGGCGCGTCACGGGAAGCGACACGGTCGATCTCCTGCTGAACCGGGCCGCGCGTTTCACCAAGGAACCGGACCTCGATCTTGCCGGCGAGATTCTCGATGCCACGGTCGCCATCGCACCCGATGAGGCTGAAGTTTGGTATCTGCGCGCAAAGGTGCATTACCTGAAAGCGGAGTACCAACTCGCCCTGGACGATCTCAAGCGCACGATCGATCGTGATGCCAAGCATTACCGGGCGCTGGAAGATCTCGGCCTCGTGTACGAGGCTCTCGGTACCAAGAAGAACGCGCTCGAGGCCTATCGCAAAGCGTTGGAGGTGAACCCGTTTCTCGACAACGCCACCGAAGCGGTCCGGTTTCTCTCCCGCGAGGTCGGCTCCCGCCACCTCTAGCGGCCGGCGCCGCTAATAGTCGTCCGAATAGTCTTCCGAAGCGTCCCCGACATCGGCGATCCGAAGCAGATTGGTGGCACCGGACATGCCGAGCGGCACGCCGGCTGAAATGATCACGCGTTCGCCTGGAAGGGCAAAGCCCTCCCGATAAGCGATGCGGCAGGCCTTGGCGACCATATCGTCAAGATCGCGCGGGTCGTCGGTGAGCACGCAATGCAGACCCCAAACCAGAGCGAGTTTGCGCCCGGTGGCAGGGATCGGCGTCAAGGCGATGATGGGCTGCTTTGGGCGTTCGCGGGCGGCGCGCAGGCTAGTGAGGCCGGACGCCGTGTAGCAGATAATCGCCGCGAGATTGAGCGTTTCGGCCACGGTGCGCGCCGCAGCCGAGATCGCGTCGGCGCCGGTCGCTTCGGGGCCGATGCGCTGGGCATGGATAATGGCGTCGTAGAGCGGGTCGCGTTCGACCTCGATGGCCACGCGGTCCATGGTGGCGACCGCCTCGACCGGGTATTTGCCCACCGCCGATTCGGCCGACAGCATCACCGCGTCGGCGCCTTCGAACACCGCGGTGGCGACGTCGGAGACTTCGGCCCTGGTCGGGACCGGCGAATAGATCATCGATTCCAGCATTTGCGTGGCGACCACCACCGGCTTGCCGGCGTTGCGCGCGGCTCTCGTAATCTGCTTTTGCAGACCCGGGACTTTCTCCACCGGCATCTCGACCCCGAGATCGCCACGCCCAACCATGATGGCGTCGGCGCTATCGATGATCTCCCCGAGGTGATGGAGTGCTGACGGCTTCTCGATTTTGGCCATGATCGAAGACCGGCCACGGACGACCTTCTTCACCTCGGCAATGTCTTCTCCGCGCTGCACGAAGGAGAGCGCGATCCAGCCGACCCCGAGCGTCATGGCGAAATCGACGTCGGCACGATCTTTTTCGGTCATGGGACCGAAGGGGAGCACGGTGTCAGGCAGGCTGATCCCCTTGCGGCTGCCCAGCAGGCCGCTGCTCATCACCTCGGCATCGATGCGGACGTCGCTCGACTCGACCACGCGGAGCTTGAACTTGCCGTCGTCGAGCAGGAGCAGATGACCGGGCTGCACGGCGGTGAAGATTTCCGGGTGCGGCAGATGCACGCGCCCCAGCCCGCCGACCGATTCGCGGCGAACGAAACTCAAGATGTCGCCTTCGTTCAGCCTGATCGTGCCCGACTCGAACTTGCCGATGCGAAGCTTGGGGCCCTGGAGATCGACCAGAATGCCGATGGGGCGGGAGAATTCGGTCTCGAGTTTGCGGACGATAGCATGGATGTCACGCAGGCCGTCATGCGTGGAATGGCTCATGTTCACGCGGAACACGTCGGCGCCCGCCTCGAACAGGCGCCGCATAGTCTCTTCGTTGTTGGAGGCAGGACCGAGCGTAGCGACGATCTTGACCCGGCGCTCTCGCCTCATTTTGCCTGCGTTTCGCTTTCTGGATCGGTGAGGCGGACGGTCCAGTCCCGTTCCTCGCCGGTGTCGACCTCGAAGAAGCCGGTCTTTTTATAGCCGCGCTTCTCGCAGTCCTTGGTGTCGCGGATGGTGAACGATTTGTCGTCGGTGCACATATACAGGGTTCCGGACCATTCTCCGCCGCGATCATAATCGATGGCATGGATATAATAAAACTGGGCGATTAACACGCCTTTGAGCAGGGTCTCGCAGCTGTGAGAAGCGATGTTCCACCACCCCTCGGTGGCCCAGCCTTCGGTGTCCTTATACCCGATCGCGACGCCGACCCGGCTTGCCGTCGTGTTGCAGAGCTTGAGGTCGGCCTGCGCTTGGGCAGGGCCGAGGCAAGCGGCAAGCACCGCTATCCCGCCGGCCAGTAAGCCTCGCCACAAGGCCAAGGAACAGGTGAAGGGACGCTTACCGGCGGTTCGGATCCAGATCGAAGCTATACTAAGCATTATCTCGCTGAGAGGCTGCCATCTCAAGGAATACGGAAGGTTAGCCTCGAATTTGTTTCGTTTCTCTGACCGTTGCGGCCGATTATAAAGCTCAGAGTCGACGGTTAAAGCCCCGTCGAAAATCATGGACAATTGCGACGCAACCGGGGCCACGATCAAGCTTTTTTCTTGCCGCGATGCGAGCGGATGCGCAAGAAAGAAGCGTTAGCCTTTCCCGCGCGGAGTGAAGTCTGGACACTATTCCACAAGACGATTTGGGCGCGACCTCCTACCGCAGCATCGAAGGCGACGCGCGCACAGGCCTGCTCATTCTCTGCGATCATGCCGAGAACACGATTCCACCGGCCTTTGACCGGCTCGGCCTCAAAGAGGAGGACCTCCACCGGCACATTGCTTTCGATCTCGGCGCGGCCGCCGTCGCCGAGCAGCTGGCTAAGAGGCTGGGCGCGCCGGCGATCCTATCGTGCTTCTCGCGGCTCCTGATTGACCCCAATCGCGGTCTCGACGATCCGACGCTGATCATGCAGGTCGCCGATGGGCTCATCGTGCCGGGCAATGTCGGGCTGGATGCCGCCGCCATTCAGGCGAGGCTCGCCACCTTCTATACGCCCTATCACCAGGCGATCGAGCGTGCCTTGAATTCGGCGATCGACATGGGCCGGCCGCCGGTCATCGTCTCGGTGCACAGCTTTACCCAAGCCTGGAAGGGCGTCCCGCGGCCATGGGGCGCCGGCATCTTGTGGGACAAGGACCCGCGGCTGGCGGTGCCTTTGCTTGAGGCGTTGCGGTCCATTCCCGGGCTTGAGGTCGGAGACAACGTTCCCTATTCCGGACAACTCAAAGGCGACACGCTCTACCGGCATGGGACGGCGCGCGGACTGGCGCATGCGCTGATCGAATTGCGGCAGGATTTGATCCTCGGCGCGGACGGTCAAGCCGAATGGGCCGCACGGTTGGCGCAAGCCCTCGGCCAGGTGCTGGGTGCCGCCAAAGATGGACTCCATGCAATCGAGTTGCATGGGTCCTGCACAGACAGGACTGGCAAGACGGAGCGATCCGCGATGGACGAGAAGACAAGAACCGAAATCGAGGCTGCGGCATTCCGGCGGCTACTCACGCACTTACGCGAACGCACCGATGTGCAAAATATCGACCTCATGGAGCTGGCCGGGTTTTGCCGGAATTGCCTCGCCAATTGGTACCGCGACGCGGCGGCCGAAAGAGGGCTTCCCCTCAGCAAGGAAGACGCGCGGGAAGCGGTCTACGGCATGGCTTACGAGGCGTGGAAAGCGCAGTACCAAACCGAGGCCCTGGTGGAGAAAACCCAACGCAGAGGGTAGGGCGGGCCTCCTTGGACTGAACGACGCTCTGGATAAGCGGGATAAGAGCGGGCGCGCATCTTGCCGCGGCGAATCGGCGGGCCCTAAGCTTGCCGCAGCTCGAATCGAAATTCAGGGGACTTATACCGTGCAGCTTCAGACATCAGCCAAAGACCAGCTTCGTACCTTCGTTTCCCGTATTGAGCGGCTTGAGGAGGAAAAGGCCGCACTCGCCGCCGATCTGCGCGAGGTCTATGCCGAGGCCAAAGGCAATGGCTTCGACGCCAAGGCCCTGAGATCGGTGATCCGCTTGCGCAAGCAGGATGAGAACAAGCGGCGCGAGGAAGAGGCGGTTCTTGCCACCTATCTCCATGCGCTCGGCATGGCCGATGCTGAGGCGGCTTAGAGATCGTATCCTAGCGGCAGAAGCGCTTAAGCCTAGCGGGTGCTTTGAGCGAGCCGTGTTGGCGCGGCGGCGGGCGCGTCCATTTCGGCATAGAGGCTCTTCACCGCCTGACCCGAGAACTGCTGGATCGTGGCCAAGCCTTGGTAGGCCGTGTTCCGGCGGAAGGTGAAGTTGGTCGGGCGGTCCATGTTCTCGAACATGTAGTCGATATTGCCTTGCTCGGGATGAACCAGCGGCGCCAAGGTGCGGTTGTAAGCGAGCGAGGTATCGGTCATGAGCTCCGCGACCTCGAACGGGACATAGCTCAACTGTTCGCGATGATCGTCGTCGACCTCGGTCGGCTCGGCGACAACGGCATCCTCAACAGTCGGCGGAAGAGCGGTCTTCTTTGTGCCGGAGCGGAACAGGTTTGCGAAGGGGAGCGAACCGCCGCTGACGCTCGCATAGGTGAACAGGTGCCCGGGCGAAGCTGAATCGTCAGAGGTGCCGGGAGGGTTCATGCCCGGCGTAAAGGACGCGAGAATGGGTTGCGGCATGCCGGTTTCAGATGCGGCGTTGTCGGCCTTAGGCTCGGGTCGCGGCGTGACCGACGCAAGCATGGTCTTGCCGACGAGCCCCTTGGCCTGGGCGAGCTTGTAATCTTTGAGCGTGATCGCCTTGCCGTCGCTCGGAATATATTTTGTCTTGCCTTCGGGGAAGAGCGCGGCGAGTTCGAGCCTTGGGATGCGCGGCCACATACGGACGCGTCCGGTGTCGACATGGACGAAAGGAATGCCCGAGCCGGGGTAGTAGCCGACACCGCCGACCTCTTGCACCAGCGCGGAATTGCGCAATGCCTTCACCGGAACGTCGGGAAAGTGAATATCGGCGGCCTTACCGAGGATATGCTGGCTCTTCTTGGCCTGCCCGCCGCCTCTCTTCCGTAACGAAGCGTTGGTCGCGGCGCTGCGGTAACCGGAAATCAAATGGATCGGCTTCTGCGAGCCGAGCTGCTTGTGCAGCGTCCAGATCAGATCGACCAACTCGGGATCCATCTTGGTCGCTTCGTCTTTGCGCCAATCGCGCATGAAGTTGTTGATGCGTTGGAGCGCGGACTGATCAAATTTACCGTCGCGCTTGAAGGTAACGGCCAAGGATTCCTTGGTGTGGATGTTGTACAGGCGAAGAGTGCGGGCCTCTTCGGCCGCATCGGCCCGATGTGCGGGCACGGCGCACCATATCGCCGTTGCGATTAGCGTGAGGCTTGCGCTCATTAAAGCGCTGCGTGCGAGACTCCCCCGAATTCGCATCCCCGTTTGCGAACCTTTCCCTCGCCGGCTGTTCCGATGCCGGCTCGCCAGTAGGCGCGGGACCCCCGTTTCAGGTCACACACCACGCGAACGGCACTTCCCCATGCCGACCGCAAACATCAAGTATCCGCCAAATTGCGGGAAAAACAAGGCAGACGGGTTAATTGGGCACCGATAGTTCCGTCTACGGTTAATAAGTTCTTCCCATGATTCAAAGACTTACAGGTGCAAGGCACCCGCCATGCGTGCGTCGTGACCGTAGAGGTCGCGGTAGGTTGAGATCGATCCGTCCGCCTCCACGGTCAGCGTGAAATAGGTGACGTAAACCGGGATCTTCCGGTTTAGCGGAACCTGGTGGTCGTACCCGGTCTCAAGCGCGGAATAGGTGCGGCCCTCGTTCCAGCCCTTGTCGCGTTTCATGATGATCGCCGCCAGGCGGTCCGGGTTTTGCACCCGCATGCAGCCATGGCTCTCGGCCCGCACCGGCTGCGCGAACAGATGTTTTTGCGGCGTGTCGTGCATGTAGACATCGTGCTTGTTGGGAAACATGAACTTGACCTTACCAAGCACGTTGCGAGGACCCGGCGGCTGGTAGAGCTGCAGATTGCGGATATCGACTCGGTTCCAATCGATCGCGGCCGGGTCGAGTTCCCGTGCACCGGCACGAACGCGCAAACCATGGCGCCGGAGCACAGAAGTGTTCCATCCGCCACCGCGGAAGAACCACCCGCCTGACTCTTGGCGGAGATAAGGTCTGATCTCGGAGACTTTGATCGAGGTCGGCACGTTCCAATACGGACCGAACACCACGGTCTGCATCTCGTCGGAGAAGATCGGCGTCTGCGTGTTCGGCTTACCCACGATGACGCGCGTCGTGTAGACCGGGCCGTCGTCACCGACGACGCGCAGCATGAACTCGGGAACGTTCACAGTCACGTAGAACGCGCCGAGGTCATGGGGCAGCCAGCGCCAGCGCTCCATGTTGATCAGGATCGCTCTGATTTGTGCCGGGTTCCCCGTTCCGTGCGATCGGCTGCCGCCATTGAGCAGACGGCGCGTGCCGGCCCCGACCACGCCATCGGGAACCGCGCCGTGCGCGCTCTGGAAGCGCCGCACGGCCTCCGCCACCTGCTCGTCGAAGATCAATTGCGTGACACCGTCCGAACTTGCCGACGGTATGTCGAGCCGCTTCCTGAGCAGCGCCACGTGCTCGTGCACGAGGCCGGTTCTCAAAAGTGGACCGTCCGGAATTTGCACCGCAGGCTTGACCGTCTCGGTCTTGCCGCCGCGGAGCTCGAGCAATTTCTGTCTCAGCGCTTCGAATTGGGGCTGGTCGGGCTGAAAGCTTCTGATATAGGCCGCCGGATCAGACCGGATGGCAATCGACTCGATGACTTCCAATGGCTTGGGGAGGGCGAGCGTGGGATCGAGATTGCGGGACAGCCGCGAAGGATCGATCCGCCCGCCGCGCGCGTCGCGCGCATAGCGAAGCACCGCATAGCTGATTTTGGTCTCGGCTTCCGCCAGCCAGTCCGCGGCATCGGCGCTGGCGGCGTCGAACGTGTCGGGCTTGGGCAAGCGGTAATCGGCCGCGCGCAAGCCGAAATCGTCGGCCTTCGCGATCTCGGCCATGACCGCCTTGCCGCGCTCGGTCAGCCCGCGATCGTCGATCCAAAGGAGGCGCTGACCGGGCGTGGCGTAGAACTCGACCAGCGCACCCCGCTCGCTCTTCCTGGCCGTGGTGGTCTTGGTGAATGTTGCCGAGAGCCGCTTCTGGATCGCCATGCGGATCGATTCGGTCCGGGTGATCAGCGTTTCGGGCCCATCGGGCTCCGCGGCCCTTGCCGTTCCGCTTACCGAAACGGCGATCAGCAAAGCGAACGCAACGCGATGACTTGGCCTCATGATGTGCTCCCTCAGCGCCAGATCGGTCGAGCCGGGCGTCACGCGCGGATCCGGGCCTCAAGCCCGATTTCGCGCATCTTGCGGTAAAGCGTCGAGCGGCCGATCCCTAGCCGCCGGGCGATCTCGGTCATCCGTCCGCGGTAACGGCCGAAGGCTAGCCGGATCATGTCGGCCTCGACCGCTTCGAGCGAACGGATGTCTCCGCTATCGCTCAGCGCCGGAATGCCGATTGCGTCCCTGCCGCCGGCTTGCGGCACATTGATGGTCAACGGCGTTCTGGCGGATTGGCCGAGCATGACCGGACCTTTGATGCGTGGCGCCCGGTCTTGCGGCGCCGGTGCCGGGGGCACGGCGGCCGCATGGCCGTCGACATGGGCGGCGATTTGCGGAAACTCGTTTGCGGTAAGCGTCGACGCCTCGGCAAGCACGACCGCCCGGAATACGGCGTTCACCAGCTGGCGGATATTGCCGGGCCAGCTATA
>Ga0315534_1001047_pt1 | contig 19409 bp, 18 predicted proteins | sample SalMarSW160240MG_FD_203094 | JGI IMG/M metagenome (GOLD analysis project Ga0315534, IMG submission 203094) | Salt marsh sediment microbial communities from the Plum Island Ecosystem LTER, Massachusetts, United States - Salt Marsh Sediment SW1602-40 ... | reverse complement strand
AGAAACCTTCGATGCTATCAGCATATCCACAAGGAGAAACATATGAAATCTCAATAGAGTCGCCAGGGGACAACTTTACTGGACTTTGTTGAATTGCATCATTACTAAATGATTTATATCCCTCCTCAATGATAAAAGTAGGAGCTATCTCAAACGTAGTACCATCTTGTTTTGTAATAGTAATAGGGGATATATCATCAAACTCTTGACTATAGGCATTTAAAAAAGATAATGCCAAAACAACTAAAAGAGTAGAGAAAAATAACAAAAGAAACATATCATAAATTTTGTTATTTAACATAACATATTAAACATATATAGAAAAATAAGTTTTTTCAAAAATTTTTCCGAATCTTGTAGTGTAAAATTTCTGTTAAAAAAGGTTTACCTCCCATTAGTTTCTTTATCAGACTCTTCCTCAAGATCATCTGAATCCTCATCCTCTATATCCTCAAGTTGGTGAACTTCATCTTCAAGTTCTTCCCCTGATGGTTCATTCATGTACAAAGAATCCTTTTTCTCCCTTAAGAACTTTGCCTAATACTGAACAAGAATAACAAGAACCTTTGTTTTTATTTTGTTGGGATAAGTTGGTTTATTCAACCAACATAGATTTTAACCTTTAATTTTAGATTAATAATAAATTATTGATGTCTTTTATTTAACTAAATCTGAAAATAAGATTGGTTTTATTGATTTCCAACAGAAGTAAAATATTTTCTATTTTTTTGTACCTTGAAACCAACTTATTCATAATGTCCTAATATCTTATTTCATTTTCAAGATATTCACCTATATATGCTAGTTGTATTTCTTGTGATTGTGGTTGCATATAACCAAAGTGTTGAGTCTAAAAGTGAGAGAAGACGATCCTTATTGAGTAAAAGACGTTTCGGTATCACAAACTGCTCAAGCTGTCAGAAAATGTTTCATGATTTGAAATTTCTGGTTCAATTCAATTGAATGTATTCGTTATTAGAAAATCAGTAAATAACATGATTGAATCTGCTGACAATTATGTTTGGTATTGCAATGACGTGTTGCATTCGACTTTCTGTGCATGGTATATTTACATATTTTACATAGCAATTTGGGAATTTTCATTTATCAGTATATATTGGTATTTCATCCGATGGAAATTTTGTTTCAAAGAGTAACTCTGAGTTACTCAATTTTGCTCTAGTAAAATTAATTCACGAATTATGATAAGATTGTATTTTAATAAGTTAAATACCACTACTGCTTTTTATCTGGAATTAAACAAGGATAATACGAGGTGATTTGAATCATGGTCGGTTGAATGTTTTTTTTATTCAGAATCTCTACCAGGCGAATTTGTTATTATTAGAGGTACTTAATTGGATCTAGATCAAATCTCGTTGAAATAGAATATTATAATTAATACAAAAGATCATGAGATTAAAGGATGAATATTGACATGCCATAAGGGATTATAGAAATTTCAAATTTCTAATTTAAGCGGATGGATTAATTCAGACAAGTTTTAATGAATTAACATTTCCTAATATCTTGAGAACAAATTGAAATTGGATATAAATGATAAAAAAAGTTAAGAAGAATACCTCTATTGATAAAGGATTCTAAAATTATTTTAAACTTAGGAATGTAGATAATTTATAATTTTTTAATACACATAAAATAGAATAGAAAATATAAAACCAATCATATTGAAAATTCAAAAATGGTCACAATTTATAAAATAATTAAAAACTAATAGTATAGCATAGAAATGAAGTTAGAAAACCGTTTAGTATGTGAGATACCACATAAGAAATATCAAGAACTTTGGGTACTAGTCATCCAAAAATATCAAGAGATAGCAATTATCTAAAAAACTTTAAATCTAGAAAAAATCACAGTAATGGAGTGTTTCCGATTAATCTACTTTATTAAGAGACAATGAGTTCATAAAGAAATTATGGGGGATAATAGATTCCAAAAATACTGACTATAGAAAAAAGAATTTAAGCCATGACTTTTTTTTGCACAATATTATAAACAAAGAATGGAATTGATAAGATCGGAATTCGAACTGATCTTTAAAAATCGCATGAGTTGCCAATAAACATTTAATATTTAAATTACGAATAAGTATTCAGGAAAATAAAAGAAAAATATGTTTTATTTATCTTCAATAATATCAATGACTTTATTAATTGGATTGAATGCTATGATTTTGACAACTAAAGAGAATTATTAATATCTAGTTGTAATAAAGTATTATTTGTTGATATCTTTTGCTGATTATCTGAACAATTTAAACTGAAATCTAGGAACATTTGCTGTCAAGAAAATTCAATATACAAAAAATAGTGCCATAAAGACGAGGCTATATAGATGGTTATCATATATATAATAATGGAGATTATTTCATTGGGACAATTTATTTCTTGAATGAATAATACTTCATTTAAGTGGTTTAAATATGAACGAATCGAAAACTTTTATTTTTTGAATCTTTTAGGAATTTTTCTATATCTAAGAGTATGTTATTAAAAGGATATGTATTTACAATCGGTTCATTATTTTTGGAAGTATAATTTTCTTCGTTATCTTGAACATAAAAGTTAGGAACATATGTATTAGATTTAGTTAAATATTTTTCAAATTCTTTCGTCTCATAGAGTATATAATTTTTATAATGACAAGCTATATCTGTCGGAGAAACGATCCATAAATTTTTTTTGTATGGTTGTAATATCGAAATACTATCTATCAAATCAAAAGACAAGGAATCATCATCGTTCAAAAATTTAACTATTATAGATTTTTCAGGATATTTTTTTAATATTCTAACTTCTGGAATGACGATATCAAGTTCTTGTTTTTCTAATAATATTTTTCTAGAAGATGGAACTGTTGCGGTGGTTAATAAAAAATGTAAAAGGGATTCACATAATCTAGACAAGTCTTGTTTAAATGAATATTTCAATTCCTTTAAATTTCTCTCTAAATAGTTTGAATTATTGTATTTGGTTTTGATCCTAGGTATTGCTTTAGAAAGAATCTCATCAATTAATATTTTTGAGCTAACAATATCTTTTTGAAGGGAAATTGTAATTTTTGGTTTTCCGATTTCTTCCAAAATGTCGTAAAGAATATCTTTAATCTCCACAGGTAAAATTATTGATAAGTTTATTAAATATCTTGATATAGAAAAAACATGGTAAATCTAGCTGCAATCCTATTAACCGTCGCTCTTATTTTACTAATTATATATGGATTAGATACGATGGTTGCTTCCGAAAAAACTCAAGAAAACCCTTCAGGGACAGGATTTTTACCCATGAATGAAGCAGTACGTGGTAGTATTTTTGGTGCTGGTGCTGTACTTTTGTCAATAGTAGGATTTGTAATAGGTCGAAACGAACAATCAAAGATCATTCCAATATTACTAATTGTCAATGGAGGTCTAATTATCTTAGGAATGGTGATTGTTATAGGAATGAATATTGTGACTTCTACTGAGGAAACTATGAGAACGGTTAGTATTACTATGTTGTTAGGCGCTATTTTGATAGCACTAGGTGTAATAAAGATTATCAAAGACAGGAAAATACTAGGAAAAAAAACTGATATGTCAAAGTAAATACTTATAAATTATTTTTATCCACAATCAAAATACCCTATTAAATTTATTTTATTAAAGGATAATTCCTATAAAATTTGACTTATGAAAATTTATATTCTAATTTTTTTAAGAAAAATAACAATTGAAAATATTTACAATGTCTTTTATTTTTATTCTATGTTTTCTTAGCCAAAACTATTAATGAAAAGATATAATGAAAAGAGTTATTCTAATCAAAAACAATTTCGTCGAGTGCTACGGCATCTGCTAGTAGGTCCTGATGTCTTGAAGCAACAATATATCCATTTTTTATTTCGTTGGGAGATATCCACCTATTTGATGAAGAATAATGTCTCTCTTTCCTTATTCGTTTTTCAAGTTCGGCTACATCTAGTTCTATTTCTTCGATTTCCTGAGTATCTGTATGTTTTGAAAGCAGAATTATTTTGTCTACAAGAACCCTTCTACCAAACCTAACTGAGTGATCTCGCGCATTATTATCAATAGCTACAAGTTTTATTTTCATTTGGAATTTATTTAAAGCATCTCTACTGGTCAGAACCCGCTCATCTACGAATCGGTCGTAACTCAATTTAATCCTAAATTAGCTTGATAGATATATTAAGTAATCTAGATTATCTATCGAATTAAAATATTTTATCATATCCTAACCAGTTTGAATTTATAAAATAGACTATTTTCCAAAATACCGCATTTTTGTAATTTTACACGTACCCGAGAATAACCAAAAAGTCCATTTGTTTTGAGATTTTGACAATTAAAGTTATTAAAATAATTGTATGTTGCTTTATTAATAGAACCTAGGAGTTTGACACCAGTAAAATCAACTAATCCAATGATGTCGACTTCTCTTGTTTTTGATTGGTTTGATTTGATTTTCTTTTTTCCTACAAAGGAATGAAAGATTTCTATTAATTTTCCATCCTGCTGCTTTAAATCAATTAGGTCTAATTTGTTGAAACAATTTGTACAATAATCAGTGGGAGGCCAGATATTTTTTTTACATATTTGGCAATAAGGCATCATAAACTTTCCCTTTCTCATAAATTTCATAAAAGTTTCATAATTGCTAGGAGAGATATTGGAATTCCTTTTCCTAAGATTTTTTTTCTGTTTTCTGGCCATAAAGTAAACCGATATTCTTATATTCGTAATTATTTTCTATAAATTTAGGTTTTTATTTTTCCAAGATTATAATTGAAGCAGAAGTTCCTGCTGCGGCTAAATTGTGAACTAATCCTCTTTGGATGTCCGATTTAATTTGTCTGCCATGAACTTTAATATTATTTGTCTTTGTATTAAGAGAATTGTTTTCATGGTCCAATCCATTTGTAACGAATTTTAATTGATCGTTCCAGTAGCTGTCATCATCAATTGTTCCACATAATTGTTTAAAAATTTCAACAGTTTGGGCTATTCCGGTAGCCCCTAAAGGATGACCGCATCCTAAAATACCACCTCTTGGATTTATATACACATCCTGATCTTTTTTATCAATAAATCTTCCTCCTTTTCCTGCACCAACAAAGCCTAGGTCCTCATACGCAATAATTTCTAAAATAGAAAATGCATCATGTATTTCAGCCAAATCGATATGACTAGGTTTTATTCTTGCCATTTCATACGCCTGTCTGGCAGCATTTTTTGCTGGTGAAGATTTGAAGATAGACTCAATTGAATTTCCTAAACTAGCTGAAAAAGTTTGTTGACCAATCCCTTTTATACATATTGGTATAAATTCTTGTTTTGAGTATTTTTCCTTGTTATCAGACAACAGATTAGAAGCAGTTGAAAATTTACTTGATTTTGTTTTATTTCTTGATAATTCGTCTTTATCTAGCTTAGAGGTATAGAAAGAAATTTTATCATTAGCAGTTAATAAAATAGACGAAGCTCCATCGCAAATCATCGAACATTCTAGCAAATGTAGTGGATCTATAAGTAATTTCGAGTTCATCACTTGACTTAAACTCAAATTCTTGCCACTGTTAATCGCAAGGTGGTTGTATTTTGCCTTTAAATAGTTGTTGACAGGAATACTGCAAATTTTTTCTTCATCTATTCGATACTTATTCTTGTACATTTTTTTCATGATAGCAGCCCAGTAAATTGGTAAATTAAATTGACCTCTAGAAATATCTCGTGTTAAAACGCGACCTGGAGAGTCACACAATTCTGCCCCAATAACAAGAGCAGAATCACATAATCCGGAAGCTATGTAGGAATAAGCTGAAATTATTGCGTTTGTTCCTGAATTACAAAGATTATCTATTCTATGTGAAATCTTTGGTTTTATTCCTAAAATCTCAGAAATAATACTAGAAAGATATTGTTCAGTAGAACATGATGAAAAGATGACAGCATCTATAAGATCTCTTGGAAATCCAGTTTTTTTCAAAAGTGATATTGTTGGTTCTAATGCGAGTTGAATTATGTTTCTGTTAATATCAATATTAATATTTAGAATGTCTGAATTATTGGAATCAAAGTTCTGGATTGTATCGATTATTTTATGCGTTTTATTGCGCTCATTGGTTGAATTAACAGTAGAATCTGTATTATTTTTATTTCTTTTATTAACTGTATTAGAAATATAACCTATTTTTCTAAATACAGAAGTTTCACCAGCAAAGATCGAAACTTTTCTCACTCTGAGAAAGTTGATAACAATTCCCTAATTGAACTTTCTGAATCATTTCCAACTGGATTAATCTGAATTATTGGTAAATCTATACCAGTATTGATAAAACTTTTTAACGCTTTTCTACAATCTTCCTGGGTGCCACAAATACTCAATGTGTCTAGCATATTATCTGATACGAATTTATGAATATTCTCTATTCCTTTAGTTTTGTATTCATTTATTATGGCATCAACTTCATTCTGAAAACCATTTTTGAGTAGAAATCTAGCATAATATTTTCCTACAGCTACATAGAAAGCGAGTGTTTTTGCAGCTCTCTCCCTCGCTTTTTCAGGGTCTTGATCTGATACTGCAGTTATAAATGCACAACAAATCTCAAACTTTCTTTTTTGCGAGCAAGAATATGAGCCTGTTCCATTGAAATCATTTTTCTCATTTGTAAGCTTGTCTGGATTATCATTAAGATAATCATCTTCTATTTTATTTCTAATATAATCTACAATTTCCTTTAATTCTTGTTTTGGTCTCAAATATAATAAAACTCCATCTGAAAATTCACAGGATAGATCCACCATTCCCTTGTTTACTGCGGCAGTAAAGATAGGAATAATTTCTCGTCTTGGTTTAAATAATATTTTGAAATCATTGATCTTGAAGTACTTTCCATCAAACTTTACTTTAGAACCTTTCATTATCATTCTGATGCATTGGATATATTCTTTCATTTTCTCAAATGGATTATCGAATTTGATTCCGTGCCAATTCTCTACCAAGGCAGGAGTACTAACTCCAAGTCCTAAAATTGATCTATTGTTGGACAAAATATCAAGTGTCGAAATCCCCATTGCAACCGTGGCGGGAGTTCTAGAATGAATACTAATTATTCCAGTCCCGAGTTTAACTTTGCTTGTTACCTGCGAAAGCGCCCCTAAGGATACAAAAGCTTCGCGACCCCACGATTCAGGAACCCATAAAGAATCCACATTTTTCTGAATTTCAGCGTTCTTAGCAAAACGCAAAATAGAATCGATAGATAATAGAGTACCAATATTATATCCTACTCGATCTATTTCCATAACAAATTCATAAAAATTTAGATTGGTTCGTTATCTAATTCTTTTCCCGCTTCATCAATATCTTTATGTGAATCTATAGATCTCCAAAAAGTATCTGGAAATTTAATACCTTTCAGTTTACCTTCTTTTGCCATTTTAGGCAAGGCCGTTGTTTCTATATTTCCATTATCTGGAAGATAATCAAAAATTTCCTTGTTGAAGTAATAAACTCCCGCATTTATCCATTTATCTGGTATTTCTGGTTTTTCTTCAAAACCAATTACGTCTGATTTATCATTAATGTTTACTACCCCATATGGGCTCCTGAGAGGAACCAGTGCAATGGTAGATTTATTTTCCCTGCATAATCTATGGGGATCTAAATTTGTAAGGATATCCCCGTTAGTCATGAAAAATCCATTATCAGTGGTTCCGGTTAATAAACTAGAAGAATTTTTTAATGCACCTCCTGTCCCTAGAGGTACGTCTTCTACAACATATCCGAGTCGAATACCGAATTTGTTTCCACTACCTAAATAATCTATTATCATCTCTTTAAGATAACCTACACAAATAATGATTTCATCGATGTTATGTTTTTTAAACCATCGAATTTGCCATTCTAATATCGGTACATTTAGTACTTCAATCATAGGTTTAGGTCTGTCATTGGTAAGCGGTTTTAGTCTCTTTCCTAAACCTCCTGCTAGAATTACAGCCTTCATTACACTAGAATCTATCGTAGATTATAAAAGAGTAACTGATTAATTCTATTATATTTTTTTCTATAATAGAAAAAAAATATGGAATTAGTTAGTATATAAATTGTAAAATATGTATCATTTATCGAATAAATTAATATATAATGCTCTTGTTACGGGGATTATAAAAAATATTTCATTTACTAGACATATATATTTGATTTTAATGTGCTAAAGCCCTCTCCATATTGATTCAATGTTCTGTAAAACCTTAAGGATAAAATACTCTCAATATTCACTTTTTCTAATATGTTCCATGTTCAATTGTGATAGATTTTTTAATATTTGCTTAAAATTTCTTAAGTTAATATAACCTAATTCAATATCCTCATTGAAATATTAGATGAAAAATCATTGTGTTATTTGTTATTAATAAAAGTTTTTTTGGATTTGATAATTGAATTCTGTTGTAAATTGTTATCACAACACATATTTAGTAATTGTTGAGACATTTAATTAGATATAATTAATAATCAACTTTAATTATATAGACACAAATAAGCAATACATTATAAACAACAAACGCCGCTGATCAGACTCGAACTGATGACCCACTGGTTAACAGCCAGTTAAGCTCCAGAGCATATTATGCTCTCGATTTGCTCTACCATGCTGAGCTACAGCGGCATTTAATTATTTTTTTTTATATGAGAATAAAAATGTTTTCTTATATAATTTCATAAACCTAGAGAATAATAAAATTAAATTCATTTATTAAAATCGTTTAATGGGTTGGAAATTTAAACTATTAGTTGTTGATATTGTAGAGATTATCTTATTAATCGATTTCCTAATGTTCTAGCAATATTCTTTTTCTCAGATTATACTGTACCGTAAACTTTAATCTTGAACTAGGCATTACATCTTTAATAAAAATATACATTTCATAATAAAAAAACTAGAGATATTATTTTAATGATGTTTCAAGGGTCGGCAATATCTGATCGAATTGAGTAGGAACTGAAATGGATGCAAATTCCAACAAAGGTGCATGCCATATTCCAAAACCTACCATAAATATCATGCCAAATAAAAGTACGCATAGGATTATCTTAGGTTCTTTTATCCTTGAAGTATCTTTACTTTCATCAAGGTACATTTTTCTGATTATCCACATATAATACCCAAGAGAAAGAGCACTGTTTAATAATCCAGCAATGGCAAGATAAGGTCCCCATGATATAACCGATCCGCTATCGATTGCTGATTCGAAAATAACCAATTTACTCCAAAATCCGTTAAGAGGTGGTACTCCTGCTAATGCTAATAAAGAAATGGTAAATGCAATAGCTGTTATCGGCATTCTCTTACCAAGACCTACATATCTATCTAAACTATAACCTGCAATTCCAATTGCGAATGCAGCAATAGCAATAAATGCAACGGATTTCATCACTGCGTGATTTAAAATATGGAAAAGGGAACCGTCCAACCCCATAGCTGCATAAGGTGCAACTGCCAACCCAATTAGAATATACCCTGCTTGTGCTATACTTGAATATGCCATTATCCTGGGGACGCTTTTTTGCAATAAAGCCGCAAGATTTCCTATTGTCATCGTGATAATTGCAAGAATAGCTAGTACAATACTCCAATCTGGGCTAAGAGCAAACATTCCTATTACTACCACTCGTATAGCAGCAGCAAAACCTGCTTTTTTAGTTCCTGCAGCTAGTAACGCACCTATTGTCGTTGGAGCACCCTCATATGTATCTGGAAGCCACATATGAAATGGTACAAGGCCCATCTTGAAGCCAAATCCAGCGACAAATAATCCAATAGCCAAATAAGAGACAGGTATAAAACTTCCAATAAATTGATTTGATTGGCTTTGTAAGTTATTATCGGCTAGTATCAAGATAGATTCCCCGATATTTGTTGTCCCCGTCACACCATAGATTAGACCAATTGCTAGAACTAATATCGCCGAGGAAAGAGCGCCAAACATAAAGTATTTTATCGCAGCTTCATTTGAGATCGGATCTCTCTTTGCATAGGCTGCAAGTGCATATGTAGGAATCGACATTAATTCCCATGCAATGAACAACATTACGAAGTCAGTTGAATAGGCAATCAAAACCATCCCTATTGTTGAAAGTAGAATAAGAGAATAATATGATGCAGGGTTCACAATCCCTCGCATATAATTCCAGGAAGAAGCAGATACCATTATTGAAACTATTAATAGTGTAATAGCAAAAAATGATCCAAACATATCATCAACTAAGACATCTGGGCCAAAACTCATGGAGGGTAATGGTTCTCCTCCTATTACCCTAAAAATTATTATAAGAATAGCAACTATAAGGGTCCCAAATGTTATTCCGCTGAATAACTTATTCTTCTTTTTACCTTTTTCTTTTTTAATAGCATCTAAGACAGGTATAGATAATCCTACCGTTCCTAGCAATATTATTATTAAGATAGGTGTTGATGATAAATCAATCATTCTTTTAATTTAAAACCTCCATATTCACATACACTCCTATAAGAACAACAATATTAGAACCACTATTATTCCTGCTACAAATGCAAAAAGATATGTCTGTGTTACTCCAGTTTGTGTAAATTTCACTAATTTCGATAAATAACTCATAGTAAATTGTATTGCTGGATTAAGTCCTTGGGCAATATAAGTTTCAAAGTATTTCCAAATAAGATTATAAGTATACAATGGAATTTTTACAAATCCCCAATAAACAAGAGCATTAAGATACCATCTATCGTATAGGAATTGCCATATTTTGTGTGTAAAGGTAAAACGAGAAATGATCTCTGGATCCTTTGTTCTTGTTATATAAAAGATAATCCCCAACCCTGACCCTATTCCAAATGCTGTTACTGAGGCGATTACAGCCATAATATTTATTCCCCCTATCATTTCTTCATTTGTATTAGCATTATTTTCATGGGGATTTTGTACAACAGATGCTCCAGTATCTGATATCCCTATCCCAAAATATGTTTCAAGGTAATTTCCAAATATATTATGCAATTCATCTTCAAAAAGAAATCCTGCCAGTCCAATAATTACAGTAGCAACAGCCAAGGTAGCAAATGGTATCCACATTACAGGGCTAACCTCATGAACGTGTTCTTTTTCTTTACTCAAACTAGATTTCTCAGTTTTTTCTGCATTCTCACTTGATTCATGTTCATTATTAGGATCATTTGAAGCTGTCCCGCTAGAATCAACAGGTAACTTTATCTCATTCTCTATTTGTTGTATATGTTTACTCTTTTTCCCAAAGAATACCATTCCTACCATTCTGAATGTGTAAAAGGCAGTCATAATTGCAACTATTACTGCGATCCAAAACAAAGCAGTGCCCGATGATGAATCAGATTCTAGCAAAGCAGCGAATATCGCATCTTTACTCCAAAATCCTGAAGTTATTAAAGGTGCTCCAGCAAGGGATAGAGCAGAGAGCATCATAAAAATAAATGTCTTATTCATTTTCTTTCTTAATCCACCCATATCATTCATAAATCTAGAAGCTACGACATGTATTATTCCCCCTGCTGCCATGAAAAGTGATGCTTTAAACATCGCATGACTCATCAGATGAAAGAATCCAGCGGTATATCCATCTACAAAATGTGTAGAAATTCCAGCTATTCCTAAAGCCATCATCATATAACCTATTTGAGATCCAGTCGAATATGCTAGAACTTTCTTTATCTCTGGATTTACTATAGCTTGTGTAGCAAGTAAAAATGCGGTAATGGCGCCAACCCAAGCTATCACTTCAAAAAATTGTTCTACGTTGAAGACAGCTAAAGCAAAAAATAGAGGACCTATCCTGGCAACTAAAAACACACCAGCCTTTACCATAGTAGCTGCATGGATAAGAGCAGAAACAGATGTTGGACCAGTCATGGCTTCTAAGAGCCATTCATTAAGTGGGAATTGTGCAGATTTTCCTATAGCACCTCCAAATAATAAAACTGCAGCAGGTACTAGTAGATTTTGTTGCATCATGGTATTAGCCCAAGTTTGATCTTCTAATAACTCCTTGAAACCAAATGTTCCAGCGTGCATAAAAATCAAGAACATTCCTGAAAGCATCATAACATCTCCGGCTCTTGTCATCAGAAATGCCTTTATTCCAGCATGAGTTGGAGAAGCCCACATAGGAATTCCTAAAACATAATGACCTTCCCTTCCAACATAATCTTTCTTTCTATCTGAATACCAAAATCCTATTAATGCATATGAAGCCAAACCAACACCTTCCCAACCAAAGAAGACCATGAGAAGGTTGTCTGAAAGAACGATCAGTTGCATTGATCCTATAAAGAACAACATCCAGAACCAATAACGAATGATATCTCTGTCACCATGCATATATCCTACAGAATATACAATGATTAGGAAAGATATCCAACCCACTATATTGCACATAATGATGGAAAGAGGATCAGCCAGTATTCCTGCTTTTATATTCAAAGCAGATATCCAAGAAACTTGGTTATGTATTTCGGTTCCAGAAGGAATGGTAATTAACAACGATGCAGCAAAAATAGCACTAACAAGAGCAAATCCTACAGCAGAATAGTTTGTAATTCTTTGATTAGTTTTTTTAGCAATGGCAGGGATTAAAACCCCCCCTACAAAAGGTAGTATCCAAATTAACCAGGCATTTATTGCCAGGCCTTCAAATCCTGTTGATTCAACCATTCTTATTTTTCACCTTATCTTTCACTCTCTTTTTATTCTCCATGAATGGGGTGTGATACTTATTTTCTTCAACATCTATACAATCTCGCTCCTGCATGATCAATCTCGTCGTTATGATTCATTGTTTATGCTCACTTTTGTATTTTGGGTAGCACTAATTACTTCTGGATTTTGATGTGTTATCGGTAAGGAAACAATTTCTGGAGAATCTGAGAAAATTGATTCTGTATAACCTATAACTGGATTAATTAATGGATCAGGATACACACCTATTAATAACGAAATAGCTGCTACAAATGAAATTGATATTATTATATACTTATTAATATCAGTAAGGTTTTTATATTCAGCAAAGATTGGACCTAAAAATACCTTCTTAAACATCCATAGAAGATATGATGCTGTAAGAATTGTTGTTAATATAGCTAATGAGAACAACACAACCCTGAAAGAATCCATATTTTCTGCTCCAGTTTGCAAAGCACCATTAAACAAAATCCATTCAGACATAAATCCCAGGGTTGGAGGTACGCCAATCATTGTAAGCGCTCCTATCATTGCAATAGTTGCTGTATAAGGCATTTTTCTGGCAATCCCGCCTAGGTTAGACATGCTTCTTGTCCCTGTTTTGATAATAATAACACCAGCCATCATGAACAATATTGTCTCTCCTAATGCATGAGAAACCCACATCATTGTACTTCCGGTAATACCAAGTATACTAGAACTTCCAAAACCAAAGATAATATACCCCATATGGCTTATACTCGAATACGCTAAAAGTTTCTTAATATCATCTTGCATAAGAGCCATTGCTCCCCCATAAATCATTGTTACAACTCCCCAGATATTCACATAGATACTATAATCAGAATAGGATACAGATAGAAGATCTATCCATATTCTAAGTAGTGCATATACTCCAATTCCACTCATAGGTCCAGCGATCATTGCCGATATAGGAGTAGGAGACTCTGCATAAGTACCAGGAATCCACATATGAAGTCCAAATGCTCCCAATTTAACAGCAATACCAACGACTACTGCAAATATTATAAGAACCATCCAGTCCGAAGGGATCTTTGAGGAATTTTCTTTTATTGTATCAAAGTCAAAGCCTTCTGCAAATAACCCCATAGCGAGTAAACCTAATAGCAAAAGAACTGCACCAACATGCGTCCAAAAAAAGAACATTAAGGAAACTTTTTTCCTGGTCTGGTAACCAAATAGGGCTACCAACAAAAATGCAGGTACAAGTGATAGCTCAAAAAATACATAAAATTCAATAAGGTTTGTCGCTAATACAGTTCCAACCATACCCATGGAAAATACTAGGAATAGAGCAAAAAAAAGGCCCATCTGGGTGTTAATGGATTGAGTTGGAGAAGGTTCCAAATCATATCTATATTGTGAAATCTGTTTTTGGCCTGATTGCGAGCCAACAGCATGATCATCTTCGTGAAAAGTTTTGTTATCCCTATCATCATGTTTATTTGTGTTATGAATTGAATTGTTATCTTCTAGATATGTGGTCAAGTTATTTTTAGGTCTCAAATTATCAAACTGTCCCACAATTTTTTTTGTCATATAAGATCTTGAGAAAAACACCAAGACTGTACAAAGAATGTATATGGTTATTGCAAAAGGGGAACTAAAACCATCAAGTTTCAGTCCAAAATTACCAAATTGACTCCATTTGTAAGATTCTAGATAAACCTGGTTTTCAGAAGATAAGCTAAGAATTGGGATAATTATTAAGATAGTAGAAAGCAAAAGAACTCCAAAAGTAAACCATGTTGCGGATTTTACACCTCTTCTTTTTCCAATAAAATATGCTGCAGGGGACAATAACAAAGGTATAAAAATTGCTGCCATTAGAATTCCGGATGATTCAGCGGCCAAAAATTAAAAAAGCCTCCCTAGTTTGGTTAAATGTTGATATATTTTACACAAATTCAAAAATCTTAACCTCTCATACTCCTGTATTCCTCAACATCTATCTCTTTATACAATCTATACGCTATTACGACAATAGCCAGACCTACTGCTACCTCCGCTGCTGCTATTGCAATAGCAAACAATGCAAATACCTGTCCTTGTATATCTCCTAAGTAACGGGAGAAAGCTATTAAATTAAGATTGGCGGCATTTGCTATTATTTCTATAGCAAAAATCATTCTAATTGCATTACGTTTAACAATTAATCCATATACTCCAATACCTACAAGAATTAGACTTACTGTCAAGTAATTTATTAATTCGGTCATTTTGTTTTAGAACGCCCCAATTTAATTACTCGACTTGCCTTTTGTGATGTCTTTGCGAAAACACTCTTTTTTTTAAGATCAAATTTTTCCGTATCTTGAAATCCTTGATTTTCTCTGTATGAAGAATTAGAATCCTGCTCTGTGTTTATTTTATCAGAATTACTATTTTCATCATTTGTATCATAATTATTTTCTTTATCATCCTCACGTCTTGCTAAAGATAAAGCTCCAATTATAGATCCTGCTAAAGTTAGGGCTAATAGTATAAAAACGGGAGCATAATAAGTGAGCATTTCATTTCCTATCTTGTTAACGATTTTATCTAGTACAGGATTAAATTCAACTTTTGTAAATTCAGAACTGAACAATATTATACCAATACCGATCATCATTAGCAATGAAAATATCACTCCTGCGACTTTTCTTCCATGATCGTCAGTGGTTGAAAATAATTCCTCTGTTCTTACTAACATCACTATAAAAATAACCAACACAGCTACTGCACCTACATATACTGCAATTTGAAACATTGCTACAAAATGAGAATCTAACAGGATAAAAAAACCCGCAATACCCAGCATACTTATTGCGAGGGCTATAGCACCATAAATTATTTCTCTGCTTTCAAGGGCAAACAGAGCAGACCCTACAGTTAATATAGATAAACCTATAAACGCTGCATCAGCCATGCCAAGCTCCCCTTTTGTCAATCTTTATGTCAACTGATCCATCATACTTTGGTTTTACTGCCAGCTGAGCCGGAGTATAAATAAGATGTTCCTTGGTAAAAGAGGATAATTCAAAATCATTGGTCATAAATAAAGCATAAAATGGACATGCATCTACACATAATCCACAAAAAACACATTTTCCATAATCAATTTGGGGCATAATTCCTTTTTTATTTTGTTTCCATTTTTCGGTTATTTTTACCATACCTATTGCTTCTGCTATTCCTTCACACGTGATCGCACATAACTGACAACCAGTACATTTTTCATGGAAAAGTATATGCCTTCCTCGAGCACCGGCTATTCCTACCCCTCTTTTTGGATCAAATTGATATCCATCACCTACAAACTTTAATTTTTGTTCAGGAAATCTCAATGTAAATCTCTTTAAAAGTAGATGTTTTGAACCTGATTCAATAGCTTTTATAAAACCTGTAGCAGTTTTCTTTTTTTTGATTATCGATGGTGCCATGGATTATTGCAATCCTCCTGGGGTTATTATTCCACCATATATTAGCGTTAAGACTATAAAGATATTGATGAATGCAAGTACAATAAGTTTGTACCATCCAGTGTGAAGAAGTATATCAATTCTAATTCTAGGATTGATTCCTCTTGGAAGTAGTATTAGCATGATCATTCCAAAAGTTTTTAATGTAAACCAAAAAATTCCATTAACTACAGTAGCGTTGTATATCTTTTCTCCAGTATAATTCGGTATCAACTCTTGTGGAAAGATTTGTGGTCCCATCCATCCACCTAGAAATAGAACGACAAATAGCGCAGCCAGAACATATAGTTTAACATACGTTCCTAATTGGATCAATCCATAAATCATTCCAGAAGTTTCAGTGAGCCAACCAGCTACGATTTCACTTTCAGCCTCTGGGAGATCAAAAGGTACTCTTTCTAATTCAGCTAATGAAGAAATATAAAAAACAAACGCGCTTATTGGTGCAACCGCAAAAAACCAAAATAGATATTGGGATTCTACCATTTCACTCAGGTTGAGTGAACCTGAAAGGAGTACAATTGGAAGTGCAGAGAGAATAAATGGAATTTCAAACGCGATTAATTGATGGAGAGCACGCAAACCTCCTATGAATGGGTATTTACTATTGCTTGCCCAAGAAAATAATAGTGCGAGAAGCGGGAAAAATCCCAAAATGGCAAATATAGCTAAAATTCCTACATCTAAGTTCGATGCAACCCAACCTGGAGCTACAGGAATGAGAGCGGTAGCTGCAGCTGCTGTTGCAACAAAAATTACCGGGGTCGCCCAAAACAGAGGTTTATCGGCTCCAGAAGGGATTATTACTTCCTTTGAAATTAATTTAAATCCATCAGCAATTAACTGTAAAATCCCTTCAAACCTTCCGGCATATAAAGGTCCAGTTCTCAATTGCATTTTTGCTAAAAATTTTCTTTCGATATAAATAGTAGCTGCAGCTATAATTGCGGCATAAGCGAATCCTGGAAAAATAGCTGCCCTGAACAAATCAGTATGTATTAGAAAGTCAATTATCGGTACTGTTCGAGTTGGATCTACCATCATGGAAAAGAATAGATAAGGTGTAAGAACTTCATCACCAGCGTACGGAAGAGGAACAAAAAATAGTATTACAAATATCAGAGGTAAAACAACCAGAGTAACAATAACTAATATCCAAAAAACAAGCCATACTATAGAAGCAACAAAATTTCCAAATCTGAATTCTTTAGGTGCAGTGGCCATATTTCTATCGATCTGCCTCCACTGGCCAATAGTTCAAGGCCCAATATATAGATGGCATATCACCTAATTTTGACCCTACCAAAAGATGAGGTAAAGCTAGGATATTTCTAAAAGAGCCTACAGAAATTTTAACTCGATATGGTTTGGGTGATCCATCACTCACTATATAATAACCAAGTGCACCTCTTCCAGATTCTACCCTTTTATATGATTCACCTGGTTGACCTTTTGGATTTGATTGAAGTTTTAATCTGACCTCGCCTGAATCTGGCATCTTATCTAAGAGTTGTTTAATAATATTACATGATTCTCGCATGTCTAGGAATGGAACATATGCTCTTGCGAAGGAATCACAGGTTTTCATATATTGAACTTTAAAATCAATCTCATCATAGACATCATATGGTTCTACCTTTCTTATATCGTGTGGAATACCGGATGCTCTAAGTACAGATCCTGTAACTCCTAGATTTATAGCATCTTCTTTTGTTAAGACACCGACATTTTCTGTTCTTTGTCTAAAGAGAGGATTATTATAAAATATATCTTCATATTCAACTAATCTTTTTTCAAAATATTTTACATATTGGAGACATTTTTCTTTGAAACCGTCAGGTGCATCATTTCTTACTCCGCCTGGTATATTATAAGCATGTGTGACTCTAGCACCGGACAAGGCAGTCAAGAGATCAATGAACAGCTCTCTATCTCCTGCAGGCCACATAAACATAGTAGAATGACCTAAAAATATACCATAAATTGCAAGCCAGTAAAGAGTATATACTTGACGATTGAGCTCAGAGGCTATAGCTCTTATAAATTGTCCCCTTCTGGGAACTTCTACTCCCAGCAACTCTTCAACAGCAAGACTATATGAATAAGTAATATTAGTAGAATCATGAATTACAGGTCTTTCTAGGTGAGGGATATTCTGAATAAAATTCCTATATTCAGACATTTTTTCTTCTCCTCTATGGACATAACCGGGATCAGGATCACAATAAACGATATAATCACCATCGACTTTTATTGTAAATCTAAAATGACCGGACCCTGGATGCTGTGGGCCTACACTTAATGTCATTAGCCTATCCTCTTCGGATTCTTTTACTACCTCTAAACCTAGTCTGGTAGTTTCTTGAAATTTTTTTTCAAATTCTCTGTCATATTCTTTACTCATTTTAATCTCACCGTCCTTTGATCTGGAAATCCTTCCTCAATGGTGGGATATCAGCCCAGTCTTCAGGTAATAAGAATCTCTCGTTCCTAGGATGTCCTTCGAAGTAAACGCCTAGCATTTCGAATGTTTCCCTTTCATGATATTCTACACTATTGAAAACACGTATTAATGAAGGCAATCGTGAATTATCACGACTTGTTTTAGTAGAAAGAGCAAAAATTATGGGTGATAAATCTTCTCTAGAATAGGAACTTAAATGATAAATTACCTCAATGGAATTATCGTCTGGATAATCAGTACCGCATACGGATTCTGCATGGTCAAAACCAATATTAGTTTTTAAGAATTCTGCGACCTCAACAATATCTTCAGGTTCAACGTAAATTTTAATTCTTTTAAATTTACTGTATTTTAATTTAACCTTGTTGGTAAATTTAGAAGAGATTTCAGAATATATAGAATTCTCTAGGTTTAGATTTTGATCAATAAAATTGTTACTATTGTTAGGATCTAAATCCTTAAGGTTTGTTTGATTATGATTATTTTTTTGGGAACTTTGATTAATCTTGTGATCATTTTCTGGATTTTTACTGATATTACTAGACATCATCTATTTTATTTTCGACCTTTTTATTTTCTCTTGTAATAACATACATCCTTGGATCAATGTTTCTGGTCTTGGTGGACATCCTGGTACATATACATCTACTGGAACTACTCCATCGATTCCAGGTAAAACATT
>Ga0315534_1001045_pt1 | contig 19413 bp, 13 predicted proteins | sample SalMarSW160240MG_FD_203094 | JGI IMG/M metagenome (GOLD analysis project Ga0315534, IMG submission 203094) | Salt marsh sediment microbial communities from the Plum Island Ecosystem LTER, Massachusetts, United States - Salt Marsh Sediment SW1602-40 ... | reverse complement strand
GGATAGTGATCTCTCCGAAACAACCAACCTTCTGGATCAATTCCCTGACGTTGCGGGGGAATTAAAGTCCCTTCTGGTGAAATACATTGAAGAGGGGAGAAGCACGCCGGGACCGCCCCAGCCTTACGTCGATCAGGAAAACTGGCCGGGGCTGGAGTGGATGGAAAGACAAAGAATAGACCCGTCAGGGTCTCAATGACCTGACGGTGTCTTAAAACGAATTACTGAAAGAATTCAACTATCTTTCATCATCAATCTGTATTTTCTTTAGAACAGTTGTCTCTTGATTCTGCAAATGATATTTTAGAAATCCATCGAAATCTCCAAACCATCTTAATACTTCATCATAGTTAAAGAAAGATTCTTGATTCGAAGATATTTCATGATAAGAACTCCAAGGATACAAATTTAAATCACTGACAAAACCGTGATGTATTGGATTCGAATGAATATAATATACAAGGATTTTAAAATATTCTTCATGTTCTATTTCAATCCGTTTGAAAGATCGCTCAAATAAAGTCCCAGTTCTGTTATATTTCTTGTTAAAGGCTTTTGCATAAGCATTAAACAGGTGTCCAAACTGTCTCTCAGGAATGGGTTTGCGTTTAGGGGTTGAGACACCGTCAGGTTTGGAAAACCCTGACGGGTCCCCTCCTGGTTTAACCTGACAGGTTTGAAAAAACCTGTCAGGGTTTATGTTTCTTGATGGTAAAGTTTGAATTTCTGCCTCATCTTTGATTCTAACAAGAAAGTGAAAATGATTCTTCATTAGAACCCAGGTATATGTGTCAGCAATCAGTGAAACATATTTATCATATAATGTAAGAAAATGTTTATAATTAGAGGACTCTTTGAATATATCACATTTGTTGACACCCCTGTTGTATATATGATAATACTTTCCGAATTCCAATGGGGCTCGTTGAATCATGTTATGTATTTTTTTATTCAAATAATTTTGGTGACCAATCACAAACTAAATGTATAGGTATATTTCACAAGGAAAGTCCGGTTGCCGGTTCTGGGTTTTACCGGTGTTTCCCGGTCAAGATAGAAGTTCGTCCCTTCATTATAAACGACATAAAGATCGTTACCCTCCTTTGGGTTATAATGGAACCTGAGATTAGTGATCATCGCATCGATCGCTGTATTATATTGAATGAAAGCGGATGCAGAGATTTTGGTATTAAACATATAGAGGGCTTTCATTCCAACAATATGATTGCTAAAACCCTGGTTCCTTTCAGGGAAACTTACCCAATCGTACCGGTAGGTTCCATTAATTTCAAAACTTGGAGAAACATTCCAGCGGGGTTGCAGGTTTATTGTAAACTTTTTGCCATCATAGAAAGACCCTGCTTCCATCATTAGAATCATATGGAGAAAATATGAACCCGGTGTACTCAATAGGGCTTTCAAATTAAGAAATTCATAACGGCCATCCGGAACATCTGCCTGATCGGCAAATGAGATGCTGTCCAGCAGGTCTTCCAGAGTCCAGTCCAGTGAAAAGCTACCGCTCCAGCTGTTTTTCGAGTTAAAAGACCATTCGGGAGATACGAATACCGTTTTCAATGTTTTTTCCGGAAGGTGGTTGAATCGATAGGCTGTCAGCATAATCTTATGGCTCTGAAGTTTTGATTTTTCATCCGGAAGCCATCCGTATTGTATAATTCCCCGGATTGCTTCATAATCTTCAACCATTTCGAATCCGATGCCCGGATTGAATTCCTCTCCCGACCATGAATAAGCCATATCGTAGGCGAATCCCTCTTCATTCCTTCGTTGCCAGGTTGCCAGGATACGGGAAGGGGACATGGAGAGGGGATTGTTTGGCATGGCAGTCTCAAATGTCTGAGCCCATTTCAGGGTCAGGTAATCATCACCAAACAGGCGGAAAATCCCATCCAGCCCATACGCTGTATTGTACGATCCGTCCATTCCCAGCCTGGACGTCAGCATTCCCCCAAAATATGAATATGGATTGAATACCCTTCGGCGTGCTCTCAAAACCCCGAAATTTTCTGATGGGATGGTATCCAGCGGAGCGGTTTGCATATCAAGTATACCAAGATCCCACTCACCAACCCGTCCGATTATTTTTGCTCCTCCATAGATTCTCACCGGCTGATCTTCATGAATCCCAATACGCCGACTGTAAAACAGGTTGTTGTTGCCTGCCAGGTTGAAATCAAAAATGCTGGCTCTTTCCAGAAAGAATATCCTTTTTTCGGGAAAGAAAAGAGAAAACCGTGTCAGGTTTATCTGTTGGTCATCCGCCTCAACCTGGGCAAAATCGGTATTGATAGTAATATCCATGGTAAGGTTTGTGGTTAATCCGAATTTTAGATCCAGGCCTGCTTCAACGGATGGCTTTTCTTCCAGAATGTAATCCGTTTCATCATCATTCAGGCTATTGTTCAGCGTATAACCCGCGAGTGCATAGGGAGCAATGTATAATGGTTTGTCGGATTTGATACCATGGAAGATAACTTTCCTTGCCTGGGAAGGTTTCCATGTGCTGAATGAACCCCAGTTGGGAGGAATTGCGGGAGATACATTTATTTCATTTTTTACAGGGATATACCGGAATACCGTAATGCCCATCGTCACCTTCCCATCCTGGTCCTGAAACCGGAGGCTGGAAAGCGGGATTTGCATTTCAGCATACCAGCCATTTTCATCCATTGAGGTTTTTACTTCCCAGAAGGTATTCCAGCTGATATCCATAGGCATTGAGTTTACCATTGTTGGCACTGCATCGTTTTTTATGGTGGCATCCCAGCGAAGGCCATTTGGATTGGTGAAAAAAGAAAGGGCATTTTCATTGTCGTTAAATGTATCGAAAAAAATTCCAAGATAGTCGGTCCCCATATTTGTATAGTCCCTCTGTTTACCGATAGGCCGTATCATGGAAACATCCTCATAGAAGAGTCTGGCTCCTACATACAGGTACTCATCCGTATAACCGACCATGATATCCGATCTTTCCGTCGGTTCGTTGCCGAAAACAGGAACATGCATAACCATTGGAAAGGGTTCAACCTGATCCCAGGCAGGTTCATCCACACGTCCGTCAAACCGGATTGTATCATTCAACCGTGGAATCACCCAGGGATCCTGGGCAGACAGATCAATATTCCCTGTAATGAAGGTGGAAAAGATGAGAACTGGGAGAAAACGCTTCTTAAGGTAGGGTCCTATTAGTACCAATGGCATCAGGCTAATGGCTTAGTGTGATTTGGTTTACTAAAAATACAAAATTTCCCTTAAGTGCGAAATATCACTTATTGATTATCAGGGTTGATATTCCTGATTTGGTTACATGGTATTGTTTATTATTTCCCGATAAAAATATTCCTAAGAATGGATACATCACAAACTAAATGTATAGGTATATTTAAGGAGTAAGGTTCGGCTGCCGGTTCTTGGTTTTACGGGATCTTCCTGGTCGAGCAGTGTATTGGTCCCTTCGTTGTAAACGATATAGAAATCATTTCCTTCCCGTGGATTGTATCGCAGTCGAAAGTTAGAAATAATGGTCTCGATCTCGCTGTTGTATTGAATGAAAGCGCTGGCAGAAAGTTTTGTACTGAACATATAAAGCAATTTCAGTTGTCCGATGTGCCCCAGGTACTCCTGGTTACGTTTTTTAAAATCCAACCGGTTTATCTGGTACATTCCACTGAGAGCGACACTTGAAGTGATATTCCATGTCGGGGTTAAGGTGAGGGAGAACCGGGTTCCGTCATAAAACTGACCCAGTTCAAACTGTCCCAGGGTATAAAAACTTCGGGACATGGGCGTCATAAGAAATCCCATGGCTGAAAAAAACTCGTATCTTCCTATCGGAATAGTAGCTTCTTCAGAAAGCTCAAACTCTTCATCCACATCCTCCAGGTTATAACTCAGTGAGAGGCGTCCCTGCATCATACTTTTTGTCGTGAAGCTCCAGGCGGGTCCATATCTTGCCGATTCGAGGGATCCATCCTCCACCCTGTAAAAATTCATAGCTCCGACTTGAAAACTATGTGAATACAACCTTGAGTTTTCACCTGGAAGCCAGCCGTATTGGAGTTGAACGCGGTACATGTAATAGTCTTCTCTCATCTCGAAGCCAATACCGGGATTGAATTCTTCCCCTGCCCAGGAGAAGGAAAAATCATATCCGAATCCTTCCTGCGATCGCCGTTGCCAGCTAAACCGGACTCTTGATGGTTTCATTGAGGCAATGGTGTTGGCGCTATCGGTTTCGAAGCTCTGTGCCCATTTGACATCGAGGTAATCGTCTCCGAATAAACGAAAGATGCCGTCCAGTCCGTAGGCAATATTGTACGCTCCATTCATACCCAATCGGGAGGTATAGATCCCGCCGATATAACTGTAAGGATTGATCACCTGTCTTCTCAACCGGAGGACTCCGAAATTTTCGGATGGTACCGTATCAAATGGTGCTGTCTGCATATCCAGGAATCCAAGATCCCATTTACCTGCTCTGCCATAGATCCGCAGTCCGCCATATATTCTCACCGGTTGAAGCTCTTCATCTTCATTCTCAAAGAGACCGATCCTCCGGCTGTAGAACAGATTGCTCGGACCACCGAAGCTAAAGCTGAAAATGCTGGACCGTTCCTGGAAGAATAGTCTTTTTTCAGGGAAGAAGAGCGAAAACCGGGTCAGGTTAACCTGCTGGTCATCCGCCTCGACCTGCGCAAAATCTGTATTTACCGTAAGGTCAAGCGTAAGGTTACCCGTGAGCCCGTATTTGATATCCAAACCTGCTTCGATGCTGGGCTCACTCTCTTTGAGGTATTCCGTTTCTGTATCATTCAGGTCATTGTTCATGGTATAGCCCGCGAGGGCATAGGGCGCAATATACAACGGTTTTTTTGGCTCAATATCTTCAAAAAGAACTTTCTGGGTCTGGGAAGGTTTCATCATAGCAAAATCACCATACTTCGGATGGATTGCCGGGAATATGATCGTTTCGTTTTTATGGGGTATCCAACGCCAGACCGTTATTCCCATGATGGTACTATCACCGTTATCCTGAAACCGGATGCTGGATATGGGTATGCGGATCTCTGCAAACCACCCCTCATCATTGACAACCGTCTCTACATCCCAGAATGTATTCCAGCTTTCGTTAAATGGCATATGTTCTATCCGCCCCTGAGCATCATTAAATACGGTCATGTCTGCTCGCAGCCCGGATGGCGTAGTTGAAAATACAATAGCGTTCTCGTTATCGTTGAAATTATCAATGATGATCCCAAAACCATCGCTGTTCCCTCCAAACTCATCTCTTTTTTTTGTATTATCCTGTATTTCTGAAGGGTTCTTGTCGTACATTCTGCCGGAAAGAAGCAGGTATTGATTGTTGTAACATAATCTGATCTCTGTCTTCTCAGTGGGCTCGTTGCCGTGAACCGGTTGGAACATAACTACAGGAAAAGGTTCCACCTCATCCCAGAAGGGTTCATCCGGAATGCCGTCAAACACCAATTCTCCATCCGTTTTCGGGATGATGATTTCCTCCTGTGCTGATACGGAATACCAGCCAAAGACAAGAAGAAAAAATGGAATGATACTATATTTTTTGTATACCAATTTCACCCTGTTGAACAGGATATTGTTCGATTTTTATTTCAAAAATGCTAAGATAGAAATTTTTTTATCCTCTCCGGACTGAGTGGTATAAATCATAACTGTGACAGATTGAATTTATTTCACGATGATCTTTGGTAATATTCGAGGAAATAGCTATAAATTTGCACATCCTTTTCAACCGGTTCCTGGAAGGAGTAGGGTTTAACCAAAGGATATACAAACGCTTTTCATGATACATGCTACATGAACGAACTTACATCAGGCTCACATGGAAGCGACACATCGTTCGCCCTGATTGATGGTGTTGCCCCGGCAGATCTGAATATTTCCAGAGAAACTGAGGAACTCAGGAAAATTGTTGTGGATGAGAAGAACTCACAGTTAGAGCGTCTGGCAGCCTATGAAGATATCATGAATATTGAAGTGGGAGACACTTCACTCACAAGAGCCAGAAATATTGAACGTGAAGCAGGTTTACGGCAGATCTATTTGAAGTTTGAAGGAGGGAATCCAACCGGGACTCAGAAGGACCGGATAGCCTTTGCTCAGTGCCTGGATGCATTGCGGAGGGGATATGACACCATCACTGTGGCAACCTGTGGGAATTATGGCGTAGCTATTGCTTTGGCGGCATACCTGGCAAATTTACGATGTGTCGTGTATATACCCGAAAGCTACCATACACGACGGATCACCGAAATGATCAAACTTGGAGCGGAGATCAGGCGATCCCCGGGGGATTATGAAAATGCAGTAGCTGTTTCTATCAATATTGCAATCGAGAAGGAATATTATGATGCCAATCCGGGTGGTGCAAATAAGCATCTTCAGTTTATCGCCTATGCTGAAATTGCCAATGAGATCTATGATACTATCCGTGATGCACCAAAGGTTATTTCCGTTCCTGTATCCAACGGGACTCTGCTTGCCGGGATATACCGGGGATTCACCTCATTGTACAAGCGGGGAAAAACCTCACGTATTCCCAAAATGGTTGCCGGATCAGCATTCAAGAAAAATCCCATCATTCTCTCCTATAAGCGAAACCTGGAAAGTTGTGAAGACATCAAACCGGAGGCCATAAAAGAGACCCTGGTCAATGAACCCCTGATCAACTGGCATTCCCTGGATGGGGATGAAGCACTGATAGCCATCCGTGAGTCCGGAGGATGGGCAGATGATATCAGTGACTCAAAACTGTTAAGTTACGCTAAATCCCTCCGCGATAAGGAAGGACTAAACGTTTTACCTGCCTCAACAGCAGGCTTAATTGCTTTTTTACAGGAACATTATCGTGAGTCCATGGAAGGAGACCGGTATGTCTCTGTATTAACAGGAAGGAAATAAACGATTAAATGAATCAAACAATGGAAGGAAATGCAATTGTGTATTGTGAGGGTGCTTTTAACACCACCAACGGAAAAACAGCACACGGTCTTGTACGGTTTACAGACAGATACAGGGTAATTGCTGTTATTGATTCACAATATGCCGGGAGGGATGCCCTGGAAGTCCTGGATGGAAAATTCGGGGGAGTTCCTGTGGTATCATCACTGGTTGAAGCGATTGAGGTTGGAAAAGGGAAAGGAGCCTATCCAACTCATCTGGTCATCGGGATTGCCCCCGATGGCGGCAAACTTCAGGGTAATACCTGGAAAGATGTCAAATATGCACTGGAACATAAGCTCAATATTGTATCCGGTTTGCACGATTTTATTTCTGATGAAGAATTATTTAGGGATATTGCCAGGGAGAACGAGTTGACCATACGGGATGTACGTAAACCCCCGATGAGGAAATACCTGCACTTTTTTTCGGGGAAGATTGAAAAAGTGGATTGCCTGAAACTGGCCATACTGGGAACTGATTCTGCCGTTGGCAAGCGAACAACTGCCTGGAGAATAGTTCACGGATTGCGGAAAACCGGGTATAAGACAGAACTGATCGGAACGGGTCAAACTTCCTGGATGCAGGGAGCACGCTATTCAGTAATTGTGGATTCCCTGGTAAATGATTTTGTTTCGGGGGAGATTGAACATGCCATTTATTCGGCATGGGTCGATGAGAAGCCCGATGCGATCATCATCGAAGGGCAGGGAAGCCTGATGAACCCGGCATACCCGGGCGGATATGAGATCCTTGCTGCCGGGCGTCCCGATTTTGTGATCTTACAGCATGCTCCAAAGCGACTTGAATACGATGGTTTCCCCGGGTATACAATCCATCCGCTGGAACAGCAGATAGAAGCCATTGAACTCATTTCAGGTAAGAAAGTATTAGCCATTACCATCAATCATGAAAATATGGAGATGGAAGAGGTACCTGCCATTTGTTCATCCATTTTTAAAACGACCGGTTTGCCGGCTTTTGATGTCTTACTTAACGGTGCGGATGAACTCGTTCAAATGATTAAACCACATATTTAGCAGATGAACATTCCACTCGTTAGTTGATTCCAATGAAGGAAGATAAAATACCGGGAACAAACCATCCGGAACGGAATCCGTTGGAGAACCTCGTGGTAATCGATAGGATGATCATCGGTCCGGTGACAATCCGGGACAATAAAATTTCCTCACCCTACCGGATACAAATAGGTAAAGAGGAAGAATCAATGGAATTGGTTTACTCGTATGAAGAACAGGTATTCAATCCCGATGATGGCAGCAGCCCTAACCTGGCGAGCATGATCACGGCTCAGGTAGCGCTTAACTATGGACTTTTTTGCCATGAGATCACGTTCGACGGGGTATTCGATAATACCGATAAACAATTCATCCGGGATATGATGGAAAATACCTCGCGAGAGATCTATGTAAAAAAGTTCCTGGAACCAAATCCTTTTCTGACACAAGTAACCAGGAACATGGATGTTGTTAGACTCAGGAAATATACTGCGGCAAAAATAGAGTTCATCAATACAAGCTATCCGGATTCTGGCATTCATTGGGATGCATGGAGTGTAGACCGTAACCGGCATGCCATTCTGAGCAGTGGGGGGAAAGACAGTTTGTTAACCTACGGTATCCTGAAAGAACTTGGAAAAGAGACCCATCCGGTTTTTATCAATGAGTCGGGAAGGCACTGGTTCACAGCCCTGAATGCCTATCGCCATTTTAAAAAAACGGAACCAAATACAACACGGGTATGGAGTAATTGCGACCGGGTATATAACTGGATGCTTCGGCACTTTCCTTTTATCAGGAAGGATTTCAACACGGTTCGTGCGGATGATTATCCAATCCGTTTATGGACACTGGCTGTATTTATTTTCGGGGCAATTCCCATTGTACGGAAACGGCAGGCAGGCAGGATCCTGATCGGCAATGAATATGACTGCACCCGCAGGACTTCCTTTCAGGGAATAACACACTATGACGGGCTCTACGATCAGAGCCGTTATTGTGATAATGCGCTGTCGAGGTATTATCTTAAGAAAGGTTGGCGATTGAGCCAGTTTTCTATTCTGCGCAGCCTTTCTGAGCTGCTGATTTTAAAGATTCTTGTAAAACGTTATCCGGAACTTCAGGAGCATCAGGTTTCCTGTCATGCAAGCCATGAATCCGGGGGACGGATCTTCCCGTGCGGAAAATGTGAAAAATGCCGCAGGATAGTCGGTATGCTCAAAGCCCTCGGTGAAGATCCATCAAGATGCGGTTATACAGAGGAACAGATCGATCAATGTATCCATGCTTTGAATTCCAGTAAGGTGAAGCAGATCGGTACCGATGCTGCTCATCTGTATCACATGTTGCTCGAGCATAGGATTATTGACTTGAATGAATATACGAAAGGCCTTGCCAGGGCTTATCCGCAGATCCTGAAATTGCGGTATGATCACGAACGTTCCAGGATCAGGGATATTCCGGAGGATCTGAGACGCCCTGTCATCTCGTTGTTGCTCAACTATGCGGATGGTGCAGTAAAATACACCAACCGAAAATGGGAAGAGTACGATGTCCTGGCCTCAGAGGAAATGAAAACATTGTATCCGTTTGAAATGGATGCTCAACCAGTTGAAAACATGAAATCGAATCAGCACACAGACAGGAGCTATTTGTGGGCCGAGTTGACCTGGCCTGAGATCAGTGAACGTTTGAATGAGATTGACCTGGCTATTCTACCCTGTGGTTCCATCGAACAGCATGGTCCTCACCTTCCGGTGGACACCGACTCTTTTGATGCGGAATACCTTGCCAAACGGGTAGCAGAAGCCTGTAGCCATCCCAAACCCCTTGTACTTCCTCCCATTTATTATGGTGTGTCCTATCACCACGAAGATTTTAAGGGAACAGTCAGTGTCAGCAATAATGCATTGTCTCACCTGGTATATGATATAGGGATGAACCTTGCCAGGCAGGGGATAAAAAAGCTGATACTGGTAAATGGTCACGGTGATAATGCACCCACATTAAATCATGCTGCACAAATGATCAACCGTGATGCTGGTATTTTCGTGGCTGTGGACACAGGAGAGACAAGTGATGAAGATGTCCTTCAATTGACTCAGACAAAAAACGATATTCACGCAGGAGAAATTGAAACGAGCACATCACTGGCAACCCGTCCCCACCTGGTAAAAATGGACCGGGCAAGGGATATGACCCTCAAATTTGGAAGCAGTTACCTGGATTTTTCTTCTAACCGAAGGATACCCTGGTATGTAAGGACAAAAAAAATCACGGAGAACGGTGTAATGGGGAATCCGATGAAAGCATCGGAGGAAAAAGGCAAGAAGATATGGGAGATCATGGTAGCGCATCTGGTGACCCTGATAGAAGAATTGAAAAACACACCGCTGGAGGACCTTTACCAGAAAAAATATTGAACAGGGCTTATGAAAATTAGGGAAACTGAAGCATGGGTGGTTCGGATGAAATTGTCTGAACCCTACACCATTGCTTACGAAACCATCGATCATGCAGATAATGTATTTATCCGGATCAGTACTCACGATGGCATAACCGGATTTGGATGTGCAGCACCCGACCCGGAGGTTACAGGGGAAACATCAAAAAGTGTGATGCATCACTTCCGGCATGTAATAGAACCAATCCTGAAGGACGCAGATCCACTGCGTTACATTCAGCTTATCGAGAAACTGAAACGCCACATTCCTGAAGCACCGTCTGCCATTGCCATGGTGGATATGGCGTTGTATGATATCATGGCTAAAAGAGCCGGGATCCCGGTTTATAAGTTATTGGGTGGCTACAGGAGTCAGATTCGAACCAGCATTACCATCGGGATCATGCCGGTGCAGGAAACGATAAATAAAGCCCTGGAACATAAGGGTAAAGGATTTAAAGTATTGAAGATAAAAGGTGGTCTCAATGTTGAGGAGGATGTTGAGCGGATTATCAGAGTAAGAGAGGTTGTAGGCAAGGAGATAAAGATCCGTTTCGATGCCAATCAGGGTTACTCTGTTGAAGAGGCCATTCGGTTTTTCAGGGAGACGGAAAACGCACGGGTCGAACTACTGGAACAACCCACACGGAGAGACGAGATGGAAAAAATGGGAATGGTCAGTAAAAAAGTTGCCATACCCGTTATGGCGGATGAGAGCCTGATGAATCTGCGGGATGTCTTCCGGATGGCAAAACGCGAACTGACGGATATGATCAATATCAAACTGATGAAGGTGGGAGGTATATCGGAAGCGTTACACATTAACTCGGTTGCACGTGCAGCTGGTTTTGAGGTGATGGTTGGATGCATGGATGAGAGCGAGTTAGGGATCTCTGCCGGGTTGCATTTTGCCCTCGCCCGACCCAATGTGATCTATGCTGACCTGGATGGACACCTTGATCTGGTGGATGATCCTGCCCGCGGGTGTATTATTCTGAAAGACGGGATTCTGTATCCGAAGAACATACCGGGCCTGGGTTGGGAAGTTTGAAGGATCAGCCGGTTTTTATTACTTTTGCCTTGCTTTTGGAGAAATGCCGGAGTGGTCGAACGGGGCAGACTCGAAATCTGTTGTCCTGCTTAGCGGGACCGGGGGTTCGAATCCCTCTTTCTCCGCAAAGATGAAATAAGTCCGGCCCTGGCCGGGCTTTTATTTTTGTTCGAATATCCGCAGAAAACATGTTTTCTGAAGGAGATGAGAATAAAAATAATGAAAGCTCGTAAGAGCTTATTTCATCTTTGCTGGAAATCCCCTCAGGGATCATGAGCGGAGCGAATAATCCCTCTTTCTCCGCAAAATGAAAAAGGTGGCTTTTGTCACCTTTTTCATTTTGAGAGGGGTTCGAACAGAAGGGCAGGAGGGTTCTGCCGAAGGCATCCCTGAGGGTGAACCGAGCCACACCGAAGGCGGGGCGAGCTCATGAGTCCCGCCGCTGGCGGGGTAATCCCTGAATAAACTGCCAGGGGTTAGTATGGAATTGTTGTGTCTTCCCCATGGATATTTAGTGATTCATTTCAAGAAATTAGTAAAATCACCACTTTATTCATACATTTAATTTGCCCAACTTTCTTTGAAGTCATTCAAATCAATAAAATACATTTTATCATCTTCATGGTCTTATTTTGTAATGTATTGCATGTTGCCGGGAATCTCTTTTTTTCTAACTTTCTTAAATATTGAATTGTTCATATGAAAAGCTTTATGTCGCCCGAAATAATAAATTATAAACTAAAAGAGATACAATGACTTATTTTTTTTTAATTGTATTTATTATTGAAGCTTTAGTTTTGATCCAGTTTGACAGAAAGATTTGGGGCACCTATCTTACTCCTATTGCATTCATTTCAATCCCTTATATTATTATGTTGGTATTGGCAATTTTTGTTGCCCCATTAATTGGATTTTATAATGTATACTGGAAAAGTATTTTAGTGTGGTGTATAGGGTTGTTTGTCTTTTGGTTACCAGGGTTTATTCTTGGAGCTTTCTCTATAAAGAGAACAAATAAACTAAAGAATGTTTTCGCAATTGATTATCCATTTATTTGGAATTTTAAATTCATAAAGCAAATTACATTCATAATAATCCTCTTTGTCTATTATTTATTATTCGTTTCAATTAAGAATTATGGCGTTACATTCTTGGAATTAGAAAGTTCACCTTTCTATTCAAGTCTTTCGTCTCATTTAACCGTGCTTTTAAGATATCTTCTGGTAATCTTCATTGCAATTTATAAGAAAGGGGATAAGATGTTATTATTTTTTATTCTAAGCATTCTGGTATTTTCAATTTTTCATGAATCTAAATCATGGATACTTATACCAGTGATTTCAGGGATTATTGGAAGATATTTACTCGGGAACCTTACTTTGAGGATCTCTATTAAGTATGTTCTTTATATTGTTTTAGCCGTATTTCTCGTATTCTTTATTGGTTATTTTATTAGTACTGGTCGTAATTTGCCCATGCATGAATACAATGTTTTTTTATTCAAGCAAATAGCAAAGTATGCTTTTGGAGGAATTATATCATTTTCCGAATACTTAAGACAAGGGGAAGCAACAGGAATTGATCCAAGCCACGTCTTCCGCTCCATCGTAAACTTTATTCATTTTCTAACGGGAGGTGAGATCAAGGAACTCCCCAGCAATATTTGGACACCCATAACACCTAGTGGTACAGTAGTAAATATTAAAACTTTCTTTGGATGTGTTTACATCTATTCAGGACCTATATTAGGGATTTTGAGTATTTTACTTTTCGGATTTATTCATTATGTATTGTTAGGTTTTGTAATCTCATGTAAATCACTTATGATTCTTGCAATATATTTATTGTGGTGTTCCATGTTAGTCTTTGGATGGTTTGGGATATATGTTAACAATTTATCGTTCATAGAGCTACCTGTATTTGGCATTTTTTTTTATTTTATTAATAAACTAAGAATTGAAAAGAATTAGTGATAGGTTCCATGTTTTGTTTAAGGATGCATTTTTCTATTACACTGGCAAAATTATTCCAGGTGTTATAAACCTAATAATTGTTCCAATTATTGTAAGAGAACTAGGAACTGACGTTTATGGTGAATATACACTATATCTAAGTGCTATTTTTATATTTGGATCCCTATTTGCAGGCTGGGCTAATCAAGCATTATTAAGGTTTCACAGTGATGTGGAAAGCCCAAAAAAGCTTGTAAGTATGTTAAATAATGTTCTGATAATATCATCATTAATTCTAATCCCATTGCTATTTTTTGTAATTGTTATTGCTTTCCCTGATATTCCAGTAGGGAATATTATCGCGAGTGGATTTGTGGTCCTGATATTTGCCATTTACTCATTTTACAGTGTTGTCCTGCAAGTTAAATTCAAACCAGCAAAACTAAGCCTTGTTGACTCGGGCCGTGCACTGATCTCCCTTTTATTGATATTATTATTTATTAAAGTAAACGTAAATTTATATATACAACCTGTTGTTTTAATCCTGATAATTATCTCTGGAATATCTTTTAGTATAGGTATATGGATGATTAATCAAAAAGCAGTTTTAAGTGTGATATTTAGCCTTTCCTTTTTTAAGGTTAATATGGATGATCTTAAACCATATATAAGATATGGCTTACCATTAACTATTTGGTTTATTTCGGCACATTTGCTTAATTGGTCAGATAGATACATTATAAGTTGGTATTACTCACTAGATGTCGTTGGTAAATATTCTGCTGTTTATGATCTAATCACAAAATTCATGACATTCATTTTTGGCCCACTTTTATTAGCACTACAACCGAGAATATTTAGTTATTTTAATAGTAATGAAGTTAATAAAGCATATAAAACTCTAATGTTTTCAGGTTTAATGTATTTTATTATCTTTTTATTCTGTTTTGCAGGCTTAATCATTTTAAAACCATTCATTTTAGAAAATATATTAGGTTTTACTAACGATAATATATCAGAAATATTCATCCCTATTGTATTTGGTAGTTTTATATGGAATTACTCCATGCTTGTGCACAAACCACTTGAATTGAAAAAAGCAACACTTACCATGCTTATAGGTGTAGTCTTAGCATTATCAGTAAATATTGTTGGTAACTTAATATTTGTTCCTATTTATGGTTACCTGGTAGCTGCTTATACTACTTTAATAGGCTCTTCGACTTACTTGATTTATTGTCTCTTAATGAACTGGAGGTTCAGACACTATCGCTTGGGAGGCTGAAATTCTTCAATTATTCATTTACAGATTAATCTGGTCTTTGTCCTGCTCCAATTCATGATGATCTTATAGATAAAATTATATTCTTAAAAAAGCTTCACAAAAAAAATTATTACATATTTTTATAAACCAAGCCAAATCAATGTCTCTAAACCATCAATTTTTGAATTAATCATAACTATATTGACTGATTAAGAAATCAATTAGAATTTTGATGTCAAAAGAACACAAATATCATTTATACGTTATTGTTAACAATAATGCAATATTTGAAAAAAACACAAAACTCGCTATTGATAATCTTAAGTATAATTCTATAAAAACAAATATCACTATAAATTGCAATAATGAGATTTCAAGCATAAGGGAATGGATTAATGGAATTCTTTCTAATTTATATGAAAACAGTGAATCCTATAGAGAGAGCCGAATAGTTTTCTTGCACCAGGATGTTAGATTCAATAGTGGATTTTGTGATGAAGTTGATTTTATGTTGGACAAAATTGATTGTGGAGTCTATAAAATTTTTGGGATAGCCGGGATAGACGAAAAAGGATTGCCACATAAATTCATGAACGATTCGGGTGATTTTAACTTTACAAATGATTACAAACCTGTTGAGGTAGAAACGGTTGATGATTTTATTTTTGGTATTGATTCAGATGTTTTAATTGAGAACAAAATTTTCTTATCAAAAATATCTGGCTGGCATTCGTATGCTGCTGAATTTTCAATTATTCTTAGAAAGATGGGATACAAAACCATCCATTTACCAATTTATTTGGAACATAACTCAATCAGAAAAAACAATATCGGGCTAAGAAGGACGCAAATTGAACTCTATAAGATCTATCAAACAAATATTAAAACTTTAGTTGGAGAAATCTCTAAAGAATCCCTTACTGGATTAATTACAGGATTTATTTATTCATTATATGTTAATTATGTTAAGTTTAGTTTAAAAGGAACTTTTTTCGATCAAATTAAGTCATTTTTACTTGATGATCTTAACTTATATTATAATCCCAATAGAGTTGTGCAAAGGCACATAAAACGATTCTCTGAAGTATATATAATTGCAATTCCTGATTCTGAATCAATCTTGCAAGATACAATGGATATAAATATTGGTGAATCAAAAATACATTTTAGAGTTATTTCATCAGTTTCAGATCTCCAGAAATATGAAAAAAATAATATAGTTTGTTTTGGACATTTGGGACCTATACCAAATTACAAGTATCTTAAAAAATCCAATGTGAATATTAAGTTAATTTCATAGTGAATTGGAATATTTCAAATGGACAATAACCCAATATTAATAGCGTGTGTTAACTTTAACACATACAATGAATTAGAAGCTTTTATTTCTTCAGTAATTACTGCAAAAATTCGATCAAATCTTAAATTTAGTATCGATATACTAGTTAGTGATAACTCATATTATAAAAAGGAGCTTAACATCTCTAAAATTAAAGATTTGAATATTTATCACATTTTAAATGACAGAAACTTTGGTTACCTAGGTGGCGTAGTTGAAGCACTTTCCAAATCAAGACTCAGACCTAGGGATTATCGATACTTTTTTATTTCGAATGTTGACCTCAGCTTATCAACAACATTTTTTCGAGATTTATTAAATACAAAGTTTGACTCCAAAATCGGTTGGATCGCACCCTCGATTATTTCCGAAAAGGAAAATCGGGACAGAAATCCCAAAATAATTACAAGGCCTTCAAAAAGAAAAATGAAAGTTATAGCCCTAATGTACCTGATTCCAATTTTTCACTTTTTATACTCAAGATTTGTTTACCCAAGAAAGAATAGGGCTTCTTCAAGACATTCTAGTAGAAAGATTTATGCTGGCCACGGATCTTTTATGATATTGACCAACTCATTTACAAAAAAAAATGTCGATTTGAATTACCAATCATTCCTTTTTGGCGAAGAGATATTTTTTGCTGAACTAATAAGGGCATCGGGTCTTGAAACCATTTACCTTCCGGAACTCCTCGTGTATGATACCGATCATGTAAGTACAAGTAAATTAAAGAGATCGGTATATTATAAGATGAATTATCAGTCAATAAAATATATTATAAAAAGATTTTTTTGATATGTGGCGCCTTGAAAGAATAGTGTACAATCTATTAAAGGATAACACTGCCCTTAAGTTAATTATTAAAAGAATTTATCAGACACTTTTTCTTATCATAAAACCAAAGAAGGTAACGTGTAATTTCGAAATGACGGTCGCTGAAGGATATTTTTTCGGCTTTCATGATAAATCTCCATGGAGTATAAATAATTCATATATTCTTGCACATAAGATCGGTAGCACCTGGAAAGATTTTCCACATGAAGATAGTGAGATAGAAGTAGGATACTTTACCGACAACAGGTTAAACGAGTTCATCACAATTGGAAGAACGAAATGCTGGAATTGGCAACAGGGCTCAATGCTTCAATGGCTTGGAAACAAAGAACTAATTATCTACAACAATTGGTATGGGAATGGAGTTGTTTCTGCTATCGTTGATCTTCAAGGGAAACCGGTAAAAACAATACCGTTTCCAACAGGTGCAGTAAGTCAGGATGGGAGGTTTATTGCCAGTTATGATTTTGAGCGACTAAACATAGGGATGTATGGATATGGATATGCTAATGAATCGGTCCGGATAAAATCTACCGATACGGATATTCCCGGGAATCTCGGATTCACCATATATGATCTTGATAATGACATCATTGTAACCAAATCATCTATCTTTCATATTAATGAGTCGTTAAAAGATCGAAAACTGACAGATGGCTATTTATTCGTCACCCATTTTCTCTTTTCTCCAGGTTGCGAACGCATCTTCTTCCTCTTGCGTTCATATAAGAAAGGTAGAAGACTTGTTAGCAGAATAATATCTTGCGATTTAGATGGAAGTAACTTGCATGTCTTTCAAACGGGCAATATGGTCTCTCATTTTACCCTGGTTAATAATGACAAGGTTTTAGCTTATTGTTCAAATGTTGATGAAAGGGAAGGATACTATCTATTTACGGATAGAAACGATGATTATCAGAGCATTGGTGAAGAATTTTATTCTTATGATGGACATCCTCAATATTCAACAGCTAATAATTCATTTGTCACTGATAGTTATCCCAACCGGCGTAGATTACAGGAACTGAGTATTTTTAATTTGGACGATAATAAAAAGTTTGTTGTCGGGAGGTATTTTTCTCCCATGAGCTATATCAATGAATTAAGGTGCGACCTACATCCCCGGTGGGATAGGGCGGGACAGAAGATATGCATTGATTCCACTTTTACAGGGCAAAGAGCGTTGTGCATTGTCGAACTGGAAAAACAAACAGCCAGAATAAATATCATCTGACCAACATATGAGAATTAAAGCTTGGAGAGTTAGAATAAGCAGTTAAATATTTAGTTTCAATTATAAACTTAAATGTTGAAAAAGGTTTCCATTGTCATACCCGTATACAATTCCAAAAACTATATCGAAAAATGTATAGAATCCGTTTTACATCAGACATACAGCTACTGGGAGTTAATTCTTGTTGATGACTGTTCAAAGGATAACCCTGAAGATATTATAAAGAGGTATCAACAATCTGATAAGAGAATCAAACACATCCGGTTAAGTAAAAATATGGGGCCTGGTGTTGCTCGTAATGAGGGTATAAAAAGAGCTACCGGAAAATTTATTGCTTTTCTGGACTGTGATGACCGGTGGATGGAAACCAAACTGGAAAAGCAAATATCCTTTATGCAAGAAAATCATTATGCTTTTACCTATACTGATTATTATATTGTCTACCCTTCCGGTAACAGAAAAGTTTTCAGGAATAGTAAGCCCAGGATTAATCTGACTGATGAGATTAAGTTTAACTGCCTGGTATGTTCTACGGTAATATACGATTCAGAAATACTGGGCAAACTATATATGCCTTTATACAGAAACAGACAAGATTGGGGTTTATGGCTGGACATACTGAAAAGTACAAACTATGCTTATTGCTTGTCTTTCCCGCTTACTTATTATACCTTAAGAAAGGATTCTATTTCGAGTAAAAAACTCAGGATGATAAGATATCATTGGTTAATTTACCGTGAACATTTGAAATTTAACTTATTTGCCAGTTTGTTTTACCTGATACATAATGTTATTCTCCATATATATTATGGCCTTCAGAAAAAGAAATTATGAAGAAAAGACTTCTTATTATAGGAGCCGATAGTTTTATTGCAAAGCATTTTGTTTTTCACTATATGAATTCTTTTGAGTTTATTCTCATCTCCAGGGAAAAGACCTACAATCATAATTCTGAAGTTGTAATTGATGATCTGTTCCTTCTGGAAGAAAAGAATTTTATCAATATCGATGCAGTAATAAATTTTGCAGCTATAGTTCATCAACCTAAACTTAGGAATTGGAGTATTTACGAGAAAGTAAACATTGATTTACCCCTTTATATTGCCGATTTGGCTTACAGAAACAAAGTGCCTCTTTTTATTCAAATGAGCTCAGTATCAGTATATGGTAACAAACAATATATTGATATTCATACAGAATCGGAACCGAATACACTGTATGGTTACTCGAAGTTGAAATGTGACATTAAGCTGCAAGAAATGAATAATTCCTATTTTA
>Ga0315534_1001044_pt1 | contig 19422 bp, 14 predicted proteins | sample SalMarSW160240MG_FD_203094 | JGI IMG/M metagenome (GOLD analysis project Ga0315534, IMG submission 203094) | Salt marsh sediment microbial communities from the Plum Island Ecosystem LTER, Massachusetts, United States - Salt Marsh Sediment SW1602-40 ... | reverse complement strand
TTGATCGACCAAATCGGTTGCGTCGACGAATTTGCAGTTCGAAAGTTTGCCGGCCCGGAGGCTCTCGACGAACGAAATTGGCAACGTGCCGCGCCCGACAAGACCGATCGTATCTCCGGCATATGGCGCCAGGGCGCGTTCCGCTAGATCCGCATCGTAAGCCAGGGTATAATGCGCGCTGACAAAATAGGGAGCGCCGAGGATTCTTTTTACGCCCCGTCGGTAGCCATCGCCCTCAGGCGGCAGTTGCTCATCTTCGCCGAATCTCGACTGGATAATCACTGTCATCCGATCATCACGTGGGAAAATAACCGTTCCCGGATATCCGTGGGTAGCCGGAACATCGGTGAAATACTTGACATATCCGCCCATGAAATCGTTATTGTTCTGCATAACCAGGACATCAATCCCACGTTCCTCCATTGCGGCACGTATGGTCTTCCAGCGACGCTCTAATTCCGCAGTCGCAATGGGATGATGGACTCGTTCGGACTGAATAGTCATTGCGTGTCCCTTGGGTTGATATAATCGGTGGGGGCCCGCCCCGCTTCCTAATGCTCGACTATGTTGATCATTCCCTTCATATCGTTGGCGAGGAAACAGCTCAAATTATGCGCTATGGTCGGCATGGCGTCGTCGACATATCGATCGTACATCCCGCCCAGGTGAGCGGTAATGATGACATCGCTCCTACCCCAAAGGGGGTGATTCGCGGGAAGCGGTTCGTTGGTAAAAACGTCCAACGCAGCACCGGCGATCTGTTTCTGATCCAATGCCTTGATCAACGCGCTCTCGTCGACGACGCCACCACGCGCCAAATTGATGACGCAGGCGCTTGGCTTCATCGCCGCTAGAACCTTCGCATCTACAACATTTCTGGTTGCCTCCGAATACGGGGTGAGAATGACGAGAAAATCGAGCTCGCGCACGGCATCTAGCAATTCATCCCTTGCGAACATGCAATCGAATCCTGCCACCGTTCTTCTCACCGACGAAATCCCTACCACCGTCATTCCGAGCGCCTTGCAGCGAGGCGCCAACGCCTCGGCGATGCTTCCGATTCCAAAAATACCGACTGTCCCGCCGTTGAGCAGCCGAGACGGCCAGCGATCCCACGAATGGCGGTCCTGAGCCCGCACCGATCGTGGAAAATCGCGCGCCATCGCCAACATTGCCAAAAGCGCGGCCTCCGACATCGCTGGGCCGTGAATGCCCCGAAAATTGGTGACCCTTATATCTGACCGGAACGACGGCAGATCGACGATTCCGTCGGTGCCGGTTCCCAGGGCTTGAACCCATCGAAGATTAGGTGCGTCGTCGAACAAGCGATCGTATGTCATCGTTCCAAACGTCAGTAACGCCTCAGCTGACGCAAGGTAAGGATGAGCCGCGCTGTGATGATCAACAATTTTGAGCGTAATGTTTGGAAAACGGGCCGTAATGGCATCATAATATTTTCGTCTGACCGGTTCCGCATGGGTCAAGATAATGAGTACATTGGTCATGACACTCTCCGTTCTCATACTGACCCGGCTTTATGAAAGACGACATCCCGTGATGGCGCAAATTCGTCGAAGATGTTGGAATTCGGCCGAAATAAGCGCGAGTCCTAATCTTCCAAAGCGATGCAGGCCAGCATGCCCTCAAAATAACGGCGGTTGTCATGCGATGGTCGCGCCCATCGCCCTCTTTCCGAAGGGAGCAAAGGCCCGATGATCCTCCACTGCGCGTCCGTCACTCCGATCCAATCGCCTAAGTCTGCATCTCGTCCAAGTCTGCATCTCCCCATAAGATGCAGACTCGAATCAGAGGTCAGGTGATTTGGGAAAGTGCATGAGTCTTGGTCGCGGGCGGGTGAACACGCCGCAGCGGGGCTGTCTTGACCGCACGCCGATTAGGCCGCCAAGGTAGGGGGCATCTGCATAGCGTGCGATCCGGCGAGAGACGATACGGTCCGGTTCGACATCCGGGTCCGGATCGACAACGACAACATATCGATAGCGCCAACATAAGGCGCAAAAATGGGAGGTAACATGAGATTCCGCACCGCGCTTCTATTTTTGGCGACGTTCGGGCTTTTGGCGGGTGTATCGGGCGCGACGGCGCAGCAGCCGATCGCCATCGCCACCCCGCCGTCGGGCTCCATCTACAATTCGACGGCCGCGGCAATCGGAAAGGTGCTGGCCGAAAAGGCCGGCATCAAGATGACGGTTCAGGCGCTCGGCGGCTCCAGTCAGTACCTGCCGCTCGTCAATGCCGGCGAGGTGCCGTTCGGCCTTGCCAACGTCTACGAGACCAACCTCGGCGTCACCGGCGAGGAATATTTCAAGGGCCGCCCGACCAAAGACGTGCGTACGGTCGCCATTGTCTTTCCGCTGCGCAACACGATCTTCGTCAAGAACGACAGCAAGTACAAGAAGCTGGCCGATCTGAAGGGCTCGCGCGGTCCGGTCGGATTCACCAGCCAGAAGGTCCTCACCGCCGTGACCAACGCGGCACTGGCCCCCGGCGGCATCACGCTGGATGACGTGCAGGGCGTGCAGGTGGCCAACATCATCTCCAACGTCAACGTCTTCAAGGAAGGCCGTACCGACTTCTTCGTGTTCGCGCTCGGCGGCGCCCCCGTCCGCGAGGCCGACGCCGCGGTCGGCGGCGTGCGCGCGCTGACGGCGGAAAACACGCCGGCGGTCGTCGCCGCCGTCAAGAAGCAGGTTCCGGTGGCCTATCTGCGTTATGAGAAGCCGAGCAAGGCGAACGTCGGCCTGCTGGAGCCGGGCTACCTGGTTACCTACGGCGTCAACCTGTTCGCCAGCACCAAGACTCCCGAGGACGTCGTCTACAAGGTCGTGAAGGCCATGTACGAGAACGCAGCGGACTTTGGCAAGGTCTTCCCGCCGCTGCGGCTGCTCGACAAGAACGCGATGGCGCAGGAGATCGCGGACGTCGAGTACCATCCCGGCGCCGTCAAGTTCTACAAGGAGATCGGTCAGTGGCCGCCGAAGAAGCAGTGAGCATTGCAGGCCGTCGCTAGTGTCCGGTGCCGGCATGACCGGCGAATCGGCAACGCGGGGACAAGGGCTGCCCTCCTCCAGGAGGGCAGCCTTGCCTTATCCGAAGAGGCTGATCGACGCGCTGGCGATTCTGCTCACGCTCGGCGCCATCGGATGGGCGCTCGATGCCCATAACCGCGCCGGTCTGGCGATCTACGACCAGCAATATCTCGCCGGCATGCTGGCGGTCGCGCTGGCGATGGCGTTTCTGAAGTTCCCGGCTGCCGGGAAAGAAAAGAACGAATTGCCGTGGTACGACGCCGTTGCGGCGATCGTCGTTTTCGCAGCCACCGGCTATATTGCCGTCAACTATCCGACCATCGTCGATCTTGTCTACCTGCGGCCGGCCGACGGCGTGACCGCCAGCGTCATTCTTATCGTGCTGCTGCTCGAAGCGCTGCGCCGCGCCACCGGCCCGGTGCTGTGCATCTTGGTCATCGTCTTTATTGCATATGCGCTGCTTGCGGATCTCCTGCCGGGTTCCGGCCTTCCGACCGACTGGCGCAAGCTCTCGCTCACGCTGGCGGTCAATTACACCGGCATTCTCGGATTGCCGCTCAAGGTTGCCACCACCATCGTCATTGCGTTCGTTCTGTTTGGACAGGTGCTGCAGGCCACCGGCGGAATGAAATTCTTCACCGATATTTCGATGGCCCTGATGGGCCGCTTCCGCGGCGGCTCCGCCAAGATCGCGGTGCTCGGCTCCTGCCTATTCGGTTCGGTCTCCGGCAGCGCCGTCGCCAACGTGGTGGCGACCGGCGTCGTCACTATCCCGCTGATGAAGCGCGCCGGCTATCCGGCCCACAAGGCGGCCGCCATCGAAGCGGTGGCCTCGACCGGCGGTCAATTGATGCCGCCGGTGATGGGCGCCGCCGCGTTTCTGATCGCCGAGTTTCTGGAAATCTCCTACGCCGAGGTAGTCCTGGCGGCGATCGTTCCGGGGCTGCTCTACTACGTCGCGCTGTTCATCCAGACCGACCTCGAAGCCGCCCGGGAACAGATCCCGCCCGTCGATCCCGATGCAATTCCGCGCGCCGGACCCGTGCTCCGCGCGGGCTGGTATTTCCCGCTCGCCTTCGCCATTCTTCTGATTGGGCTGTTCGTTCTGAACATGCAGGCCGAGAAGGCCGTACTGTGGTCGATTGTCGGCGTGATCATCCCGGCCGTCATATTCGGGTTTGAGGGTGCAAGGGTCGGGCCCTGGGAGCTGGTCAGGGCGTTGCGCGACACCGGCCACGGCGCGCTGGATCTGATCCTGATCACCGGCGCCGCCGGCATCGTCATCGGCGTGTTGGCGATCTCGGGGCTCGGCTACCAGCTCACCTTGGGCCTCGTGCAGATCGGGCAGGGCCATCTCTTCCTGCTGCTGTTCCTATCGGCCGTCGTCTGCATCATCCTCGGCATGGGGCTGCCGACCGTCGGCGTCTACGTGCTGCTGGCGGCGCTGGTGGCGCCGTCGCTGGTCGAGGTCGGCGTCAAGCCGCTCGCCGCCCACCTCTACGTCATGTATTTCGGCATGATGTCGATGATCACGCCGCCGATCGCGATCGCCGCCTTTGCCGCCGCCTCGGTCGCCGGCGCCGGTGCCATGCGTACCGGCTTTGCCGCGACCCGCTTCGGCTGGACCGCGTTCATCGTGCCGGTGTTGTTCGTGTACTCGCCGAGCCTGTTGCTGATCGGCGATCCGGTTTCGGTCGCGGTTGCCTTCTGCACCGCCATGTTCGGTGTCTGGCTGGTCTCCTGCGGAACGATCGGCTACTTCATGCGGCCGCTGGGGCCGTTCGAACGGCTGCTGTTCGCGGGCGCCGGCATCGCGTCGCTCATTCCCGCCGGCGCGTTCGCCGGCGGCGTGCTGCTCGATATCGTCGGCGTCGTTGCGGGCGTGGCGCTCATGCTCTCCGAATATGTGACGGTGACGCGGCTGCGCGCGCTCGCTGCCCCGAAGCCCGGCGTAACACACGATTGAACGGCCCCAAGAATGCTGCTCCGCGATCGGATAGAACGCGTCCGGCCGCCAACCGACGCGGAACTTCCGCATCGCCTCGAAAATTGGTACCACCCGCCTCAGGTTCGGGGTTCATCCGGGGAATCCCGGTTTGAGGGAACTCCGCTCCTGTCGCCGCGTTGCGCCGCGCCATGGGATAGGAGGATGAGGCTGGCGGGAATTTGCACCAGCGTCAGGACGAGGGAGCTGATAACGACGGGGACCGTCGCTTCGGTGTCCGAATAGATAGCCGAGCACAGGAAGCCCGACGAAGGAAACGGATCAAAACCGGTAACGCGACCATGACCGTCATCGACGTGCATACCCACATGCTCACGCTCGACTTCCTCGACCTGCTGCGCAAGGAGAGCGGCGGCAAGTACGACATCAAGAAGACCAAGGCCGGGCAGGATACGATCTGGCACGACGGCGTGCCGTTCATGACGCTGTTCTCCGGCATGTGGGACTACGAGGAGCGCATCCAGGCGATGGACGCGGCCAAGGTCGACGTCGCCATCGTCTCGCTCACTTCGCCCAACGTCTATTGGGGCGATCGCGCTACCAGCCTGAAGGCGGCGCAGATGGTCAACGACTCCATGGCCGAGCAGCAGCGCAAGCGGCCCGACCGCATCCGCTGGTTCTGCTCGCTGCCCTGGCAGTTCGCCGACGACGCCAAGGCGGAGCTGGCGCGCTGCATCGCCAACGGCGCCGTCGGCGTCATGGTGCTCGCCAATATCGACGGCCGCGATCTGACCGATCCCGGCTTCGCGGCCGTCTGGGCCGAGATCGACCGGCGGGCACTGCCCATCCTGGTGCATCCGACCACCCCGCAGGGCGTGCGCGAACTGCACATGCACGAATTCGGCTTGGTGCCGCCCGTCGGCTTCATGGTCGACACCACGCTTGCGTTTGCGCGCATGATCTATGCGGGCTTCCTCGACGCCTATCCGCGGCTAAAGCTGATCGCGGCGCACGGCGGCGCCACCTTGCCCTATATCGCCGGCCGCCTCGACCGCGGCTACGAGATGATCCCGGCCTGCGCGGAAGTGATCAAGGAGAAGCCGAGCAGCTATCTGCAGCGCATCTGGTACGACACCGTGGTTTACGACCAGCGCGCGCTCGAACTCTGCATCGCGGTGGCCGGCTCTCCCGACCGCGTGCTCTACGGATCCGACTACCCGCACAATCTCGGCGACATGGCCGGCTGCCTTGCGCGCGTCAACGCGTTGCCCGCCGATCAGGCGCGGCGCGTGGCCGGCAAGAATGCCGAGGAGTTGTTCGGACTCTAGAGCGAATTCCGTTCCAATCGAATCGGAATTCGCTCTGGTTGTCCTTGAGTGGTCGCATTTTCTGCGGCGAACCGGTTCCCACTTCGCCGGGAAATGCTCTAGACCGGAAAAATCCCGCGTTTGCACGATTTGACCGGCGCCGACTAGACTTCGCGCTCGCCGGCGTTCGCGCGGGCGTAGTGTTGTCGGTGCACCGCTCCGGTCGCTTGCGGTCAGCCCGGCCGTCGGCAGCGACGAGGCGAACTGAATTGGCCGCAAGACGCCACCCGCCGACATCGAAAGCAATCCCCACCTGTCTGACCAACTGATACTGCGAAGCCGCTTCGAGCAGCGCGGTGACGACCTCCGAGGCACGGGCACGCCCCCGACGACTACCCGCATCACTGGCGAAACATGCCACTGGAAGAGTGTCGTCGGGTGCCGAGAAAGCCTCGCCTCGGTCCTGCAGTTTGCCAATCGCGAAAATTCGCATGGTGCATCAGTGGCAGATTTCGCAACCCGGAAAGTGGCAAACATGCTGATTTGTCATGCATTTCATCGTCCCCTAGGGAGCGCCAATGATTTAAGAGGCTTGCATTTTTGCGCGCCGCCGGTGTCCTGTTGCCGATCCAACCACGGCGACCCATACCCCAGAAATCTAAACGGGACACAATGTCTCGTCATCTCCTCGAACCTCGCAATCTTCGACCAGGTCTTCTCAGGCGACCGCGGGATCGCGTCGCTCGTAGAGGCTCCCGGCCTATTGATGATCACCCAGGCGATGCGCGCGATCTTGGCTGCGAGCGCCACAGTGACCTTGTTGATGTGCATGCGTGATTGCAGCTGCTTGAGCCACGGCGGCGGATATGGACGGTGAAAAACAGGTCGGAAACAGCGCGGGAGGCCGTTCGCACCGGGCACGAGCGGCAATCCGGCCGGGCGGCCGAAGGGCGCGCGGAATCGGGCGACTGTCGCCGCCGAGGCGCTGCTGGAGGGCGAGGCCGAGGCGCTGACGCGCAAGGCCGTCGAGCTGGCGCTGGCGGGCGACGTGACGGCGCAGCGGCGCGCGTCGGGCGCGGACGTGGTCCAGGCGCCGCCAGCGGTGCAGCTAAACGTGTCGTTCGTGTCAGCGGAAAGCCGTCCCGAGTCAGCGCGTGCGTGTATCTCGCCGCGGCGCGTGACAGGAATATGCCGACCACCTGCGCGCATCACTTCGATGTCATCGTTGATGAGGCGCACCACCTGCGCGACCGCACGGGCCGCAGCTGGCAGCTCTCGTTTCGTCAAACTCGTTCGATCGTCTTCATGCCGCCCATATATGACTGGAGCACGTCAGGCACCGCGATCGTCCCGTCCGCCTGTTGGTAGGTCTCCAGCACCGCGATGAGCGTGCGGCCAACAGCAAGGCCAGACCCGTTGAGGGTGTGGACGTGGCGGATGTGCCGGCCCTCCTTGCTGCGGTAGCGCGCACCCATGCGGCGAGCCTGGAAATCGCCGCATATGGAGCAGGAGGAGATTTCGCGGTAGAGCTCCTGCCCCGGCAACCATACCTCGATGTCGTAGGTCTTCTGCGAGGCGAATCCCATGTCGCCGGTGCACAGCGTCACGACGCGGTAGTGGAGATCGAGCCGGCGCAGTACCTCCTCGGCGCAGCTGAGCATCCGCTCGTGCTCGTCCGCGCTCTGTTCGGGCGTCGTGATCGAGACGAGCTCGACCTTGGTGAACTGGTGCTGCCGCAACATGCCGCGGGTATCCTTGCCGGCCGCCCCGGCCTCGGCGCGGAAGCAGGGCGTGTACGCGGTGAACCGCATCGGCAACGCGTCTTCGTCAACGATCGATTCACGCACGAGATTGGTGAGCGGCACTTCGGCGGTGGGGATCAGCCAGAAGCGATTATCACGCGGCTGCGATTCGATATCGGCCATCAGGCGTGCGGTCACGGCCGACAGATCGATCTTCTCCTCGACCCAGAGTTTCGCAGCGTCGCGTTCAAGCAGATCCTCGAGCAGGCGCGCAACGGCGCGGTTTTCACGCTCCGCGATCATCATCTTGGTATAGGCGGAGAACTGGTCGTCCTTGAATTTCGGCAATTGCGCCGTGCCGAACATGACCTCGTCGCGCACCAGGATCGGCGGGCTGACCTCGGTGTAGCCATGCTCCTGGGTGTGCAGATCGAGCATGAACTGCGCAAGCGCGCGCTCGAGCCGGGCGAGCCTGCCCTTCAGCACCACGAAGCGCGCGCCCGAGAGTTTTGCCGCCGTCTCGAAATCCATCTGGCCGAGCGCCTCGCCGAGATCGAAGTGCTGCTTCGGCGTGAAAGCGTAATCGCGCTTCGCCCCGAAGCGATGCCGCTCGACATTATCGGTTTCGTCGATCCCGTCCGGCACGCCGTCGAGCGGAAGGTTCGGGACTTGCTCCAGCGCCGTCTCGAACTCCCTGGTGACCTCCTTCTCTTCTGCCTCGAGGGCAGGGATCGACGCCTTCAGCGTCGCAACTCCGAAATAGCCGCGCCAGCCCCGCATATATGAGGCCTTGAGCCGTTCGGCGGCCCTCTCGTCCCCCCGACGCTTGGCCTCCGCGATCTCCTTCGCGGCGGCATTGCGGCGCGCCTGCGCCGCTTCGAGCCGCGCGATCGCCGCGCGCCGGCGCTCGTCGATACTGAGAAGTTCGCGCGCCAAAGGCTCGAGCCCGCGGCGGGCGAGCCCGCGGTCGAAGGCGGCGTAATTCTCGCGAATCCACTTTATGTCGTACACGGGCGCGTTCGCTCGAAAGGAATCGACCCGACTTGTAACACCTCAAGGCCGGGCGAGGCTGGAGGCGCAACGTCACAGGTCGGCCGAGCAGGTCCGTCACTCGGGCGTTTTGTTGAACCCAGTGGGACGGGCGTTGCCGTTTGGTGAAGCTGTGCGGCTTGTCGGTTCTCCTCAAGCCTGTTTCTGATCGTGTGCCTGTCGCAAATTAGATCCGTACGTCGCCCGCGATCGGAACAACCCGAGGAACAGCGACCACAGCAGTTTGCAAGCATCCCACATCGGGCGACAGGATCACCCGATTTGGGACGCTGCATTCGAGACGTTGGCCAGTTTTGGGCCGCCAGCCGACAAGGAACACGCCATCGATTCAACGATCGTGCGGGCGCACCAGCATGCAGCCGGCGCAAAAGGGGGAATCAAAACCAGGAAGCGCTCGGCCGCTCGCGCGGCGGGTTCTCGACCAAAATCGAGATCCCTTCATCTGTATCTTGCGTTAATAATTGCAGTTGCGACCACATCCTTCGTGGGATGCCAATTTCTGTCAAAAGTCCGAGCGCACTTCTGCGGCGTCGCTGCGCCGGGACCTCTATCTTGGCGAAGCGTATATGGATGGTTCACTGAGCATAGACCGAGGGTCACTTTGGGAACTGCTTGACCTCATCGGTCGAAATCCTTCACAAGCGAGCCGCCCTGGCGGCCCATGGCGACGCGCCGACAAAAGCATCGCGCATGAACGGCCGGCCGCCTACCTGCAGGCCGCCGAATAAATCCCTCTCAGGAAGAAGGAAGATCCTTTATGCCGCAGTATCGTTCCCGGACTTCGACCCACGGGCGTAACATGGCGGGGGCGCGGGGGTTGTGGCGCGCCACCGGCATGACCGACGCCGACTTCGGCAAGCCGATCATCGCAGTGGCGAACTCGTTCACGCAATTCGTGCCCGGACATGTCCATTTGAAGGATCTCGGACAATTAGTTGCGAAGGAGATCCAGGCTGCTGGAGGAGTGGCGAAGGAATTCAACACCATCGCCATCGATGACGGGATCGCGATGGGCCACGACGGTATGCTTTACAGCCTGCCATCACGGGAGATGATTTCCGACAGCGTCGAATACATGATCAACGCTCATTGTGCCGACGCGCTAGTCTGCATCTCGAATTGCGACAAGATCACACCCGGCATGCTGATGGCGGCGCTACGGCTGAATATTCCTACCGTATTCGTTTCGGGCGGACCGATGGAAGCCGGCAAGGTGGAGTGGCGGGGAACCACGCGTGCGGTGGACCTGGTTGACGCCATGGTGGCCGCCGCCGACAGCAGCGTTTCCGACGCTGAAGTCCAGGTTATGGAACGCTCGGCGTGCCCCACCTGCGGCTCCTGCTCCGGCATGTTCACCGCGAATTCCATGAACTGCCTCGTCGAGGCCCTCGGTCTTGCGCTTCCCGGAAACGGCTCGGTGCTAGCGACCCATGCGGACCGCAAGCGATTGTTCATCGAGGCGGGTCACCTTATCGTTGATCTCGCGCGCCGTTATTACGAGCAGGACGATGCATCCGTACTGCCGCGCTCCATCGCAAGCTTTCAGGCGTTCGAGAATGCGATGTCCCTCGATATTGCGATGGGCGGGTCCACTAACACTGTTCTCCATCTGCTGGCGGCCGCCCATGAGGCCCAGCTTGATTTCACGATGAGGGACATCGATCGGCTGTCGCGCCGCGTGCCGGTCCTGTGCAAGGTCGCCCCGTCCGTGTCCAAAGTCCACCTGGAGGATGTACATCGGGCAGGCGGCATCATGGCAATTCTCGGCGAACTCGATCGCGGCGGACTGCTGAATAGCGGCGTCGGCTGCGTGCATGCCGAGACGCTCGCGATTGCTCTTTCGCAATGGGATGTCCGCCGTAGCAGCAGCGAACAGGTTCGTTCCTTCTATCGGGCCGCTCCCGGCGGGGTTCCGACGACGGTCGCGTTCAGCCAGGATAGGCGCTTTGAGACACTCGATCTTGACCGTGAGGGGGGCGTCATACGCGATGTTGCGCACGCCTTCAGCAAGGACGGCGGCCTTGCGGTTCTCTACGGCAACATTGCGGAAGACGGATGCATTGTGAAGACGGCTGGCGTTGACGCTTCGGCGATGACGTTCACCGGCAAGGCGCGCATCTTCGAGAGCCAGGATGCGGCGGTTGAAGCAATTCTTGGCAACACGATCAAACCCGGCGACATCGTTCTTATCCGCTACGAAGGACCTCGCGGTGGGCCTGGCATGCAGGAGATGCTCTATCCGACGAGTTATCTGAAATCGAAAGGCCTGGAGAAGGCGTGCGCGCTCGTGACCGACGGCCGGTTCTCCGGCGGAACGATTGGGCTGTCGATCGGCCACGTTTCGCCGGAAGCTGCCGACGGCGGCGCCATCGCACTGGTCGAGGAGGGCGATTACATCGAGATCGATATCCCCCAACGGTCGATCCGATTGGACATCCCCGAAGAGGAGCTGCATCGCCGAGGCGCGGCAATGGAAGCCCGAGGGACCGAAGCGTGGCGGCCCTGTAACCGCAAGCGCAATGTCTCAACCGCGCTTCGTGCCTACGCGATGCTGGCAACCAGCGCTTCCCGTGGTGCAGTGCGTATCGTGCCAGACTCGGCTCTTTAGAATTCACGCGCGGCTTAGCTCGATGAGACGACAGTGAACATCCGACGGCTCAAAAAATCCCGATTCTTGACAGGAGACAGAAACAAACATAATTGCTGATGCAGGCGATGGGGTTCCGCCTTTAACCGCCCTTTGGGCTGATGACTCCTTTCTCTCCGTTTTGCGGAAGGAAGAAGTCGAATTGAGTCACCCACTTCAGGTCGACATTCTGGTATCCGCGCGCGTGGCGCGTCTCGGGATATTGGGACGAGGCGGCCGAGAATGATGCGCGACATAATTCTGCAAGCGTGTCAAGTGCTTACGGTTCTAATTTTTGCGCCCTTGCTGCAAGGCGTGATCCTCCAGTTCGAGGAGCGGGTGCAGCAAGCTCAGGGACCGGGGATCTTTCAGCCGTACCGCGATCTCTGGAAGCTTTTCCACAAGCAGATTGTGGTGCCGCAAACGGCATCCTGGATCTACTGGATCGCTCCGTTCGTCGCATTCACCGCAATGCTAACTGTGCCGTTCCTCCTTCCGGTCCTGACCGACTTTCCACTCCCGCTCTCTGATATGGGCGATATCTTAGGCGGTGGTCTGATCCTCACTCTTGGCTCGTTCATGATCGTGCTCGCGGGCCTCGACAGCGGCAGCGCCTATGGGGGAATTGGTTCGAGCCGTGCCGTGATGCTCGGCATCTTGGCTGAACCGACACTGATTGTCGTATTTGTCGGCATTACACTGCTGGCCAAGGCGATGCTGCCATTCGTGGTCAACCACCTTCTGGTGGCCAATCCGTCCGTCTATTGGAGTCCAGCCCATCTCTTCTTGATCGCGGCCTTCTTCGTGCTGCTCGTGGTCGAGACCGATCGCGTGCCGATCCATTCCAGCACGCACATCGAAATCTATATGATCGAGGAGGCGCGCATCCTCGAATACTCCGGCCCGCTGCTCGCTCTGCTCAAGTGGGCCTCGATGATGAAGCAATTCATTCTCTACACCATCTTCAGCAACGTCCTGCTGCTTCCCTGGGGCCTTTCGCAGAAGGGCGAAGCACTTGGAATCGTTGGTTCTATCGCTGCTCTAGCCGCTAAATTTCTCGTTGTCGCGATAGCCGTAGTGTTTACCGAGACGGCGCAGTCACGACTTCGCTTCTACCGCTATCAAGAACTGCTCGCAGCTTCGTTTGTCTTCGCCGTCCTGGCGATCATCGGAACTCAACTGAGCTGACCATGCTAATCGCACATCTCGATCCCTTGGCGTCGTCGATCTTCAGCCTGATGGCGATTGCAAGTCTTGTCTTGGCCTTTGTCATGCTCGGCTCGCGCTGGCTCAATAACTATCTCTATGCCTTTGCAGCCGAGTCCTGGATGATTGCGGTTCTATCGGCCGTTGTCGGTTACTACGGCGAATATCCTGAGTTCTATCTGGTCGCGATCCTTACGGCGTTTTTTCGAGGGCTGTTCCTGCCCTATCTGGTGTGGCGGATCATCCGCCGCCTCAATGTGGCGCGCGAGATCCACGAAATCCTGCAGCCGAGCTCGGCGCTTGTGGTTGGCGCGTTCTGTGTAATTTTTGCCCTTGTTGTTGCCTACAAGGTCGGCGGTTCGCTCGGACTTGCCGGCACGGTGGCGGTTCTCGCGCTCACGGTCATGCTGTCGATGAACTTGATCGGCTTCCTCATGCTCGCCGTCCGGCACGAGGCGCTCAGCCAAATTCTCGGCCTGCTCGTGCTTGAGAACGGTATCTTTCTCGGCGCGCAAATTCTCGTGCCGGGGATGCCGCTGTTCATCGAGATCGTCATTTTGTTCGATCTCCTGATCGTGGTCGCGTGTTTCGGCGTCTTGGTCCAATACCTCGTTGTCCACGTCGGCAGCACGAGCAGCCTTGAACTGAAGCGGCTGGTGGGTTGACCATGACGGGCGCTCTCCTTCTCGCGATGATGACAGCGCCCGCTGCCGCGGCGCTGGCATGCATCGTCGTTCGCAGGCCGCGGGTCGTCGAGTTGATCAATTTGATCGCGAGCGCAATCTGTTTCGGCTGCGCCGTTCCGCTTGCAGCCCTAAGCGCCTCGGGACCCTATCATTACTGGGACGGCTACATCGTTCTCGATATGCCGGGCTCCTGGGTGCTGTTGTGCTCGGCGATCGTCTACTTCCTCGCTTCGATCTATTCGGTCGGATACATGCGACTGCTCGGCGAGGACGAAAAGCTGTGGAACTTCTATACACTGTTTGCCGTGTTTGCGCTCACCGTCCTGCTCAGCGCGGTCATGAACAATGCAGGCCTCTACTGGATCGTCATCGAGCTGACGACGCTCGTCAGCACCTTTCTCGTCTGCTTCGAGAGGGTCGCAGAAAGCATCGAAGCAGCCTGGAAGTATATCATCGTCGTCTCCACCGGCATCAGTCTCGCGCTGTTGGGGACGGTGCTGTTCTACTGGGCAGGCAGCTTGGTCCTCGGACCGACCTACGACATGACCTGGGACGCGTTGCGCGGTGCTGCGCCAAGCATGAACGCGCCGCTTGCCACGCTGTCGTTTCTTCTCGTCCTTGTAGGCTACGGCACAAAAGTCGGCCTTGCACCGATGCACACTTGGTTGCCGGATGCACACAGCGAAAGCCCAGCACCGATTTCGGCGATGCTTTCGGGCGCGCTTCTCAATGGCGCGATGCTCGGCATTTTTCGCTACCTGACGATCGCGGACGCCGCCGGCATCGGCGGCCTCGCCCGGACGACGCTTGTCGCCTTCGGCGTGTTTTCCCTTTTGATCGGCGCGTTGTTCATCGTCCGCCAATCGGGCATCAAGCGGCTAATGGCCTACTCGAGCATCGAGCACATGGGCGTAGTGGCACTCGGGCTGGGCTTCGGAGGTCTGCTCGGCATCGCCGGAGCGCTCTATCACATGCTCAACCATTCGCTGAACAAATCGCTCATGTTTTTTGGCGCCGGAAATGTCATGCGCAGCTTCGGCACCAAGGACATCAGCGGAATCCGCGGCGTCGCCGATAAGTTCCCGGTGCAGGGAGCGCTGTGGCTTGCGGGCGCAGTAGCCATCACCGGCGCGCCGCCGTTCGGGCTGTTCCTCAGCGAACTCGTGATCCTGCGCGCCGGATTGCATCAATCTTACATCTGGGCCGTGCTGGCCATGCTGGTGTTGCTGATCGTAATATTCATCGGCTTTCTCAATCACTTCCGGGCCATGTATTTTAATGATGGTCCGGACGACATGGCCCAGCCACGGCAGTTAACTGCATGGTGCGTTGCGCCGATGTGGCTCGCGCTGATGCCGCTTCTGGTGCTCGGCGTGTGGTGGCCCGCCGGGATGTGGGATCACTTCATGGCGATCGCCACGACGATGTCAGGGGCGAAACCATGAGCACCGCGGAGGAGGTTGCGCAGAAGGTTGTGCTGATGAAACCAGACGATCTCCCTGGCGCGGCCAGGGAGGTGCTGGTTGGCGGCGGGCGGATGCAGATGGCTTACGCCTGGTACCCGCGACCGGGGCGGCTCGAACTTCGCTATCTGTCGGGCAAGGCGGTAAACTTGCCTTTCGACATATGGCGATGTCCGGTCGAGGGGCGGATTCCAAGTCTTGCCAACGTGTGGCCGTTGTTGAGTTGGTACGAGCGGGAAATCTCGGACCTCTTTGGTGTTGAGTTTACAGGCGCTCCGGATGTGCATCGCCTCGTGCTTCACGAGGGAGTTGAACTTCCAAAGCCACCGTTTGCTTCGGACTATCCGCCGGGACATACGCTCAGTTTGAAGACGCGGCAGCGCTTATTGCCCGAAGTGGCTGGTGCCGAACGCGACGTGCAATTGCTGCCGTTTGGCCCGGTCCGCGCCGACGTGCTGGAGTCCGCGGAATTCCTTTTCTTCTACATCGGCGAGGCGATCCTTTTTTACCAGCCGCAGCTCTTTTTCAAACATCGCGGCATGGAGAAACGCTTCGAGGGCCTCACTGCGGAGCGGGCTGTCGTCACCGCAGAGCGCGTTTCGGGCGTTGGCAGCGTCGCGCACGCGCTCGCCTTCTGCCAGGCAGTGGAATCCGCGTCGAACTGTCTCGTGCCGCCCCGGGCTTTGTTCCTTCGGGTTCTGCTTGCGGAAATGGAGCGTCTCTACAATCATCTGCACTACCTCGGCCACCTCGCCCATACAACGACGCTCAAGGTCGCCGAAGCGGAAGGCAAATTTCTCGAAGAACGCGTCAAGCAATTCAACGGACGACTCACCGGAAGCCGCCTCCTGAGGAGCATTCTGACAGTTGGCGGCCTGCGCCACGATGTCGGGCCGATAGGCTGGCTGGCGGAAGAGCTTGAAGCGCTCCGCAAACGCTATGCGATCTATGCACGCCGCCTCGAGAACACCGATAGCCATCTCGATCGCTTGATCACGACCGGGTTGCTCGATCGACAGGTCGCCATCGATCAGGGCGCGACGGGTCCGGTGCAACGCGGTTCGGGCCTCGACCGCGATCTCCGGCGCGATCATCCTTACGCCGCCTATGACAAGCTTCCTGTGGAGGTCGCTGTGCGGCAGGCCGGAGATGGGCATGCGCGCGCACAAGTGCGCATGGCCGAGATCCACAACAGCATTGCGCTCATTCAGCGCGTGCTGGTGATGCTGCCCGATGGACCGCTCCACGCCGACTGCAAGGTCATACCAAATTCGGAAGGACTGGGCTGGAGCGAGTCTCCGCGCGGCACGCTGTTCTATGCCGTGCATTTCGACGCCAATGGCAAACTGTCACGGGTGAAGATCAAATCGCCGTCGTTCTCGAACTGGCGCGCGTTTCCCTTCACGGTGCACGGCAGCAACATGATGGATTACGCAATCAACGAGGCCACTTTCGGGCTGACGATTGCAGGGTGTGATCGCTAGGAGCGGATTATGCCGCTTTGGACTTTGCTGGGATTGATGGCGGGAAACCAGACGGCGCCCTGGCCGTTGAGCGACGGCGACGACGGGCAGGCCGGCCTGCTCGGCATGCCGCGTTATCGTCCGGAGAAGTGCGCCGACGGCTGCGAGGCCTGTGCCGAGGTTTGTCCAACCAAAGCAATTACGTTGCGCGAACCGGGTCAAGGCGGCGGCCGCCTGAATGTCGACTACGGGCGCTGTGTCGTTTGCCAGTTATGTACCGAAGAATGTCCGACCGGTGCAATGACGCCTTCGGCCGACTGGGCCTTCGGGGTGCGCCGGCGCGAAGATCTCGTATGGCGGGAGCATCCTGCGGCTGCCCAGAATGCCAGTCCCTCCACGGCTGCATTCCGCCGCAGCCTGCATATCCGACACGTTGACGCCGGTTCCTGCAACGGATGCGAATCCGAGCTGCAGGCGCTCAACAATCCGTTTTACAACCTGCACCGGCTCGGCATCTTCTTCACGGCATCGCCCCGGTTTGCCGACTTGTTGCTGGTGACAGGCGCCGTAACTTACGCGATGCGCGAGCCTTTGCGGGCGACTTACGAGGCCATGCCGGAACCCCGTTGGGTTATGGCGGTCGGCACCTGTGCCGTTTCAGGTGGCATTGCCGAAGGTGGCTATGCGTCGGGCCATGGTCTGGAAGGCGTGCTTCCGGTCGATGTCTATCTTCCGGGATGTCCCCCGAATCCCGCGGCGATCATGCAGGCATTGCTGATGTTCCTGGGCCGAAAGCCGCAGCGAGCGAAGGGAGGCCAGCTTGTCGAATGAGCTCGTTGCGGTTGCGGTGCTCGCCTGGATCGTCGCCGCGCTCCTGGGACTTGCCGGACGTGCCATACTGTTTGCGCGCTTGCTGCTGGGGGTCGGCAGCCTTCTCGGGATCGCTGCCGCCGTTGCGGGCCTTCCCGATGGCGTGGCCGGCACCTCATTGCCGACGAGGCTTGCTGGCGACACGGTCACCTTTCAACTTGCGCCGGCGGCGCTCTGGCTGATGGGCTTCGGTCTTGTGCCGGCGTGCTTTGCCGGCCTCTTGGCGACTCCATCGCCGCATGGCCAAGCCGGCTGGGTGTTTGGCGCCGCCATCAGCCTCATCGGCGCAATCGGCGTTTTCGGCTTACAGCACGGTGCCGCGTTTCTCATCGCCTGGGAGTTGATGAGCCTCGGCGGAGCCGTGATGCTTCTCAGTGAGCGGCTTGCCTCTGACGTGGGCCGACCGGTTCTTTTTATGTTAGGCCTGCTCGAGTTCGGAGCTGTTGCGCTGCTTCTGGCCGTGCTCTTGATCAGCTCGTCCGAAGGATCGTTTGACTTCAGATCAGTCACGGAAATCGGTTCGTCATCGCCGTCGTTTCTCCTGGCGATCGGCATCCTCCTCTTGGTCGGCTTCGGAGCGAAGCTCGGCGTCCTGCCATTCTTTGAATGGTTCCCCAATGCCTACGGCGCCGGCAGCGGGGCCACCGGCGCTTTCATGTCTGGCGTCGTGATGAATGCTGCATTTTTCGGTCTCAGCCGCGGTTTGTTGCAATGGCTTCCGGCGTCTGCCGCCGACGTCTCATCCGCCCTGGGAATCATCGTCGTTGCCGTCGGTGTTGTCAGCGCTATCCTCACGGCCTTGTATGCATTCCAGGAAGAAGATTGGCGCGCGCTGCTGAGCTTCTCTTCCGCGGAGAATGCGTCCGTCGCCGTTGCCATGCTGGGAGCATCGATGATGTTCCGCGCTGACGGTCATGCCGATCTCGCCAGTCTCGCGTGGGTGGTCGGTCTTCTGCATCTCGCGGGACACGCGCTCGCCAAAGGAGGGTTGTTCCTTACGGCCGACAGCGTTTATCGCGCCGCCGGCGACTACCTGATCGCCCATACGGATCTCTTGCGCCGCGGCCACTGGGTTTTCGGAGTTGGCTCGCTATTCGCCGCGATGAGTCTCGCCGCCATGCCGCCCCAGGCCGGATTCGTCAGCGAATGGTTCGTATTCCAGACGGTTTTCCAGGGATTCCACCTGAATTCGCTGACTGGCCGTCTGGTCATGGCGATCGCTGGCGCAGGCCTCGCTTTGACGGCCGCCGTAGCATTTGCGACCTTCGTAAAGGTTTTTGGGATAGGCCTGCTGGGGCGTACGTCGCGATCCCTCAGCGATGTTTCCGCAAGCTCATCGGCTGCGATCGGGCTGCTCGGTGTTGCCGTTTTAGTTCTCGCTATCGGCATGCCCCGTTGGCTCGATGGTCTCGATTCTGCGGTGGCCGCGCTGTTCGACACTCACGCTGCACAGAGCATGCATGATGGTCTCTTGCTGGTTCCTCTCACTGCCAAATTCGCTTTCATTTCACCGACGCTGCTCGTGGTGATGATGCCAATTCTAGCGCTGGTACCGTTGTTCTTCGTGCTTGGCAGTCGCCGATACGCCATACGGCGTGCGCCGGTCTGGTACGGAGGACTCGATCATGATCCGGAACGAGTCTCCACCACCGCGCTGACGTTCTCCAATGCGCTACGAACATTCTACAGCTTCGTTTACAGGCCGCGCGAAGAGACAGCGCACGAAACAAATGGCGCGCGTTACTTCGTTCATCGCTTGGTCTTCACCCATGACGTTGCACCATTCTTCGGCCCGTATGTGTTCCGGCCGCTGACGCAGTTTGTTGTTGGCCTTGCCGAGCGATTGAGCGTGTTCCAGTCAGGCCACCTGAACATGTATCTCGCCTTCATTGGCGGATTGCTCGCAATCATTTTGGCGATTGCGCTCCTTTAACTTCAGAGATGGCTGCCGTTGTGAGAAACGTGACCGGCCGCCCCTTTTGATGAGGCGATGATGCTAGTCGGTTGATTCAGC
>Ga0315534_1001041_pt1 | contig 19439 bp, 22 predicted proteins | sample SalMarSW160240MG_FD_203094 | JGI IMG/M metagenome (GOLD analysis project Ga0315534, IMG submission 203094) | Salt marsh sediment microbial communities from the Plum Island Ecosystem LTER, Massachusetts, United States - Salt Marsh Sediment SW1602-40 ... | reverse complement strand
AGGGTTCCGAGCAGCGCTGACTCAATTGAGCGGGCATCGGGAGTGCGCTGCGCATTGAGTTTTTTGGCCGAGCCGTTCAAGCCGTGTATCCTTGGTGCGGCTCCCGAGGCCGCCCACCGAGAGATGCACAATTCTTATGCAAAAATATTACATGACCTTTCCTTGTGCACAGTATTGGTCAACTGCTTCCGCGGCAATAATAGTTTTGCCGCAGTGCAATAAGTCTATGATATTAAGTGTGTATTCTTGTCCGGCGAGGACTCGTCTGTGAGCGTAGCGGCACTTATCGTGGCGGCGGGCCGAGGGACTCGGGCGGGACACGCCCACGACCGTCCAAAGCAATATTGCCCTGTCGGCGGCGTTCCGATGATCGCCCGAACCATTGCCGCCTTCGTCGGGCATCCGCGTATCGACGACGTTCTTGTCGTCATTCATCCCGATGATGACGCACTGTACCGCACCGCAAGCGAGCCGTTTGCGAACCGGTTGCGAAACCCCGTGGCAGGAGGCGCGCGCCGGCAAGACTCGGTTTGCGCAGGCCTCGAGGCGCTTGCAAGCGCAGCGCCTGCTTCCGTCCTGATCCACGACGCGGCGCGGCCGTTCGTGCCGCAAGACCTGATCGACCGCGTTATCGACAGTCTCGAGTCGCATCAAGGCGCCCTTCCCGCCCTTCCTGTGACCGATAGCTTGAAGCGCGTCGAACAGGGCCGCGTGACCGGCACGGCATCACGCGACGGTTTGTGGCAGGCGCAAACGCCGCAAGGGTTCAAGTTCGACGCAATTCTTGCCGCGCACCGGGCCGCAGCGAACGAGTCCGGCCGCACCTTCACCGACGATTCCGGCATTGCCGAATGGTTCGGTTTGGAAGTCGCGCTGGTCGAGGGTGCCGCAAGCAATCGCAAGCTTACCACGGCCGAAGACCTCAAGCTTGCCAACGAATTGTTGCAGCCGCGGACCGAGCCGAGCTCCGGCACAATCCGGGTTGCCTCGGGTTACGATGTCCATGCCTTCGGCCCTGGCGATGCCGTGATGCTTTGCGGCGTGAGCATCCCGCATGCAAAGAGGCTCATCGGCCATAGCGATGCCGATGTCGGGTTACACGCGCTGACCGACGCGCTGCTCGGCACCATTGCCGACGGCGATATCGGTTCGCATTTTCCGCCTTCGGATGCGCGCTGGCGCGGCGCGTCTTCGGACCTGTTTCTAAAAACTGCCGCCGATAAGGTCGCACAAGACGGCGGCAGGATCGTGCATGTCGACATCACGCTTCTCTGCGAGGCCCCGCGCATTGGGCCCTACCGCGATCAAATGCGCACTCGCATTGCGAAAATTCTCGATATCGACATATCTCGGGTGAGTATCAAGGCAACCACCAATGAAGGGCTCGGCTTTATCGGTAGAGGCGAAGGAATTGCTGCAATGGCGACGGCAACGGTGAGCTTGCCATGACCCGTGCGATCGAGATCGACGCTCAGCTCCTCGCCCAGGCGGAAGAACTTCTGACGGCGTGCCGCAACGGGAATGAAATGATCGCAACCGCCGAGTCCTGTACTGGCGGACTGGTTGCCGCCACGCTCACCACGATTCCAGGATCTTCCGAAGTGTTCGAACGCGGCTTCGTAACCTATTCGAACAGTGCCAAGAGCGAGCTGCTCGGTGTGCCGTTTTGGTTGATCGAGCGTCACGGCGCGGTGAGCGAGGACGTGGCAAGAGCGATGGCCGGCGGCGCCCTCACCCATTCGCAGGCAAGCCTTGCCGTCGCCGTCACAGGCATTGCTGGACCGGATGGCGGAACGTCAGACAAGCCGGTAGGTTTTGTATGTTTTGCCGCCGGCCGGCGAGATCAAGCCATGCAGAGCGAATGTGTCGAGTTCGGCGATCTCGGCCGGGCGGAGATTAGGCGCCAGAGTGTGGCGCGCGCGCTTGGCCTCTTGCTATCACTGCTGTGATGCGACCGCGGCCTGCTTCGGGCCGTAAACGGCGTCTGCGCGCGCTTCGAATGCGGTGGTATAGCGCTCCACCGCCTTGGCAAACAGCCCCCCAACCAGCCGTTCAAATAGGCGCGAGCGGAACGCATAAGCAATATAGAACACGACATCACACGCGTCTGCGCCCTTCGGCTGAAAGCGCCAGCGATTCTCCAGAAACGTGAACGGACCATCGAGATATTCGACCAGGATGGTTCGGACGGTCCGGTCGAGATACACTTTCGTGGTAAAGCTTTCTCTGATCAGGCCGTAGCCGACCGTCATGGTGGCGACGATCACCTCCTTGTCGCCTTGCATGTCGCGTCGCATGACTTTCAGGGCCTCGCAGAGCGGGAGGAATTTCGGATAGTCCTCGATGCGCGCCACCAGCGCGAACATATCCTCTGCCGAATGAGCAACGGGGTGCGTGGTTTCGTAGACATGCATGAGGGTTCCCGCCGCTGCGTTGCGTTAGAGGCTGCGGGCTTGTTGCCGCGCTGCTTTGAGCCGCGAAAAGTCTTGCGCCGCGTGATAAGAAGACCTGGTCAAAGGGCTGGATGCCACGAGCAGGAAGCCTTTGTCTTCGGCGATCGTCTTGTAGGCTCCAAACTCCTCCGGCGTGACGAAGCGGTCAATCGCCGCATGTTTCCGGGTCGGCTGGAGATATTGCCCGACCGTGAGGAAATCGACGGACGCCGCGCGGAGATCGTCCATCACCGCAACGATTTCCGCCTCGCTTTCGCCCAGGCCCACCATCATGCCCGACTTGGTAAAGAGATCGCGCTGAAGCGTCTTGGCGCGCGCCAAAAGTTGTAGCGAATGACCATAGTCGGCGCCGGGGCGAATGCGCCGGTAGAGCGACGGCACGGTCTCGACATTGTGGTTGAACACGTCGGGCGAGGCGGCGAGTACGATCTCGAGGGCGCCGTCTTTACGTAGGAAATCGGGGGTCAAGACCTCCACGCTCGCAGCCGGCCGCGCCGTCCGGATGGCACGAATGGTGGCGGCGAATTGAGCCGCACCGCCATCGGCAAGATCGTCACGGTCGACAGAGGTCACCACAACATGCGCGAGATTGAGCGCGGCGACAGCCTGCGCCACGCGTGCGGGCTCGGATGCATCGGGAGCACCGGGCTTGCCGGTTCGGACATTGCAGAAGGCGCACGCGCGCGTGCATGTGTCGCCCAAAATCATAAAGGTTGCGTGGCGCTTGCCCCAGCACTCGCCAATATTGGGACAGGATGCCTCTTCGCACACTGTGGTGAGACGCTTTTCACGCAACACCGTTTGTGTCGCTTCAAAAGCCTGCGCGCCGGGGGCTCGCACCCTGATCCAGTCAGGCTTTTTCAGACGCGGCGTATCGGGCAGCCGCACCTTCTCCGGGTGGCGCGGCCGCGCGGTCCCCCGATTGAAACTGTCAAGTACGGTCACTGATGAAGCGAACTCCAAACGCTTTAAGTCGCCGACGGGCCTTTGATGCTCCGCCAGATCCACAGGATCAGAATGGCGCCGATCGTCGCCACGATCAGACTGCCAAGCTTCCCTTCGTACTCGATCTGCAAGACATTGGCCAGATTGCCGCCGACGAAAGCCCCGGCGATGCCTACCAGCAGATTGGTGAGAAGCCCGTGGTCGCTGGCGGTTACCTTCTCGGCGATGTAGCCGGCAACGAGGCCGATAATCAGCATGCCGATGAAGCCCACGCCCGGCATGGAAAGCAAAGTTTGAGCATCGTTCATGTCGTCCTCCGTGACTCAGTCCACCGTCACCGCATGCGTCGCCAGACCCAGAGGCACAAGATCGCGCCAAGGGTCGCAATAACGATCTTGCCGGCCAGTCCATAGGCGGCAATTCCGATCAGTCCGGCAAGAAATCCTCCAACCACTGCGCCGATGATACCGATCAGCAGGTTGATCAATAGATCCTGCTGGCGCCCCATAATGTAAGACGCGAGAAAGCCCGCGATCAGGCCGATGACAAGAAAATAGATGAGATCCATGATTTCGCCTCCCGAATTTGCCCCGGAGCCCTCGTGCCGGCGGTCCAGACCGTCAGTCTAGATATGGAGCGCGCGGCCGTAAGCGTCGAGCACCGATTCGCCTATCATCTCCGACAATGTCGGATGGGGGAAGATAGCAGCGATCAATTCGGCTTCCGTCGTCTCAAGCGTCTTGGCGATCACAAGGCTGTGGATGAGTTCGGTCGCTTCGGCGCCGAGAATATGGGCGCCCAGCAGTGCGCCCGTTCCGGTATCGAAAATCGTCTTGACCATGCCTTCGGTCTCGCCCTGAGCAATTGCCTTGCCGTTGGCCGAATAAGGGAAGCGGCCGATTTTCAAGCCATAGCCTGCGGCTTGTGCGGCCTCCTCGGTGAGGCCGACACTTGCCACTTGCGGCCGGCTGTAGGTGCAGCTCGGAATGGCAGTCCGGTCCAAGGGGTGCACCCCGTCGGCGCCTGCGATCTTCTCGACACAGATCACGCCTTCGTGGCTCGCCTTGTGGGCAAGCCAAGGCGGCCCGGTCACGTCGCCGATGGCATAAAGTCCAGGGGTTCCGGTCCTGCACCATTCGTCAATGACGATATGGCCTTTCTCGATCTTGACCCCAAGCTGTTCGAGCCCGAGCCCCTCGACATTGCCGGTGATCCCGACGGCGAGAATGGCGCGGGCCGCGGTCACCTCCTCATTATCGCCATCCGGCTTGCGCAGGCGCGCCGTCACGCTGTCGGCATCCTTGATCAGATGCTCGACACGCGTGCCGGTATGGATGGTGATCCCTTGGCGTCCAAACGCTTTGCGCGCGAGCTCTGAAATTTCTGCATCCTCGGCCGGGAGAATGCGTGGAAGCATCTCAACGACGGTCACCTCGGCGCCGAGACTGGAATAAAAACTCGCAAACTCGATACCGATCGCCCCTGCCCCGATGATCAGAAGCGATTTCGGGAAACTCGGCGGCACCATCGCCTCGCGATAAGTCCAGATTAGACTGCCGTCGGGTTCGATCCCTGGCAAAGTCTTGGGCCGCGCGCCCGTGGCGATGACGATGTGCTCAGCCTCGATATCGGGGAGCGGCTCGCCTGTTTTTGCCGTCACGCCGATGCGCCATTGCCCAAGCGGACGCGCCGACCCGTCGATCACCGCAATGCTATTCTTGCGCATGAGATACGCGACGCCGTTCGACAGCCGCTCCGCCGCTTTACGGCTTCGCTCGACCACGCGGTCGAGATCGAACCGGACATTGTCGGCGGCGAGCCCGAATGAAGAAGCGTGCTGCATCGCTTGATAGAGCTCGGATGACCAAAGCAAAGCCTTAGTCGGGATACAGCCCCAGTTGAGGCAGATGCCGCCGAGATGCTCGCGCTCGATGATGGCCGTCTTCATGCCAAGCTGGCTCGCGCGGATGGCGGCGACATAGCCGCCGGGCCCAGCGCCGATGATGGCGAGATCGAAACGCGTCTCAGTCATTTTGGCCGATGCCTTTCCGTCAAGCGGTGGTCGCGAGCGACTTTACCATTAGAACCCAGTCCCCTTCCGGGTGGGACTCGGGGAACGGGAGTGCGGGTTCCGTGGCCACGTTGTGGTAACCGGCGCGCCGGTAACGGCGCTCTGCGATCTCGTTCCAGCTACCGACGATTACGCTTAGAGCTGGTGCGTTCGTTTCGCGGCCTTTGCTCTCGGCAATTTCAAGCAGCTTCGTTGCAATGCCTAACCGGCGAAATTCAGGGAAGGTCGCAAGCACGTTGACGTACCAGGACCCGGGAGCTCTTGCCTCGAGCTTGAGCAGGGGTTGGACCATCGAAGGCATTTCGGCGAGCGCACTCAAATCGTACGGATCGTCGAGGCGGTAGCCGACGAGACAGGCCGCGACTTCACCTTCCATCTCCGCGATCACAGCGTTCCTCCAAGAAAAACCTCCGGTGTCGCGCGCCGCGCGCTCGCGTCCGACTTCGAGGATCGACTGGCCGGGCGCAGCCAGCGTACTCCACATATGGGCCGGCATGCCCTCGCCGGCGACATCGACCAGCACAGCGAGCGCCGAAGCGTCGGCCCTTGTGGCTGGCCTGAAGTTGACCGCAGGGTCCATGCGAACAGAGCTTACACCAGCATGGTGACTGGGTCCTCGATATGGGCCTTGAAGGCGGCAAGCAGCTCTGCGCCAAGTGCCCCGTCAATCACGCGATGATCGACCGATAGCGTCGCACTCATGATCGTCGCGATCTTGATCGCATCGTTCTTGACCGTAGCGCGCTTCTCGGCGCGGCCGACCGCAAGGATCGAGGCTTGCGGTGGGTTGATCACGGCATCGAAGCGATCGATGCCGTACATGCCGAGATTGGAGATGGTGGTGCTGCCCCCCTGATATTCATGGGGCGCAAGCCGCTTGGAGCGCGCGCGCCCGGCGAGGTCGCGCATCTCGTTCGAGATCTCCGACAGGCTCTTGATTTCGGCGTCGCGGATCACGGGCGTGTACAAACCGCCTTCTTCAAGCGCCACTGCGACCGAAATATCCGAAGCGCGATGGCGCAAGATCGCCTGTTCGGTCCAGGTGGCATTCGCATGAGGGACCGACTGCAGCGCCATGGCCATGGCCTTGATAATAAAATCGTTGACCGAAAGCTTGAAAGCGCGCGGGCCGTCCTGCGGCGCAAGAGCGTTGAGCCGGACACGCGCCCCCAGCACCGCGTCGAGCTCGCAATCGATGGCAAGATAGAAATGCGGGATGGTCTGTTTCGACAGCGTAAGCCGCTCGGCGATGAGCTTTCGCATCGTGTCATGCGGCACGATCTCATAAGAGCCGGGCTGGTAGAGTGCGAGCACTTGCTTGTCGGACAGACCAACCGGCTCGGGGATACCGCGTCTTGTCGCGAGTTCCTTCGATCCGGCTTCCGGCTCGACCGGCTCGGGCTCGGCCTCCAACGCAGCGGCGGGTTCAGGCGGTTTTACGGGCGTGCCCGCGACGCGGTCGATGTCAGCCTTGACGATACGGCCATGCGGGCCTGAGCCCTTAAGCGTGCCGAGATCGAGCCCGAGTTCGCGGGCCAGGCGGCGTGCCAGGGGGGAGGCAAAGATGCGCTTGCCGTCGTGGCCGTTCTCGCCGTTTCGCCTGATCTGCGCGGCGATTTGATGCAGCACCTCTTCGGCAGAGTCGTCACCGCGGTTCGGGGACTCGGGTGCTTTTTCGGCCTGAGAGCGCAAATTCTCATCTTTAAAGGCTGTGCCCGCAGGGGGCGTTGCTGCAGCCTCTTCGCCCTCCACACGCAGCAGCGCGATCGGATGATTGACGGGGACATGTTCGGTTCCCTCGGCAAGCAGAAGCTGTTCGATCACGCCGTCCTCGGCTGCCTCCACTTCCATCGTCGCTTTGTCAGTCTCGACCTCGGCCACCACGTCGCCGCTTTGAACGGCATCGCCTTCCTTGACGTGCCATTTGGCAAGCGTCCCCTCCTCCATGGTCGGCGACAGGCGCGGCATGAGGATTGGTGTGGCCATTAGTCTCACGCTTTGCCTTGGATGGCGGCAAAGGCTTTTTCCCAATCTCGCCCGTCGAACGGGATGAGACGGGCAATGCGGACCTGGCCTTCGTCGAGGCAGCGCAGGTTGACGCTATAGCCGTCCGGTTTCGCCCGCGGTACATAGAAACTTTTCACGCCACAGACGGAACAGAAATGATGCTTTGCGACGCCGGTGTTGAAAAGATAGGTCGTGATTTTGTCGGCGCCCTTGACGAGGCGGAAACGTTCTTTTCCGACATGAAGATGGATATGGCCGGTACGGCGGCAAATCGAGCAATTGCACTCCTTGGCCTCGACCTCTTCAGGCGCAAGGACCTCGAAACGGACCGCGCCGCAATGGCACCCGCCCTTCCTCCACTGCATCTCTGTGCTCGTCGCGGCAGTCATGTTCGGTAACACACGGATTTAACGGCAGCGACCACGTCGTCCACCGAGGGCAGAGCCAACTTTTCGAGATTTGCCGCGTAAGGCATCGGCACATCGGCCCCAGCGATCCTGACCGGCGGCGCATCGAGATAATCGAATGCCTCAGCGGCGACACAGGCGCAAATCTCCGAGCCGATCGAGCAAGTTTTCCACCCTTCCTCGACGGTGACGAGCCGGTTGGTCTTTCGCACCGAGGCAAGCACCGTCTCGGTGTCGAGCGGGCGAAGCGTACGCAAGTCCACTACTTCCGCCTCGATCCCCTCTTCGGAGAGGCGCTCGGCCGCGTCGAGCGCGTAAGCCATGCCGCGGGAGTAAGAGACGATGGTGACATGTTGGCCGGCGCGCGCCACCCGCGCCTTGCCGATTGGCAAGACAAAGTCGGGCAGATTGGGCACATCGAAGGTCTGTCCGTAGAGGATTTCGTTCTCAAGGAACACGACCGGTCCCGGATCGCGGATCGCCGCCTTCAACAGGCCTTTGGCGTCGGCGGCGGTGTAAGGTGCAATGACCTTGAGGCCCGGCACATGGGCATACCAGCTGGAGAAGTCCTGGCTGTGTTGTGCGGCGACGCGGGCGGCGGCACCGTTTGGCCCGCGGAACACGATCGGGCAGTGCATCCTGCCGCCCGACATATAGAGCGTCTTGGCGGCCGAATTGATCACGTGGTCGATCGCCTGCATGGCGAAGTTCCAGGTCATAAATTCGACGATCGGCCTTAGCCCTGCAAACGCCGCGCCAACCCCGAGCCCGGTAAAGCCATATTCGGTAATCGGCGTATCGACCACGCGCGTCGGCCCGAACTCGTCGAGCAGGCCCTGCGTCACCTTATAGGCCCCCTGGTATTGGCCAACTTCCTCGCCGATGACGAACACGGCAGGGTCCGCCCTCATCTCTTCGGCCATGGCATCGCGCAGAGCCTCACGGACGGTGATCGTGACCATCGGCGCGTCTTGCGGAATTTCGGCTTCGCGGCGGGGTTCCGCAGGAGCGATCTGCGGCCCGGCCGGGGCTTCCTGCACTAAAGGTGGAGCCTCGCCGTCTGCGGCAGTCGGCACGGGCTCCTCAGGCTGAGGGCCTTCCGCCTCGCTCTGCGGAAAGACTTCAGCTTTCGAAGCCGGAACCGCCGATGCCTGCTCGCCATCGGCGACCAGCAGCGCGATCGGACGGTTCACAGCGACATGCTCGGTGCCTTCGGGAACGAGGATGGTGCCGAGCCGTCCGTCCTCGGCGGCCTCGATTTCCATGGTCGCCTTATCGGTCTCGATCTCGGCGATGACGTCGCCGGCGCGCACGGAATCGCCCTCGCGGACGAACCACTTGGCAAGCGTGCCCTCCTCCATGGTGGGCGAAAGCTGCGGCATAAGGATTTCAGTCGGCATCAGGCTGTCGCGCGCGATCTCAAGTCGCGGTCACGTCGGTGTAAAGTTCGGAAGGGTCGGGTTCGGGATCGCTCTGGGCAAACTCCGCAGCTTCATTCACGATGGCGCGCACTTCGTTGTCGATCTCCTTCAACTCCGCTTCGGTCGCGCGGCCTTCCGCAAGCATACGCTCGCGCAACAGCTCGATCGGGTCGCGGTGCTCGCGGATCTGCTTGACTTCGTCGCGGGTTCGGTACTTGGCCGGGTCGGACATCGAATGGCCGCGATAGCGGTAGGTGAGCATTTCGAGAATCTTCGGGCCCTCTCCGCGCCGCGCGGCGGCAACGGCACGGTCGCCGGCCGCCTTGACCGCGGCCACATCCATGCCGTCGACCTGTTCGCCGGGAATGCCGTACACAGAGCCGCGATGGTAAAGCTCTTCGGCGAGCGCGCTGCCACGCTCCACCGCCGTCCCCATGGCGTAGCGATTATTCTCTATGATGTAGATCACTGGCAGCTTCCATAACGATGCCATGTTGAAGCTTTCATAGACTTGGCCTTGGTTGGCCGCGCCTTCGCCGAAAAAGGTGAGGCTGACGCGATCGTTGCCGCGATACTTGTTAGCGAAAGCAAGACCTGTGCCGAGCGGCGCCGGCGCGCCGACGATGCCATGGCCGCCGTAGAAATTCCGCTCGACGGAAAACATATGCATGGAGCCCCCTTTACCCTTGGCATAACCGTGACGGCGCCCGGTTAGTTCGGCCATCACGCGCTTCGGCTCCATGCCCACGGCAAGCATATGCCCGTGATCGCGATAGGCGGTGATGACCTCATCGTCCTTGGAAATTGCCAGCAGCATGCCGGCTACAACCGCCTCCTGGCCGATATAGAGATGGCAAAAGCCGCCGATATAGCCCATGCCGTAAAGCTGTCCGGCCTTCTCCTCGAACCTGCGAATGAGCAGCATGAGACGGTAAGACGACAGTTCCTGGTCGCGCGTCAGGCCCGGCGACCCTGGTGCCTTGGGATTGTTCTCATCCAGCCAAAGATTGGCGGAGCCTGGCGTAAGGCTTGGTGTCGTCACAATGGGCTCCTCGCTCGATCCCCGAATTTACACCGAGGCTAGCACGAGCAGAAAGCCGTCTAGAACGGATTTAGCGCTTTTTCGACGTGTCCGTGCCGGGGACCGGCTCGCGGCGCTTCATCATGACGAGGTCGTCTTCATGGGCGAGGTTGAGGATTGCCCTGGCGCGCTCGTCCAACATGTCGGGATCGAGACTATCGGAGCGAAGCAAGGCGACGTCACGCTCAAGCCGTGTTCTGACCGCTTTGAGCCCTTCGAGCTCGCCGTCGAGAACCTGCTTCCGCCGTTCGAGATCAGCGCGTGCCTCAAGGCCATGATCGCCGGTCTGAAGGTGATAGGCGAAATAGCCGGCCGCCCCGCAGGCGAGAAGCGGAAAAATGAAAGCCGTGACCCGCATGGTCCGGAGTGTGCGCGGCAGCCGTTAAGCGCTGGTTACCGCCCCCGTTTCAGCACCGAACGGCCGGCATAGCGGGCCCGTTCCCCAAGCTCTTCCTCGATCCGCATGAGCTGATTGTATTTCGCCACCCGGTCGGACCTTGCCAGCGACCCGGTTTTGATCTGCCCGCAATTGGTGGCGACGGCGAGATCGGCAACGGTGGCGTCCTCGGTCTCGCCTGACCGGTGCGACATGACCGCCGCATAGCCCGCATCGTGCGCCATGCGCACGGCATCGAGTGTCTCGGTCAGCGTGCCGATCTGGTTGACCTTGACCAGGATGGCATTGGCAATGCCTTGATCGATGCCTTGCTTCAACCGGGTGACATTGGTGACAAAGAGATCGTCGCCGACGAGCTGAACGCGATCGCCGAGCGCTTCGGTCAGGCCGCGCCAGCCTTCCCAATCGTCTTCGCTCATGCCGTCTTCGATTGAAAAGATCGGGTAGTTGGCAACAAGCTCGCCGTAATAGGCGGTGAGTTGATCCGATGTCAGGGTTCGATTTTCGCCTTTGAGAGCGTAGCGGCCATTGTCGAACAACTCGGTCGCGGCCACGTCGAGCGCGAGATAAACGTCATCGCCGGGCGCATAGCCGGCTTCCCTGATCGCCTCCATGACAAAGTCGAGCGCTTCGCGGGTCGAAGCGAGATTAGGCGCAAAGCCGCCCTCGTCGCCGACGGAAGTGCTGTAGCCGGCGCTCTTCAATGCGCGCTGCAGCGCGTGGAAAATTTCTGCGCCCGTTCGCACAGCCTCGGCGATGCTCGGTGCACCGACCGGCACGATCATGAATTCCTGAAAGTCAATCGGATTGTCGGCATGCACCCCGCCATTGACGATATTCATCATCGGCACGGGGAGCAGCGTGGCACCCTCGCCGCCGATCGATCGGTAGAGGGGCAGATTTTGCGCCGCCGCTGAGGCTTTGGCTGCGGCAAGTGAGACACCGAGAATGGCGTTCGCCCCGAGCCGCTTCTTGTTTTCCGTACCGTCGAGATCGCACAGGCGCCGGTCGAGTCCGGTCTGATCGGCCGCGTCGAAGCCTGCAAGCGCGTCGCAGATTTCGCCGTTAATGCCGGCGACTGCCTTCTTGACGCCCTTGCCGCCATAGCGGGGACCGCCGTCCCGAAGCTCATGGGCCTCATGCGCCCCGGTCGAGGCGCCGGACGGGACCGCCGCGCGGCCGAAATGGCCGTCTTTGAGAACGACATCGACCTCCACGGTCGGATTTCCGCGACTGTCGAGAATTTCCCGGCCGACGATGGTGGCGATTGCGGTCATGATGCTTCCTCAAGTCGGGTTGATTGCCACGCTCGCCCGTGACACGTATATCCCGCGCGCGGTTCTATCGGGTTCAAGAACGAGTGCAAGCGTTTTGACTTTGAGGACATATCCCCGATGCCGGACATGCAGACCTATAGCGGCGGTTGCCATTGCGGCCGGGTTCGATACCAGGTCACCACGGCGCTCGAACCGGTTATGTCCTGCAATTGCTCGATCTGCCAAAAACGAGGCTATTTGCTGACCTTCGTGCCGCGCGCCCAGTTTAAGCTGCTTTCGGGCGAGGACGACCTGACCGACTATCAGTTCAACAAGAAGATCGTCCATCATCCGTTCTGCGCCAGTTGCGGGATCAGCTCGTTCGGTACCGGAACGGGACCCGATCAATCGGAGATGGTCGCGATCAATGTGCGCTGTCTCGACGATGTCGACTTGGACGGACTGACGATTACGTCCTTCGACGGCAAGAGCCTATGACGGAAACAACTTCGGGCGCGGCATTGGTGCTCTTTTCCGGAGGCCAGGACTCGACCGTATGTCTTGCTTGGGCGCTCGAGCGCTATGGCAGGGTGGAGACGGTCGGGTTCGATTACGGCCAGCGCCACAGCGTCGAGCTCAAATGCCGGCAGCGTGTCCGCGCGGAGATAGCGCGCCGTTTTCCAGCCTGGGCGCCCCGGCTCGGACCCGATCATCTCGTCGATATTTCAAGCTTCGGCGCGATCGGGGAGACGGCGATCACGTCAGATGCCGAAATTGAAATGCTCGCCTCGGGACTACCCTCCACCTTCGTGCCGGGGCGCAATCTCCTGTTCTTCGTTTATGCCGCGGCGCTGGGCTACCGGCGCGGGCTTCTCACCCTGGTCGGCGGTATGTGCGAAACGGATTTCTCCGGCTATCCAGATTGCCGCGACGAGACGCTTCGGGCCTTGCAACAGACGATCAGACTCGGCACTGAAATCCCTTTTACCATTGAGACGCCGTTGATGTGGCTGACCAAAGCCGAGACGTGGATTCTTGCCGACCAGCTTGGCGGCGAGGCATTGGTTGCTCTTGTCGTCGAGGAGACCCATAGCTGCTATCGCGGGGACCGCGCGGACCGCCACCCTTGGGGCTATGGCTGCGGCACCTGCCCCGCTTGCGAGTTGCGCGCCAAGGGATTCGCCGAGTGGCAAGCGGCAAGTCCGCAACGAGGCGCGCAGCGTGAAGCGCGGTAAAACAACGTCCATAAAGGACGGCTCTTGAGCGAACGGGGGAACATGCCGGAACTGGATCGTGCCGAGCCTGACTACAAGACCTATCAGCTAATCGGCCTCCTTCTCGGGCCGCTCGCGTTCCTTGCTGTCCTTCTCATGCCGGCGCCCGACGGGCTATCTCAGGCCGGCTGGACCACGGCGGGTCTGGCGGTCTGGATGGCGGTGTGGTGGGCGACCGAAGCCCTGCCCCTTTTCGCCACCGCACTGTTGCCTCTGATCGTCGTGCCTCTATTCGGCATCGCGACCATGCACGCGGCGGCTACGCCTTTTGCCAATCCTGTGGTGTTCCTTGTGTTCGGCGGCTTTCTGATCGGGCTTGCAGTGCAGCGCTGGAATCTCCACCGGCGCATCGCCTTCCATATCATCATGCGCGTCGGCAATCGGCCGCGCGATCTGGTCGCCGGCGTGATGCTCGCGACCGCGGCCCTCAGTATGTGGATCAGCAACACGGCGACCACCATCATGATGTTGCCGATCGCGCTGTCCCTGATCCTGGTGCTGGCGCCGCAGTCAGGCGATGGCGGCCGAAATGGAAACAATTTCGCTACCGCCATGATGCTTGGCGTAGCCTATGCCGCGTCGATCGGCGGCACAGCCACTTTGATCGGTTCGCCACCGAACGCGCTTGCGGCGAGTTATCTGGACCAAACCTTCGATATCGAAGTCACGTTTGCCGGCTGGATGACGTTGGCGTTGCCCATTGTCGCGATGATGCTGGTGTTCACGTTTCTCTTTCTGACCCGCGTTGCCTTCCCCTTTTCAGCCGGCCTCGCCGATAAGCACACGCATCTGATTGAAGAGATGCTTGCCGAGATGGGGCCAATCAGCACACCGGAGACACGGGTGGCCATGGTCTTCGCGGCCGTCGCGACGGCGTGGATAACCTATCCCTTTATCAACCCATTGCTCGGCATTCATCTGGTCGATGCGGCGATCTCGATGGCCGGTGCGGTGGCGCTGTTCGCCATTCCTGCGGATTGGCGAAAACGAATTTTTCTCCTCGATCTGGCAACCGCCCGTAAAATGCCCTGGGATATCTTGGTCCTATTTGGCGGAGGACTCAGCCTGGCGGCGGCCATCGAGAGTTCCGGACTTGCCGCCTGGATGGGCGCGGGCCTGTCCTTCCTGCACGGCGCTCCTCTAGTCCTGATTATCGGCGGCGCCGTTCTGCTGATCGTGTTCCTCACAGAACTAATGAGTAATACCGCGACCACGGCGGCTTTTCTGCCCATTGCCGGGAGTCTCGCGCTTGGCGCCGACGTCGGGCCGGTTTGGGTCGCGGTGCCCGTCGCTCTGGCGGCCTCCTCCGCCTACATGCTGCCCGTTGCCACGTTGCCGAATGCGATCGTGTACGGCACAAGTTATGTAACCTTGCCGCAAATGCTGCGTGCAGGATTTTGGCTTAGCCTGATCGGCGCCCTAGTCATCACCGTGAGCATCGCGCTCGCCGCGTCTTGGCTTTGATGAACGGAGAGGCTTTAGATGACTCAGAAAAGATCTAATACTGTGACACGCACAATCGTTATCGTCATCGCCGCACTTCTGATCGTTGCGGTTGCCGTTATTACAAGTGAGCCATTCCGCAAAATGTGGGCTCCGCCCGAGGTTGCGCAGGAGGCCCCACCCGCGGCGGGATCTTCAGAAACTGAAATGACTGCGGCCGAGGACGAAGCAGCCACGGACGATAAGACGGCTGCAATCGACGTGGAAGAATGCTGCAAGGCGGGCGACACCACCCCGCCGCTTGAGCTCGTAAAGCGCGTGCCGCCAGGAGGGCTACACAGTCCGTACCCGGACTACATGAAGTTGGCAAAGGACGACCCTGATCTCGTCAAGCAGTTCCGGCTGCCCGGCTGTAACGAGTGTCACGGCGGCGGCGGCGGCGGCGGTTTCTGCCCGGCCCTGTCTCAAGGCGTTTGGTTCTGGGGCAATACCGACGATGTGCTGTTCAGACTTGTCACCATCGGGTCCGCTGCGTTGGAGAAGGAAGGTTTCACGCGCTACCAGTACGGTACAATTAAGGGGCCGATGCCGGCGATGGGCTTTACCATCCCCACGTCGGATCAGCTTTGGAAGATCATTGCCTTCATCCGGTCGATCAATCCCCCCGGCACAAATCCTCCAGAGAAGGTCATCCCAGGCAAACACGCGCCACTCTTGGATGGCGAACCGGAGTAGCGCTCTTGCTCTTGGCAAGACTAAGGGCCAAGTTCCGGCCATGTACGTTGTCAAGGAAATCTACTACACGCTCCAAGGCGAAGGCGTGCAGACCGGGCGGGCGGCAGTCTTTTGCCGCTTTGCCGGCTGTAATCTCTGGTCTGGCCGCGAAGAGGACCGCGCCACCGCCGTTTGCGATTTTTGCGACACCGATTTTGTTGGAACCGACGGTCCGGGCGGCGGTAAGTTCGAGTCTGCCCAAGATCTCGCACAAACTTGCCGCGCGGTCTGGCGCGGCAATTCGGGCACGCCGCCTTACGTGGTGCTGACCGGCGGCGAGCCGATGCTTCAGGCCGACGAGACTTTGATCGCGGCACTCCATGCGCAAGGTTTCGAAGTCGCGATCGAAACCAACGGCACGCTGCCTGTGCCGCGCTCAATCGATTGGATCTGCGTGAGCCCCAAAGGAGACGCGCCACTCAGGCAGCGCTCGGGCGATGAGCTGAAGCTCGTCTATCCCCAAGTCGGACTCGACCCGCGTCTTTTCGAGGCGCTCGATTTCGCTCATTTCCTGCTTCAGCCCAAGGATGACGGCGAGAAGTCTGCCGGCCATCTTGGCGCGGCAATCGGCTATTGCCAGGCCCACCCCAAATGGCGTCTGAGCCTGCAAACCCATAAGCTTCTAGGTCTGCCGTGACCCTGGCTTGGGCAGGAAAAATCCCCTAAACGAGAGCCATGCGGATCTACAAGGAGTTCGGATTCGAAGCCGCCCATTTCCTGCCCTCGGCGCCGCCGGGCCATCCGAATGCGCGGCTGCATGGGCACTCTTTCAGGGTACGAGTGACCCTTGACGGAGAGCCGGACGAAGAGTCCGGTCTGATCATGAACTTGGACGAGGTTGAGGGCGCGCTTGGCGATGTGCGTGAAGCGCTCGACCATCGTTTCCTCAACGAAGTCGAAGGTCTGTCCCAGCCGACGCTCGAGCGGATTGCGATATGGCTGTGGGATCGTTTGCATAACCGGATGCCCGGCCTTGCCGAAATCGAAATCGCCCGCGACTCCTGCCACGAGGGTTGCGTTTATCGCGGGCCGCGGCCCCGGCTTGCGGCGGAGTAGTAGACGATGGGGCGCAAACTCAGCGGATTAAGCCAGCTCGGGACCAGGACACCGCTTCCCAAATCGCCGTCGGAGGCCGCGCTTGAGCGCGTGCCGAACCCGCATCCCGACACGGCCTATGTCGCGCGGTTCACCTGCCCTGAATTCACTTGCCTTTGCCCAGTCACGGGTCAGCCCGACTTTGCGCATTTTATCATCGACTACGCACCGCGAGCCTGGCTCATCGAGTCGAAGTCGCTCAAACTTTATCTCGCGAGCTTCCGCAACACCGGCGCCTTTCATGAAGACGCGACCATCGCCATCGGCAAGCGGATCGTCGATCTGATCGACCCGGCCTGGCTCAGGATCGGCGGCTATTGGTATCCGCGTGGTGGCATACCGATCGATGTGTTCTGGCAACATGGCACCCCGCCTGACGGCGTGTGGATTCCAGACCAAGGGGTCGAGCCCTATCGCGGTAGAGGTTGATTAGCGGCGCTTCACCAAACGATCGATCTCGATCAGTTCTTTCAGCAGCGGCTCAAGTGCTGCAAGCGGCAGCATGTTGGGACCATCCGATGGCGCGCGGTCAGGGTCCTGATGCGTCTCGATGAAGAGGCCGGCGACGCCGACCGCCACGGCCGCGCGCGCAAGTACGGGCACAAACCGCCGTTCTCCTCCGCTCGCCGTGCCCTGCCCTCCCGGCTGCTGCACCGAATGCGTTGCGTCGTAGATCACCGGTGCGCCGGTCTCGGCGAGTATAGGCAACGCGCGCATGTCGGACACGAGCGTATTGTAGCCGAAGGACACACCGCGTTCGGTGACAAGCACGTGGGGATTGCCCGCGCCGAGCAGCTTGGCCACCACGTTCTTCATGTCCCACGGGGCGAGGAACTGCCCCTTCTTGACGTTGACGGGCTTGCCGGTCCGCGCGGCTGCGATCAAAAGATCGGTCTGCCGGCAAAGGAAGGCGGGGATTTGTAGGATATCGACCCAAGCCGCGATGGCCGGGCACTGCACCACGTCATGAACGTCAGTGGTGATGGGCAGTCCAAGGCTCTCCTTGATCTCGGCAAAGATGGGAAGCGCGTCTTCAAGCCCGAGCCCGCGCGCGCTTGCCGCGCTGGTGCGGTTCGCCTTGTCGAAAGAGCTTTTGTAGACGAGGCCGATCTTGAGCTTTGCCGCGATCTCCTTGAGCGCTCCTGCCGTTTCCAGCGCGTGCGCCCGGCTCTCAAGCAGGCATGGTCCTGCAATCAAGGCCAGGGGCAAAGCATTGCCAAACGTCACGGCTCCGGCGGTGACCACCGGGTTCGGAGACGGTTTCATGGCTTCGTTCATGGGCGGACCATGAGACCCCCGGGCGCGGGCGTCAACAAGCCCTTATGAGCTCCCGATGAAACGGGCGTCCCGCTTAGACCAGCCGGCTCTGCTCCACGGCTGCGCCGATGAACGAGGCAAACAGCGGGTGCGGACTGAAGGGGCGCGATTTCAGTTCGGGATGGAACTGCACGCCGATGAACCAGGGATGGTCGGGCATTTCGACGATTTCCGGCAAAAGCCCGTCGGGCGAGAGACCCGAGAAGCGCAAGCCAGCAGCCTCGAGCCTGTTGCGGTAGCGCATGTTCACTTCATAGCGATGCCGGTGCCGTTCCGAGATGTGGGTCGTGCCGTAGATCTCGGCAACCTTGCTGCCTTTGGCCAGGACCGCATCGTAAGCACCCAGTCGCATCGTGCCGCCGAGATTGCCGTTCGATTGCCGTTTCTGCAGCTCTTCGCCTTTCATCCATTCGGTCATGAGGCCGACCACCGGTTCGTCGGTCGGGCCGAACTCGGTCGAGTTTGCCCCTTCGATCCCCGCTTCGCGCGCAGCATCGATCACCGCCATCTGCATGCCGAAGCAGATGCCGAAATAAGGGAGCCGGCGGATACGCGCGTAACGCACGGCACTAATCTTGCCTTCGGCACCGCGCTCTCCGAATCCGCCCGGCACGAGAATGCCATTCACGTCTTCGAGATAGGCCGACGCATCCTCGCTCTCAAATGTCTGCGATTCGATCCATTGCAGGTTCACCCTCACCTTGTTGGCGATACCGCCATGAACGAGCGCCTCGTTGAGCGATTTGTAGGCGTCCTTCAGCCCCGTGTACTTTCCGACCACGGCGACCGTGACTTCGCCGTCAGGATTGGCGATGGTTTTGGAGATGTCCTGCCACAGCGCAAGGTCGGGTTCAGGCGCGGTGGTGATGCCGAACGCGGCGAGCAGTTCTCGGTCGAGACCCTCGGCATGATAGGCGAGCGGCACGTCATAGATGCTCTGAACGTCGAAGGCTTGGATCACCGCCTCGGGACGCACGTTGCAGAAGAGCGCGATCTTACGCCGCTCATCGCTGGGTAGCGGCCGGTCCGTACGGCACAGCAACACGTCGGGTTGGATGCCGATCGACCGGAGTTCTTTGACAGAATGCTGTGTGGGCTTGGTCTTGAGTTCGCCTGCGCTCGGGATGAAGGGGACCAGCGTGAGATGAACGAAAGCGGTCGATCCAAGCGGCAATTCGTTGCCAAGCTGGCGAATCGCCTCGAAGTACGGCAAGCCCTCGATATCGCCGACGGTGCCGCCGATTTCGCACAGCACGAAATCGACACCTTCATTGCCCGAGGTGATGAAGTCCTTGATGGCGTCGGTGACGTGAGGGATAACCTGCACGGTCGCGCCGAGATAGTCGCCGCGGCGCTCCTTGGCGATGATCTCCTGGTAAAGCCGCCCGGTCGTGATGTTGTCGGCCTGACTGGCGGGACGTCCGGTGAAGCGTTCGTAATGCCCAAGGTCGAGATCGGTCTCGGCGCCGTCATCGGTGACGAACACCTCGCCGTGCTG
>Ga0315534_1001040_pt1 | contig 19441 bp, 16 predicted proteins | sample SalMarSW160240MG_FD_203094 | JGI IMG/M metagenome (GOLD analysis project Ga0315534, IMG submission 203094) | Salt marsh sediment microbial communities from the Plum Island Ecosystem LTER, Massachusetts, United States - Salt Marsh Sediment SW1602-40 ... | reverse complement strand
GCGACAGCAAATCGAACCCCTTCTGTTGCGTGAGCCGCCCAATCGAGGCCACCAGCGGTACGTCGGGCCGCGACGAAAGACCCACTTCCTGCTGCAAGGCTTGCTTGCACACTGCTTTGCCGTGCGCATAGTCCTGCGGGCCGTAGTTGGCCGCCAGATGGACATCGTCGACCGGGTTCCATTGCCGGTAATCCACGCCGTTGAGGATTCCCGCCAGGTCGTCCCGTCGGTACGCCAGCACGCCCTCCATACCGCAGCCCAACGGATCGGTCTGGATTTCTTCGGCGTAGCGCGGGCTGACCGTACTGATGGCGTCCGCAAAAGTGAGCGCCGTCTTCATGAAGCTCAAGTCGCCAAAGAATTCCATCTGTCGCCAGTTGAAATACTTCCAGTCGAGCCCGGTCAACAGCATGTCCCAATGCCAGAAGTTGCCCTGATAGGCGAGATTGTGGATCGTAAACAGCGACGCCATGGCGTCAAAGGGAGGCTCGCTCGCGTAGAGAACCTTAAGAAACGCGGGCACCAGCCCTGCTTGCCAGTCATTGGCGTGGACGAGGTCGGTCTTCAGGTCCAGCAGACGGATCGTTTCCAGCACGGACCGGCCGAAGAACACGAACCGTTCGCAGTTGTCCTTGTAGTCGACGCTTTCCTCGCCGTACAGCCCGTCACGGTCGAAATAAGCGTCTTGCTGCACGAGAAACACGCGAACTGGACTGTCGGGAAGCCGGCTGGAAAGCAAGCGGCCTCGCACAAGCTGATTGCCAATGGGAATCTCCAGCCGCTGGCCGGTATCTTCCACCGGTTGACCTGAGGTGAGGGCTTGTCGGTAGGCCGGCAGGATGAGATCGACGGTGTGACCGAGTCGCGTCAAGGCGACGGGAAGACTGCCGCATACATCACCGAGCCCACCCGTCTTGGCGAATGGTACGGCCTCAGCAGATGCCATCAGAATCTTCACTGCCGTTCTCCCGCGGTGCCGAAAAGACTCAACCTAACACATACTTGCGGAATCTCAAATGATGCAACACTTTACGCCGTCCGTCGCTAAAGTCATCGCGGCTTGCCTGGTTATTCGTACCCGTCAGATCGGATCGCGGGCCTTGGGCAGTGCAACGTTTGTGGACACGGGCCAGGCAATTGGGGCATCGGCGGGCGGACGTAGCGATCGTGCGGCTTGCGCTTCATCGGGAAAAAGGACCGTTCTCCGGCAGATGCTCGTCGATGGGCGACCGGGACACCGTCGGACGCGTGACGGACCGCGGGAATCGGGAGAGTCGTCACAGAACGCCGACGATGGCTGCGCACAGGCGAGGCAGGTTGATTTGGGTCATGCCCGCCACATTGATCCGCCCCGAGTCGACGATGTAAATCGAGTGTTCGTCGCGGAGACGCTGGACTTGTCCACGGCTGAGACCGGAAAAGGAAAACATGCCGCGTTGCCGCGCCAAAAAAGAGAAATCGTGTGACGCACCGGCGTCGGCCAGCCCCTGCACGAACTGCGTTCGCATCTGGTTGATACGGTCGCGCATGGCGACCAGTTCCTCGTGCCAGACGGTCCGCAGGGCCTCGGTCGTCAGGATCTTCTTCACGACAGCCGCGCCGAAGGCCGGCGGATTGGAATAATTGGCGCGGATGCATTTCTTGATATGGCTCAGTGATTTCTGGGCGCCGTCGGCATCGGCCGCGATGACAGTCAACGCGCCGGTCCGCTGGCGATACAACCCGAAGTTCTTGGAGAACGACGTACAGACGAGCAGTTCGCCGCCGGCGCGGCACAGGGTGCGAAGGCCCTCGGCATCTTGATGCAGCCCGTCGGCCAGCCCCTGGTAGGCGAAGTCCAGCAGTGGCAACAGCCCCCGCTGTTCCGCGACTTCGGCAATGCGGTTCCACTGTTCGACAGTGGGATCGACACCGGTCGGGTTGTGGCAGCAGCCGTGCAACAGCAACACGTCTCCCGGCGGAATTTTTTTCAGATCCGTGAGCATGGCTTCGAAGTCCAGATCATTGGTCGCCGAGTCGAAATAGCTGTAGGGCTCGACTCTAAGACCGGCCGCTCCGAAAACGTTGGCGTGGTTTGGCCACGTCGGTCGACTGACCCACACGCGCTTCTCGGGATAAACCTTGCGCAGAAAATCGGCGGCCACGCGCAGCGCGCCGGTTCCACCGGGCGTGTGCGAAGTGGCCAGACGATCGGAGGTCGTCAGGCGGTGATCGCCGTCGAACACCAACTGCTGGACCGCGCGGCCGAACTGCGAATCGCCGGTGATCGGCAGGTATTCGGCAGTGGACTGCTCGCCAAGAACCTCGACCGCTGCCCGGCGGACCGATTCCAGCACGGGGGTCCTGCCGTCGGCATCCTGGTACACGCCGACGCTGAGATTGATTTTTTGCGGATTCGGGTCGCTGACAAACGCCTCGGTCAAACCCAGAATCGGGTCCCGAGGCGCCATCTCCAGGTCGTGAAACATGACAACGTTCACCTGCTGAGGTCGCGGCGAGAGGCTGCAAGAACGGCACGATAACGATCGGCCCGCACGCCGTGGCACGGTGTGGGAGCAGACAACAGGGTGAATCTTAAGGCCTGCGGTCGTCGTGTCCAAGTCTTGGGCCGGCGTGATCACTACGGCCAAGCGATCGTCAAACCGCGCGGGCAGCAACAGGCAAACAGACAACAGGCAAACAGACAACAGGCAAACAGACAACAGGCAAACAGACAGGCCGGGAAACGAGACAGGCAAACAGACAGGGTAACAACGCGCCTCCATGACGCTATCGACTTTAGCATGTCGAGCGCGTGCAACAATCGGCGCTTGCGCGCCGCGGCGGTCGCCGTGTATTTGCGAGGAGCATTCCCACGAAAATTTTTGATCCAGTTGATGAGAATTGGTACAATTCATCTTGACGAACTAAGTAGGAAATTGGTTCAATGCGCGAAAGTAGGGGAGCCACACAGGTGGCCGATAACGGTCGCGTCCACTGCGGTGACCGTTAACGTGGTTGCCCCTCTGTCATGGAAGGGGACGTTTATTGCGTTCCAGTTGCTTTCTCTTCCAGGATGCCCGAGAGAAAGTTGGCACGAGCACGAGGGGTATCCGCGTTAAAGGAGCCTGAAATGGCAACAAAGAAGAAGGCCGCTCGAAGGACGGCGAAACGGGCGGCGAAGAAGAAAGCCGCGACGAAACGGACGGCCAAACGATCGCCCAAGAAGAAAACGGCCAGGAAGAAAACGGCGGGGCGGTCGGCCAAAAAGAAGGCGGCGAAAAAGTCGACCAGTAAGAAAACCGCCAAGCGGTCGACCAAGAAAAAGACAGCCAAAAAGGCGACGCGGAAAAAGACCGCCAAACGCGCGACGAAAAAGCGGTCCACGAAAAAGCGAACCGCCACGACGGCAGGCTAGTCCCGAACGGGGCACTGCCGCCCGGCAGTCCCCCAGGGGTCAAGCACCATCTTTGGACTGGCAAACGTTGGACCGGCCTGCGGGATGACGACGTCCTGTATGGCCGGTTTTGTTTTGGGAGCGGGCCTCCGGCGCGGGATTGTTCGGCAGGGCAATCCAACGGGGCAATCCAACGGGCAGCGGCGTCGTGCGACCCGCCCCGGACTGCGTTTGGAGCAGCACCGTTGCGGCGGGGCTTGACCAAACCCTCTGACGTTGTTTATGTTACGTGTTAGATGCCGCCTCGCAGGGACACTACCGCATTGCCAGCCTCGCGCCGTTCACTTCCCATCTCAACCCCGGACGAAGGATTCGACGACCTGGGAATCTCGGACGTCATGCGCGAGGCAATTGCGCGTGCCAATTACGAACACCCGACGCCGGTCCAGGCGGGGCTGATTCCTCGTGCCTTGCAAGGCCGGGATCTGGTGGGCCAGGCGCGAACCGGTACGGGCAAGACCGCGGCCTTTGTGATCCCCATCCTCGAACGGCTTGCGTCGCCGTCCCGTTCCAAAGGCCCGCAGGCACTCGTGCTGGTCCCCACCCGTGAACTGGCCGTACAGGTCCGCGACGAGTTCGAAAAGCTGGCCCGTGGGCAGCGGGTTTCGTGCGTGGCGCTTTATGGCGGCAAACCGATCCGCGGCCAGGTGGAAAAACTCCGCCGCCATCCCGAGGTCATTGTGGGGACGCCCGGCAGAGTGTTGGATCATATCGGACGGTCGACACTCCGGCTCGACACGATCACGTGCGTGGTCCTCGATGAAGCGGATCGCATGTTGGACATCGGATTCCGACCGGACATTGAGAAAATCCTGAGGGGGTGCCCGCGGCCCCGGCAAACGATGCTGCTCAGCGCCACGGTGCCTCCGCCGGTACAGCGCATCGCGCGCCGGTTCATGGACGATCCCGAGTCGCTCGATTTTTCGGCCGACGAAGTGAGCGTCGACAGTATCGAGCAGTTCTACTTTACCGTGGACAACGAGCGGAAATTTGATCTGCTTGTCCGTCTGCTGCGCCGCGAGGAGCCCCGCCAGGCGATCATCTTCTGCCGCACCAAGCGAGGTACGGATCGCGTCTATCGGCGGCTCAAGAAGCATTACAAGTCAGTCGATTGCATCCACGGCGATATGCCCCAAAATGCCCGCGACGGTGTGATGAGCCGGTTCCGCGGCGGGAAGCTGACCATACTGGTGGCCACCGACGTCGTGGGGCGTGGCATCGACGTCACCGGCATCTCGCACATCATCAACTACGACATGCCCCAGTTCTGCGACGATTACGTCCATCGCGTTGGCCGCACCGGCCGCATGGGACGCGAAGGAGTCGCCTACTCGTTCGTCATGCCGGAAGAGGGCATCGAATTGACGCGGATCGAGATGCGGATCAATCGGCTGCTGGTTCGCGACGAAATAGAAGGGTTCGACGCCCGCGTGCTGCCCGCGGCCGAGGTGCCCGCGCCGGAAACGTCCGAAGAGGCTCCCCAAAAGCCCGCGCCGCCGGCGCTGCGTGGAGGGCGACGTCCGCGGCGGGTCCGCCGCGCGCTCTGAATGGGCTCCATCTGGCCAGAACGAATTGACATGGGGCGCCCCGGCACGCGCAGCGGGTCGGCCAACCGTGGCGGTCAGAGTCCGAGCGAGACCGCTGCTGCCACCAACCCGGCCAGCAGCAGCAACAGCAGCGCCATGCGTCCCCACGATACGTGGCGGATGCCGGCGCTGCGGATGCGGCTTATCAGGCGTGCTCGACCGTCACGCACTTCCGCGGCCGCCACATCGGTTGCTCCGGGCAATGCTCGATCGATGCGTTGGCCCGTCGCGCGTTCGGCCAGTGCGCCCAGTCTTCCCTGGATGGTCCGCGCATTGAACGGCCGTTGCTCGGAATCCTTGGCCAGCAGCTGCTGCACGAGCCGTTCCAACTCGGGCATCCGGCCTCCTTCACGGATCCGGACGGCGGGGACCGCGGCGTGCAGGTGCTGGTCGAGAATCTGCGCGAAATTCTCTCCACCAAACGGCGGTCGCCCCGTAAGGCACTCGAACAACACGCATCCCAGCCCGTACAGATCGACCTTGCCCGTGATAAAACGATCGCCGCGAATCAACTCCGGGGCCATGTAAGCGTACGTGCCGACCAGGACTCCGGAGCGGGTCAAATCGGGAGCGCGCAGATCGCGAGCGATGCCAAAGTCTCCGAGTTTCAGATCTCCGTCGGCTGTCAGGAAGACATTTGCAGGTTTAAGGTCGCGATGCACAATACCATGGTTGTGTGCATGCTGCAGGGCGGAAGCAATCTGCCAACCGCATTCGATGGCCTCGATGGCCGACAACGGCCCCCGACGCCGCAAAAGTTCTTTCAGCGTCGCCTCGGGCATCCACTCCATGACGTAGAACAACTGGTTCTCGTGACGGCCATTGCCAAAGTATTCCACGATGTGGGGGTGGCGAAGCCTCTCCAAAATCGTCATTTCGCGGGTGAATCGCGAGACGATGAGAGGGTCTTCGCTGACGCTCGGCAGCAGGAGCTTGACGGCGTAGACCCGGCCCGTCGCGGTATGCGTTGCCCGGTAGATCGAGCCCACGGCTCCCACTCCAAGGCATTCATCGAGTTCGAATTCGTTCAATCGGAAGCGAGTCATGAGTTCTCGGCCGATGGCGCCTGCACGATGTCCGTCGCAGTATCGCAGGCGCCCGCGCGTTGGCAAGATCCCGGTTCCGCTTGGCGACGACCGGCATGGGCGGCCCACTGCGTCCTCGGCAACCGCATGGCGATCGCCCGCCCGGGACCGGGTGGCGCGGACGGTCTGTTGCTCCCGGCCATCGACCCGGGCGCACGCATTCGCGGCATCGCACGGCCCCTGGCGGATCGCCGCCAGCTTGTGTGCTGACCGTTGGTGAGACAGCATGGAAGGGACGGGACGACGCAAGATGGTCCGCCAGACAGCATGAGAGGATTTCGGTTGCCGCAGCCCTTGCCCTATCAAGACGCCATCAGGGCCGTGCCTGCGGAGCGCCGGTCCCACCGCCAGGCCGATGATCATGCCTGCCACGCCCGCGCGGTAAGGTCGCGGCGGCCGGGGTTGTCGCGGAGTCAGGCTGAGCGATGCCGGCCCGCGTTGCGATTCGTGCTGCTGCCACCATGGTTGGCCATTGCGGTGATCTGTCTGGCAAGTTGCAGCGACACACGGGGACGCGGGCCGCGCCGAGCGGCCAGCCATTCGCCTTCCGCGCCCCGCTCGCGTTCCGACGGCGGGCCGCAGCAGGCCCAAAGCTCGCCGCAGGCGACGGGCAACACGCACGGGGCGCGACAGGAACCCGTGGCGACGCAACAGCGCAACGGCGTGCGGCCCGCGCCGCGGTCCCCGTCGGTGTCCCAGTCCGGCGACCGCCGAGCCGCCCAGAACGGCATACGCCGACTCGAAGCGCGGCATCTGGTGCTGCACACCGATCTGCCATCGTCGGCCGCGGTGGACGCCTTGCCTCATTGGTTCACACAAGCGGTCGGCCTATGGGCGGAATACTTCGGCATCAAACCTGCCCGGCTCGCCGCCTGGCAACCTCGGGCGTCGCTGATGCAGTCGCGGGAGCGGTTTCGGCAAGCCGGTCTGTTGCCGGACGATCTTCCGGAGTTTCCGCATGGCTACGCCCGTGGCAAGGAATTGTGGCTCGACGATCAACCAACCGCCTATTATCGCCGGCATTTGCTGCTGCATGAAGGCGTGCATGCGTTCATGGACCGTTTTTTGGGAGGTGCGGGGCCGCCCTGGTACCGCGAAGGAATGGCGGAGTTGCTGGCCACGCACACGGTGCGCTCCGGCAAATTGGAGATCGCCTACTTCCCCGCCCGGCGGGACGACGTGCCGCTGCTGAATCGCATTCAACTCGTGCAGCGGGCCGTGGCCGAGGAAGGGGTGTGGCCACTGGAGAAGGTGCTGGCCATGGGGCCTCGTGCCCATCGAAGCAACGAGGCGTATGCATGGAGTTGGGCCGCCGCTGTTCTGCTCGATACGCATCCCGCCTACCAGCAACCTTTCCGTGCACTGACCGTTCACGTGACCGACCCGGCTTTCAATCGGCGCCTCCGGGATGCGATGCGCGAAAGATGGACGCAGTTGGCCGAGGAATGGGAGTTGTTCGCCAGCACCCTTGATCACGGTCACAATATCGTCAGAACCGCCATTGATTTTAGAGCCGGTCGCCCGCGGACGATGCCGTTCGCGACAAGCGTCAGGGCGGACCGGGGATGGCAGAACACGGGGCTGTGGCTGGACGCGGGGGTAAAATACCCTGTCGCGGCAACGGGCAGGTTTGAAGTGGCGGACGATCCACGCCCGTGGTGGTGCGAAGCCGACGGTGTGACGATCCGTTACTACCGGGGCCGGCCGCTGGGAATGCTGCTCGCCACGGTATGGTCTTCCGAAACCGCCGGCAACGCGGCTTTTGTTTCGCCGCGCCCGATCGGCTCGGCCGGCCTCATCGTTCCGGCGCACGCGGGCACCTTGTTCGTAAAGGTCAACGAATCGCCGGGCGATCTGGACGACAACCGCGGCAGCCTGGAAATCACCGTCCGCGCGTTGCCCGATTGACACTGGCCGGACGCGGCCGAACAATGTTCCGGCAGCATGTAAATCCGGTGGAGATGCACGTACTTATGAGTGCCATCAAAGGACAGGATCCCGAAGTCTGGTCGGCTCTGGCAGCCGAATACGATCGCCAGCAGCACGGTCTGGAGATGATTGCCAGCGAGAACTACACCAGTGTCGCCGTGATGGAGGCGGCCGGGAGTGTCTTGACGAACAAATATGCCGAGGGTTACCCCGGCCGGCGGTATTATGGCGGATGCGAGCACGTGGACGTCATTGAAGATCTGGCCCGGGATCGCGGCAAGCAGCTGTTCGGCGCCGAACATGCCAATGTGCAACCACACTCCGGCTCCCAAGCCAACACGGCCGTTTACCTGACGGCCGTCGAGCCGGGTGATACGGTGTTGGGCCTGGATCTGGCCCACGGCGGACACCTCACCCACGGCATGAAGCTCAACATCTCGGGTAAGCTCTACCACTTCGTCAGCTATGGGGTTCGCCGCGACACGCATCGCATCGATTTCGATCAGGTCGCGTCGCTGGCGCGCGAACACAAACCAAAATTGATTGTGGCGGGCGCCAGTGCCTATCCGCGCGAAATTCCGCACGGTCGGTTTGCCGACATCGCCCGCGAAACGGGTGCCAAGCTGTTCGTCGACATGGCCCATTACGCGGGACTGGTCGCCGCCGGTTTGCACGACAACCCCGTTCCGCTGGCTGATTTCGTAACCACGACAACCCACAAGACGCTCCGCGGCCCGCGAGGCGGAATGTGCTTGACGCGCGGCGAATACGCTCGGCAACTGGATCGGAATGTCTTTCCCGGTATCCAGGGGGGGCCACTGATGCACGTCATCGCAGGCAAGGCAATCTGTTTTGCCGAAGCGCTGCGTCCCGAATTCCGGGATTACGCCGAGCGAATCATTGCCAATGCCCGGGCCCTGGCGGACGCCCTGATGGCGGGGGGCCTGACGTTGGTCAGCGGCGGCACCGATAATCATCTGATGCTGGCGGATGTGACTCCGCTGGGGATTGGAGGCAAGACTGCGGAAGCCGTGCTCGATCGCTGTGGCATGACGGTAAACAAGAACATGATACCGTTCGACGAGCGGAAACCGGCCGATCCTTCCGGTATCCGCATCGGCACGCCCGCGCTGACCACACGCGGTATGGGTCCCCAGGAGATGCAGCGCATCGCCGCCTGGATGCTGCAGGTTCTCCGGTCGCCCGACGACGATCATCTGCACCAGTCCGTCCGTGCTCAGGTGACAGACTTTACCGGTCCCTTCCCCGTCCCGGCGGCGTGCGCGTAAAAAGACGCCGGCCGAATCTCGCTCGGTCGTCGGGCGATCTCCCTACACTGACGTGATACCGAGTCGTACAATACGGCCCGGGAGGCATCCCGCCGCTCCGCCCAATGTTGCGATCATTGGCGGGATCCAAGCCGAACGTGGACAAAGCTTGCGAGGCACCAGGGCATGTCTGAACGAGGCGCCGAGAGCCGGATTCTGATCGCGGACGATAACGAGCCCAATGTGGAGTTATTAGAAGCGTATCTGGGTGATCTGAATTGCCAAATCGACGTGGCCGTGGATGGCCGCGATACGCTCGCCAAGGTCGATTCGTTCCGGCCCCACCTGATCCTGTTGGACATCATGATGCCCAAGCTGAGCGGGTTTGAGGTCTGCAAGCAATTGAAGAGCGCTCCCGAGACCCGGGGAATCATGATCCTGATGGTCACGGCTTTGAACGAGCTGGGCGATATCGAACGTGCCGTCGAAGCGGGAACGGACGATTTCCTCAGCAAGCCGGTCAACAAGATCGAGTTGCTCAAACGCGTCGAAAACATGTTGCGGCTCCGCAATATTTCGGACGAAAACGAGCGGCTGAGACGGTATATTGAAGAGATGGGGAAAGCCTCGTGAGAGGCGTCGCGGCGGACCTGGGTTTGCCCGCAGCATGGCCAGGTCCCATCGTCAGCTCGCCGAGATGTCATGACGTTGCCAAGGCAGACCATACTGCGTGCCTCACGTGTCCTGGGAGGACGCACTGCCAGGTGGACGGCGGTCCTGGGAGGGTTGCTGTGCGTCGTCGGGACCGCGGTTTTGACTTCCGCCGCCGATCAGCCTCGCACCGCGCGGCTGATTCTTTCCTCGAACCCCGCGGAGCTGGTCCGCCTGCTGGGCAGCAGCGAATATGCCGTCCGCCGCCGTGCCGAAAGTGAGCTTGTGCGCCTCGGAATCGACGCGTTCGACGCGTTGAAGGCCGCCGAGACCGATCCGGATCCAGAGATTGCGTCGCGGGCCAATTACCTGTCCCACTTGATCCGTATCGATTGGGTACAGGCCGAGGATCCCGTCGAGATTAAACGAATCCTCAACGAGTATGGCGATCTGTCCGAAGAAGATCGGCTGAAACAGATCCACACGCTGGGCGCGATGACCGGCGATGCGGCCCTGGAAGCGTTGAGTCGCATCGTGCGTTTCGACGCCTCGGTCCAGCTCTCCAAGCATGCGGCGATCACGCTGCTGGAATCGTGGCCCGACCAGCGTGCGGACCGGCAGCGATGGCAGGAAATGGTGCTGCCGTGTCTCGGGGCCAGCCGGCGCACGGGGGCCCAGTGGCTGCGGGCCGAAGCCGCTTCGCTGGACGATCCTCGCGGCGCGATGGATCGATGGCAGCGGCTGATCGAACAGGAACAGGCAACCGTGGCGAATGGTCATCCCGCGTCCCCGCCGCGATTCCTGCTCGTACTTCTGCGACGTCACGTGAGGCTATTGAAAGCGTTGGACAGATCGGACGAGGCGCTGGCGGCCATGCGGATGATGGTCGATCTCGTGCCCGTCGAGACAACCGGTCTGCACCAGTTGCTCGATTGGTTGATTGACGAGCAGGCGTGGCCGGTCATCGAAGCGCTGCAATCGCGATTCGCCGATCGGCTGCAGTCCGAACCGATCCTGGCCTACATGATGGCCCAGGCTCTCCGCGCACAGGGCAAGCGCACTCGCGCCGAAGTGCTGGCCGAAGAAGCGTTTGGCCGGACCGAGCCCAGCGCCGAAAAACACCTCGAATCGGCGTTGAACCTCGAGCAACGCGGCCTGAAAGACTGGGCCGAACGCGAGTACCGCCATGTTATCGACCTGGGGCCGGCCGGCGCGCAGAACGCGCTCTTTGCCGGCATCCGGCTATCCTCCATGCTGCACGATGGCCAGCGTCATCTGGAGGCGGCGAGGTTGTTGCAGCGGACGTTCCAGGCCGTGGACCGGGTGGCCCAGCGCGACGCCAAGCGGGGCTCGCAGCCGGACCAGGCGGCACGGCAATCGTCGTGGAACATGCTGCGCGCCCGCATGGAACTCTATTTCGCCCTGCATTACGAACAGCAGCAGGACTGGGAACAGGAACGGGAACACCTCGACCGCGCGATCGCCTACGATCCGACAGAGCCCGACGTTTTGATTGCCATGTACCACGCGCCCCACGCGGACGAATCGTACCGGGCCCGGACCCGTCGGTTGATAGTCAATGCCGTGGCGGCGTTCCGCGAGGCGATCGAACAGGATCCGACCGACCACGATCCCTACAACCAGTTGGCATGGCTGGTGAGCAACACCGAGGGCGATATGGACGACGCCCTCAGGCTGTCGCAGAAGTCCCTGGAACTGCTTCCCGGTTCGGCAGGATATCTTGACACGCTGGCCCACTGTTACTACGCCAAGGGCGATCTGGCCAAAGCCGTCCGCTTCCAGCGCCAGGCCGCCCGCTTGGAGCCGCACACGCAAGTGATTGCGCGCAAACTCGCGTTTTTCGAACGGGCACTGGCCGAGTCAACCGGCGCTTTGCCGGCGGAGGGCCGCCCGTGAAGTCCGTGCGGATCCGCGATACGGACCTGTTTTATGAAGATCGCGGCGAGGGCACTCCGCTGTTGCTCGTGCACGGCTTTCCCCTCAACCATCGCCAATGGACCGATCAACTCGAGTCGCTGTCCCCGCTGCACCGTGTGCTGGCGCCGGATTTACGCGGGTTCGGACGCTCTGTTGAACAACCCGTGCCAGCGGTCTTGACCATGGATGCGCTGGCCGAGGACCTGGCTCTGCTGGTGCGGCATGTGGTCGGCGACGAGCCGATCGTTTTCTGTGGACTGTCGATGGGCGGCTACATCGGCTGGCAGTTTTGCAGCCATCATTCCGCTCGACTGAAAGCGCTGATTCTCTGCGACACCCGGGCGGACGCTGACGGGCCCGAAGGCGTCGCCCGCCGTCACGAAATGGCCGACCGCGTGCTCCGCGAGGGAAGTTCCACCATCGCCGACGCCATGATCCCGGCACTGCTGTCGGCCGACACCCGCGCGCGGCAGCCCGCCGTCACCGATGCCGTGCGGCGGATGATCATCGGCACCGACCCGCACACCATTGCCGCGGCGCAGCGCGGGATGGCGCAGCGCCCGGATATGCGGCACGAACTCAGTCGCGTCGAGCTGCCCACGCTGCTGCTCGTTGGCGAGCACGACCCGTTATCCACTCCGGATACGATGGCCGAAATCGCCGCCGCCATTCCCGACGCTCGCCTGGTCAAGGTGCGTGGCGCGGGTCACCTGCCGCCCATGGAGAATCCCGCCGACACCAACGACGCCCTGCGATCGTTTCTCGACTGTCTCGATTGAAACCGCCTCAATTGAAACCGGCTCAATTGAAACCGGCTCAATTGAAACCGACTGTGGGGCGGCGTGCCGCACTCGGGACATCGCCCGCCGTTTCACGGCAGCTGGAATACCGACTGGCTGCGGACGATGGCATAGTCGTCGGGAAACGTATGAAATGCCTGCACGCGCAGGCTGCGATCGCGGGATTGCGTATTGATATAACTCAACGCGCCCAACGCCATGCGACCGCTGGAATCAAAACGGTGAAGAATCCCGTCTTGCGGTCCGTCCAACGTCAGTTCCTGCTGGAACGTCCAGAAAACTTCCGGGTCGACCGGTTCCAGCGAAAAATCGAAGTTGTAGTTCACGCCGCCGCGGCATTCGAACCGGTCACTACGCTGGCCCTTGAGCTTGTAGGAAACCAAACGCCTCCGTTTTGGCAGCGGATGATTGGCCGCCGCCGCCACTTCGGTCAGCGTCAGTCCGCCATACCGCCATGTGACAACGTGTCCCGCGCTGGTAATCGCGATAGTGGCCGTATAATCGCCGCGCTTGAGCGACCGCGAACTGTAAACTTCGAACAATTCCGGATGCAGCGAGCGACCGTAGACCTGATAGACGAGCTCAGCAATTTTCGGTCGTACGGATAACACGACAACACACCTCGTCGGATCGAGTCCCTCGTAGGCCGTAACGACATGTCCCACCCGGTGCATCGCGGGAGCTTGCATCGCGGGAGCCGGGCATTGGTCGTTCCCGTTTTCCTACCTGAACAATAGCGTACATTCGTGGCTTACGAACGGTCGGCGACGGCCCGCTGCACGTTGCGTCGCGTCTCAGGTTCGTCGCATTATAATCGCGTCGTTTGTCGCCGACAAAGGGGGGTTTGCGGACGAAAATTTTTGGGGCCACGGCTCTTGACAACGGCTCATTTCGACGTCTGACTTTCCAGGTGCTAGCAATTCGGGACGCACTTTCCGGCGGCGGTTGCACGGCCCGGTTGCCGGGCTTGAATCAACGCTGGCGATGGCCTACACGACGCCGGCCATGATGTCGTACAAGGCATGTGCTCCGGAAGCGATTCCAAAACCGCGCACCACAAACAACGCGGCGAAGAAACCGCCCGCGGAAAAACGAAACAGAAAAGTGAACCATTGCCAGGTGTCTCCGTATTGGCCGACGTAGTGCGCCAGGGAGAAAATCAGGCTCGACAGCAGGATCGCACTGACGACCCGTGTTGCGGCCCGCGTTGTCACCAATCCCAGCGCGCCCCACAGCAGCGGCAGCAACAGCAGACGAAACAGAACTTCTTCGTAAATTCCGGCACCGGCAAACGCCACGATTTGACGCAGCGAGGCAAAGGAAGGGGCAGCGTTTACCGATGTATTTACCGAAAGATGCCACATCCAGGTGGCGGTCAGCAGCCGAGCCTGCAATTGGGCGAACAGCAACAGACCGAGACTCAGCGCGACGCACTCGGCAAGCATTCCGCCCAGCACCCGGAGGGACACGCGCCAGGCGTGGTGCGTCGTGTGGTGCCACGCCAGCAGCATAATGACGGTACACAGCGGCAGTACGAAGTACCCGGTGAGACCCACCAGATCGAGGAACTGCCGCAGCCAGACATCGGCGCCGCTGCGAACGGCCGCTGGACCCAGTATCAAAACGCCCGCTTCGTAAACCACGAGCAGCGGCATCACGAACGCCAAACTGGATAGGGGCCGCCGCGATTCGCACCAGTAATCGGCGAAAGGGGACGATAGGAACGCGGGCAGCCGCAGTGGTCGTCGGACGGTGTTCATGGTGCGGCGTGTTCCATCGACCTGGCCCGTGCCGAAAACCCGTCATCCGGCTCCCCATCCAAACCCTTGGCGGTTTCCCTGGCGATGGCAGCGCTGGCGCGAGCCTCTCTGCCTTATTGTCGGTCGTGCGTGGGTTGAGGCTTGAGCCACGGGAACAGCCGACTTCTCTGCGCGGTCCCCCGTCGCGAGAAAAATGCGGTACCATGGCGAAATGCCTGCTTCAAACGATCCGACGTCCCACGCGCCGGCCGTCATACGCTCGGTGTACCAGCGTCTGTTTGATGCCTTTGGACCGCAGCACTGGTGGCCGGCCGATTCGCCGTTCGAAGTCATGGTGGGTGCGGTGCTCGTGCAAAATACCGCGTGGAAGAATGTCCCACGCGCTATCCGGCGGTTACGCGACGCAAGCGCGCTGTCTCCAGACGCCATCCACGGGATGCCCATCCCCACATTACAGCGCCTCGTGCTTCCCACAGGAACCTATCGCGTCAAGGCCAGACGTCTCAAGTCCCTGATTGATTTTTTGTTCGATCAATACAACGGATGCGTCGAGACGATGCTCAAGGCCAATTCGGAAGTGCTGCGACGGCAGTTGCTCGACGTGCACGGCATTGGACCCGAGACCGCCGACTCGATTCTGCTGTATGCCCAGAACGTGCCGTCGTTCGTCGTGGATACCTACACGCGTCGCGTCTTCGGCAGGCACACTTGGATCGACTACTTCGCGCCCTACGAAATGATCAAAGCCTATTTCGAAGCGAACATGCCGGCCGACGCGGCAATGTACAACGAGCTGCACGCATTGCTGGTGCAGGTCGGGATCCGGTATTGCCGAAAAACCCCGCGCTGCCAGCAGTGTCCACTGGCCAGCCTGCTTCCCGCCGACGGTGCCTGCCTGGAGACCCCTTAATCGCGGCGCCGCTGTCGGCGCAAATCGATACAATAGGTGAGCGGCGCCCCAGCGGGTTGCCAAAGGGCGGCGCGCGGCGACGCCCGCGTCCGTGGGCAAACGCGCGTGAATGGACCTGGAATCGACATTCCAAATCGCAGATGCGGGTTGATCAAATGCGGCATGGTTCCCAACTGAATCCGGTCAATCGGTTCGAACGGTTCCAGGCTCAGCCGGACGACGAACACTTGGATGCGGCCCGAGGAACGTTGCCGCGACGGATCGAATACATGGACGACGCTTCGGAGAGCATCGTCAGCGAAAACCATTCTCCGGATATTCCCTTCCGTTACAGCATCAACCCGTATCGAGGGTGCGTGCACGGATGTGCTTACTGCTACGCGCGGAACAGCCACGAATACCTGGGGTTGAACGCGGGACTCGATTTTGAAACAAGAATCATTGTCAAACGGGACGCGGCCCGGCTGTTCCGAAACTTCCTTGGTCGCCGGGGCTGGTCTGCGGAGCCGGTGACGTTTTCCGGCGTGACCGATTGCTATCAACCCGCGGAGCGAAAATGGTTGCTGACCCGCCAGTGCCTGGAGGTCGCACTGGAGTGTTTTCAGCCCGTATCCGTAGTGACCAAGAATGCGTTGGTCCTTCGGGACGCGGAGCTATTGCAAGCCTTGGCCGCACGCGGTCTGGTGCACGTTTTTCTGTCGGTCACGACGCTCGATCCGGAGCTGGCGCGGGTCATGGAGCCCCGGACCAGCACGCCCGCCGCTCGGCTGCGGGCGATCGAAACGCTCGCCGCAGCGGCGATCCCCACCGGCGTTATGGTGGCACCGGTGATTCCCGGCCTGAACGATTCCCACATCGCCGCGGTTCTGGAGGCGGCGGGAGCCGCCGGGGCGCGGGCGGCAAGCTACATCCTGCTGCGCTTACCGTTCAGTGTACGGCCGGTGTTTCTAGAGTGGCTCGAGCGGACGCATCCGCTGAAAGCGCGCAAGGTCTTGGATTTGATTGAAAATACGCGCCGAGGCAAACGGAATAGTTCCACTTGGAAGGAGCGGATGGTCGGCAGCGGCGTTTATGCTCAACAGATCGCTCGGATCTTTCGCCTGTTTGCCCGCCGCCATTCTTTGGACCGGGGACTGCCGGCACTTGACCGCGCGCAATTTCGGCCCCCGCCGGATCGGTCGGGACAGCACAGGCTGTTTTGAGTCCCTCAAGCCCCGGATGCGTGCCAGTGCCGCGCCGGCCGGCTCATCGTTGCTCCGGTGCGCCGGACGCGGATGGTTCGTGCGGCTGGGTGGGTGGGTCCGCCAGCCGCCGGGCACTGCGTCGCATGTAGCGACCGGCCAGAAACAACACGCAAATGTCCAGCACCAACAGCGCCACCAGGGAGACGATGTGGCCCGACGAGCGATACGGCTGTGGAGCATACCAGGCGATAGACAGCGCGATGACCAACAGCGGGACGGCGAACGTGCCAAAATAGGCGACGGGAATACAGACGGCCGCCAGCAAAATCCGCTGTCCCGGGCGATGGATTCCGGCCCGCGACAAGGTTCTGACGCTGCCCCACCAGATGAGCGAGCAGGCCGTCCAGCCGAAGACATCCAGCAATGCGATGGCCCACGACTGCGTGTAGGGCATGGTCGAGTGCACCAATCCCAACGGAATTTGCAGCAGGAACACGAGCGTCAGGAAGTCCATCAGGGTGAACTGCACCGGGTATCGGCGATTGCGGGCGGCATCGTCCAGGGGCCCCAGCATCCAGCGGCCCGTGACACCGACCGCCACGATTCCGACCAGCATGATCGCGCTCCACAACAGCGGTACCATATTCGGGCTTGCTCGCAGCGAAACCGTGCCGGACGATTGAGCCGGGCTTACAAAACTGGTCCAATACCGATGATGTGTTGTCGTGCCTGCCACCACCACGCAGGCTGCCGCCAGCCGCCTTCCACGACGGATCCTCCATGCCTCACGATCGTGCGACGCCGCTGTTCGCGGCGTCGGAAGCTGCCCATCGAGCACACGTCCAGCCGCTGGCGGCACGTGTCCGACCCGCGTCGCTCGGCGAATTCGTGGGCCAGGAGCAGTTGCTCGGAGAGGGCAAACTGCTCCGCCGTCTGATCGCTGCCGGCCGGCTCGGCTCACTCATCTTCTACGGCCCTCCGGGAACGGGCAAGACCACGCTCGCCCGGCTGCTTGCCGCCGAGTGCCAGGCCCGTTTTCGGCCGCTTTCGGCGGTCGCCAGCGGCGTCAAGCAGCTCCGCGAAGAATTGGACACGGCGCACGACCTGCTCTCGGCCGAGGGCAGACAGACGATCCTGTTTGTCGATGAATTGCACCGATTCAACCGTGCCCAGCAGGATGCGTTGTTGCCCGGCGTCGAGGACGGGATTGTGGCGTTTGTGGGGGCGACCACGGCCAACCCGTTCTTCGCGATCAACAGCGCGTTGGTCAGCCGCAGCCGGATTTTTGAATTCACGCCTCTCCAGCGCGAACATATCAAAACGTTGCTGCACCGGGCGCTCGCCGACCACGAGCGCGGTTTGGGACGGTATCCCATCAAAATCGACGACGATGCCGTGGATTTCCTGGCGGACGTCTGCGACGGCGACGCGCGGCAAGCGCTGTCCGCGTTGGAAATCGGAGTGCTCTCCAGCAGTGTGTCCCCCCACTCGAAAACGCCGCTGCGTTTCACCCGCGAGTTGGCCGAGGAATCGGTGCAGCGGAAAGCCGTCCGCTTCGATCCTACGGGAGACGATCATTACGACGTCGCCAGCGCGCTGATCAAGAGCGTGCGCGGCAGTGATCCGGATGCCGCGCTGTACTGGCTGGCGCGGATGCTTGAATCCGGCGAAGATGTGCGATTCATCGTTCGCCGTCTCGTTATCCTGGCCAGTGAAGACGTCGGTAACGCAGACCCCCAGGCGTTGCCGCTGGCCGTTGCCGCCATGCAGGCGTGCGAGTTTGTTGGTTTGCCCGAATGTCAATTGACCTTGTCGCAACTGGTGATCTATCTGGCGTGCGCACCCAAATCAAACGCGGCGACCGTCGCCATTGACGCGGCTCGACGTGATATCCGCGAGGGGCGCACCTTGCCGGTGCCCATGTTTCTTCGGGATGCGCACTACGGCGGGGCCCAACGACTGGGGCACGGCGAAGGCTACCAATACGCGCACGACGAAAGCGGCGCGATCGGGAGCCAGGACTACCTCGGCGTTCCGCGCCAGTACTACCGTCCCACTCCGCGCGGTTTTGAGCAGCAACTTCAGAAGCGGCTGCAAGAAATTCTGCGGCGGCGCGGGCAAGCACGGGATCGTGCACACCGCGACGGTAACGCGGACGAACGCTAGCAGACGAATGCATCGGACGCAGCCGAAGTCGCCAGAATTTTGGCCACGACAACGCATCGCCTACGCAAGCCTAAACTCTGGCGAATTCGGTGACAGGCGAACGTGACCCGGACGAAGGCTGGCGAGTTGCGGCCGTCGGCCTGGCTGGCGCGTTGCCCGGCCCTGCGAGGGAATCGTTTTTGGCGGAATCGCTCACGTTGGTGTGGCGTGAGACCGGCGGTTTCTCTATCATCTCCGGCCCGCTCCATAGTCAAGGAGGACTGTCGTGAACGCAATCAAGCAATTGGCCGTGTTCGCCGTGCTGGCGTCCGTCGGTGTTGGACTGTATTTCAAGCTCCAGTCGGATCCCGACCCGATTCCCCCCGCCGATTTTGCTGGCAGCTGGGGTACGCCGCCGGAAATCAACTTGCCGCAGTTCCAAGGCAGGGAGCCCACCGGGCCACCGAGCTTGGGGGAGTCGCGCGACTCGTCGCCCGGCGACGCATCCGAATCGGCAGCGATGGCAAGCACACCACCCCCCTGGGAGGGGATCGCCGCGCCGCCCGACGCAGCACCACCTGTCGCGAGTCATCATACGTCTCACTCGGCGGGAGATGTGCCGCTGCCAAGCACCGTCGACGACTCTCCATCGTCCATGCCGCCGGCTGGCAGTGGGCCGGTAGCCGACGCGACTAGCGCGGGCCCGCCCAGCGCGGAAAACGATCCGTTGAATACCGCCACGACTTCCC
>Ga0315534_1001037_pt1 | contig 19474 bp, 8 predicted proteins | sample SalMarSW160240MG_FD_203094 | JGI IMG/M metagenome (GOLD analysis project Ga0315534, IMG submission 203094) | Salt marsh sediment microbial communities from the Plum Island Ecosystem LTER, Massachusetts, United States - Salt Marsh Sediment SW1602-40 ... | reverse complement strand
CGGCTGGCGCCGGGTTCTGGCCGGGAACAGCCGCCAGTCCCTGGAGAGGAAAGCGCTCCGACCGTTCGTTGAGCGGGCCCGCTGGTTCGGCGGAAAGACGCAGACCCTGCGGGGGGTGAAGATCGTCGACCTCGTCACGTTGAATAAAGACGCCCAGGCTCCGGTGCTGCTGCTCATCGAGCCGGACTATCCCAGCGGCCCGCACGAATGGTACCTTCTGCCCATCGACTACGCCGAGGGGGAACAGGCGCTGGAGATCATGGAGAAGAACCCTCAGGGAATCGTGAGCCGGTTGTACGTGGATGACGGCTACGGCGTTCTCTACGACGCCCTGTTCAGCGAGCGCTTTCAGTCGCTGCTGCTCCACCTCCTGCGCGGCAGGGCCAAGGGGACGGGCACCGCAGGACAGGTCGTGGGCCGTCCCGGGGCGCTGCTGCGGCGCCTGCAAGGCGAACAAACCGCTTCCTTGAGCCCCCGGGTGCTCAAAGCCGAGCAGTCCAACTCCTCCCTCCTCTACGGCACCACCTTCTTCCTGAAGCTGTACCGCAAGTTCGAGGAGGGATTGAACCCCGAGCCGGAGATGATCCGCTACCTGACCGAGCAGGCGGGGTTTTCCGCGGTCCCCTCCTTCGCCGGCAGCTTGGAATACCAGAGCAAAGGCAGAGAACCGCTCATCCTGGCAATGCTCCAGCAGTTCGTGCCCAGCGAGCACAACGCCTGGACCTTGACCCTCCAGGTTCTGCAGCACTACTTCGAGCGCGTGCTGACCCGCTCCGAACAGCCTCCAAGGCTCAAATCCACCTGGGATCTCCTGTTCTCCCTGGACCACGACAAAATCCCCCAGCAAGCCCAACACCTGATCGGCGGCGTGTATCTGGACCAGGCGGTGCTCCTGGGAAAACGCACGGCCCAGTTGCACTGCGCCCTGGCCGCCAGCACCGGCAACCCGGACTTCGACCCGGAGCCCTTCTCCCGCCTGTACCAGCGGTCCCTCTATCAATCCCTGCGCAACCGCACCTTGAGGGGCATGGACCTGCTGGAGAGGTACAAGGATCGGTTTCCCGTGCAGACGCGCAAAAACGCCCAGACCGTCCTGGGGGCCAGGAAGCAAATTCTGGAGATCTCCAAACGGGTGCTGGAGGGAAAAATATCGGGACAAAAGATCCGCATCCACGGCGACTATCACCTGGGCCAGCTTCTGTTCACCGGCAAGGATTTCCTCATCATCGACTTCGAGGGCGAGCCGATGCGTTCTCCCGGCGAACGGCGCCTGAAATACTCGGCCCTGCGGGATGTGGCCGGAATCCTGCGATCCTACCACTACGCTGTGTACAGCGCTCTCAGCCAGTTCACCTCGGTGCACCCGACCGACCTGCAGACCCTCCAGTCCTACGCCGAGTTGTGGTACCGGTACGTCGGCGCCGCTTTCTTCTCGTCCTATACGGAGGCTTCCGGGGGCATGGGTTTTCTCCCGGAAGATTCTAGCCAGATATCCGCGCTCCTCGGCGCCTTCCTCATCGACAAGGGAATCTACGAGATCATCTACGAGCTGAACAACCGGCCCGAATGGGTATCCATACCGATCCGGGGCATTCTCTCGATTCTGGCCTCTCCTGGAGCTTGAGGCAGCCATGCCTTTGGGTGCCGACTACCAGGGAAACGGAGAGTGCTCCTTCCTCCTCTGGGCTCCTATCTGCGACTCCGTCGAGTTGCAGATAGACGCGCCCGCCGGGCGTCGGCTGCCCATGGAACCTCTGCGCGGGGGCTACTGGCGGATTCGGACCGCCGGGGTGAGTCCGGGCAGCCTCTACCGGTATCGCCTGGACGCCGGGCGCCTACGCCCGGACCCCGCCTCCCACTTCCAGCCGGAAGGGGTGCACGGCCCTTCCGCAGTGATCGATCACCGCGCCTTCCCCTGGACGGACCGGGACTTCCGGGCTCCCGCTTTCGAACGGCTCGTGTTCTACGAGCTGCACGTGGGCACCTACTCGCCCCAACGCACCTTCGCCGGGGTCGTGTCGCGGCTGGACATGCTGGTGGAGCTCGGGATAAATGCCCTCGAGCTGATGCCCGTGGCGGCCTTCCCGGGCGAGCGCAACTGGGGATATGACGGGGTCTACCCGTTTTCCGTGCAGCACTCCTACGGCGGGCCGGATCAGCTGAAGGGGCTGATCGACGCCTGCCACGGCCGGGGCATCGCCGTGGTTCTCGACGTCGTCTACAACCACCTGGGGCCGGAGGGAAACTACCTGCGGGATTTCGGCCCCTACTTCACCGGCACCTACACCACCCCGTGGGGTGAGGCTGTGAACTTCGACGGCCCCTACAGCGACGAGGTCCGCCGCTACTTTCTGGAAAACGCCCGTCACTGGTTCAGCCGCTACCACGTAGATGCCCTGCGCCTGGACGCGGTGCACGCCATCTACGATTCCAGTGCCTATCCGTTTCTGAGGGAGCTGGCCGATGCCACCCGCCGCTGGTCGCATGAGCTTGGCCGTCCTCTTTACCTTATCGCCGAGAGCGACCTCAACGACGTGCGCCTGATCGACGATCCGGCCCAGGGGGGCTTCGGCCTTCGCGCCCAGTGGTCCGACGACTTCCACCACGCCCTGCATGCCTATCTGAGCGGAGAGCAGGACGGCTACTACCGCGATTTTGGCAACTTCGAGGATATCGTCAAGGCGGTCCGGGATGGTTTCGTGTACGATTGGCGCTACTCCGAATACCGCAAGCGCCGCCACGGCAGCTCCAGCAGGGATCAGTCCCCCGATCGGCTGGTGGTGTGCATCCAGAACCATGATCAGGTGGGCAACCGCATGCTGGGAGAGCGTCTGGGGGCTCTGGTTTCCCCCGACACCTACAAGCTCGCCGCCGCGCTTCTTCTCCTGGGTCCCAACCTGCCCCTGCTGTTCATGGGACAGGAGTACGGCGAGTCCGCGCCGTTTCAGTACTTCGTCAGCCACGGCGATCCCGATCTGGTGGAAGCGGTGCGCCGGGGACGCCGGGAGGAGTTTCACAGCTTCGGATGGACCGGGCAGGTTCCCGACCCCCAGGACCCGGCGGTCTTCCAGCGCTCGACGCTGTGCTCCGCGGGCAGAACGGGTCGGCAGCGGATTCTGCTGGAGCTCCACGCCAGGCTCATCCGCCTGCGCCGGCGAATCTTCGATGCTCAGCCACCGCCGGAGATCAAGGTCTCCGGCATCGGAGAGCAGCCTATACTGTTCATCCGATACACCCATCCCTCCCTCTCCTTCCTCTGCCTCTTCAACTTTTCAGCCGCGCGGCGAACACTGAAAGCACAGCAACTCCTGCGCCGAACCGCCCGCTGCCGGGTGCACAAAATATTCGACTCCGCCGCGGAGGACCGGAGCCCGCCGGAGGCTGGCGGGCTCGAGGCCGCGGACGCGGCACACCGGGGACAGACCGCATCTCTGAACCACGGCTCGCATATCGAACTTCCCGCCTACGGTGTCCTGGTGTACGCCTGCACCGGGAAGGAGACCCAATGAACCGATACGTGTGCATTCACGGACATTTCTACCAGCCCCCTAGGGAGAACCCATGGCTGGAAACGATTGAGCTTCAGGACTCCGCCTTTCCATATCACGACTGGAACGAGCGCATCACAGCGGAGGCTTACGGTCCCAATACGGCAAGCCGGATCTTGGACGAGGAGCGGCAGATCATCAACATCGTCAACAATTACTCGGGGATCTCCTTCAACATCGGTCCGACCCTGTTTTCGTGGCTGGAAGCGAATCGCCCGGACCTCTATCAATCGATCCTTCAGGCCGACCGCGCAGGAGCCGAACGTTTCTCCGGCCACGGACCGGCGCTGGCGCAGGTGTACAACCACATGATCATGCCCCTGGCCAACGCCAGAGACCGGCGCACCCAGGTGCGGTGGGGAATCCGGGACTTCGAGCACCGTTTCCGGCGCCGGCCGGAGGGGATGTGGCTGCCGGAAACCGCCGTAGACACCGAAACCCTGGAAATTCTGGCCGATCAGGGAATCGACTTTACCATTCTGGCGCCCACCCAAGCGTCCAGGGTGCGTCCTCTGAACGCAGGTGGGGAGGCTGAGTGGCAGGATGTGAGCGCGGGACGGATCGATCCCAAAATGCCCTATCTCTGCCGGCTTCCCTCGGGGCGCCGGATCAGCCTGTTTTTCTACGACGGGCCGATCTCCCGGGAGATCGGGTTCGGCCCGCTTCTGAACAGCGGTGAAACCTTCGCGGGCCGCCTGGTTTCCGCCTTCGACGATCGCCCCGCCGACCAGCTGGTCCATGTGGCCACGGACGGAGAAACCTACGGGCATCACAAACCCTTCGGAGACATGGCCCTGTGCTACTGCCTCTATCACCTCGAGTCCAACGGACTGGCAAAAACGACGGTGTACGGCGAATATCTGGAGAAGAATCCTCCGACTCAGGAAGTGCAGATCTTCGACGATTCCTCCTGGAGCTGCGCGCACGGCGTGGAGCGCTGGCGAGGCAACTGCGGCTGCAGTTCCGGGATGCATCCCGACTGGCAGCAGAACTGGCGCGGGCCCCTGCGGGGCGCCCTGGATGCAATTCGCGACGCCTGCATCCCCCTCTTCCAAGAGGAAGCTTCACGGTTTTTCAAAGACCCGTGGAAAGCCCGGGATGAATACATAGAGGTCCTGCTGGATCGCGGCGCCGACAGGATTCGCCGCTACCTGTCCGAGCACGCCGGAGAGAATCGGGGCGCGATATCGGATTCCGAGGCGGTACAGGCCCTGAAGCTTCTGGAACAGCAGCGCAACGCCATGCTCATGTACACCAGCTGCGGCTGGTTCTTCGACGAGATCTCCGGTATAGAGACGACCCAGATCATGCAGTATGCCGACCGGGCGATACAGCTGGCGGAAGACCTTTTCGACGTGGAGCTCAGCCGGGCATTCCGGTCGAATCTCGAGGAAGCCCCTAGCAATCTTCCCCGGTACGGGAACGGAGCCCGCGTCTACGAGGCACTGGTCAGACCCGCGCGGATCGATCTGCTGCGCGTCGGCGCTCACTTCGCGGTAAGTTCCCTGCTGGAGGAGTACCCGGAATCCACCGACCTGTTCTGCTATCGTGCGGTCAACATAGAGAGACAGAAGATCGAGGTCGGCCGCATGAGCCTGGTGACCGGCAGGGTGGATCTCAGCTCCACCGTGACGTGGGAACAAAAGCGCATCAGCTTCGCCGTTCTGCACCTGGGGGGACATCTGATCAACGGGGGCGTACGGGAGTTCGGCGGCATAGAGGAGTACGGGCACCTGATGACCGAGATCAACGAAGCGTTCAAAAACACCGACATCGCCGAGGTCTTTCGCCTCATGGACGAGCGCTTCGGGTCGCACAACTACTCCCTGACCCATCTGTTCCGGGACGAACAGCGCGAGTTCTTCCGGACCATCCTGGAACCGACCCTTAGGGAGATCCGGCAGCACTATCGGCGCATCTACGAGGAAAACGCGGCGCTGATGCTCGGCATGAGCGATCTGGGAATCCCCATCCCCAAAGCTCTGACCACTCCGTTGGAGTTCGTGCTCAACAGGGAGCTGCGGGAGTTCGTGGAGGCGGACCCGCCGGACATAGAAGCCCTGCAGCGCTCCTGCGAGGAGTTCGCCCGCTGGCCCGCCCAGATCGAAAGGGCTTCCCTGGCCCTGGCTGCTTCCCGGCGCGTGGCCGCCGATCTGGAGGCTCTTTCGCACCGGCCGCGGGACGTCGAGCTGCTGGAGCGGATCTGCCGGATGCTGGAGGTGCTGTCCACGGTCGGACTAACCCTCAACTTGTGGAGAGCCCAGAACAGCTACTTCAAGATCGGATCGGCCCTGGTCGCCGAGATGCGGGAGCTTGCCCGGCGGGGTGGAGCGGAGGCTGGCCGGTGGCTCGAGGCTTTCCAGAGATTGGGGGAGCTGCTTACGGTGAAGGTCGGTTTCTGATGCCCCTGTCCACCTACAGAATCCAGCTGAGCCCGGACTTCGGTTTTGGGGAGCTGCGGCCCGTCCTCCCGTACCTGAAAAGGCTGGGCGTCACCACCGTCTACCTCTCCCCGATACTGAAGGCCCGCACAGGCAGCACCCACGGGTATGACGTGGTGGACCCCACCGAGTTGAACCCCGAGCTAGGGGGCAAGGAGCAGTTTGACCTCCTGCTCCAGGATCTGCGAGCTCTGGGCTTGGAGCTGCTTCAGGACATCGTGCCCAACCACATGGCCTTTAGCGGAGAGAACCGCATACTGGTCGATGTGCTGGAAAACGGCCCGGACTCCCGCTTCTTCGATTTCTTCGACATCCAGTGGGACCATCCGGTGGAATCCATGCGGGGTCGGCTGCTGGCGCCATTTCTCGGATCGTTCTACGGCAACTGCCTGGAGCGCGGGGAGATCCGCCTAGACTACGACCGGGAAGGTTTTCACCTGCGCTACTATCAGCTGCGGCTGCCCCTGCGTTTGGACTCCTACGTCCGAATCCTCTCTCTGAGGCAGCGGGAATTGATGAAGCTGCTGGGGAAAGCGCACCCGGAGACCATCAAGTACCTGGGACTGCTTTATGCGCTGCGCCACCTTCCCTCGGCCTCCCGAAAAGACCTGGGCAGGGAGCGCTACGACCAGATCGCATTTGCCAAGGCGATGCTTTGGGAGCTGTATGAGGGCAGTGAGTCGATCCGCGACTTCATAGACCGGAACATTCGCACCTTCAACGGCACTCCCGGCGACTCCGAGAGCTTCGATGCCCTGGATTCTCTTCTCAAAGAGCAGTACTTCCGCCTCTCGTTCTGGAAGGTTGGAACCGAGGAGTTGAACTACCGGAGGTTTTTCAACCTCAACGAGTTGATCACACTGCGCGTTGAAGATGAGAAGGTTTTCCGCTACACCCACTCGCTGCTCTTCGACCTGGCCGGGCGGTTCGACGAGCTCGGCCTTCGGGTCGATCATGTGGACGGGCTGTACGATCCTCTCTCATACCTCAGACGTCTGCGGGACCGCTTTCCCCAAGCCTATCTGGTCGTGGAGAAGATACTGGCCTTGGGCGAGGATCTTCCCTCTTCCTGGCCGGTGGAGGGTACCACGGGATACGATTTCCTGAACGCCGTGAACGGCCTGTTCTGCAACCGCCGCAATCACCTGAAGATGAGCAAGATCTACCGCCGCTTCCGGGGCGCAGACATCACCTTTTCCCGCCTTTTGGATGAGAAGAAACGGCTGATCGCGGAAAAGCACATGGTGGGGGACATCGACAACTTGGCCGCGCTGCTCAAGCGCCTGGCCGGGCGCTACCGCTACGGCAGCGACTTCACCCTCTACGGGTTCAAGAAATCCCTGGCCGAGCTGCTGGCCATGTTTCCCGTATATAGAAGCTACATCAGCGCGGAGGAGCTCTCCCAGGAGGACCTCTACCGGATCGGAGAGGCGATCCGCCGGGCCAAGGGGAATCTCCCCGATTTCGTACACGAGCTGGATTTCATCGAGAAGATTTTCAATCTGCGGTTCGAAGAGAATTTGGAACCGGAAGAACAGCGTCGCTGGTACCATTTCATACAGCGCTTTCAGCAGTTTACCGGGCCCCTAATGGCCAAGGGGATGGAGGACACGGCCCTCTACGTCTACAACCGGCTGCTGTCTCTCAACGAGGTGGGAGGCAACCCGGAGAAGTTCGGGATCTCCCTGATCGAGTTTCACCATTTCAACAGGAAACGCGCACTGTCCCGGCCGTCCACGATGAGCGCCACCTCGAGTCACGATACCAAGCGAGGCGAAGACGTGCGGGCGCGGTTGAACGTGCTCAGCGAGCTGCCCTTGGAATGGGAACACCAGGTCGGAGTCTGGAGCCGCCTGAACAAGCAACACAAGCAAAGTACCGATTCGGGAGAAGCCCCCGACACCAACGACGAGTATTTTCTCTACCAGACCCTGATCGGGGCCTTTCCCTTTGGGGAGGTGGAAATCCCCCATTTCAGGCGGAGGCTGGAAAACTATCTCATCAAGGCGGTCCGGGAAGCCAAGGTGCATACCGCCTGGCTGGCCCCGGACGCAAGCTACGAACAGGCGTTCTCGAGCTTTCTGGCCGCATTGCTTGACCGGGGCCGGGACAATTCGTTCCTCGAAGCCTTCCTGCCTTTTCAGCGGCGGATCGCCTGGTACGGGATGCTGAACTCGCTCTCCCAGGTGCTCCTTAAGACGACCTGTCCGGGGACGCCGGACTTCTACCAGGGTTCGGAGCTCTGGGACCTGAATCTCGTGGATCCGGACAACAGGCGCCCGGTCGACTTCACTCTGCGCGGCAACCTGCTGCGGAGGATCGTGGAGAGTGGGGAGGATGCCGGGGGCTCGCTGATCCCCGACCTCTTCTCGAGATTCGAGGACGGTGCGGTCAAGCTGTTTTTGATACACAGGGCCTTGAGGGCGCGAGAGGAGCTCCCGGACCTCTTCTGCAAGGGGTCCTACACCCCCTTGAGCACTTCGGGTCGCTGGAAAAACAATCTGGTCGCCTTCGCGCGCAACGGAAACGCCCGGTGGTCGGTGACGGCGGTACCGCGATTCTGCACTGAGGTGTGCCAGGCCGGAGACCTGCCGCTGGGACCCGAAACCTGGGACGACACCCAGGTGAGACTGCCGAGGGGTGTGCGGCAGTGGAAGAACATGATCACCGGAGAGAACCTGGAAGGGTCCAGGATCCTGAGCGCCGGCCGGCTGTTCGCGACATTCCCGGGCGCCCTTTTGGTAGATGCGGGGTAAAAACCACCGGTCCTACAGGGGAAGGTGCGGTCTTGATGTTTCTCCGATACACCGCTAAGCTTGACGCACGATCGGCCGATCGTAAAAAAAGAGCCGATGCAGATAAAAACAATCAAAGATTTCTACGCTCGCATGCAGGAGAGCCTCGCCGTGCGCCGCCGCCTGGCCTGCGCCGTGTTGGGGGATCGTGACCTCCTGAGCGCAGACATCGAATACCTGCGCTCTTTGCTAGCCGCCCTGGATCTGCTGACCGACGACCATGGATTCGTGGAGCTCGAGGCGGATCACCACAACGTATCTTTCAAGCTCGACTACGAGCGCATCGAGCTGGAGAAGGATCTCCTGTTCCTGGACCGGGGCGAAGAGGCCCTGTTGGAGCTGATGTCGGAGCTCCACCCCGAATTCCGGGAGGAACTGGAAGGCGCCCTGGATTTCTGCCGCACCATGCCCGTTCCCCTGGGCTGCCTGATCACCGACCGCGACGGCACGGTGAACAACTACTGCGGGCGCTACCTGTCTTCGATTCAATCGGCCTACAACGCGGTTTTTCTCTCCCGTTTCGCCGAAGCGGCGGTTCGCAAGGCCGTGATCCTGACCTCGGCTCCCCTAACCGGGGGCGGGTTGGAGGATCTCACGGTCAGTCCTGAGGGCGTCTTCGCGCTGGCCGGCTCCAAGGGCCGGGAGTATCTGGACGACCGGAGGCGGAGGGGCAGCCTGGCCATTGAAGCGGACAAGCAGAAACAACTGGAGAACCTCAATCGGCGCCTCAGCGCGCTGCTCAGGGAGCCGGGTTACGAGATCTTCGCCTTGATCGGCTCGGGTCTGCAGTTCAAGTTCGGGCAGACCACCGTGGCCAGACAGGATATCTACGGCTCCGTCCCCGAAACGGAATCGGAAGCCTTCGCCGGGGTGATCCGGGAGCTGATCGGTGAACTCGATCCGGACGGTCTATATTTCAGAACAGAGGATACCGGGAAAGATATCGAGATCATCCTCACCGTCGAGGGGACATCGGGGCTCAAGGACTTCGACAAGGGAGACGGAATCCTCTTCCTCGATTCGCAGCTCGGGCTCGACCTCACCGGAGGTGAAAACCTCATCTGCGGCGACACCTCCTCGGACGTCCCCATGGTAAAGGCGGCCGCAGAGAAATCGCCTGATCCCTGGACGATCTTCGTGACCCGGGATGAAAACCTCAAGCAGGCGGTTCGGCGCACCTCGGACCGGGTTGCCTTTGTGAGCGAACCGGATGTTCTGGTCTGCTGCCTGAATCAACTGGGAAAGGAAAGAGCATGAAACAGCAGATGTGCTGCAGCGGCGCGATCTTCGATCTGGATGGCGTGATCACCCAGACGGCAAAGGTGCATTTCAATGCCTGGAAGCAGACCTTCGATACGTTTCTGGCAAAACGCAAGGGGCTTTCGGAGCAGCAGAAACGTCCCTTCACCTACGAGAATGACTATATCCCCTACGTGGACGGCAAGCCCCGCTACCAGGGTGTGAAGTCCTTTCTCGAATCCCGGGATGTATCCATCCCCTTCGGCAAACCCTCCGATGCCGCCACAGAGGTGAGTGTGTGCGGGGTGGGCAACAGGAAGAACGAGCTGTTCCGGGAGCTGGTGGCCACCGACGGCGTGGAGATCTACCAGAGCACGATAGACCTGATCAAGAACCTTAAAAAGCGGGGAGTGAGGGTGGCGGTAGCCTCTTCCAGCATGAACTGCCAGTTCATTCTAGAGAAAACCGGACTGGACAGCCTGTTCGAGGACATCGTCGGGGGTATCGTATCCCGGGAGCTGGAGCTCAAGGGCAAACCCGAACCGGATATCTTTCTCGTTGCCGCGGACAATATCGGGGTTGATCCCGGGTCTTCAATTCTGGTGGAGGATGCGGTTTCCGGAGTGGAGGCCGGCCGAAGGGGCAACTTCGCCCTGGTGATCGGCATCACCAGGACCGGGGACCCTCAAGCCTTGCGGGCATCCGGTGCGGATATCGTCGTCAATGACATGAAGGAGCTGTCCTGGAAAGACATCGAGCACTGGTTCAGCCGCGGTCTGGAGCAGGACAGCTGGACCCTGGTGTATCACGGTTTCGAGCCGGGGCGGGAGCGGCTGAGGGAAACTCTGACCACAGTGGGCAATGGCTACTTCGGCACCCGGGGCTGTTTCGAGGCAAACCGGGCCGATGAGGTCGTCCACTACCCGGGGACGTACATCGCCGGGGTCTACAATTCCCTGCCCAGCGTGGTATTCCGCAAAACCATCACCAACAACGATCTGGTCAACTGTCCCAACTGGCTGCTGGTGGAGCTGGCCATCGAAAACGGAAAATTTCGCTCCCCCTTGGACTTTGAGCTCCTCGACTACCGCCACTCCCTCGATATACGCACTGCCGTGATGAGCCGCCGTCTGACCTTCAAAGATAGAAAGGGCCGGATCACGACGATCACCTCCCAACGGCTGGCCAGCATGTCCGATCCGCATCTGGGCGCAATGCGCTTCAGCGTGCGGCCGGAAAACTGGTCGGGAAAGATTACGCTTCGCTCCTGCCTCGACGGCACGGTGATCAACTACGGGGTCCCCCGCTACCGGGAGCTGAACTCCAAGCACCTGACCCCTATATCGGTGAGCGAAGCGCAGGGGGCGATCAACCTGGAAGTGCAGACCGTCATCTCGAAAGTGAGGATCTTCATGCAGGCCCGTCATTCCCTGCTCTGCGACGGGAAAACCGCGAAGTGTGAGCAACAGTCAGAGCACGATGTGGGCCTGATCGCCGAGCGGTTCGCGTTCTCCGCCCGGGAGGGACAGGAGTACACTCTGGAGAAGATCGTCAGCCTGTACACCTCTAAAGACAGGGATGTCACCGATTCTCAAGGATCATCCCGCAGCGCCCTGGACGGGAAGCCGAGCTTTGCCGACCTGCGGGAAGCCCATGAGCGGGTCTGGCGGGCTCTCTGGGATCGGGCGGATATCAGCGTAGAAGGAGACCGCTTTGCCCAACAGGCCCTGAGGCTGCATATCTATCACCTTCTGTGCACCGCCAGTCCCCACAACCGCCGCATCGATGCGGGCATGCCCGCCCGGGGTCTTCACGGCGAGGCCTATCGGGGTCATATCTTCTGGGACGAGCTGTTCATCTATCCGTTCTACAACCTCCGCTTCCCCAATATCGCCCGGGCTCTTCTGCTGTACCGCTACCGCCGGCTGGAGGGAGCCCGGGAGTACGCCCACGAATACGGCTACCGCGGGACCATGTATCCCTGGCAAACTGCGGACAACGGCCACGAGGAAACACAGATCATCCACTTCAACCCCGTTTCCGGCAAGTGGGATCCGGACCTGAGCAGCCTCCAGCGCCATGTCTCAATCGCCGTGGCCTACAGCGTATGGGAGTACTTCTACTGCACTGGGGATCTGGAGTTCATCAACGAGTACGGGGCTGAGATCCTGGTGCTGACCACCCGCTTCTGGGCCAGCATCGCCGAATATGATGAGGCCGACCGGCGCTACCACATCCGGGGTGTGATGGGCCCGGATGAGTTTCACGAGAAGTATCCTGATGCCGATGCTGAAGCCGGCGGCCTGAACGACAATGCCTATACCAACATCCTGGTAAGTTGGCTGATGCACAAGACCATCCAAACCCTCGAATATCTTCCCAAAAAGGACATGCGCATCCTGGTGGAGAAGACCGGATTCAAGCCGGCGGAGAAGGAGCTGTGGAAGGATATCGTGAGCAAGATGAACGTGGTCATCTCCAAGGAGGGGATCATCTCCCAGTTCGACGGCTACATGGATCTGAAGGAGCTGGACTGGGAAGCCTACCGCAGCAAGCACGGCAACATCGGCCGGCTGGACCGCATCCTCAAGGCCGAGGGGGATTCTCCGGACCGCTACAAGCTCAGCAAGCAGGCGGATCTTCTGATGATCTACTACCTGCTGTCCCCCGGACAGGTGAAGAATATCCTCGAATTGATGGGCTACGAGGTCGGAGACGAGCTGGAGCTGATGCGGAAGAACTACGAGTACTACGTGCAGCGCACCAGCCACGGCTCCACCTTGAGCTTCATCGTGCACTCGGGGGTGCTGAAGTACCTGAAGGGCCACCGTCAGGACATGTGGCGCTGGTTCCACACCGCGCTGAAGAGCGACATCGACGATATCCAGGGCGGCACCACGGAGGAGGGCATCCACACCGGGGTGATGGGGGGCACCATGGACCTGGTGATCAAAGCCTTCGCCGGCATCAGCCTGTTCAAGGACGCGATCCTGTTCGAGCCGCAGCTGCCCCTGCATTGGCGGCGCCTGGTCTTCAAGCTCTGTCACCGCCGCAACTGGTTTCAGATCACCCTGACGGCCACGGAGCTCACCGTCAAGAAGCTCAGCGAGAGCAAGAAGCAGGGGGTGGACGTTCTTGTGGGGGACAAGCGCCACAGCCTCAAAGTCAAGGAGTCGATAACCGTCCAGCTGCCCGAGGCTTGAACTACCCGGAGGCCAACCGCTTGCGCCACCTGCGGTAGTAGGCGCTGCGCACGCGCTCGGCACCGCGGTACAGCCGATAAAACAGGGGCCGCAGGGCCACGTCGTAGCAGCCCAGTCGGTTGAGTACCCGCCCGCCGAAGCCGGTCTTGAAGCGAAACAGGCCGTGCATCGGGTGGCGCGGGTCCTCACTCGGGGGAATTCCGAACAGATCGTAGAAACGGCACTCCCGTTCCCTGGCCAGCTGGATAGCCCGCCACTGCAGACCGTAGCTGGGCATCAGGTTGCGCTTTCGATCCGAGGAGGCGCCGTACAGGTACCAGGCGCCGTCACCCCATACCGCAACGATGATCCCGGCCAACAGCTCCTCCTCGTGTCTGGCGGTCAACAGGTACAGCTCAGGGGCTTCCCTCCCATAGCTGCCGGCCAGGGAGAACAGCGTCCTGTAGTAGACTTCGCTGTGCAGGGTGATTCGGTCTCTCCGGGCCGTTTCCCGGTACAATCGGTACCATTCGGCCAGCGCCGCCTCCAGCTCATCAGGCTCTCCGGCGGCCCTGCCCTTCTGTCCCGGCTGGGAAGGGAAAATAGAAATCTCGATCCCTTTTTTCGCTGCCAGGCGGATGTTGTAGCGGGTCTTGCTCTTCATAGCGGCCAGCAGCTGCTCTTCCCCGACGGCAAGATCCAGGATCACCGTGTTCGGTGGCTGGATATCCATTGGTGCCTTGTACAGACCCCCGGAACTCTCCAGGGGTTCCGGATGGTTGCCCAGGCCCTCCGCTGCCCAGGGCAGATCGTAGCGCACGAACAGGCAGCGGCTCAGGTGCGGCCGCAGGGCATCGGCAAGAGCGAGCAGAAAGCGCTCCGGTTCCACGATGGGTTGGCTCAGCTGCGGACCGTGGGGAACATAGGCCAGATCCATCCCCGGGGCCAGTCGGCGGATGAGCACGAGCAGGCGGAATTGCCCTCCGCCGTAGCTGCAGCGGAAGGCCCGAGCCTGCCAGCCGAACCGCCTGCGGAAGGCGCCCCAGAACCCGCTCTGCAGCAGATCCGGGCTGCTGTCCAGCTCACCAGGCTCGGACGGCCGAACATCAATTCTCATCGCGGCTGCCATCCCAGGATCTCAGCTTCCACGTTGCCCATAACCTGGAGCAGGGAAAGGCTCAGGGAGGCCCACAGCGGCTGGGCGGGATCGATCACGCCGAGGCGGATCTTCAAACCGTAGGGTCGACCGCCGGGAAAAGATGGATCCAGCCAGCGCCACCGCCTTTCTGTGTATAACTCCACCCAGGCATGGCCGATGAAGCCGAATTCGGTCAATATCAACCCGTAGGCTATTCGGGAGGGTAGGCCCGCCTTTCGCAGGAGGGCTACCAGCAGCAGGGCATGCTCCGTGCAGTCCCCCGCCCTCTTCGACAGCACCTCCTCCAGGCCGGCAAACCCGTAGGCCAGGGACTTGTTCACGATGTAGCGGTCCACCAGACGCTCGAGGCAGAGAACGTCGATGCCGCGCTGCGAACCGGCGCCGCTCCCCGCAGCGCTGCCGCCTCCCGCCGGGAAGTCGTCCCGGGCAGCTGCCAGACCCCCCTCTTCGGCCTGCCGGCAGCGTTCCAGCAGCTCGGCCAAACGGGGATCCTTCAGATCCAGGTGGAATCCACCGTCGAGGTACCCTTTCACCTCGGGCGGGAGAGATTCCGGCGGGCAATCGACCCGCTGCGCCTCCGCGGGCCTGTTCGTCAGCTCCAGGACCAGCTCGTCCACCTCTCCCCGGTCGTCCTCGTGTGTGGATACGATCCGCAGCGCAGCGTCTCCGGCTTCCTTAATTGAAGCCAGATCCTCCTCGGCGCTGCGCACCGCCTCGTGCAGGATCGCTACACCGGGGCCGCGGAACAACAGAGTGAGCGATTGCGTGCTGCCCAGCGACACATCGCCGAGACCAATGACCGGGACCGTCAAAGAGGCTACATCGAATACGGCAGCAACCTCCTGCGCCGGCTCGCCGCTGCCGGGCAACCCCTGCTCGGAAGCCGGGGCTTCTGCGCCGGGATCCTGCTCCAGGCGGAGGATCTCCAATTCCAACCCCACCGGCGTCTTGGAGTAGAGAAACCGCGCCTCGCCATCGTAGACCTCGGTGGTGACCACGCCGGGAAGGCCGGTACTGCGCTCCTCCACCAGAATGCCCCGGTGGATCCGCCCCAGCGAATCGGCCAACTCCCCTGTACCGAGCACACGCAGACGGAACCCTTCGATCTTCATGGTTTCCGGAGAGAACAGCCGGTACTCCAGCTGCCCCGTTCCCGAAGAATCCAGGATCCCTGCGGCGATCTCACGGTCGATGGTGTACAAGCCCCTGGGCTCATCCTCGAAGGGCAGAAGCAACTCATCCACTTCGGCGCCGCGGTGAATCCGTACCCGCAGAACCTCTTCCTCCGGCCGGGCTTCGACCCGCCGACCACTGCCGTTCATGTCGAGCTCGGAGCTGACCGATACCAGTGCACCGCTTTTATCCTCGATCCACACGTCCGTCTGGGTCATGGAAAAGGGAACGCCGAAGCGGCGGATCTCCATGGTCTGTTCGATTTCACTGCGGATGAGCCCTTCGGCGCTGCGCCAGGTCGTCTGATGAAGAAAGCCGACAGTCTTGCCTTCCAGCAACAGCGAATACCAGTGATCCTCGAGCTTGTCCTGAGTGAATGCCAGGGAGGGAAGAAAGAGCAGCAGTAACAGCAGTCGCTTCACGGTCGGCGCCTTCGGCCGGGGACAGCAGGCAAGCGTTCCCAGGGCAGTCACAGCCGGGCCTAGCGCACCTGGCCGGTTTTCACTTTTTCAGTAGTGACGGTTTTTCCAGCGCATTCCAGGGGAAGATCGTCGATCAGCGCCCGACCTTCCTTCACCTGAATCGGGATCGAGAAAAACTCTTCGATATCGATCTCTTCGCCGGACTGTGCCGGCCTCTGCAAGCCCTCCAATCCAACCGATTCCCCGGGTTGGGCATGGTCGGCGAAAAGCACCTCCACGGTCTCGCCGTCGGCCGCGGCCAGCAGCATGCCCTGGCTTTCCACCCCCCGCAGGCGTGCGCTCTTGAGGTTGGCTACCAGCAGGATGTTCCGACCCTGCAGCTCCTCCGGTCGGTAGTAGGGGACCAGTCCGGAAACGATCTTGCGGGTTTCACCGCCAAGATCCACGGTTTCGATGTACAGCTTGTCCGCGTTGGGATGTTTCTCCACCTCGGTGACGCGGGCTACCCGCAGGTCAACCCGGGAGAGGAATTTTTGCACTGCCTCTGATGCCTGGGCCATGGCCTGTCCTCCTGAAAATTTCATCTTGAAGGTCTCGATCTCATCGTCTTCCAGCTTGCGGAACAGGAGCTCCGGTGGCCGGATCGCTTCGATGCCGGAAACCACACCAAGTTCCGTTGTTCCCGATCCCCCGGTTCCCAGAAACGAGTGGATCCTTTCCGAAGTGTCGGGAAGGTACGGATGGATCAGCACGGCCAGATCCCGGATCAGATAGACCAGATCCCGCAGCAACAAAGCGGTTGCCTCCCGGTCCTGCTTCACCAGCTTCCAGGGTTCCTCGTCCTGAAAGCGCTTGTTGCCGATCGAGGAGAGGGCGAGGATCCGCCGCAGGGCCTCCCGCAGCTCGATCCGCTCCAGGGAGTCGAGAACCTCCTTCTCCGCCTTCCGGACCTGCCGCCAGAAAGCCTCGGAGGCTTCGCCGGCAGCAGCGGCATCCGCCTCATCCGACGAATCAGGCCCCGCCACCTTGCCCTCGAAGAAACGTCCCACGAAGGTCAGGGTCCGGTTGACCAGGTTGGCCAGGTTGCCGATCAGCTCCCCGTTGACCTTCTCCTGGAAATCCTTCCAGGTGAACTGGGAATCCGCCTTCTCAGGACGGTTGTAGAACAGGTAGAAGCGCCAGACGTCGGCGGGGATCCCAGATTCCACCGCATCGGTGCCGAACACGCCAATCCCTTGGCTCTTGGAGAATTTGCCGCTCTCGTAGTTGAGGTACTCGGTGGAGGACATGCGTTGCAGTAGAGTCCAGCTCTCCCCGGAGCCGATCAGCGAGCAGGGAAAAATCACCGTGTGGAAGGGGATGTTGTCCTTGCCGATGAACTGGACCAGCTTCACCTCCTCGGGGTTCTTCCACCAGCTCTGCCAGTCATCGGTGAGGTTGGCCGTGATCGAGATGTAGCCGATCGGGGCGTCGAACCACACAAAGAAGACTTTATTCTCGAATCCCTTCTTGGGCACGGGGATACCCCACTTGAGATCCCGGGTTATGCTCCGTTCCTGCAATCCGTCGCGGATCCAGGCTTTCGTCATCTGCACGGCGTTCCTGGCCCAGGCACCCTCCTGGGAGGTCCTCTCCATCCACTCCTCCAGCCTGGGGCGGATGGCGGGCAGGTCGATGTACAGGTGAGTAGTCTCCCGCAGCACCGGAGTGGTACCGCAAACGAGGCAGCGGGGCTCCACCAGGTCGGTGGGATCGAGGAGCTTGCCGCAGCTCTCGCACTGATCCCCCCGGGCTTCCCCATAACCACAATTCGGGCAAGTGCCGCCAACGTAGCGGTCCGCCAGGAAGCGGTCGCAGTGCTCGCAGTAAGTCTGTTCTGTGGTTTTCTCCTTTATGAAGCCGTTAGAATCCAAACCGAGGAAGATCGACTGGGTTATCTCGGTGTGCTTGGGGGTGGAGGTGCGCCCGTAGCTGTCGAAGGCGATGTTGAACCACTCGTACACCTCCGCGTGGATTGCATGATAGCGGTCGCACAGCTCCCGGGGGGTCACGCCTTCCAGCAGGGCTCGGGTCTCAGTGGCTGCACCGTACTCGTCTGATCCACAGACGTAGAGGGTGTCGTAGCCCCGCAGCCGGCAGTAACGGGCGTACACATCCGCGGACAGCACCTGGATGAGGTTCCCCAGGTGGGGAACATTATTTACGTAGGGCAGGGCCGAGGTGATGAGTATCTTCTTCATGGGTACACTACTATATTTTTATCATCTCCGTAGAGTCAAGTCCGCGCGCCAAGCAGTGCCGTCCGCGGCAGGCGCCCGGTCCAGTCGGAAGGTGCGAGTCAGCAGGATCGGCAGATACCCGTACCCCGGCAGGCGGTATTATAGAACAATAATCTCCCGGCGATGACTGGTCAGTTCCTTCAAGCCTTCCGGCGTGACCAGGACGCCGTCTTCATAACGGAGCCCATAGCTTCCGTCTGAAAGCCAGATATCTATGTTGAAGAGCATGTTCGGCTGTATTGTGAACTCCGCCTGTTTCGCCAGCCAAAGACCTTCCACCTCCGAATGCCCGGTTCCATGGGCCGGTCCGTACAGGGTGAAATCCTGGAAACCGTAACGGGCCAGGATCTCATAGTATCCGTCGAACACTTCGGAAGCTCTAACCCCGGGTCCGATCGCCTGCAGAGCGTAGTCCACCGCCTCCAGGGCCACCTCCATCAGTTTGCGGGCCTCGCGGGGAGGCTGGCCGATGGAAAAGGGGCGGCACATGTTGCCGCAGTAGCCCATGTACTTGGCACCGAAGGTGAACTGCACCAGCTCGTTGCGCTGGATAGCTCTGTTCGTCGAACGGCAGAGGCTCAATGTGGTGTTGGGCCCGGAACAGACCCAGGCCGGGTAGGGATTGCCTTCGGCACCGTTGTTCAGCATGGCCGAACGAGCCGCCGCTTCCAGCTCCCATTCGGTCTTACCTGGTTGGGCGGCGGCCAAAGCGGTTTTCATCGCCTCTTCGGTGATCCGGTAGGCCTCGATGATATAGGGAATCTCTGCTGCAGTCTTGATCGTCTCCACCCTCAGGATGAGATCGTCCGCAGGCAGAAACTCAGATCCGGGGGCTGCTTTCCTGAGATCCTCGAAAAGAATGTGAGGGAAAATATTCCAGTTCCCGACCCCGATCCGTTTAGGTACTCCGCCGCAGACTTTAGGCAGAATCTGAGCGTAACTCTCACCGCTGACCTCAGAAACCCACTCCGGAGCGGAGGTCTCCACCAAAAGGGGATTGATCACGATATCCACGTCCTGAGAAAAGACTTTCGCGAACTCGTAAGACTCCGGTCCTCCGGTAACCAGCACGGCCCGACCTTCGGAGGGTACGATGACGCCGGCGAAGTCAAAGAAGGGCCAGAATCCGGTTAGAAAGCGTGAGGTCGCCGACTCGCATTCGCTGGCATAACCGACAAAGGCATCGATTCCTTCCCTTTTCATCTCCCTCTGCAGCCGTGTTACCCGGTCGCTGTA
>Ga0315534_1001033_pt1 | contig 19496 bp, 13 predicted proteins | sample SalMarSW160240MG_FD_203094 | JGI IMG/M metagenome (GOLD analysis project Ga0315534, IMG submission 203094) | Salt marsh sediment microbial communities from the Plum Island Ecosystem LTER, Massachusetts, United States - Salt Marsh Sediment SW1602-40 ... | reverse complement strand
AATCACAACAAATAATGGATAATTCAAATTCTTCTCAATTAATTATAGGAGATAATTATGTCAATACTCATCTTTACATGCAAAATCGACTCAATAATGAGATTAAAGATAGTTCGATAAAATTAACAACATCATACTGGACCCATGTATTTGAATCTATAAAATTGATTAATAGATGGAGCAAAATATTCAATATCGATAACATATGATTCCAATTCTCTTCGCAGAATAGGAAAGAAATTATGATGATCATTTATCTTATATTCTGGAGCTCTACCTGTTCTCATCTAGACCGACCATCATGCCAGGGCTGTTAACATACTCTTTAGCTTCTTGAGTTAGATTTTTCGCTATAGGTTGACCAATATCCAAAATAGTTTCAAATCCACTAATAACCCCCGACGAGAAGCTCTTCCATCCTAGTCCGATGATTGCGAGAACAACTACAACTATGAGTAGCAGTGTAAATAGGCCCATTGTTTGTATATCTTATCAATCCGCTGAGCTTTAAATATCAGTAAGTTTACATAAAATTATGCAATAAGATTATTTGGATTGAAATTAGCATAGCAATTTCTATTTAAATAAAATCGAAAAATCTTATATAAGATGGGATATTGCATGTCTTACCCAACTGATGTAGCTATTCTTTTTCTTGTTTATCAAAACCTACGTCTGCCAAATAGCGTTTAATTAGCTGTTGTCCCTAAACCCGATATCGGCGCATAATTGATGGTAATAAATGACTAACCAGAAGCAACATTTAACCAGGTCGTTAGAATATAACGATAGTAATCATATGATACCAATACGGCAGACCGGATATCTTCCTAGCTTTTCTGACACAAGCCTTTAACCCAAAAAGGAAGAGCAATCGACTTCAGGTATCATAATTCCATATTCACTTTTGGAGTAGAATTATCTCTTTCATCAGCATTTCCTGCATTTTTCATAATCAAATCCCATGGAGTGACTATATACTCGTTTCCTTCCAAAACCAAGAATTGATTCTTAATATCCATAAGATATTGAGCCGCTTCTATTATAGTTATATTGCTCCCCGTAGCACGTGTTTGAATTGTGTCCAAGTCACTTACAGAACTGAAAATTGGGTTAGACATTGCTCTTCTATTGTGACTTAGCAAGAATTCTATTATTTTCCTATCATTTATAATAGGTATCTCTGAACTGTTTTCCTTCACATTCCCTTTTTCTTTATTCTCATTTCCATAATTATGATGACGGTTTCGTATTCCTATATTTCGTATACCTTTCTTCACCATTATGCTTATGGCATCCTTTATTGAAGAATCCCTATTTACAGATACTATAGGAGATGAGATCTGTTTGATATTCCCTTCATTTTCGCCATAATTGAAATGAACTTTCTTGTTGACAATAAGGGGCAAGAGGTCTCGTATAGTGAGAGTCCCTATTATAGCTGGTTTGTTAATATTATGTTCTTCAATAGTGTTTATGACAGGAACAAATGCAAATCTTGTTCTTTCAAAGATATGTATGACTTTGCTCAAAGGGGATTCTAATTCTACCCAATTGCTTTGTGTCATTTCTACCATGATCTGTGATGCAATCACATCCCCGAAGAAGTCTTCTTTCCGGTCAAACGTACTCTCGAGCATGCTACGCAATACGTTCTTGCCGCCAATCATTCCAACAGGTGTCTGTATTTTTTTCCCGTTGTGACTCTCTTCTGTAACTACAACCACTCCATCTACATAAATTTCTGGACCTATTGCCAAAAAAGTGGTCACTTCTAAAAGCTTTGTATCGGGATAAACAAATAGAAATGGACGTTTGGCAAAGACTTCTCTCACCTTTAACCTAGCAAGTTGATCACCTACGTTCATGCGAAATGATCTATCATACTGATAGTCCAATTTAAGAATATACAGTATGGCACTGCAGTAGTGTTATTCCTAAGATTCTTCTCCTTGAGCCCACACATAATCTTGACACTTTAAATCATCCCGACTTCAATAGTGGGAGTACCCGATGATCCATTCGTGAACTCTAGAAAAATTGAACTCTAGATCCAATTTATTGAATCTTGTAAGAGTGTTAAGAGCATCTCCTGAAATTGCAGATGGCAGGTAGAGTACCCAAAATTAAGACATCCAAAGAGAGAGGAAATGGTATGAAGTAGCTGCGAATTTCAATTTGAGATCAATCCACGTGTTAGCAATCTACTAGCCTAGAAAAGATCTCTTGCATTATTTGATTCGCCAACTCATATGTTCACTTTCTTGTCTGTTTGGGAAGGGAAATTCTTGGTTGACTGAAATACGTCTGTACGCTAGTATGATTTCCTACCCGAATTGCCTTTTCACACTTTTAGTTTAATTTCTTTTCAGATAACACAAATCATGAATTACATCTAGTCTGAAATTCAAGTCTAACTAACGACTACAACGCATTTTGCTATTAATCTACCTATTAGTCAAATTACCTTTACTGCAGCTGCAGACAGAATTCACTCATTTTATTTGTAGTACATTGACAATTCTTCAATCGCATCTCTTAACCCTTCATCGGTAAATTCCTCGTCCCTTAAGTCAAGTGGGGTGATCATGCCTATTGGTTTTTCGGTGTTATCTTTGTCGACAACTAGCAAATGTCTAATATTATTTCGCAGCATTATATCAACTGCAGTCGATGCGGATGAGTCAGGATCAATAGTAATTAGCTTGGAAGACATTACCTCCTTATTCGTTACCTTACTGGTGCTTACGTCATTAACACATGCCTTCCTAACTATGTCACGTTCGGTAACTATGCCACACGGTTTCCCACCTCTATCGACAACTACTAATGAACTCACATTAGTATTTCTCATTCTCTTTGCAGCATCTTGGATGGAAGACGATTCTTCAATAGTTTCAAGCTCTTTTGTCATCATATCGCTGACGGTGATAGTCATGAAAGTATAGGATCGACATCATGCTATAAATATAACGACCTAGAACTTTGCCAGTTCAATTAATTATTCAGCATGAATTCAAAGATTCAGTAAGAGGAAGTTTAAATTATTAGCTGTTTCAAATTCCACCCGAACCTGTTGTCACGCATGCCGGCGTGCTCACAATCACAATAGCCTCGTGTGCGATGACGCTGTCTAGAAATATAACCTCATTGTCCTATTCGATACTTGTTCATAATTCTTAGTACTTCGTCATCACTCACTTGACTAAAATCTTCATAGAATGCTCCGACTGATCCAAACGGTTCGGGTGTTTCTAAGACTACAACTTGATCGACTCCTACCATGTCCTCTAATTTTTGAATTGCATCTCTGGGTGCAACTGGGATTGCCACAATTAAAGATTTGGGATTTTGTTCCTTTATCCACTGAATTGCGACAAAAATAGATGCGCCTGTGGCAATGCCATCATCAACCAAAATTATCGTACTATCACTTAGATTGTATTCTTGTGAATGCCTGAACAACCAAAGACGTCGTTGAATTTCTTTCATCTGAATTGCCAAACTTTCCTTAATATACTTATCTGGAATTCGCAATATATTCATAATATCCGTATTTGTATAGAACCTCCCATCGTGCATCACGGCGCCTATCGCCAGCTCAGGATTGTCAGGAGCACCGATCTTTCTCGAAACGACTATATCTAAATTTAATCCTAGAATAGAGGCTATTACATCACCTGTAACCACACCTCCCCTGGGTATTGCCAGGATCATTGTATTAGATCTATCGATGACGCTATCCTTCTTCTGATTCTTATACAGGAGAGAGCGAATTCTTTCTGCTAGTCGTCTAGCGGCGTCCTCTCTGTTCTCAAATACTATGTAATTATTACCTTGATTACCTTCATCTGGTTTATACAAAGTAGGTAATTATTTGCACAATCTCGGCTAGATATATTTCATACTCAGAACATCGATTTCAGTTACTGCTGTGGCAAAATAAGCGACATCGGAGATAGACTTCGTACGTAGCTCGACAAAGTCTTGAAAATATCATCAGCAGGATCAAAATCAAAATCAAATCCTGCGGGTATAAAAGAGGATATATCATGAATTACAAACGGAAAGGGAATAGACGTGGTCGTCTATTATGTCTGAGATCCCAGTGAAGTATTATGTTAATATGATGTGGCCCACCGCAATGTGTCAAGAAGAGTAGACGGCCATTCCCTTATTGATTTACAACAATATGCCCACACACATCATCGAAGTTCAATAAACATTTTAAGGAAATCCTGACTGCTTGATAAATTCTCTGAATATCTGACGTTTTTTAAGATGACGCTTTTCTTCCGATCCCAATATCAAAGATAACATTTTGACAGCTTCAAGAATATGTTTACCTTTATTTAGCATCACACATTCGGCGCGCTGACCAAAAGCAGCATCTATCATCTCAGCCCTTGTGGGCAGCCCACTTTTTGCCATAGTCTCAAGTACTTGTGTAGCCACGATGACTGGAATATGTGCCGCTTCACACATACATAAGATATCCTCCTGAATTGTGGGTAAGTTTTCAAAGCCCATTTCTACGGCGAGGTCACCTCTAGCAATCAGTATTCCAAAGTTGGGAAGATCAAGCCCAGCTAATAAGACCTTTGCCAAGTTGGTAACAGCATCACCTGTTTCTATCTTTGCAATAATTCCAAAATCCGATTCTTCTATATTGGACAATGTCTCATGCAAGCTCTTGATATCATCGGGAGAATGTACAAAGGAAAGTCCTGCTGCGGTAGCATTTTTAACTATAAAATTCAAATTATCTATATCTTCAGATGTTAATGCTGGCAAATTCAAATTTGAATCAGGAAAGTTCAATCCCTTTTCTGGCTTAATCTTTGCAATTGTATCGGAAGGTGACAGAATTTCAAGCTCAAGGTGTTCATCAGTTGAAGATCTTACTATCGAACTGATTTTGCCATCATCTATATACACACGATGACCTACTTGGACAGATTCAAGTATTCCAGGTATATTGCAGCTTATTTCTCCTGCGATGTATTTCCCATATTTCTCATATCTGGAAAAAGGAATGGTATCGGATCCTACATTTGCTTCTTTCTTATGCAGTAGTATTCTATCACCCGATTTTACCACCACGTCTGTTGGTTGAGGCGCATTACATCCAATTTTTAATCGATGGCTATCGGCATTGTCATTCTCTTCATCGGCCTCACTCCCATGAAACTTATCTTCTTCTGGGTTCAGACTCGGTTTAATTGAACCGCCCTTGTATACGCTATTTTTCTTTCTATTTTGAGTACTATTATTAGAATCCCCTCCATACTTCTGTTTGTACAATATAATATCTTCTTGTAAGAACGCTGTCTTGTCCAGTCCAATTCTTACTCTTCTAGGACTGATTCTTTCAAGAATAATCAGAGTTCGATGTCGTCCACGAGTGTCATGAAATGATAAGCTCTCTCCAATATCTAGATTAAGTATTTCATCATGGCCTTCTTTAATGGATATTACAAAACTTGGAGGAACTCCCGCCAATGCAATTTTTTCTGTAAATTGTGCTTCCCCGTCAAGAAAGCCTTCAACCATTCTAACCGTCTTACCATAAATATCTTTGGGGACACCGATCTTTATTGGACGGATTTCTAAACCAGTTGAACGTGTACGAATCTTTGGGCCTGCTAGGTCCATTACTATCCTACATCGCCTGCCAATGCCTTGATCTCGCTGTATAAGACGTTCTTCTGCGTGTCGAATCGCATCAATTAACATCTTCCATTCTCTAGGAGTATCGTGCGCACAGTTTATCCGTGCTATATCCATGCCGTGTATAAGAAGTTCTTCAAGCAGATGCGGTTGATGGATGCTTTCCAAATCAAGAGTTACCATGATACGAGTTGATCGTCCTTCTCTTGGGCGTCCTAGCAAGAGTCGGCTACGTTTAGTCGTTACATTTTGAGATTCTTGGTAAGTAATATTCTTTAGACCACTAGAGATCTCGTTAACAATTTGAAAACTGGATTGAGGATTAAAATGCTTTAGAACTCGTTCTAACGTGATCAAAACTTGTCCTTCAAGTCTGCCCAAAGAAGAGAGGCCCTCTTCTGCTAACTCCATTTGAAGATCTTCCAAGTTGTGTTGCCTTAGTGCTAAATAAGCTAGCAAGTTATCTCGACTTGCTTCATTTTCGTGCATGGTATTAAGTTGATAGAAATGCTTATGTTTTTCAACATCCTTGACTATCTTAAAGTAGAGATCTGCTAATCTGTTACCTAGTCTTTCTTCATCACCTGAAGTCTGAGAATTATCAGTATTTGAAGTCCAAATATCCGTCATGAACTTTACCTCTATACACCACAGTTGGAGTAGAACTATTACAATAGAATAGATTCATTTACTCTTCAATAATTGAAAAGGGTATATAATCTATTTAGAATCGACTAAACTATGCCGCCATCACGCCATATTCACTAGGTCTCTATACCGATCACTATGAATTAACAAACTTAATAAATCAACGGTAGAGCACTTATGACAGAATCAATAATTTCACACTTAACATGGGATGATTGCCAAGGACGATAGCATGATACACCAGTCGTTTTCATACCATTATTTGACTCATACGTTGGTAGTTCGCGGAACTCAATTCAATCTACAGGAGTGAGTGTATGAGTTATTTGTATCTCAAGTAATCAATATACCCCTGAGAATTATGTAAACAGCGACTACAACTAGTATGATAGCAAAAATCTTCTGGAGCCTTTCTTTTGATATTTTCGTTGACATCCTTGTACCATAAAAACCACCAAGTACGCCGCCACCTATAAAAAGCAGCGATATAAACCAATTGATCTCTCCACTTAATGAATATCTAATTGCTGTTAGGAAACCAAAAGTACTTACTGGAATCAATGAAGTGCCCACGGCATCAATTATGGCAAGTCCTGATATAGTATGCATTAACGAAGGCACTATGATAAATCCTCCCCCAATACCGAAATATCCAGCTGCTATTCCTACGATAAATCCTACGAGTAGTAAACGAGAATTCTTCTTATTCAGGAAATGTCCTATTGTTAGAAAATGTTTTCCTTGACTAATTTCTGAACTTTGAGATTCTTTGCTATCATTATTTTCAATTCTGTCCCCAAAGTCCATATTTGTTTCATCTCTATCTGAATTCTCAATGGGGGGATAAGGACTCTTTTCTTGTTTCTTGTGATTATCAGACCCAGTTTTCCTTTTAAACAACATGATTAAAGATAATAGTATCATGAAACCTGCAAATAGTATCAGTAGATCTTCTGATGAAGTAAGAAGACCTAACTGCGCTCCTATTATCGTACCTGCAGCTCCTGGTATCGCAAATAATACTCCTTCTTTTACTTTTACATGTCCTCTTTTTTTGTGATATATCATATTTATCAGAGCATTTGCACCGACTGCTAATGCGGATGTTCCTATCGCAACATGTGTATTTGCCACTCCTACTACATAAATCAGTAAAGGAACTGCAAGTATAGAACCCCCGCCTCCTATCAGTCCTAATGAAAAACCTACGACGGCTCCGGACAATACTGAAAGTACAACGGTAAGGATGGCATCGTTTATAATTGCTAGTCCAACACTGAGATATATTTCCAAAAATGAAATGAGCAAGTTGATGATGTAGGCAGAATACAGTTCTAGGAAGTGAAACACATAGTCTAGTCGTTACGCAATACTGATTCAGCAGTAAACAAGTAAAACAACTGCTTCGATCACCCCAACTTGCACCTTCGACATGAAGATTGCGAAATCAAATCTCATTGCATTCAAGATACACTACATCTATTAGGACCGAACTCCAACTCAAATATGTCAGCAGAGGTCTCTGGAATCAGCGCTTTACCCTCATTGATAGAAATGATTTGTCTATAGTTTGGAGGAGTAGTCATAGTTTGAGAGACGACTTTTTCTACGAATTCCTTCTTCTTTAGCTGCAAAAGCTTGGCATTCTTTTTCAACCAACCAAGCTCGACTAAGATCATTTCCCCAGCTCTAGTATATTTATCAGTATGTGATGAAAATATTAAAACATTATCAGGCAGAGATAATATTTTGTGATGTAGAGTATCATATAATTTGTCTGAAAACTCCCTCGATTTGTCTCGTAGGTCAGGCCGACCCACTCCATTTACAAATAGAGTATCTCCAGTAAAGAGCAATGACGCACCATCAGCTCGTAGAAAAAGTGTAAGGCTACCATCAGTATGCCCCGGAGTATGAATTACATTCAATTTTATGGCTCCAATTTTTTCGAAAGAGCCATCATAAAGTGGGGTAAACATTTGGTCATACTTTTCATAGCCGCTCATGCATAGTTTAGATCCTGTTTTTTCAGAAAGTTCCACCGCTGCAGATACGTGATCTGCATGTTGGTGTGTATCATACACTTTAGTTATCTTTGCACCGATTCCTGAAACCTTTGACAAGTAATATTCTATAGGATACACTGGGTCTATAATTGCAGCATCACCATCTGACTCTAAAATATATGACATGCACCCCTTACCGATTCTCCTTATTTGGTATAGTCTAACTTTCCCTGTACCAATACTGAATTCCCTGTAAGCGTCTTCAAGAGACCTGTTCCAAGATTTCAACCCTCCTTCCAAGTTACCTACGGTAAATCCATATCTTTCTAGCAAATATTTTGCCACTGTAGAACGATTGCCATGAGGACAGATTGTGACAATTCTTTTATCTTTTGGAATGTTTGTTATCAATTCTTTACTGGATGCTAGTTTGCTTAGGGGGATGTTTACACTTTTTTCGATGTTCCACTCTTTGAACTCATCTGGTTCTCTCACGTCTAACAGGTATAAACCATCGTCATTGCTACCTTCATCTAGCCATCTTTTGAGAGCTATTGGAGTAATGTTTCCCTCTGCAGATGATTCTGTCAGATCCCATTTCCATGCATTTATGCCTCCTTGCAAATACCTTGTATTCAGACCGATTTGGGCCATCATCTGGGCCATCTGTCTTGAATATTCATCATCGTCACTCACTAGTACGATCTCAATGTTCTTCGGGAGTTTTGGCATGATATTTTTCTTGGCCGCGGCATCACAGACCGCATATGCGGAGCCCGGTATATGCCGCCGTTGGAATCTATATCTATCACCAATATCAAAAACCATTAAATGCTGGCCGCCCTCTAATCTTGACTTAAGCTCCGCCGGGGTTATCTTAAAGGAGATAGTGGAAGAATCCATCGACTCGGAAGTGTTATCGGTCATTTATTCCATCTTCCTCTTAATAGGATTTGCAATAATTTATTCCCTTCCGTCAAAGAACCGCTGCTCGAAAGTCTAAGACTGGCACATTCTTTCTCTCCATTTATAAGTATGCTCTTTAAGTCTAAACTTTTTTTGCTAGGGTACTCACCTACTAAGATTGGAAAGGTTTGCAGGTTGATAAATTTACATTTAAGACGGAAGAATTGAATGAAACGTACGCACTATATTATTGTTGATTTTAATATCTCATTTATCTCCTTGTATCTATCTATCTAATATCTACTGTATGTATTGTGGAAATCTCCGAATTGGCTTTGGGTCGTCAATTATAAAAGCTCTCAGCTCCTGCCTTAGCGCAACAATCTCTATCCATATAGAAATCAAAACAAGGTTCAATCTAATACATGGCATAAGTACAACATCTAATTAACACATATGTGATTTTTAGAACAAGTACAAATTAATAAGAATATTTTATCTATCTACTACTACTGATTGGGTTACCGCACGTCAAGATATGATGTCCTTGATTATCGCTCGCTGGCCTAGGGAAGGACTATCACCAAATTAGTTACAAGAATAGTGGTAGTAGGGTGAGCAGAGTCAAGTAACAACATCAACCAGGAAGCAATTAAAGTAAGAAATTCGCCATTCGACTAAACTAGTAGATACCCAAACTAATTTTCACTCAGTGATGCAGGTAAGTATGACTAGCTAGCAGTTGCTGCAATGCAAATATATTTGGTAAATTCATCCAGCACTACTTTGATGCATAGAGCTAAAGAAATCTCGAAGATCCTTGTGGCGGTGGACGGCTCTGAAGCTTCTATACGGGGGGCAAAGCGTGCATTTGATATTGCAAGCAGAAGCAGCTGTAGATGTAAATTGCATTTATTACATATTATCCCTCCACATATACTTTTAGCTCATTCATCGGGGTATTTCGGAGCTGTCTCACCAGACCTTCAAAAAGAGATAGAAGAAGAAGCGGAGGAATGGTTCAAAAGAATATTCTCTGAAGCGGGGATAAGTGACCATGTGCATATCATTAAGAAGGTCATTTCAACTGGTGCCTCAATAGTGACAGAAATTGTCAGCTATTCAGATAGAAAGGAGATCGAACTTATAGTTATGGGAGCCACAGGGAAGTCTGGATTGAGGAGACTTTTGCTAGGCAGTGTGTCAGCAGGTGTGGTAGCACATTCCCATTGTTCTGTATTGGTCGTCAGGTAAGAAATTATTATTATGATTAATTTCAATACAACTATCCGGGAAATCTGGCGAATATTTTCTTTGTTAGATTTTCTTATCAATAATCGCTTTGTGGTCCTAACGAAAATACCAATTTAAATTTGCTTTGATATTGCGCGCAGTAGGATACGGACACAAGTATTATTAATATATTCATTAAGTATCAATCCCCACAAACTATAAGTTCTCGACACCGATCTTGGTTTGATACTATTTATATCACTTGTATTGTTTATAAGCTGATAATGAGTGGTGTACAAGAGACTATTAATGCCTTACGATGGCTCTCGACCTGCCAATCACGCAGTGAAGCACGCATTTAACATTGCAAAAATAGATCTCTTGCAGGCAACAACCAGAGAAGTTAATCTACTTTATGTAGTGCAAGAAATTCATGTCCCTCCGAACTTTGATTATGGTGTGAGACTATATTCGTACTCTCTTCAGGAACTAACAAAGACAACTCCTGAGTATATCAAAGAAGTCTATCATGATCTTAACAATAAAGCTATGGACATGCTCAAGACTAAGAGTCGGGAATATCTTAAGGAATCTGGAGAAATTGCTATTAAAACTCATGTCCTTTTAGGAGATCCTGCTGATAAAATAATAGAATTTGCCAATGACGAAAATATAGATTTGATTATCATGGGTAACGTGGGATTAGGAGGTGTATCTAGAATTAAAGCACTTGACAGTGTATCTCGCCGGGTAAGTGAGATGGCTAGCTGCCCCGTGCTATTCGTTCACTAAGGAAATCTAAATAACGAAGGCCGGCACATCTTCCAACTCCGAGAGTATTACTGCTGAAAAGCGGGCAATAACAATTTCCTAATTTTTATTGAGTTGTGTGCTCCAGGTCATTTATTAGTTAGGATACGGGTACCACTAGATCTCGGTCGGCTTATCTCGACGCAACTTTTCACGAAGGTGCCATCGCAGGAGATCGTTATCCTGAGTTTATCACAGATATTGTTAGGTAGATGAAAGGATGGGGAAATAGGTAGAGTTCTCACATTTATGCATTTAGATATTCTCCTTCCCTAACCCCCTATTTACTGGTCTCCGAGTGAGAGTAATTTCGACTAGTGTAATGCAATGCACACTTATTAAGATGGTCGTGACCTACCTTCTGCTCATCTCAGATGAAAATGCTAAATAAATGAAACCTTGTTATATGTTTTAATATAGTAAACAATGATTGATCTCATATCACAGGAACATTATTTCAAACAAGTTATGGGATCCATGTAACTTCGTTATAATGGACAATATAACAATCATCCCACTTAAGTTACATGGCATCTCGATGCAACTATTGTGGTAAAGAGTTGGGTTAATTCTGGGTTAGCTATAGATACATATTCTTGTCATTGATAGAGCAGCACCAAGCAGAGTCAGGATTGAAGACTCGCTATTATAGATCGATGGTATATACGGCAATTTTTGTTGCTATGCTTGAGGGCATCCGGTTCTTTCAATCTTCGTGTTTAACATCAACATATGGCCACTGGTATTGTTAACAGGAGCAGGGTTCTCATAGGCTTTGTGATCAAGCGCCTAGACTGAAGCAAGCCCCAGCCTAGAGATCGTCTATTGCAAGAAAGTCATCAATGCCTTCTATGAGACAAAGCCAATAGTTCTTCATATTATCATTATCCCACTTGATCTAAAATTGCATTTGGCCCTCCGATGTTTGTGTTATCTTTTCTACAGTGCCGGTATCTCCTGGTCTAATTGAGATATATGGGTTACTTGTACGTACTACTATTATTCGGACACCAGGTTTTGTTTCCGTGATTTTTGTTATTTTTCTAAATTGTAGTAGACCCAATTAGAACACCTATATAATAGGAAGTAGTCTTCACTTTGAATCTCCATATGGAAAAGGACTCGGTATATTCTAAATCTTGGCTCGTATAAAATATAATTAGTAACCAGTTCGTGAATAGAATAAAATAAAAGATCTTAGAGCTTATCGCACTTACTAATCGATCTTTATAGGTTTTCCTTTGGGTTTGGTTTCTTTTTTCTTTTCGAATGTTATTTCAAGTATACCATTATTGTATTTTGACTTCGCCGTTTCTACGTCAGCTTCCAAAGGTAAATCTATTATCTTGTGATATTTGCGCTGAGGATCCTCGCTCTTCACCTCTACTGTACTATCATAGGCATCGATTCTGATCTTGTCTTTAATTACTCCTGGCATTTCCACTGTCACCTTAACTTCCTTGTCTGTTGATACCACATCTGTCATGGGTTCCATTTCTCCTGCGATTTGAGGTCTAAATCCTCCGAAGCCGACCCCTGATGGTCTTTTGACATTGCCAAATTCTCTTATCCTTGGTTTACCATCCGGACCTATGGTCATTGAATATCCATAGACCATTGGGCCTACTTCTCTCACTGTGCCACCTTCAGGTGTTTTATACTCCTTCACAAGATCTTTTGGCACATTCTTTTCAATATCCACAAATTCTCGTTCGATCTCTCTCTGGGTCTCTTCAAATCCTTTAAAGACATCGTCAAAGAAGCTTGGTCCCCATCCTCCTTTTCTAGAGGGAAAGAACTTTCTAAACCAATCATATGGTTCTATATCCCACGAACTCAACTAATCTAGTCACCTAAATAAGATGACACATGTGATTTATATAACTTTTATGCTCAATGTTTGCAATCGTATATAAGAATATCTGCTACTGTAATTCTGGTTTGTTTCACTTATTAGAAATATGAAAATACAATGTATCAATTCATATTTCTTGATCTCTATTCCTTCTTGCCCCTAAAATCCCATTGTTAAACTTGTTGATTTCAATCGCAATGCACTGCAATCATATATAATACTGTTACCAATCCCCATAATCCTTTCAAGGAGCCGAGTCAATATAGATTATCAAGTTTACTACTTGGATACTGCTGATAGCTTAGGCTCCAAACTACTAGAACCCTCTCCAAGATCAAAAACCACTTTACTATTATCGACTTTTAAAGTGTCGAAATTCCCTCTCCAATTCAACTGGGTCACGAAGAACTTAAGGCGTACTATATTGGGTGTAAAGAGTCGAATTAAATGACTATAGCGATAATCCATTTTAGTAATTTCTTGAAATTAAACTGAAAATCATACATGTATGATTAGAAAAATCCAAGATATTGATCCATTTCATATTTGAGCAGTCAGTCAGAATTACTTAAATGTCTCAATCATTTACTTAATAGATGGTTTAAATGAAAGATGATGAGGTACGAGTGAATACAGCCGCTAATATTGAGAACCCTGAGATAGTGGAGTGTGGAATATGTGGTTATCACTACCAGAAAACCAAGAAATGCCCCCAATGTTTGATAAAGGAAGAGTCTAGGCAAAAATAAGTGGTATTGTGCCAAGAAGTCAATTTTTTGACTGAGAATTCAAGAGTTCACTATGTGCATTGGAGTACAAATCCGGCCGTCAGCCAGCAAGAATTGCAACTTAGAAATTAACCTTTAACGAAACGATCTTAAAAGCTCCAATACTCATTCTTACTATATTACCTTCAATCCACGCGTCATACCTATCGTGAGCACTATTGTCTTGGCTTTCCGAATAAGTAACAAGAATTGGGATTTTTTGAATTTCATTTTCGAGCAGATCTATGATTACTGCTGATTTGATCTGCCTGTAAAATATCAATGATGCATTCTCTGTCGCAACTCCCTCGGTTTCGTAAATCCTAACAATTAACGAGCGGTTATCATTCTTATCGTCAACATCACGTTCATCAAGCTTTAATGTACTAAGGATCACATTTCTTGGTTGAACCTCTAAAAATGAATGTTGATAATTTTGTAATCTATCGACAGATACCTTACTATCGACAATATTTTCCTTTATTATGTGTTGTAATACCTCGCTTTCTCCTAGGTGTATTGCCATTAAAGGCATATTAAATTCCATAGCACGTTTGTATGTACCAATCTCTCTCCAACTACCTTCATGGGGGAGTACAGAATACCTAAATGTGTATGGTATCATTTCTGCGGCGTCAGGTGTAGGAATACATGGACCCATGATACCATCAGCCGACAACACCATGATACTCCTTAAGAGAGTAAGATAAATTGAATTGTCTCTCACCTCATGAGGTGGTATTCCTCTGTGCATTACGCTGATTCCTATCTTCGCACATTCTATTTCTTCCTCATTACCTGAATAATCTATCCAGTCCAAGGATGGGAAAACTCCACTCGGCCTTTCGATCCAACCACTCTCATTCTTATTATAGTAGAGATTTGTCTTCCTTCTAATAGCACCAAACTGGGTGCCGCACCAATAATCATTAGAGGAACATGGAGTTCGAAACTTTACTCTTAACCTTGAATGAGGATGCCGATCGTATATGTGCGTCACAAAATCTATCCTATCAAGAGATTTGTAGACTATGAATTCTTTCTCTATATCAACGAAATTATGTCTATACATGATTGGCTTTAACTTATGGGTCAACCTATAAGGCCATCTTAATGCATAGTATTTACTTTTCAGCGTGATATGATACGTCAATTTACCTTCAAGGACGCCAAAGCTGTCACACTTAAATGAGCCGTACTTGACACCTTCCCCCGTCTCTGACTTAAGTAGCCCCAAGTTATCTCTATGATAGTAAAGATCCCCCAGTTCTTCCTCCAAGAGAATCTCATTCCCCTTAAAGTAATCCTTGCCATCCTTGGATACACTCAAAAGACCATTTTCAGGATTAACTGAGATATCAAAATTGCTCCCATTTCTAAAAGTAGTGGAGTGAGATAGAATTCTCTCAGAAGAGCTATTCTCTCCAGGCACTATTCGATATAACTTGTATCCCAAGGGTGGTATTTCGGCTATGAAACCTATCTTTACTGTTTGAACAGATCCATCTGGGTAGGGAGAACAATCGATGATTTCTATGTCAATTCTATTCTTTTCTTCGTTGATACTATCTTTATTCTTATTTCGTACTTTCTGACTTTGGGCATCGGTAGAAGTTAAATGGGAAACACCTCTTATCTTACCCTCGTCAAATTCTAGGACACACTCCACCCAATCTTTGACTTTCCAAGCATGGGAATTAAATACTACCAAATCTTGGTCACTGCCTTTACAAAAGTGAGATAGCAGGTTCAATAGGCAATGTACAATCAATCCTCTGATGGGCCCAAAATCTGATTTGAATGATTGCCTTATCTCATTATATACCTCATCTATTCCGGTTCCAGGTAGGGCATCGTGCATCGACATAAAAAGAAGTCTGTTCCAATAGTTTTTCAATCGGTCAAAAACATCATGATCTACCCCCTCAAGCTCACTCAGAGCATGCCATCTTTCTAGAGTCAACAACAAGTTTTCATATTCTCTTACTCCCTGCTTAATCCACATCCTAGATGAAGTACAGTCCGGAAATACTTCTGAGAATCTGCCAGAGTACATCTCGCCCTTCCTTGTCATCAAGTTCGATTCATTCTGATCCCTTTCAAGGTTGGAAAAGTACTCAGACGGGGTAGATATCAAAATTCTTGGTTTCTTTGCTTTGTTATGTACTATGGTAGGTGTATCTGTACCAGAAACGAGAGATGAGGTAACCACATTATTGTTATGATGGCCAGGATTGTCGATCTCACTATTGGCGTTCCACTTTCTCACTGTATCAACTGTCTCTGGTTGTGGAGGTGTAACACCGCTACCAGATGGCATGAAGATATGATGTGTAGCAGCCAAATTCTCAAGTTCTTTATAGGATTTCTCAATTTGTGTTAAATCAAGACCAGCTCTGTAACCCAATGGCATCCAATGAGACAAGATACGTGAGCCATCCAATCCTTCCCACCAAAATTCGGATGGTTTAGACTCATCTGCACCCCTTCTAAAAGCAAAATATTTGTATCCACATCCTAGTAAGATTTGAGGCCACTGTGCATTGAAACCAAATTCATCAGCCCCCCATCCAACAATTACATCTTGATCGAATTTATCTTTGATGTATCTTTTACCTTTAAGAATCTGCCTGATGAGCGTTTCTCCATGGGGTAACATTACATCTGACATCAAATACTGACCGCCTGCGATCTCCATTCTCTTTTCCTTGGTTAGTTTTGTTATGTCTGCAAAAAGTGAAGGATAATTTGCTTCCACCTGTTCGAGAAGATAGGTTTGTTCGATTGTAAATTTATACTCTGAATTGGCCTTCATTAGCTCTACGGCCTTGTTTAAAATAAATTCTATATTAATATGAAAATAGTCCTCTTTATTGAATACCCATATTGCATCGTAATGTGTGTGGGGAACAAGATAGATAATGGACTCTCTGCCTCTGTTGGTTATTGCAGCAGCAGTAGCAGCAGCAGCTAACGCTGTAATATCGCCGTTAAGATTTAAAATCTTAGTCATATCACATGTTTCTCAAATTGCATACAGGACCAATCAATCAATTTTGGAGTGGAACAATATTCATTATATTCTCTCACGATTCCTTTGTTTTATTCTGCTTCGCGATGAACTTTATCAGACTTACCAATCTGGAAGCAAATCCCCACTCATTATCGTACCATGACAGTATTTTTACTACATTATTCCTATTTCCCAAAACCATGGTACTCAAGCCATCTACGATCGAAGAATGAGGATTGCCCACAATATCTGCTGATACTATTGGCTCTTCGGTGTACTCCAAAATCCCTTTCAAGTTAGCCTCAGATGCTTGTTTCAATGCGTTATTGACCTCTTCTCGTGTTACCTCCTTTTTTAAGGTAAATACCATATCTGTAATCGATCCGCTACTGACAGGCACCCTGAGAGCCATTCCATCTATTTTTCCTTCTAATTCAGGAATTATAGAACCAATTGCCTTGGCAGCCCCGGTGGTAGTAGGAATAATAGACATAGTAGCAGATCTGGCCCTTCTCAGATCCTTATGTGGTAAATCGAGTAACCTCTGGTCATTTGTAAACGCATGGGTAGTAGTCATATAGCCTTTTTCGATACCAAATCGATCGTTTATGACTTTCGCCACAGGGGCTAGGCAATTAGTAGTACATGAAGCCATGGAAATGATATTGTGTTTCTTGCTATCAAATTCATCTTCATTAACCCCTAGCACTATAGTTGTATCAGGACCCTTTGCTGGAGCAGAAATGATCACGCGCTTTGCACCCGCTACGGTTATATGTTTCTCAGCTTCTCTAGCATCATTAAATTTCCCTGAAGATTCCAAAACTAAGTCAACCTTCATGTCTCTCCATGGTAATCTTGAGGGCTCTTTTTCAGATATCACTCTAATATCTACACCATCTACACTCAAAGAAGCTTCATTCTTTACCGTTACATCCCCATCAAATCTTCCAAAAACAGAGTCATACTTGAAAAGATGAACAAGAGTCTTGGCATCTGCCATGTCGTTAATCGCTACTATATCAATCATTTTCATGAAATCCTTGTCTTTGATCGCAGACCTTAGAAAGCATCTTCCAATTCTGCCAAATCCATTTATTGCTAATCTTATTTTTTTACTCAATTACCTTTTACAATTCTTATTATGGTTTTATGAATGTTATATATGGATAGTCTCCGCTTCTCATATAGTTGCCTTTCTGGCAATTACACGAGGAGCTGCGCATAACCATTTTCAATGAATGTCATAAGTAGTCATTGAAAGGATCAGAAATAGCCTACCAAAATTAATTTCATATATCCTACGCTCAATTAGATACATTACACTTTTTTACTCCTTTAAGGCTAGCTTTGGATATGGATTTTCCCGAGCTGGAAAAGAAAAGAAGTGACCATCTCTTGGGTGGCGGAGCCACGAAACAACGAGAACGCAAAAAGAAAGGAAAGCTCACTGCGCTTGAGAGGATTGAGTTGATCTGTGATTCCAAATCCTTTACAGAAATTGATCCCTTCGTAACACATGAATGCCACAACTTTGAGATGCAAGATAAACAGTTCCTTGGTGATGGTGTTGTAACAGGTTTCGGAACGGTTGACGATCGCTTGGCTTATTTGTTCTCTCAAGACTTTACAGTTCTAGGCGGCTCTCTAGGTCTGGCATTTGCTTCAAAGGTCTGTAAGATAATGGATCTTGCGTTAAAACAAGGGGTGCCAATAATAGGGATAAATGATTCTGGAGGGGCGCGTATACAGGAAGGAGTAGATAGTCTTGCCGGCTATGCTGAGATCTTTCATAGGAATGTAAAAGCCTCTGGAGTCATTCCTCAAATATCCCTTATAATGGGCCCTTGTGCCGGTGGTGCTGTCTACTCTCCTGCTCTGACTGATTTTGTTATTATGGTTAAATCTGCATACATGTTCATCACAGGACCAGAAGTAGTGAAAGAGGTAACCGAAGAAAACGTAACTTTTGAAGATTTGGGAGGAGCAGTAGTTCACAATAAGAGAAGTGGTGTGGCACATTTCATTGCAGATAACGAAGAAGAATGTTTTGGAATTCTCAGAAACCTACTCTCATTCATCCCTCCTAATAACCTGGAGAACCCTCCACGCGCAGTAACGAAGGATGATCCCAAGCGACAGGATAAGTCCCTTAATTCGTTCTTGCCATCGAATCCAAATAGACCATATAGTATGGATACAATCATTAAGAAAATTATTGATGATTCCAATTTTCTTGAGGTTCAGAGATACTGGGCCAGCAACATTATTGTGGGATTCGCAAGGCTTGATGGTAACTCTGTAGGTATTGTTGCAAATAATCCAGAAAATCTAGCGGGGGTTCTTGATATAGATGCATGTGACAAGGCTTGTCGGTTCGTAAGATTTTGCGACTCATTCAATATTCCACTGGTCGCCTTAGTTGATGTTCCTGGTTTTCTCCCCGGAACAGCTCAGGAATGGGGGGGGATTATTCGACATGGAGCGAAGCTCCTTTATGCATTCTCTGAAGCTACTGTACCTAAACTCACTGTGATAACTCGGAAAGCATATGGTGGTGCCTACGACGTAATGAACAGCAAACATCT
>Ga0315534_1001032_pt1 | contig 19516 bp, 14 predicted proteins | sample SalMarSW160240MG_FD_203094 | JGI IMG/M metagenome (GOLD analysis project Ga0315534, IMG submission 203094) | Salt marsh sediment microbial communities from the Plum Island Ecosystem LTER, Massachusetts, United States - Salt Marsh Sediment SW1602-40 ... | reverse complement strand
GCGGTAAACTCCTCTTTGAAATTTTCCAGTGGATGCTTTGAAAAATAAAAACCAAATGCTTCTTTTTGATAAGAAATATTGTCGATCGATGTGTCTGCAGCATTATTTTCCTCAATTTCTATCTGCTCTTCATTAGAATCGTCAAAAAGACCCGCTTGAGTACTGGTGATGTCTTTACCTTGCTTTAGAAATTTCAATAATTTGTCGACATCTTGATCAAATGCCTGAAATGCGCCTGATTTTATCAAAGATTCCATTGACTTTCGGTTCAACCCCTTGGTCCGAGCCTGAAAATCAAAAAATGATTTGAATGGACCACGTTCTCTTTCCTTTACTATCGATTCAACTATAGGTTTACCGAGATTTTTTAGGGCACCAAGTCCATAACTAATATTATTACCCTGTTTTTGGAAACCATATTCACCTTTATTAATATCTGGACTGAGTATTTCAATACCTATTTTACGTGATTCCCTTATCAATACCCAGAGCCGCTTAGTATCACTGATCTCGCTGTTGAGTGATGAAATCATAAACTCCTGTTTGAAATGACATTTAAGATAAGCAGTCTGGTTTGCCAGTGCTGCATAAGCAGCAGCATGGGATTTGTTAAACCCATAGCCGGCAAAAGGCGCAACTTTGTTGAAAATATTCTCGGCAACATTGGGTGCAAGACCCTTAGCCTGAGCACCGGAGATAAATTTCTCCCTTGTTTCATCCATGAGTTCCGGGATTTTCTTTCCCATGGCCCGACGGAGCGTGTCAGCTTCTGCCATTGTAAAACCAGCAATAGTTGAAGCGATGCGCATCACTTGTTCCTGATATACGATCATACCATAGGTTTCCTTTAATATCGGCTCTAATAATGGATGCATATACTTGATCTTTTTGGGGTTATTCTTATTCTCGATCATCTTTTGAATATTGCCCATTGGTCCTGGCCTATAAAGAGCGATAACCGCTATTAAATCCTCAAAGTTCTCCGGCTTGAAGCTCTTTAGGATCTCCTGCATACCTTGACTCTCAAGCTGAAATACACCAACAGTCTCACCTTGTTTTAACATATCATATGTATCCTTGTCATAAATCGGGATATCACCGACTTGCCGATCGATCAATCTGAGTGTATCATCAATTACAGTAAGGGTACGAAGACCGAGGATATCCATTTTAAGGATACCGATATCTTCAAGTGAATTCTTTGCATATTGTGTAGAAACTTCCTTTTTTTCAGGACTTTTATACAAGGGGACGTACTCAACAAGCTCTTTTGGCGTAATTACGACCCCAGCTGCGTGCGTAGCTGGATGCCGGGCCAGTCCTTCAAGCTTTTTTGCGATATCTATGAGTTCATTGTATTCATCTTTTGACTGAATGAGCGTTTTCAGTTCTTTAACTTCGCTCATCGCTTCATCTATACTTTTATGAAAAGGTATGAGTTTTGCGATACGGTCGATCTCTCCATAAGGGATACCCATGACCCGAGCAACATCACGCAGCACGGCCCTCGCCTGCATGGTTCCAAATGTGATGACCTGCGTCACGTTCTTTTCACCATACCTCGAGCGTATGAAATTGATCACCTCATCCCGTCTTGTATCGCCAAAATCAGAATCCACGTCAGGTAAACTAAGCCGGTCAGGATTGAGAAATCTTTCAAAAATCAAATTATATTTTAATGGATCGACATCCGTAATGCCGAGTGAATACAATGCCAGACTGCCGACTGCAGAACCACGTCCTGGGCCCACAGGGATACCCTTTTCTCGTGCAAACTGAATTATTTCACGCACTATCAGGAAGTATCCGGACAAACCCATCTTTTTAATAATGTTCAATTCATAACTCAAACGTTCTTCAATCCCCGGGGTTATCCGGTCGAATCGATGTTTTACGCCTTCAAATGTTAGAAATTTTAAATAGTCAAAATCCGTTTCAAAATTCTGAGGTCTGGGAAAATTCGGTAATTTCACATCTTTACCTGAAGTATCGATCAACAGATTGCATCTTTCGCCGATGAGCTGGGTATTGGTAATCGCTTCGGGTAGATCATCGAAAAGCTTGGCCATTTCTTTTGGCGTACGAAAATATGCGTGATGTGTTTCAAAACGCAGTCTTTCACGGTCAGACAAGGTCTTTTTTGTCCCGATACATAAGAGTATATCATGCGCCTTATAGTCCTCTGGATAGAAATAGTGGCAGTCATTCGTTGCGACCAGAGGCGCGTCGAGTTCATTCGCGAGTTTTATCAATTCGGTGTGTACCCTTTCTTCTCTTTTCAAACCTAATCGCATTATCTCAATATAAAAATTATCTTTACCGAAAATGTCCTGGTATTGCTGGAGAGCTGCCCTTGCGCCTGGGATATCACCCATACCGATCTTATACGGCACTTCGCCTTTAAGGCACCCAGACATCCCGATCAGGCCCTTATGATGACTCGCTAGGATATCCTTGTCTATTCTGGGTTTATAGTAGAAGCCTTCAAGATATGCTGATGAGGATAACTTTATAAGATTTCTATAACCGGTCTCATCTTCACATAAAAGAGTTAGATGATAAGAAGATTCTGGTATCCGGATATTCTTGGAGTGATCAGTTCGCGACCTCGGTGCGATATAGGTTTCAATACCGATAATCGGTTTAACTCCCCTGCGGTGCGCACTCTTATAGAACTTGATAGCGCCAAACATATTGCCGTGATCCGTGATAGCCAGTGCCGGCATTTTGTATTTCGCGGCAAGCTCGGTCAGACGATCGATCCTCATCGCTCCATCGAGCAATGAATATTCAGTATGATTATGAAGATGAACAAATGACATATTTTCAGCAAACGCTTGTCAGACAACGCTTTGCGCGTATCGACAAATAATTTCGATTCATTTTAACAGACACCCGCTAACCTAAAGGCAGGTGCAAAGGGTTAGCACAATATATCTCCTTGCATCGAGGGCACAGCACAAAGTCAAATTCCTTATACACCTCTTCCTCAATTAGAGCTTCAGGATATGATCTGATTTTTTCGAATTCTTCGTTAAGGTTCATTTTTGTCTTTTTGATATTTATGACTCCATCAAAATCAGCAAAGATCTTAATGGTCAGCCGATAGAATAAATCACCTGGTTCAATAATTTTTTCACACCGATTGCATCTTTGTGATGACATATGCCCGATCTTTGCTGATAGCTTTTATGACAGTGCCTTCAGCACGAACCTACATACTTCTTTTAGTGTTTCAAAAACGCCAATCCCTTGAGTTGCAACAGCTTCAAAATTGGGATACTTATTATCGGGGTTGAGTACCTTTTGCAACTCCTCAACTGATGTTATATTAGGTAAATCTCTCTTATTGTACTGGATAATCAAAGGGATCCTTTCTAAAGAGAGATTATAAGTTGTAAGGTTGTCCTGCATGTTATCAAAGGATTCAATATTCTCATCATAACGCTCGATCTGAGAATCTGCAACAAATATAATACCGTCAACGCCTTTAAGAATGAGCTTGCGCGATGCGTTGTAAAACACTTGACCCGGGACCGTATAAAGATGGAACCTTGTCTTAAAACCGCGAATCGTACCAAGATCAACCGGTAAAAAATCGAAAAACAGTGTCCGGTCAAGTTCGGTCGCCAGACTGATCAGTTTTCCCTTAACTGACGGATTTAGCTTTGTGTAGATATACTTGATATTCGTAGTCTTGCCGCCAAGTCCCGGACCATAATAGACTATCTTAGCATTTATTTCTCTTGACGCATAGTTAATGAGTGCCATAGCAAATCAGGGTTCAAGTCTCATGTTCTAAATCCCGAATGATCTCCTCTTCATTCAATACTATTTGATATTCGTGTTAATTAAAATCCGAAAAGCTTATCCAGTTCTTCTTCTGCGGCTTTGGTGAAGTCAGTATCGATACCTTCAGAAGGTCCACCTTCCCTCTCGAGTTTACTGAAGATTTCACTGAAGATTTTTTCAAGCTCGGCAGCAGTATTCTTCGTTTTCACTCTCACCAAACCAAGCGTCGTCCGTTGGTCAAAGATAACCGCAAGGATAACACGGTCCGCAATAAGGCATACATATAAATTCTCTTTTTCACCCTGGTGGAAAAGTGTTGAGAATTCCTTCTCGCCAATCAGTGAAGCCAATTGGCTGGTTGCAGCAAAGTCTGCTGCAGAAAGCGTTGCGAATGAGGAGGTATCAAGGCTTGTTGTGTCACCACAAGAAGTGATGAGCTGGCCAGCCTTGTCAATAAGAAGGATAGTACGGGCATTAGTACCCTGCAAGAGACGGTTCAGGGTATCATTAATCGCCCAAAAATCCTCCTCAAAAATATTAATCCCATCGCGCATTCTAACATTATAGATATTATTAAAAAAAAGTCAAGAGTGAGGCACTAATTCTTCAAAGCAAACTTGACTCCAAGTTTATTATAGGTATAATGTTATTATGATAAGATATAAAAAGATCGAACATAATATCTATCCATTACTTGAGCTGCTAAAGAAAAGTCTATCACTTGATAAGGAAGTTGTATTTGCATATGTTTTCGGCTCCTATGGTTTGGAAAAAACAGGCCCTCTAAGCGATGTTGATATTGCGTTGTATCTTGTAAGTGCAGAAAGAATTTGGAAGAAAAAGATGGAACTAATTGGAGATATTACATCTATCCTTAAAACTGATGAAGTAGATCTTATAATCCTTAATGAAGCTTCACTTTCTCTATGCTACCAGGTTCTAAAAACTGGTAAGTTACTATTCTCCAAGAATGAGTTATTACGCATTAGTTTCATCAGCAATGTACATGATATGTATTGTGACACCGAACCTTTAAGACAGTCTGCTCAAGAGAATTTACTTGCGAGAATTCGGGAGGAAAAAATTGGTCTTAGATAACGCAATATTGAAGAGAATCGAGCGAATTGATGAAACATTGAAACGCCTTATACAGATTAAAGAATTATCTCTGGATGATTTCTTGAACGACTGGAAATCACAGGATGCAGCACTTCATAATCTGCAAATTGCGATCGAGGGCTGCCTGGATATCGGGAATCATCTCTTGAGTTCAATTGGTAGCAAAGCACCTGAATCATATGTTCAAATAGTGGAAATTCTTGTCTCTGAGAAAATTCTGCCGTCTGATTTTGCAGAAACGGCAAAGAATATGGCTAAATTCAGGAATCTCATTGTACACGAGTATCTTCATATTGATATAGAAAAGGTATACTCATTTCTTTCAAATATAGAAGATATACGGAAATTTATCAAATATTTGGTTATCCCCATCGAGAAGAAATAGATTCTTTTTATATACAAAATACATTTATCTCATGCCTTAAGAAGTTGATTGCTCTGCAAATATCAAGCAAAAAGAACTGCGAATGAGGAAGTATCGAGGCTTGTCGTATCACCACAAGATGTGATGAGCTGGCCAGCCTTATCAATAAGAAGGATAGTACGGGCATTAGTACCCTGCAAAAGACGGTTCAGGGTATCATTAATTGCCCAAAAATCCTCTTCAAAAATATTAATCCCATTTCGGATTCTAACATTACAGATATTATTTTTTAGATGTCAATAGTTCTAAACTATTAATCTTGACATTTTCTTTGAACATGATTAGTATTTACATATGTGTAGAATAAAGGGGGTATTATGGGCAACGTAATAAAAGGCATTTTTATTCTCTCCACGATTTGTTATGCTGAAAATTATCAAATTCAATGGATAGAAACCATCCATAATGGTTGGGGTGATGTTGCTTATGATGTAGATGTTGATAATTCAAATAACATTATCGTAACAGGAGTTTCAGTAATAAACAGCACCCAGGATGTTTTCACTGTTAAGTATGATCCTACGGGCATGATTTTGTGGACAGATACATTTGATTATGATATTTCCTCTGAGGATGCTCGCAGTGTAGTAATCGATCGCAATGATTGTGTAATAATAACCGGTCACACATGGTTTAATGGCTGCAAGTATTTAACGATCAAACTAGATCCATCCGGTGCAATGTTATGGAATGATACACTCAATACAGGTAATTATGAATTAGCACAGGGTGTTGCTGTAGATAGTTCAAATAATATAATCATTACTGGTATCTCCTATATGTTTCCAGGAACACCGGCTTGTGTCACCGTAAAATACAACCCTAATGGAACCATGCTTTGGGCTGATACTGTAAATTATGGCGAGGTCCACAGTGGTAACAGTGTTGCAGTGGATAATCAAAATAATCTCATTGTTGCAAGTGATTGTAATTTTACTCCACAACAGTATTCTGATATTGTAATAGTAAAATATGATTCAATGGGGACACTGGTACGTGTTGATACGCTTGATCATAATGGCGAACGTGACTATGCTTATGATATTACTGTTGATAATAGTAACAATGTTATCGTGGCTGGAATTCTTGCACCAGAAAACGGATCCCCTAATAATTTTTATATTGTAAAATATAATTCAAATGGCGTAATTCTCTGGGAAGATACCCTTAATACGGGAGCAGCGGATGGCGCTTATAGTGTGGCGGTTGATTCAGTCAACAATATTGTCGTTGCTGGTTATGCCTATACAAATGGTAGTTATGGTGATTACTTGATAGTGAAATATGACTCTCTTGGGACAATACTCTGGCAAGATATTCTTGACATTGGAGGTAATTGGGACTATGCTTATGGTGTAGCTTTTGATAAAGCAGGCGATATTATTGTAACAGGAGAAACTACCATCAATTCCCAAACTGACTACTGTACTGTGAAATATGAATATGTCGGAGGAATAGCTGAAGAGACTAACATTATAACTACTGGCAGTATCAATCCTATTACCTGCATTATCGCTGGTCCCTTAATTCTGCCTAAGGACAATCACTGTAGGGTATTTGATATCTTGGGGAAAGAAGTAACGCCTTCTAAAATAGGTCCTGGTATTTATTTCATTAAGATTGGTAGCTACATTACCCACAAAGTGGTAAAATTAAAGTAATGTTTTAATTTAAAAAAAGAAAAATAACCTTATTCTACTCTTTTTATGGGTTGCCAGATCGGTTTACCTTTATTAAATACTGCATTATAGAGGCCAATTATTTGTGCGCACTGAGTAAGAATGAAGTAGCTTATGGGTGATATGATGGAGGGAGTTGTTTTACCAGACAGCAGTAGAAAAAGACCAGTCACTCCTGGAATATACACTATGAGCTGTACTATTAGTATTAGTAAATAAAAACCTGTGTGTAGGAAAATGTTACTTATAAGCAGTATCACCATTAATGGCAATGTCAGCCAACGCAAGACTTTGTGGAAAAGCATTTGAAATGCAATGGGACTTTTAAAAGGAATTAATAAATTCTTATGGTAAAATAGCGACTGCCAAGCCCTATTTGCAATGCGTTTCTTTCGGCGCCATTCTTCCTGGATCGTCAGGGAAACATCTTCAAGAGCCAATGCTCTTCGTTCAAGAACAATTCTTTTATTGTTCTGAACAGCATTTAATGATATAGTCATATCATCACATACATTAAGGTGTGAGGGAATTTCTGGATACAATTCACGTCTAATAGCATATAAAGGCCCACAAGCACCTACAGTGCTATATATTCTTCCTTCAGATTCTTTCATCAAGATTTCATAGCTCCAATATAAATGTTCATGTTTGCTGATATTATCTTTTTTTACGTTGATCTTCTCGATACCGCTAACAACACCTACAGATGCATCTGCAAAGTGCCTAATCAGGTTTCTTAGTGAATCCTGTGTTACCATTATGTTTGCGTCTGTAAAAATAACAATATCTCCTTTTGCATATTTAATAACACGATTAAGTGTTGCAAGTTTTCCGGCTCTTGTAAATTCATAGAATTTAATGCGCTCATCTAAATGTTTGCTGACCTCAGATTTCGTTTCATCCGTTGAACCATCAGAAGCTATAATGATTTCCATTTTCTCTCTCGGATAGTCCAACATCATACTGTTTCTGATCTTTGCCCCTATAACCTTATCTTCATTGTAAGCTGCAATAATAATCGATATTAATGGTAAGTATTCCTCGTTTGTTGTGTTTTTTTTAAAAAATATACTTAGTAAAAAAATAATAGTTGGGTAGCCGATATAGGTAAAAACCAACAACACCGCCGCTATCCAATATATAATTAGCATAAGATTGGTAATATTATATTGAGTAATAGAAAAATTTCAAGAGCAATACGTTATAGGCTACATTTAGATTGTGCTTGACCGTATTAGCAATATCATTATAATGGGGTTTACATCTATGAAAATATGTCTTCTGGCACCGGCAAATAATCCTCATACGCAAAAACTTGCTTATTCCTTAAAGCATCTTAGACACGAAGTATTTATCTATACATTCCATCCTGATCATCTCGAAGACATCAATGTCTACAAAGCTCATCCTCTATACAGGTTACCAGGAAAAGCAAACTACTTTTTAAGTGCAATACATCTCAGCAATTTCTTAAAAAGGCTTAAACCGGATATATTACATGCCCACTATGTATCTAGCTATGGTGTTATCGGCACTCTAACTGGTTTCCATCCATTCATTATTTCAGTATGGGGCATGGATATATATAACGCACCTAAGAATCTGTTACTTCGTCCGTTAATTCAATATGCCCTGTTCAAAGCTGATTATGTAATGTCTACAAGTAAAACGATGTATAAACAGACCAGAAAATATTTAAAGGATAAGCCGATCGCTGTTACTCCATTCGGTATAGATTTTAAGAAATTCTATCCAAGACCAAAAAAATCCAAAAAGTTTATAATCGGAACAGCACGTATACTTGCTCCTAAGTATGGAATCAAATACCTAATTGAAGCATTCACAGAGTTTGCAGGAAAAATATCTAATACCGAACTTCTTATTGCTGGTCAAGGACCTCAACAAAATGAACTGAAGCAGCTTTGTAAACGAAACAATATTACAGATAAGGTAAAATTTCTGGGTTTTGTGCCACCTGATCAAATGCCTAGATTTCTATGTCAGCTTGATGTTTTTTGCATGCCAAGTATTGAGGAAAGTGAAAGTTTTGGTGTTGCAGCACTTGAAGCTCAGGCTTGTGGTTTACCTGTAATTGCCTCTGATATCGGTGGATTGCCTGAAACTGTACAAGACAATCTCAGTGGCTTTCTGGTTCACCCAAAAAATGCACAAGAGATCAGTAAAAAGCTATATCTGCTTGTAAAAGATACTGCGCTATTAAAACGATTATCTCATGGAGCAATTCAATTTGTTAGAGAGAATTATGATTGGGAAAAGAATATAAAGAGAATTATCGACATATATAATAAATTTTAAAATTATCGTGGAACTTGGTTTAATTGAAGATAATTTTTCTAAATAGCGTTTGGTAATTATCGACCGCTCTATTTATATTGAAATTTTTTACAACAAAGTAGTGACTATTTTTTCCATACTGCTTTAGTTTTTGCCGGTTCGCCATTAATTCAACCAATTTATCAGCTACCTGCTCATGATCGTCTGGATCTACAATTTTTCCATTGTAATCATTTTTCACAACCTCACCAACTGCACCAACAGATGAAGCGAGTACTGGTGTTTCAGCATACATAGCTTCTAAAATTGCTATCGGCAAACCCTCACGTCTTGATGTTAGTGCGAATATATCGAAAAAACTAATCCATGTGAAGATATCTTTTTGAAAACCTGCAAATATAACATTTTCAGCAATTCTCAGTTGCTTTGCTAGATTTTCTAAATTCTGTTTTTCCGGACCCCCACCAATAATAAGAAATTTTACATTTCGATGATTTGCAAGTACACGAGGTGCGGCTCTTAATAATACATCGATTCCCTTATACTCTCTCAATTGAGCAACAGTTCCAATAATGAAATCCTTTGAATCAATTTTAAATCTTTTTTTAATTAATTTTTGTTTCTGCATATTTTTATGGTATTTTTTTAGATCTATCCCACAGTATATTTTTAATACCTTTTTAGGATTGATAAAGTGACTCCTTCTGATTTTGTTTCTTGCATCATCTGAAATACCAATGACGAATTTAGCAACAGTCATACTAAAAAAATCAAATATTAGAAATAACATTTTTTTCCAAAATGAAATAAGGTGATCACTTATTGCTACATGGCGAGTTATGACCAAAGGTATTTTGGTAATAAATGATATTACTGCACCTGCAAAATCATAACGTAATGCATGGCTGTGAATTATATCAATATTTCTTTGTTTTAATAATTGCCCTAGTTTTATAATTGATAATAAACTAAATTTATGTTTAATGGGGTAAAACATGACCTCAACGTTATTTTGTTTAAATTTATCAATCATGGGACTATCAGTTGCATACAATACTGCATGTTGAAACGCTGTTGTGTCCATATTCTTAATGAGGTCGTATAAAAAAACTTCTACTCCGCCAATACTTTTTTTATTATCAGAGCTAACAGGTGCTCCGTATCCTATTAATTGTACAATTTTAAGTTTTTTCATGATTTTTTTTAAAAAGACGATTGGTGAATTTTAACACTATTATAATTAAAAATAAAGGTCCCAAATATGTATATGTAGTATAATAGATAAGCTGGCGAAATTCAGCATGTACACCCTCAAATAATATCATACAAAAGCAAACTGAATATATTATTATAACAAGTATATTCGTACGATTCTGTTTGAAATACGAATATATTGTCTGTGCAACAAAACCCAAAAATGCCATATGTAGAAAAGCACCAATATAACCAAAATTGATATATCCTTCAGCCACCGTGAAAAAGTTATACCCAATACCCCTGTCATACAAACCAGGGTAATATGTCATCATTCGCCATTCAGTTAACGTTTGTAGAGCACCAGGCCATATTTTCGCAGTTCGCGGTATGAGTCGAATAACCGCAATAATATAACTTAAACCATATCTAAGTTGAACTGATTGGTCCGAAAGGATCTCAAGAAGAACTTTGGACGGGGGTAAAAACTCACCACCGACAAAAGGCATGAAATACAAAGGGTTTTGTACTGCGATTTCAAAGGTTTTTGCAATACCCTGGGTAATTCCAATCTGTGCCCATACGCCTCTAGTATGTGCGTAAATATTAAAGAAGCTGAATGCGACAATAGCTCCGATAATTGCCCATTTCAATTTTACTTTCGATATGCCGTAATGGTATATGATAAACCCTACGGTGAAAAGGTAAATAATGTAACGCCGCTGTCCGATCAGCAGTGAAAGAAGCACATATGCTACAAGCAAAGCAATCAATAAGATTATAATCTTATTTTTCCATACTTTTTCTTTAAGGTATGCAAATAATAATATTAGACAGGCAAAGCCGATAATCTCCTGACCACGACCAAAGGCCAACATCTCTCTTTGAATTACATAACGTTCCTCACTATAACCAACCTTAATAAAATTTTTAATTCCTCCGTATCCTGCTATATGAGTGGCAAAGGATAAAGTTCCAAATATCGCTAAAATAATCGCTGCTATTTTAAGATCTCTCTTACTAATATTAAAGACAGGAATTTTACCGGCAAATGCTTTACCAACTGGTAAAAAATACCCGATAATCAAACCTAATAATCCAATGGTACATACTATCATATATTGCATCATAGGAGGATCAGCAATACCTGGAATATCAATATAATGTGTTGAATACTTGGTTCGGATAAGGTAGTTTAATGGTAACATTAAAGAATATAATAAATAAAATACTAAAAGAGGATTGATTAGTTCATAAGGATCAGATTCTTTTTTTGACATATTGCGGATGATGCACCAGACTATCACGACGAAAAAAATTATCAAAAGTATGGATAGTTCGGTACGCGTCATGTTATAATTCAATTTATCGTAAATGAGCGCGAATACAATACTTATAAATGTAATCAGCACCAGTGCTATCGCTTCTAATCTATACTTTTTCATCAATTAATCTCATTACATACATTACCATTAATAATTCCCCAATCAATATAGGTAATGCATAACTCAGCGCTCCACCTATAGCTCCCAATGTGGGTGCTAAAAAATAAGCCAGAATACATGAAACTACAAGTCGACCGATATTTGTGTACGCATCGATCTCTGGCCGCATGAGTGTGTGAACAAGCATTGATATTAACCCTAAAAAAATCATCAATGTTAAAGAAAAGGATGTAATTAAGAATACTGGTAATGCGTTCGCATATTGCTCTCCTAAAAACAAAACTTGAATTGCAGCCAGAACAGTTATGCTTATTAATATTATAATTATATAGTAAGGGAAAACTTTTTTTATTCTTTTAAAGTACCGCTTCATTTCTTTTTCTTTAAAAGCTGTAACATGGGGGAAAAATACTGTTCTGACTGCCATATTAAAAGGGGAAAATGCAAGTGTGAAGACAAATCCAGCTGAGAAGATACCTAATTCAAATTTTGACGTGCGTGTAGAAAGGATAAATTGTATACCACGATAAATAAAACTGTGACAAAGACCGGATAATGCAACCCATTTGCCATATTTAAGAATTCTTAGAATTATATTTGTCATAACAGAAAGTCGTGGTATTCTCTCTTTGAACATACGGATCATTAGGGGTAAAAAACCAATACTAATAATTATTAAAAGAGGTATGGTATATAAGGAAATGAACACTAAGGGAAGATCCACCGACGAAGTAAATATCTTGTATATCGTAATAAAACATATTACACGAAAACCAGCGTATAATATGTTGTAAATTGCTAATTTTGAAAATTTTCTATGAGCTTGCAGGATATTTTTATAATAAGCCCAAAGTCCAAAAACTCCAACACTAGCGGCTGCTGCTACAAAAAGAATTTTATGTAATTCCTGCACTTTTAATATCTGAAGTGATATACTTCCCAATGGCCATGCGATTAGGATCATTAATAAGACAACTGCAAGTTTTAGAATCAATACAGATGCCAATAATTTTTTCTGTTGTTCTTCATCAGTGTCATACAGGTTAAAAAACCTGACGATTGTCAGACTTAGACCAATGTCAGCAACTAAATGAAAAGCTTCCATAAAAGACATAGCAAGTGCAAATATCCCGTAGTTATTCGGACCAAATTTTTTTGCAATAAAGAGGTTTATTAGAAAAGCAACTAGATTATTGGCTATATTTGCACCAATCAAGATAACGATAGCCTTGATTTTAGTATTATGCCACAGGATTTTTATACCTTTTTGTCTGATTTGGGTGAATAGTGAAATTTTCGGGTTGTTGTTGTTGATTTCCATATTCATGACATTGTATCAAAATCCACCAGAAAATCAAGAAGATTCTTTTTTTATGCTTTTATTAAAGATGTTATCGCATAAAAATTATCACGTTATATTATAGATATTAATGGCGTATCAGCGTAGATCCATAACCAATTCTCATCAAATGTCTATTGACAAAATATTGATATTAAATAGAATAGAACATATGAAAATAGATAAAAAAGCAAAATTTGTTGATTATTTGTCAATCATTGTAGAGAAACGTTATTTTATTATTAAAACAGTCGTTTCCGTAACAATTACGGCGATGATTATTAGTCTCTTGATACGCCCGAAATATACTGCTACTGCTAATGTTTTACCTCCAAATATCCAACAAGAGACAATGTTTAGTTTACTTCAAGGAGGGATTGGTAGTAATCTCGGTGGATTATCGTCCTTAGGGGGTATCCTACCTGGTGCATCAACACCATCGGATCTTTTTGCAGCAATTTTAAAAAGCGGTACTATTTCAAGTAAAATCATATATAAGTATGATTTAAAGAATATCTTTGAAGCACGGACCATGGATGATACACATAAGATGTTAAAAAGTATAACAAAAATTGGAGTGACTCCAGAAGGAATTATATCCATTTCTGTGACTTGGCATGACAAATATCTTGCTGCAGATATCGCAAACTCATTTGTTGAAGAATTAGATAAGTTCAATACTGAAACAGCAATGACTGCTGGCAAAAAATATCGAATATTCATTGAACAGAGATTAGCAGACAACGTAGATACTCTCCAACAAGCAGAGGAAAATTTAAGAAGTTTTCAAGAAAGTCATCGCACGATTGCTCTTGAAGAAGAAATAATCAGCGCGATTCAAACTATTGCTGAGTTAAAAAGTCAAATTATTCTACTCGAAGTTCAAAAAGGAAGCATGTCGTCCTCTTCCAACCTAAGCAATCCTTATTTATACAACATCAATAAGGAATTAAGAGAACTAAAAAAACAACTAAAAAAGATTGAATTTGGTGATAAAGATACAACTACAATGGAATTTGGTGCGGGGTTTTCTGTGTCTTTTTCAGAACTTCCAGAAGTAGCACTCGAATATGCTCGATTAGTACGCGATGTAGAGGTCCAATCGGCAATCTTCACACTCCTTACACAACAATATGAACAAGCAAAGATAATGGAGCTGAAGGATACTCCAACAGTGCAATACCTTGACCGCGCTTCACCACCAGAAAGAAAAAGTTCTCCAAAACGAGGCCGTATAGTGATATTTTCGGCTATTGCAGGTCTATTTCTTGCAATAGTTGCATCTTTTATGATGGAATCCTTCGAACAACTTAAAAATCAATCTGTTGAGTATAAAAATTGGATAGAAATATTTAATAAAATAGGAAAAGATCTGCAAAAAATAAAGATCAAAATATCTCTATTCTTTAGAGCTCGGTTTAAAAGCTAGTTTTTGTGTTGAAACACTTAAGGAAATTATCTTTCCTCATAGAATGATATATCTGTTATTCATCATCTGTTCTTTTAATGCAGATAATAATCACCATGGATATATCTACAAAGAAAATTCAGAATACATCTTAAAAAATAAGCATTTAGAAATCCATATTTCAGGAAACAACGAAATAACATTTTTGGCATATCATAATAAATCGTTGTTAACGAATCCCGCTACTATTAATATTAAATTTCAAAATGTCGTCGTCGGAGGTTTTTTTGACGATGTAAGTCAAGAAGATCATTATCCCCAATCTGCAGAACTTTTTTTGCAAAAGGAGTACCCTGATGTTATTATTAAACATCGATATATGATTGACAGCATATGTTTCTTGTGGAAGATAGAAATTTTGAGTAAGAAAAATATCACACAAGAAATAAATGTGGATTTTTCACTACCCATTATTAAATGCATGGATCACATCTTCTATCCTGCCGAAGATATGCCCCGCCAAACTAGAACCATCGACAACGTAGATATCCTGTATAGGCGTGACATATATTGCCCAATAATCACGGGTTATAATATTGTCGACGATTGTGGCATTAGTATCGTTGCTCCTTTTGAGATACACAAACCTGCATTACTGTTTTCCTTGAATAAATCTAATTTAAAAATTTCATATGAACATCTCAGAACATCAACCAATATAAAAACTGAAGCTGCGATATATATAATACCACATGGGGGCGATTGGAGACCAGGACTGAGTTTTCTATTAAGTAGGTATCCTGACTATTTCTATCCTAAGGAGAAAAATATCTTAACTGGTGAAGGTTGGTATGTAACGGGAATGCCGCACAATGACAAAACATTTATTGAAAGCGCTGTAAAACAAGAGGTAAAATGGTTAGAATTCCATAATTATTTTCCATTTTATGGTTTATATATGCCAGAAAGGAATAAATGGGATATAGTCATCAATAAAACTGATGCAGATTTAAATGTGTGGGAACAAAATAAAAATAGATCCACAAGTGGTTTTAACACAATAAGAAGTTTTATTGAGTTATCACATAGATATGGAATTCAGTTTTATCTGTATATGCAAAGTTTTGAGGCGTGGTACCAATATGCTGAGAGATACTTCGCCAATGATATCGCGCGGGATAAAAATGGTAATCCATTACCCGCATGGAAATCAAATAATCTTATGAACCCAGATCCAAGTGGCAATTGGGGTAAACATATAATAAATCAAACTAATAAATTACTCGACCGTTTCCCTGATATTAATGGTATATTTTATGACCGCATGGACTATCATGATTATGATTTTATCCATGATGATGGAATAACCACAATCGATGGTAGACCAGCATATATGCTCAGTTTTGCATTAGAAAAAATAAACTCACGTGTTTTCGACATCATGCATAAACATAAAAAGGCCGTATGGGGGAATATACCTACATCTATTGAAGTCTGCAAGAATCTGGATGGTGTTATGGCAGAGGTCTACCCAAGAGTATTGTTTAAGACACAGTATCTTGGATTAGCACGCCCAATTATCTTCTACCCATATGATCGTGAGCCGAAAAACACTGAGAAAAAATTAAAATTATCACTATTATGTGGTGCATTTCCATCAGTTACCTTAGGCGGAATCAAATGTCATGAACTTGAGGAAAAATATCACCCTCTATTTCATTGTCTTAAAAATCGAGAGTGGGTTTTAACAAATACTCCGATTAGAACTCCAGGGGAGATTGAAAACAACATATTCCGGACACCGCAAGGCGATTATGTCGCTGTGATTATTAGTAGCAGAAAATCTCAATTAGTGCCTGATCTTGTTGAATACAATGTCCCCGTTACTATTAATGTCGACGATGCGGATAAGATTAAATATGCATATTTATTATCAGGTGATTGGATGGGGATAAATGCCATTGATTTTAAAATGCAAAAAGGAACGATTGAGCTCAATGTGCCTTACCATTGTACATCATCATTAATATATCTTACCCGAGAGAAAAAATATGATGTAGTAAGACTTTCATCACCAATATTAATAAAGGGAGAAAGAGAGAATTTCGTATTTCGTTGTGACAATGCAAACAATTGGGGTCAGGATCTAATAAAGGTTGAAGCACCATGGTTCACAGCCTCAAAAAAAACAATTTCAAGTGTGGCTACATTCTCTACCATAATACCAGATAGCATCGAGGGTGAGGTTACTGTGAAAGTATTGTATAATGGTAAAGTATATAAAACAAGCTGCTGGGTTCTAGATCCTATTTCCATTCAACCAGAGGAAGAAATATTCATTACGTCTGATGAGGAAAACAATGTCCTATTTCACGTAGTGAATAATGTAAATAAAAAGATTTCAGCAACAATGGACTTAGCTTTTGCAAAAGGAGATGGTGAAACAGATGTTCATGATAAGCTTTCCTTGCTAGCTTATGAGCATAAGGAGTTAGATATTCCAATTGCTACGAAAACTGAAGGAGATTTGATTTTAACTATTAATACAGGCAAATTAAATGTATATAAAACATTTCCTATTAGAAAAAGCCTTACTTATGAAAAAGGTGATTTGTTTTTTGACAATTTTATAAGGGGGATGCAACAGTGGACATTAAATGGAGGGCAGTGGCATACTACAAATGGCTTAGTTGAAGGCAGTGGAACACGACATTTTGCGTTCATACAAAACAGCGCATGGCGAGATTATGTATTTGAAGTAAAAATCAGAACTCAGGGCAGCAACGATCCCACTGTAGATTGGTCCGATTTCTATATTTATTTCAGATTACAGGATGAAAATAACTTCTATAGATTCGGTGTTCATGGATATGGCGATGAAGTGGACCTGCAGAAATACGTTGATGCCAAGTGGCAGAAAATAACCTCAACTTCATTTACCGCAAAGATTAATAAATGGTATGCTTTGAGAATTGAAGTAAGGGGATCAAATATCATTGGATATATAAATGGAGAAAAAGTTGTCGAGGCTAATGATGATACATTTTCTTCAGGAGGTATTGGAATAGGAACATTTTATCATAGTATGAATTGTGAATATAAAGATGTTATTGTAAAAAAATTATAATTCTATTCTTCCTGCCCAGCTCGTATTTTCAACAAACCATTTTATTGACGCATTTAAACCATGGTTTATTTCAATGGTTGGTTCCCAGTATATAATATCCTTGGCTTTTTCTATATCTGCCCAGGTCGCTTGCATGTCTGCTGGGTGGGTTGGTTCATGAGCAATTTTCGCCTTTTTTCCAAGCTTTTCCTCGATCATCCCAAGGAAATCCAGCAATTTATAGGGCTTATCACAACCGAGGTTTATTATATCAAAACCCAATGGCTTTAATGCCATTATTGTGCCCCGGGCGATGTCGTCAACATAGGTAAAATCCCTTGACTGGGTACCATCCCCATAAATAATCACTGGTTTTTCCTGGTATACCCAGGATATAAAACGTAAGGGACTCATATCTGGTCTAGATGCAGGACCATAAACTGTGAAATATCGAAGTATTGTTACATCAATACCATACAAATGATGGTATGTGTAGCAGGTCATCTCAGCAGCTTTTTTGGATGCAGCATACGGAGAGATCGGTTCGTTCACAGGCAGATTTTCTTTAAAGGGCATTTTCTGCCCGGCATAAAGCGAAGAAGTGGATGCTAAAATGAATTTATTTACCCCAAACTCTCGGCATAGCTCGAGTAAATTGAGGTTGCCAATGACATTGGTGGTATAATATACAAACGGGTTTTCCATACTGTAGCGGACACCAGCCCGGGCAGCGAGATTAATGACAGCGGCGAATGGAGTATGGAAGTGTGAGGGTGTCGGTGTATCGGTGTATTTTTTAAACAAATCCTTGAGCGCAGCATGATCTTCGATGTCGAGTTGGTGAAATTTGAATCGATTGTGAGAGATTGCTTCGTCGCTACTCTCCTCGCAATGACGACTCAACTGTTTCAGCTGGTCAAGACGCCATTGTTTAAGGCGGACGTCGTAGTAGTCGTTCATGTTGTCGATGCCGACAACAGATATAGTCATTGAGTCATTGGTCATTATGTCATTGGGGATCAACTCGGGCTTGGTAAGGAGGAATTCGCAGACTTTCCAGCCGATAAAACCAACGGCGCCAGTGACCAGGATGTTTATCTGTTGAGACACGGTATATTATAGCAAGAAAGGGGGGTATGTCAACGAAGACCAGGGTGTTTCGGGGTAACAGAGTATCGGAGCGTATGAGCAACAAAAAGGGGGAAATGGAGAAAAGGAAAAGATATAGTCATTATGTTACTATGTCATTAAGTCATTTATAAAGAATAAGAGCAGGAAAAAGGGGGCGATGGAGAACCGGAGATTGCTTGATTATATAATGTACTTAATTATAATCATACCAGAGAAATAAATGACTGATACATGTAAACGATGCACAAAATGTGTTCTGCCGGAAACAACACCGCGTATTGTATTCGATGAGAATGGAGTATGTAATTTTTGCAGATCATATAAAAAATTCACGCCGCATGGCGAGAAAGCCTTATTAGATATCCTTGGTAAACGTCGATCAAAATCAAAAAAATATGACTGTATTGTTAATATCAGCGGTGGACGAGACAGTGCTTATACGTTATTAAAATTAAAGAAGGATTATAGCATGAGAGTACTTGCGGTGAATTATGAAAATCCTTTCACTTGTGATCAGGCAAAAAGGAATATCGACAATATGGTCAAAGCTCTTAAAGTTAATATCATAAGATTCGCACATAAAA
>Ga0315534_1001031_pt1 | contig 19541 bp, 20 predicted proteins | sample SalMarSW160240MG_FD_203094 | JGI IMG/M metagenome (GOLD analysis project Ga0315534, IMG submission 203094) | Salt marsh sediment microbial communities from the Plum Island Ecosystem LTER, Massachusetts, United States - Salt Marsh Sediment SW1602-40 ... | reverse complement strand
GCGACCTCGACCGGCTGCGCTGGATCCTCGTGCAACAACGCGACCACTTCCTCCCGCTGCGCGTCATCAAGGACCGGCTCGAGTCGTCCGCAGGTGGCGTCTCGCCACCGGTCGACCAGTCGTCGCCGCCACCCGTGTCCGCGTCGCCGCCCCTCTTCGACGAGGACGTGATCGACCGCGACGCAGACGGCGACGATCTGGGTCCCCTCGACCAGGATCCGGCGGTCGCGGGCGACGAGCTCACGCGCGCGGAGCTGCTCGAGGCGAGCGGACTGACCGACGCGCAGCTCGATGCACTCGAGGACCACGGGCTCCTCGCTCCCGTCGTCGGCGCGGGCGAGCGCGCGCTCTACGGCGAGGGTGCGCTCGACATCGCCAGCCTCGCAGCCGGCTTCCACGCTCGGGGCGTCGAGGCGCGGCACCTGAAGATGTACCGGCACTTCTCAGAGCGCGAGGCCGCGCTGTTCGCGCAGGTGCTCCTCCCGTACCTGCGACAGCGAAACCCGACTGCACGCGTGCGGATGCACGAGGAGCTCGAGGAGCTGGCGCGCCTCGGCCGACGACTCCGCACAGCGACGCTGCGCGAGGCGTTGCGCGACGAACTCACCGAGTGAGCGTCCCTGCTCGTGTGATCCTCGACGCCACGGGGATCGCCGCGCGGATCGAGCGGCTGGCCCGCGAGATCGAGCTCGACCACCCCGACGGTGTCGTCCTGGTGGCCGTCCTCAAGGGCGCGCTGCTGTTCGGCGCCGACCTCGCCCGCGCGGTTCACCGCGTGCCCGTGATCCTCGACTACCTCGGCATCAGCCGCTACGCGCCCGACAGCGGCCGGGTGCGGATCCTGACGGATCTCGACGTGGAGATCGGCGGCCGCGACGTCGTGGTCGTCGAAGACCTCGTCGACACCGGCCTGACCCTCGCCTACCTCCTCGGCCACCTCGAGGAGCGGGGCCCGCGACGCCTCGACGTGTGCACGCTGCTCGACCGCCGGGACCGGCGGATCGTGCCCGTCGAGCCCCGGTACGTCGGCGAGGTCGTGCCCGGCGAGGCCTTCGTCGTGGGCTACGGGCTCCACGTGGGGGAGCGGTACCGGAACCTCCCGTTCGTGCTCGAGGTCGACCGGGACGCCCTCCTCGCCGAGCCCGCAGCGGGGCTGGCGTGGTACGAGGCACCGCCGGCGGGATGACGCCGCGCCCGTGTCGGAACGCTCGAAGCCCTTTGCTATGGTCGCCCGCGAGGTCGAAAGGCGGCGCCCGTGATCGAGATGTCGCTGGTCGGTGTGCGTGTCGAGGTCCCGACGAACCAGCCAATCGTGCTCCTGCGAGAGGGAGAGGGCGGCCGATACCTGCCCATCTTCATCGGCCCACCCGAGGCGACCGCGATCGTCTACGCGCTCCAGGGCATGGAGACACCGCGGCCGATGACCCACGACCTGTTCAAGACCGTGCTCGACGAGCTCGGTGCCTCGCTCCAGCAGGTCGTCATCACCGAGCTGCACGACGGCACGTTCTACGCCGAGATCGAGATCGCCCGCGACGGGGAGACCCAGCGGATCTCGTCCCGGCCCTCCGACGCCCTGGCCCTCGCGGCCCGGTATCCCGGCTCCGTCCCGATCTTCGCCGCCGAGGCAGTCCTGGAGGAGGCGGGGGTCCACTTCGACCAGGACGAGGAAGAGACCCAGATCGAGGAGTTCCGGGAGTTCCTCAACCAGGTCCGGCCCGAGGACTTCGCCGCCGAGGAGGGCGGGTCCTCGTAGGCGTCGCGAGCCAGGCCGTTGACGGCTCCCGCGGGGTCCGGTACCGTCACACGCACGTAACTACGTCGATGTGATTGGACCTCTCCCCGGGCGGTGGGGGCGGGCCGCTCGAGGGGGCATCCGGAGATGGCGCGGCGAGCGAGCGACGACGCGGGGAGCTACAGCGGCAAGCAGGCCTGCGAGATCGTCGGGATCACCTACCGCCAGCTCGACTACTGGGACCGGCAGGGCGTCGTCCGCCCGTCGCTCGGCGCGGCGCACGGTAGCGGGACACAGCGGCGCTACTCGTACCGCGACCTCGTGCGGCTCCGGATGGTGAAGCAGCTCCTCGACGCCGGCGTGCAGCTGAAGAACGCGCGCAAGGCGATCGAGTACCTCCGCGAGGAGGAGGGAGCCGACTGGCAGACCGCGAGCATCGTGATGGCCGAGGGGAGCTCGATCCTCGCCCGCGACGGCGACGCGCTCATCGACCTCGTCCGTCGGGGCCAGGGCGTCCTCAACATCGTGCCGATCGGCTCCGTCGTCGGCGAGGTCGACGAACGGATCGTGAGCCTCGGTAACGCCGCTCGGGCCGACGACGCGCAGGCCACCGGCGCGCGGGCAGCCGAGGGCTGACCCACGGGCGCGACGCTGCCGCACGAGGAGACGCGCTTCGCGCACAACTCGGAGCGCCAGTTCGCGAAGCTGCTCGACTTCTACGGCATCGCCTGGGAGTACGAGCCACGCACGTTCGTCCTCGAGACCGATCGCCACGGCAACCCCGCCCAGGCGTTCACCCCCGACTTCTACCTGCCGGCGTACGACCTCTTCATCGAGATCACGACCCTGAACCAGAAGCTCGTGACCAAGAAGAACCGGAAGGCGCGGCGACTGCGGGAGCTGGACCCCGACGTCCAGGTGAAGGTCCTGTACCAGCGCGACTACCTGCACCTCCTCGTGAAGTACGGGCTCGAGCCCCCGTCGCAGCTCGGTGGCGCTGCCGACGACGGCTCCGCGCCCCTCGATCTGCGGCCGTCGCGGCGAGACCCGGACGCCGAGTCCGCCTGACCGGTTCTGCCTGACCGGTTCTGCCCGACCGGTTCTGCCCGACCGGTTCTGGGGGTTCGGCCGCATAGGCTCGGCAAGCCATGGGTCCATCGCTCCGTCACAGCCCGCTCGACGCGGAGCACCGAGCCCTCGGCGCCCGGATGGTCGAGTTCGGCGGCTGGGAGATGCCGATCCAGTACGCCGGGGTGCTCGACGAGCACCGAGCGTGTCGCGACGACGCCGTCGCGTTCGACGTGTCGCACCTCGGGTCGGTGCGCGTCTCGGGCGCCGGAGCGCACGCCGCGCTGCAGTGGGCCCTGACCAACGATCTCGACCGCGTCGGGCCCGGCAAGGCGCAGTACACCCATCTGCTCGACCCGGCGGACGCGCACGTCGTCGACGACATCATCGTGTGGTGGGTCAGCGACAGCGACTTCCTCGTGATGCCCAACGCCTCGAACACCGACCGGATCCTCGGCGCGCTCGCGGAGGCCGCATCCGCGCACGCAGGCGGCGCACCGTGCGACGTCGAGGACGTGACCGCCACCCGCGCGGTCATCGCGGTGCAAGGACCTCGCGCGCGCGAGCACTTGGCCGATGTGGTGCCCGCGGCGGCGGCCGTCCCACGCTTCGCGGTGGCCGCGGTGGACGACGCGCTGTTCGGGGGCTGGGCCGCCGGCACCGGCTACACCGGCGAGGACGGCGTCGAGCTGCACGTGCCGACGGACGCCGCGCCCGCGACCTGGGACGCAGTGCTCGCCGCGGGAGTCCAGCCGGCCGGATTGGGTGCCCGCGACACGCTGCGCCTCGAGGCCGGGCTCCCGCTCCACGGGCACGAGCTCGGTCCGGGCATCACTCCGCTCGACGCGGGGCTGCGGTGGGTCGTGCGCTTCGACAAGGGAGACTTCCGTGGACGTGACGTCCTCCTGGCAGTCGAGGAGCGCGGCCTCACGCGACGTCTGCGGGGACTCGTCGCCGACGGTCGCCAGATCCCGCGCGCAGGCTGTGCGGTCGCCCTCGACGGCGACGTGGTCGGGGAGGTGACGAGTGGCAACTTCTCACCGATGCTCGAGCGGGGGATCGCGCTCGCGTTCCTCCCGCCCGACGTCGCCGACGGCACGCTGGTGTCGATCGACGTCCGCGGACGACCGATCGACGCCGTCGTGACACCGACGCCGTTCGTGCACGGCGAGGCGGCATGAGTCCCGACCAGACGAGCGTGGAGCACTCCGAAGCGTTCGCGGCCCGTCACGTCGGTCCGGACGCCGCCGAGGTGGAGGCGATGCTCACCGAGCTCGGCATCGGCTCGCTCGAGGAGCTGATCGACCGCGCCGTTCCCGAATCGATCCGCGACGACTCGCTTGCACTGCCGGCGACGCGCAGTGAGCGCGCGTGCGCCGACGCGCTCCACGCCCTCGCAGAGCGGAACCAGCAGATGACCTCGCTCATCGGACTCGGGTACTCGGGCACGATCACGCCACCCGTCATCCAGCGCAACGTGCTCGAAGACCCGGCCTGGTACACGGCCTACACGCCGTACCAACCCGAGATCTCCCAGGGCCGCCTCGAGGCCCTCCTCAACTTCCAGACGATGGTCACCGACCTCACGGGCACGGAGCTCGCGAACGCGTCGCTCCTCGACGAAGGCACCGCGGCCGCGGAGGCGATGACGCTGCTGCACCGCGCGAGGAGCACGGAGGGTGCGACGTTCTTCGTCGACGCCGACTGCCATCCGCAGACCATCGCCATCGTGTCGACGCGCGCCCGTCCACTCGGCATCACGATCGTCGTCGGCGACGCCGAGACCGAGGTGCCCACCGACGACGTCTTCGGCGCGCTCCTCCAGGAGCCGGGCTCGAGCGGGCGTGTTCGCGACCGTCGGGCCCTGATCGAGCGGATGCACGCGCAAGGGACGCTCGTCGCGGTGGCCACCGACCTCCTTGCGCTCGCGCTGCTCGTGCCACCGGGCGAGCAGGGTGCCGACGTCGTCGTCGGCTCGTCGCAGCGCTTCGGCGTGCCGCTCGGCTTCGGGGGCCCGCACGCGGCGTTCCTGGCGACGCGTGACGAGTTCCGGCGCAGCCTCCCCGGACGGCTCGTGGGCGTCTCGGTCGACGAGGCCGGCCGCCCGGCACTACGCCTCGCGCTCCAGACGCGTGAGCAGCACATCCGCCGCGAGAAGGCGACGAGCAACATCTGCACCGCGCAGGTCCTCCTCGCGGTCGTCGCGGGCCTCTACGCGACGTACCACGGGCCGGAGGGCCTCACGGCGATAGCACGGGCGGTGCACGACCGTGCCGTGCGACTTGCCGAGGGGCTGCGCGCGGGCGGTGTGACGATCGCCCACGACGCGTTCTTCGACACGGTGCAGGCCGTCGTACCAGGAGGAGCAGCGGAGATCGTCATTGGCGCGCGAGAGCGCGGGGTGAACCTTCGCTACATCGACACCGACACGATCGGCATCTCCGTGGACGAGACCACCACCGACGCGGTCGTCGGGCGCGTGCTGGACGCCTTCGGCTCCGCGCCCGTCGACGGTCGTTCCACGGGCCTCGTCATCCCAGAGCACCTGCGCCGGACGTCGGCGTTCCTCACGCATCCCGTCTTCCACCGCTACCGCTCCGAGACGGAGATGCTGCGCTACCTGCGCCGGCTCGCCGACCGCGACCTCGCGCTCGACCGCACCATGATCCCGCTGGGCTCGTGCACCATGAAGCTCAACGCCACCACGGAGATGATGCCGATCACGTGGCCGGAGTTCGCGGCGATCCATCCGTTCGCGCCCCTCGACCAGGCCGCCGGGTACCTCCAGCTCTTCGACGAGCTCGAGCACTGGCTCTGCGAGATCACCGGCTACGACGCGGTGTCGCTGCAACCCAACGCGGGCTCGCAGGGCGAGCTGGCGGGCCTGCTCGCGATCAAGGCGTACCACGAGAGCCGCGACGACCACGACCGCGACGTGTGCTTGATCCCGGCGTCGGCGCACGGCACGAACGCCGCCAGCGCGGTGATGGCCGGCATGCGTGTGATCGTCGTGGCGACCGATGACCACGGGAACGTCGACGTCGACGACCTCGAGGTGAAGGTCCACGACCACCATGGCGCGCTCGCCGCGCTCATGATCACGTACCCGTCGACGCACGGCGTCTTCGAGGAGCACATCGGCGACATCTGCGCGACCGTGCACGAGCACGGAGGCCAGGTGTACCTCGACGGCGCGAACCTCAACGCGCTCGTCGGTGTCGCGAAGCCGGGAGCGTTCGGCGCCGACGTGTCGCACCTCAACCTGCACAAGACGTTCTGCATCCCCCACGGCGGGGGAGGGCCCGGCGTCGGGCCCATCGTCGTGCGCGAGCACCTCGCACCGTTCCTTCCGAACCACCCGATGCGCCCCGAGGCCGGCCCCGCCACGGGCGTCGGGCCCGTCGCGGCAGCACCGTGGGGCTCGGCGGGGATCCTGCCGATCTCGTGGGCATACATCGCGATGATGGGCGGCGACGGGCTCCGTCACGCCACGGCCACCGCGATCCTCAACGCCAACTACGTCGCGACGCGCCTCGCCCCGCACTACCCGGTGCTCTACACCGGCAGCAACGACCTCGTCGCGCACGAGTGCATCCTCGACCTGCGGCCGATCACCCACGACACCGGCGTGACGGCCGAGGACGTCGCGAAGCGGCTCATCGACTTCGGCTTCCACGCCCCGACGATGTCGTTCCCCGTCGCCGGGACGCTCATGGTCGAGCCCACCGAGTCCGAGTCGAAGCACGAGCTCGACCGGTTCTGCGACGCCATGGTCGCGATCCGCGACGAGATCCGACGCGTCGAGCGAGGGGAGTGGTCGGTCGCCGACAGCCCCCTGCGCCACGCCCCCCACACCGCCGCGGACGTGGCCACCGATTCCTGGAAGCGCAGCTACCCCCGCGAGATCGGTGCCCTTCCCGCAGGCATCGGCTTCGATGCCGGTGACAAGTACTGGCCCCCGGTGGGGCGCATCGACAACGCCTACGGCGACCGCAACCTGATGTGCGCGTGCCCACCGATCGAGGCCTTCGAGGACTGACTCCCGGCCCCCGCTTGGCCGGCACCGGTCAGCCTCGTGCCTCCACCTACCTCGGTTCGTGCCTCTCGTTCTGTCGACACGCCGACGCCGGAGGCGCCAGGCGTAGTTGACATAACGTGGATTCTCGGCATCTTCTCCGGAGATGCCGGTTGGCGAGTTGGCGAGTTGGCGAGTTGGAGGGTCAAGCATCCAGGTCGACCCGCCGAACCCCACAGAGAACGTGTCGGTGCAACCGAACCCGGAAGGGCCACTCGACGACATGGCGCGAATCGCACGGCGGGCTGGGAGCGTGCCGGTGGACACGAGGATCCGCAGCGTCGCTGCTGTGGTCGTCGGGTTGGCCGCGCTCATCGGCGGCGTCGTCTCGACCACTGCCCCGGCGGGCGCTCAGGCGGAGCCCGACGTCGTCCCGATCGTCGAGTGCAGCTTCCTCGACCCCGGCACGGGGATGTACAACACGGTCTGGGGCTACCAGAACGTGACGCATGGGCCCAAGAACGACACCGTCGTCCCGGTGGGAGCCACGAACAGCTTCGACAACCCGGGCGCGAACGCCGGCCAGCCGACTGCGTTCAAGCCGGGTCGCGCGCAGAGCGCCTTCGTCGTGACGCACAAGGGCCCGAGCACCTGGACGCTGACCGCACAGGCCGCGACCGCGCCGGGCACGCCCTGCAGCACGAACCCCGTGCCGATCGCGTCCAGCGGGATCCCCGGCATCGTGACCCTCGCCGCGGTGACCGTGATGCTCGCCACGGTGCTGTGGTGGCGCACCCGGCGTGCGCGCCGGGCGTGACAGCTCGAGCCAGCTGATGACCGGGGGCACCGCCCACGCCGGCCCGGCCGGGACGCCGTGGACGCTGCTCCTGCTCGCCGGCGGCATGGCGATCCTCTACGGCGTCCTCGGCGTGCAGGCCGCCAGCAGCGTGATCGTCGGCGGACTGCTCGTCGTCTTCTCGATCTTCCTCGTGCGGCACCTCGCATTCGCCGCATCCGCGCTGTCCGCCGCGCCCGGCGACATGCGAACCAAGACCGGGTTCGACTTCGGGTACCGACCGTTCGTGAGCGTGCTCGTGCCGTGTCGGAACGAGGAGCTCGTCATCGAGGGTCTCCTCGGGACGCTGCTCGCGCTCGACTACCCCGACGACCGGCACGAGATCATCGTCATCGACGACGGCTCCGACGACGCCACCCGAGAGATCGTCGAGGCCTTCGGACGCGCCCATCCTCGGGTTCGCTGCCTGCACCGTGCCCCTGGATCCGGCGGTGGGAAGAGCGGCGCACTGAACGCGGCGCTCACCGTCACGCGTGGCGAGGTCATCGTCGTGTTCGACGCCGATCACAAGCCCCGTGCGGACGCGCTTCGCCGCCTCGTTCGCCACTTCGCCGACCCGCAGGTCGGCGCCGTGCAGGGGCGCTGCATCGTGCGGAACTCCGGCGAGTCGCAGCTCGCGCGCACGATCGCAGTCGACTACTACTCCGGCTACCTCGTCAACGAGTACGGGCGCCAGTCGCTCTTCGACCTTCCGGCGTACGGCGGCTCGAACTGCGCGGCGCGCGCGTCATGGCTCGAGGCGTTCGGGGGCTGGAACGAGGACACGGTCACCGAGGACACCGATCTGACGTTGCGGCTCGTGCTCGTCGGCCAGTTCGTCCGGTACGACGTGACGGCGATCGACACCGAAGAGAGCGTCCCGAGCATCCGCCGCTTCTGGCGACAGCGCTACCGCTGGGCGCGGGGGCACCAGCAGGCGTGGCGCGAGTACCGCGCCCCCGTGGTGCGCACCAAAGAGCTCTCCGGCGCCCGCAAGATCGAGACGATCATGTTCCTGCTCGTGTACCACGTGCCGGTCCTGTCCGCGCTCGGGTTGGCGATGGTCTGCCTGCGGGCGGCCGGGATCCTCGACTGGGGCGCCGGGATCGACCTGACACCGGTCGCGACGCTGCTCTTCCTCGGTCCGCTCCTCGAGCTCGCGGCGGGGCTGATCGTGAGCCGGGCTCCCCGATCCGCCGCGTGGGGCATCCTCCTGTTCCTGCCGATGTTCGTGATCTTCACGATCGTGTGCGCGATCTCGTGGTTCGACGGCATCGTCGGGAAGCCGTACACGTGGGCCAAGACCCCACGCACCGGGCACGGCCAGGCGCCACGTGAGCACGCGACGCAGGAGGCCGCGGCGTGAGCGCACACGCGATCAAGGTGATCGTGCGTCTGGTGCTCACGATCGCGATGCCCGTCGTCGTCTTCGTCGTGCTGCTGGATCCGTGGCGTGGCGCCGAGGCGAGCACGATCTCGACGGTCATGCGGACCGTCGGCGTCGGCGGCGTCAGCGACGCGTACGGCTTCCGCATCCTGGTGCTGCCGACCTCCGCGACGCCGTTCCTCGCCACCATCAGCCCGTCGTGCTCCGCGCTCGCCGCGATCCTCGCTTTCGCCTCGATCTCGATCTTCCTCGTGCGCGGGCAGCGCGGCCGGCGCCTCACCGCGTTCCTCGCCGCATCCCTGCTGGTCCTCTGCTGCAACTTCCTTCGCATCGGCCTCTCGATCTGGGTCGGCATCCACACCGACGTGCACGGCCTGACGGTCTTCCACGACTGGGTCGGCACCGCGTTCGGGCTCCTCTACGTGCTCGGCGGCTTCACCCTGTACCTGTGGATGCTGCTGCCCAGCAACCACCGCCTCATGACCGAGTACCGCCAGGCCAAGCGTCCCGATCGGGTACAACAGGACCTCGTGAGCACCGCCGCAGGGCCCGATGAGTGACGACGTCCGGCTCGGCTTGATCGTCGGCGGCGCCGTCGCGGTGCTCGTCGCGATCGTCTGGCGCTTCGCCGTGCTGCGACGCCGCCGACGTCGGGTCGGCCGCGGCCTCGAAGCCCAGGACCCCCAGGAGCGTGCACGCGCGGGGATCGCACTCGTGGACGGAGGGCTCCATCGATCGGCGCGGCCGCTCCTGGCACACGTCGCCCGCGAGCCGGATGCCCGCGTCCGGCACGCGATCGCGCTCGCCGTCGCACGGCGGCAGTGGGAGCCCGTCGACAGCAAGCAGGTGACGCAGCTGCGTGAATGGGCGTCGCTCGAGCTCGAGCAGCAGGGCGAGCCCGTCCACGGCTTCGGACCCGCGGTGACGCGGCTCTCCGACATGGGCGGGCCCCGTCTTCCGGGGCCGTCTCCGGCGGCCCCCGATCCGGACCCGGCCTCTCCCGAGCCCGCTCCCGCGCGTGAGCACGACGGCGTGAGCTGGCAAGCGCCCGACGCGGGCGGGTCCGAGTGACGCGGGTCCTCGTCACCGGCGCGGGGGGTGCGGCGGGCGTCGCGGTCCTGCGTGCGCTCGCCGCGTCGGGTCAGCAGACGATCGGCGCCGATCCCGATCCCCTGGCGGCGGGACGTCGCCTCGCCGACGCCGAGCTCTCCGTGCCGCTCGCGACCGATCCTTCGTTCGGTGCGACGATCACCGACGCGGTGTCGGCGCACGCGGTCGACGCGATCGTGTGCACCGTCTCCGAGGAGATGCCCGCCCTGTGGGCGGTCCTCCCGCGGCTCGCCTCGGCGGGCGCGCACCTGTGGCTCTCCCCCGTCGACGCGGTGGAGGCCTGCATCGACAAGGAGCGCTTCGCGAAGGTCGCGACGGCGGCCGGCCTGCCGGCACCGGCCACGGGGATCGGCACCGCAGACGGTGTGGCCGGCCCTTGGGTGGTCAAGCCCAGGTTCGGGCGCGGCTCGCGCGACGTCCACCGCGTCGACACGATCGATGCGCTCGAGGTCGCGCTGCGCGCGACGCCAGATCCGATCGTGCAGACCCGCTGTCCCGGACAGGAGTTCACGGTCGACGTCCTCGTCGGCCGTGAGGGCGAGGTCCTCGCTGCGGTGCCGCGGTGGCGCCTCGAGACGAAGGCCGGCATCAGCTCGAAGGGCGTGACCTTCTCCAACGCTCGAATCTCGGAGCTCGTACGGGCGACGGTCGCGGCGTTCGCGCTCGAGGGTGCCGTCAACATCCAGGGCTTCGCGTCCGACGACCCGGCCGCGCCGGTGCTGCTCGTCGAGGTGAACCCGCGCTTCTCCGGCGGACTCCCCCTCTCCCTCGCCGCGGGTGCCGACCTCGTGGGCGAGTTCCTGCGGGGCACCCTCGGTGCGCCCATCCGGCGCGACCGCCTCCAGCACCGCGACGGTGTCGCGATGACGCGCTATCTCGCGGAGATCTTCACCGAACGTGACCCTCCGTGAGGATCCTCGTCCCGTTCGGGACTCGCCCGGAGATCGTGAAGCTCGGCCCGGTGGTGAGGGCGCTCGACGACTCGGGCGACGCGGTCGTGACCGTGGCGACCGGGCAGCACGACGAACCGCTGCTCGCCGATGCCTTCTTCACCGATCTCGCGCTCGCGCCGACCGTGCGCCACCGTCTCCCCGCCGGTCAGGGATCTCGCATGGGCGCACTGGTCGAGCACGCCTACGCCGACGTGGCCACGCACGTGCCCGACGCGCTGATCGTGCTCGGCGACACCAACACCGTCCCCGCGTACGCGCTCGCGGCACGCCGGGCGGGAGTGCCGATCGCACATCTCGAGGCCGGGCTGCGCTCATTCAACCCGCGCTCGCTCGAAGAGGTGAACCGGGCCGTGGCGGCCGCGACCGCGTCGCTGCACCTGGCGCCGACCGCGCTCGCCGCGACGTTCCTCCGACGAGCAGGCCACGACGGCGACCGGATCCAGGTCGTCGGCAACCCGATCACCGACGTGCTCCGGCAGCTCGCTCCACCGGCGCGGGCGATCGGTGAGCGCTCCGGCGTGCTGGTCACGGCGCACCGCGCCACCAACGTCGACGACCCGGAACGGCTCGCCCGGTTGACGACGCTCGTCGAGCGTCTGGCGGCCGAGCTTCCGCCCGTGCGGTTCCCGCTGCACCCGCGCACTCGCGATCGCCTCGCAGATGCCGGGCTGCTCGATGGCCTGGCGGCCACGCCCGGCCTGTCGCTCGAGGACCCGCTGCGCTACCCCGAGATGCTCACCGCCGTGGCCGACGCCCTGATCGTCGTCACCGACTCGGGCGGTCTCCAGGAGGAGGCGTCGTGGTTCGGCGTCCCGGTCGTCGTCCTGCGGACGTCGACGCCGCGCTGGGAGGGCGTCGTCTCCGGCAGCACGCATCTCGTCGGTCTCGAGGTCGAGCGGGCCATCGCCGCGATCCGGATGCTCACGACACCCCGGGAGCTCGACCGCGTCGCGGCGCTCCCCTGCCCGTACGGCGACGGTCATGTCGGCCCGCGTGTCGTCGAGGCCGTCCACGACGCATCCGACCGGGGGCTCCTCACGCTCGCGGAGCCTCCGCTCACCTCCGACCTGCCCGCTGCTGTCACCGACGCGCTCGAGCTCGCGCGGTGACACCGCACGGCGCACGCCGTCTCGTCACGACCGTCTGCTTCGACCTCGACGACACGCTGTATCCCCAGTCCGAGTGGCTCAGGGGCGCGTGGGCTGCCGTCGCGCGGCGCGCCGCGCTCGACGGCGTGGAGCCGCGCTCACTGGAAGCAGCGCTCGCCGAGATCGCGGCCCAGGGATCCGACCGGGGGGGCATCATCGATCGCGCGCTCGCACGAGTCGGCGCGGCCGATGTCGACGTCGCACCGCTCGTCGAGGCGTTCCGTGCCCACCGGCCTTCGGCGCTCGCGCCGTATCCCGGCACACGTGACGCGCTCGTCGAGATCGCCTCGCGCGTCCCACTGGGGCTCATCTCGGACGGTGATCCGGTCATCCAGCGCAACAAGCTCGGAGCGCTCGGCCTCGACGACCTGTTCTCGGTGTGCGTCTGGAGCGACGAGCACGGTCGCCGGCACCGCAAGCCCGATCCGCTCCCCTTCCGCATCGCGCTCGAACGGCTCGGGTGCGACGCGACCGACGCGGTGTACGTCGGTGACCGTCCCGAGAAGGACGTCGCAGGCGCAGTCGGAGCCGGGATGCGCGCGATCCGCGTGCAAGCAGGGGAATGGGCGAGCCAACCCGACGACGACCGCGCGTGGGCTTCTGTGACGACGGTCGTCGCCGCGTGCGCGTGGCTCCGGCCGCTGCTTCGATCGCCGATGCCGGCGCGTCAGGGCGCCAGCACGTCGACGTCGACGAGGAGCTCGAACAGTCCCGGCGCGAGCCGGTAGTCGCCGACGTCCTCGGCCGGGACCCAGAGGGCCTCCGTGGCGTCGTCGCCTGCAGTCACCCGGTCCGGGTCGTCGAGGGGCGTGACCGCGAAGTCGAGGATCACGAGGTGACCCCCATCCGCTTCGTCGCCCATCCGCTCGACCCACCCGAGGAAGCGATGGACGACGACCCGGAGCCCCGTCTCCTCTGCGGTCTCGCGGACGATCGCTTCGTGCAGCGTCTCGTTCGGCTCGACCCGGCCTCCGGGGACCGACCACGTCCCCGCCGCCGGACCGTGGCCACGGCGCACGAGGAGCAGGCGGCCCTCGTGCAGAGCGACGGCCCCGACGGCCAGCACCGGACCGGCGGGCGCGCTCACTCCGGGGCTTCGAGCGAGTGGTGCATCACGATGGCACGGGCCGTGTAGCCCTGCTCCTCGAAGAAGTTCTTGGTGGCCCGATGGCCCGGTAGGGCGACGACGTCGATCCCGGCGCAGCGCTGCGCCCGGCAGTGCTCGGCGATGGCGATCGTGATGGCCTCGCCGACGCCGATGCTGCGCGCCTCGGGCTCGACGTACAGGTCGGTGACGACGCCGAGGCGCGTGCCGTCGCGCAGGTCTTCGACGAGCACGGCGCCGAAGCCGACGACCACGTCGTCGATGCAGCCCACGACGACCCGGGCGTCGTCGCGCGTCAGGAGATGCGCGACGTGTGCGTCGAGCGGATCACCGGCGACGTCACGGGCCGCCCAGAGCTCGCCGCCGCGATAGCCCGCGAGCTCGGCTCGCAGCTCGCGGGCGAGCTCCGTCACTCGGGGCACGTCGTCGGGCGTCGCGAGCCGCGCCGTCTCCATCGGGGGCGCCTGCCGCGGTCCGTCGCCGTCAGCCCGGGCGGGTGAGCTGCTCGATCTTCCCGAGGATCGTCGCCCGGCCGCGGTTGGCGACCTCGTGGGCCCGGATGGCCTCGAGCTCGGCGTCACCGAGCCCTTCGAGGTGCTCGACGACCTGCGACGCGGACAGCGCGTCGTAGTCGGGGATCGCGAGGTCGGGCGCGGCCGACGCCGTGCTCGCGGTTGCGGAGGGCCCGTTCGGCGGTTCGCCGGCCCGCGGCGTCGTCGGGGCCGCGGCACCGTCGTCGACACCGAGCGTGCCGAGCACCGCAAGCGCACCTTCTGCGGTCTCCTTGAAGCGGGAGAGCCCGTCGGTGACGAGGCGCAGCACCTGTGCGCCGTTGTCACCGGTCGCGGCGGCTCCCGTGTCGCGCACCTGCCCGATCTGGTCGCCGACCGACTTCTTCTTCTGGTCGAACTCGGCCCGCCCGCGGGCCACGAAGACCTTGAGGAAGGAGGGTGCCGCGTCGCGCAGGTACATCGCGAACCCGACCGGCGCGTACACGAGAATCTCCTTCGCGCGCTGCACGGTGTCGTTGTCGTTCACCCCGGCTCCTCGTCCGCTCCCCGGGAGGGCTCCTCGTGAGCGCTCCTCGTGAGGGCTCCCTGGTCGCTCCGCAGCGAGGCTGCGTGGCGCGGTCAGTCTACGGGGGCTGATCGGGGACGCCGCACCGCGACGACGGCAACCACGACGAGCGCAAGACCGGCCAGGATCAGGACCCAGTCGCCCAGTCTCACGTAGAGGGTCTCCCCCGTCGTCGTCTCGATGATCCCGTCGGTGATCCGGTTCACGAAGAGGTCGCTCTCCTCGTGGAGGTCGCCGTCGGGATCGACGACGGCCGAGATCCCCGAGACCGACGCGTGGAGCACGGGTCGACCGGTCTCTGCGGCCCGCATCTGGCTGAGTGCGACGTGCTGCGCCGACAGGGCCGACCGGCGGTAGGAGCGGTTGTTGGTGCTCACGAGCAGCAGCTCCGCACCGTCACGGACGTAGTCGCTCACCAGCGGTGCGAATGCCGACTCGAAGCAGATGACGCTGCCAACCGGGTGTCTGCCGGCGTGGAACATCACGCGCCGGTCGCCGGCTTCGTAGTCGTACGGGATCTGCTCGAGCTCACCGATGAAGGACAGCTCGTCGCGCAAGGGCACGTACTCGCCGAACGGCACGAGATGCTGCTTCGCGTAGATCCCCTGCAGCCGACCGTTCGGTGTGTAGGCGACGTTCGCGTTGAAGAGCCCTCCGTCGCCGGTCGGCACGCGCGCGTTCGCGACCACCGTCGCGTCGTGCTTCCGTGCGAGCTCCGTCAGCTGCGCCGCGACGTCGGGATTCGTCGTGGGATCACGCTCGAGGCTCGACTCCGGGAACACGATGAGGTCGTACGGGCCCTCGAGCCGCGAGGCCAGCTCGAGGTGCTTGCTGAACAGGTAGTCGGACGCGATCTCGTCGGACGTGAGCGTGCGGTTCTGGTCGTTTCCCTGGAGCAGCGCGTACCGGACCTCGCCCGTCACGGTCGGCTGGAATCGAGCGACGTCGACGACCACGACCGCCACGGTGATCAGGGCGAGCGCGGTCGCCGCGACGGCGGCCGAGCGCACCCGGCGCCGCCATGCCGCCAGGGCGAGCTCGAGCAGCAGGCCGTTCACCGCCACGACGACGAACGAGACGAGCGGCACGCCACCGAGCGACGCCAGACCACGCGCCCACGGCTGATCGTGCAGAGCGACACCGAGCTCGCCCCACGGCAGGCCGCCGAGCGGGAACCGACCCCGCAGCGCCTCGACGACGACCCAGATCGCGGCGACGAGCCAGGGCGAGCGATACCCGCGTCGGACGAAGAGGGCGACGAGCGCACCCGTGCCGGCGACGAACGCGGCCTCTGCGATCACCAGCGGCGCGATCGCGACTGCACCGAAGAAGCGGGTCCACTCGAGCAGCACGCCGAAGAACGCGAGGCCGAACCCGAGCCCCGCGAGTGCGCTCCGACGGGCCGTGCCCGTGCGCCAGACCCACAGGAGGGGCAGGAGCGCGACGAGGACGAGCGGACCGGCATCGACCGGCGGGAACGAGACGGCGGCGAGGAGGCCCGAGACGACGCCGACGAGCAGCGCGACCGCTGGGGACGGCGGATCGAGGCTCAGGCTCAGGCGCAGTCGCGGCAGAGCATCCGCTCCTCGTCCTGGAGCTGGTTCCGAGGCAGGACGAGGAAGCACGACGAGCAGAGGAACTCACCGGGGCGACGCGGCACGATGCGACTCGGGGCACCCTCGGCGCTCACGTCGCCCTCGGGCTCCTCTTCCTCGATCTCCTCTTCCTCGTCCTCGAGGGTGGCAGCGGCGGTGCGCTCCTTGAGCAGCGCGTCGAGGGGCACCTCGACGTCGTCGGGGTGCAGCTCCTCGTCGAGGTCGACGACGTCCTCGTCTTCCTCGTCCTCGCCTCGGGCCGGCTTCTCGGGCGACTCGACGACCAGCGCGACCGTGTCGTCCTCGACGACGGCGTCGGCGTCGGCGTCACCGTCGAGATCGAGGTCGAGCACCTCGTCGTCAGCGTCGAGGTCGGCGTCGAGATCGTCATCGCCCTCCTCGTCGCCGAGGTCGGCGTCGTCGAGAGCCTCGTCCGGCGACGCCTCGTCCTCGAATGTCTCGTCACTCATGCAGGCTCCCGCGGCACGTCGCACCGGCCCCGATGGAGCGGGCGGGCCACTTCGGGGCCGGAGCATAACGCCCACCCTTGCGGGCGCTTGCGAACGGCGCACGAGGTCCACACATTCCCTTCCGACCATTCGGCGCCATGCGGGGTCCATGACCCACCGAGCGGTCAGGGCCGCACGGGCGGGGATGGGGCCCAGGAGACCGTTGGGGCCGCCGTCTGGCCCGATCTGCCCGGCAGACGGGTTATTGCGGCGTTCTCTACTGGGTCTCCTGGGCCCCGCGCCCCGCCGACCGCCCACCGCCGAGTCCGAGCACCGGCGCCGACCGGTGACCGGGGTGACGGGGACGGATGCTCGTGGAGCGCCCACAAGTACGCCGCACGCGGCGCCGTGTGTCAAGCGACCCACGAGCGGCTGACCTGCGACGACGCGAGAGATCGCGCCTGCCTCATCCCCCGCCGGCGCGCAGCTCCGTCGCGCGGCTCCGGCGCAGCTCGGCGGCGCGCTCCGACGCGAGCCGCTCGAGGTCGTGGTCGCGATGGTCGACGTGCGACATCGCGGCCGCGAGCGCGCGGTGACCCGCATGCTCGGCGATCAGACGGTGCATCTCCTGGCACACCCGACGGTACGACGGATGTCCCTGCGGGGCGCTGCGCAGCTCGAGCACGTGCATCGCTTCGCGCGCGTTCATCTGCATCGCGAAGCGGATGCGATGCGCGAGCGAGACGGCGTACGGCGCTTCGAGCGGGAGCTCGCCCGCAAGGGCGTCGTGGAGCGCCGCGCTGCGCGCCATCGCGTCCTCGAACACGTCCGTCAGACCCGCGTCGTGCACCGGCCCGGGCACGTCGTACCCATGACGCGGCGACAGCGCTTGCCATTCGATCGTGAGCATGCGATGCCGCTGCAGATCACGGAACGCGCCATAGTCGGTCATGACGTCGAAGCGGTAGTCGGTGCGCTCGAGCGCGCGTCCGGGACGGTGACGACGGTTCTCCCGATCGCCCACGTAGGCGCGCAGCAGCGCGGCACGCTCGTCGGTCGCGAGACGGCGCACGCGATCGAGGATCTGATCGTCAGGCAGGTCGAGGTGCGGGTAGCAGATCGCCGCGAGCACCTTGTCCTCGCCGTCGGGATCGAAGTCGGTGAGGGCCACCGCCGGTCGTGCTTCGGGCTCCTCCTCGTCGAACAGGCGGGCGACGACGGCCTCGGTGTCGGCGCGGGTCTCCTCGAGGTACCGGCTCCATGCGATGCCCCGGTCCGGGCGGTCGACGCGGGTCAGGAACGACGGAATCACCTTGCGCAGCTCGGTGAGCATCAGCGAGGCGTAGCTACGAGCCTCGGGCAGCGGATGCGCACGCATGCGCAACAGCAGTGCCTCGAAGGCCTGCCCGGTGCCGTAGATCCCGACGTTCGACAGCGTGGCGGCCGGCAGCAGGCCACGCACGGCATCACAGGCCTTGGCCTTGATGGTCTGCTTGTAGACGAAGTCGGAATCGGCCGGGTCCTTCGGGTAGACGGCCCTCGCCCAGTCGCTGAGTCGCGGCAGGCAGTCAGCGTAGACGTCGAAGAGCGCGTCGAGATCACCCACGTAGCGCGCGCCGAAGCGCGACTGGAGGATCGATTGCGGGCGCGCGTACCGGTAGAGGCCACCGAGGCGGCTGTCGTACGGGATGTACCGCGTCGACTGCTCGAGGTACGCCATGAGGCGGCCCCACTCGAGGATCTTGGTCAACAGGTTGGAGGCCTGCTCGCACGCGAGGTGCACTCCACCGAGCTGCGCAACCGAGTCGTCGCCGTACTCGAGGAACACGCGGTCGTACAGCTCCTCGGCACGACGAAGGCCGACCGTCGCGTCGACACCGAGGTCGCCCGTGAGGTCGAGGTCGGCGACGAACTCGTCGAGGAACAGACGCCGCAGGCTCTTCGCGCTGCGCGAGTAGCGCGCGAAGAGCGCACCCTTGACGACCTCGGGCAGATTGACCAGGGCGAACACGGGGCCGTCGAGGTTCGAGAAGTACGGGCGGAGCTTCGCCTCCTCCTCGGGGCTGAACTGCTCCGCGACGTAGTGCATCCTCGGTTCCGGTCTCTGGTCGTGCTCGGTCGGGGCTGCCGATGGTACCGACGGCCCCTCCGCGGTCCGGGGACCACCCATCGGGGGCCCACACCGCCTCACACGACCAGCGTGAGCGCCCCCGGCTGGAGCTGGGCCCGGAGCTCCTCCGGGGCTCCGTGGTGGCGGCCGTCGGCGACGACGGGCAGCCGGGCCGGGGCCCGCACCACCACCACCCTGCCCGTCGCCTGGATGATCCGCGGATGCGGCACGTGGGTTCCCGCCGCCAGGCGCGCCCGCATCGCCCGTCGCTCACCCCGCCGCAACGCGTACACCTGCACCTCCGCCCGCCCGTCACCGGGATGGCCGCGCGGCACGACGTCGTCGCCGCCGACGAACTCCCCGTTGGCGACGACGACCGTCGTCGCCCGGCCGTCGAACACGACGCGACCGTCGAGCTCCACCGTCAGCGGTGTGCCGAGGGTCGCCCACCCGAGCCGTGAGGGCGGAGCACCGAGGACCAGCGCGTTGACGACGACGGAGCCGTCGTCGAGGAGGAGCGCGTCGACCGGCAGCTCGACCGACGGCGCGGACGGCGCGGCTGCGAGCCCGAGGGCGCGCGCCAGGTCGCTGTCGTCGTCGGGCTCGAACCGGATGCGTGCGCCGGGGTGGGCACGGGCCGCATCCGCGAGCTGCGCGTCGCTTCCCTGCACCGTGGTGTCGGCCGGCCGCGAGGTCGGCCGGCCCCAGGGCTCTCCGCGCTCCATCACCCGGTCGCCACGCCGCCCGCGGCGACGACACCCCGATGGCACGCCGTCGCCGCGTCTCGCGCCGACCGGCGCGTCCGCGGATCGGGTGCCACGTCACCGACCTGGCGCAGGAGATCGATGCACTGCTTCACGTGTCGCACGAAATCACCTCCGGTGAGCTCGTCGTCGTCCAGCACGGAGGCGAGGTCGTCACCGCTCGCCCACTCGAAGACATGCGTCGTGAAGC
>Ga0315534_1001028_pt1 | contig 19551 bp, 14 predicted proteins | sample SalMarSW160240MG_FD_203094 | JGI IMG/M metagenome (GOLD analysis project Ga0315534, IMG submission 203094) | Salt marsh sediment microbial communities from the Plum Island Ecosystem LTER, Massachusetts, United States - Salt Marsh Sediment SW1602-40 ... | reverse complement strand
AAGAAACCAACCGAGCTCATCAAAGGCTTATTTGGCGACAAAGACAAAGACAAAGACAAAGACAAAGACAAAGACAAAGACAAAGACAAAGACAAAGACGACAAACAAGAGAAATAATTCTCACAAAAACCGGAGCCAATAGCAAGAGTACGGCAATTACGCCTTTTCCATAACCTCTCTCAAAGCCGCCAACGTCACGTCTACATCCTCGGCCTCAATGCCGTAATGAGTCACTATCCGAAAACGGGATGGTTTACCTATATGTAATAGCTTGACTCCTTTCTTCCCAAGCCGCGTTAGGAAGGTCTTAACGTCCAGCTTATCACTGACTAAATCGAAATAAAGGATATTGGTTTGCACCGCCGCTGCATCAATGGCTAATCCCTCAATTTGTGCTATCCCCTCAGCTAAGCACTTGGCATTGATATGGTCCTCTGCCAGCCTCTCGACCATTTTTTCCATAGCAACAATCCCCGCTGCCGCAAGGAACCCCGCCTGACGCATCCCACCTCCCAATACCTTACGTGTTCGTCGTGCCTCCGCGATGAAATCAACAGAGCCGCAAACCGCTGAACCCACCGGCGCCGAAAGTCCTTTTGAAAGACAGAAGCTCACCGAATCCACACTGCCGGTTAATTCCTTCACGTCCACACCGAGCGCGACCGCAGCATTGAACACGCGGGCGCCGTCGAGATACAACGAAAGACCATAACGTTTTGCCAGCCTCGCTACCGAGTCGATATATTCAGCCGGTAGGGCGGCACCGTTGCAGCTATTGTGTGTATTTTCTAAGCAAATCAGCCGCGTGCGGGGAAAGTGTACGTTACTACCGCGAATAGCACCCTCTATGTCCTCCAGCCGCATCGTACCATCCGGCTGATTCTCAACAATATGCGGATGAATCCCGCCCAAAGCAGACATACCGCCCGCTTCATTAAGAAACATATGCGACTTGTCACCTAAGATGGCCTCTTCCCCGCGAGCGCAATGAGTCAGGCTGCAAACCAGGTTACCCATCGTCCCGCTCACCACAAAAAGTGCCGCCTCCTTGCCCACGCGCTCCGCCGCCATCCGCTCGAACCGGTTTATCGTTGGGTCCTCACTAAAAACGTCATCGCCGACATCCGCCTTATATATCGCCTCCCGCATCTTAGAAGTCGGCAGCGTAACGGTATCACTTCGCAGGTCGATGCTCTTCATAATGTTTCTCTCTTTTATAAAGTTTTGATTCACCTTTTTACTATCGCTACACTCAAGCAGTCCGGTAAGGGTAATTAATATTCAAAAAACGGTTGTGAACCTCAAATGACAACAAAAACGGAGAGGGCGGGATTCGAACCCGCGGTAGAGGCGTTTACCCCTACGACGGTTTAGCAAACCGTTACCTTCAGCCACTCGGTCACCTCTCCGAGCAATTCTACAGTAATCTATATTTTTCAGGCCAGTATTGCAAGTAGATTACAATTTACCAATAACCAATAACCAATAACCAGTTACCAATAACCAGTTACCAATAACCAATAACCAATAACCAGTTACCAATAACCAGTTACCAATAACCAGTTACCAATAACCAGTTACCAATAACCAGTTACCAATAACCAGTTACCAATAACCAATAACCAATAACCAGTTACCAGTTACGTAGTCTCAAAGTATCGCCCCGGCACAGCTTTTCGACATCCCTTGCTACAATCTCTACAATTATTTGTTCTTGTTCTGATAACTCCGCCGACATCGGCTCTTTTGTGTCGCTAACCGACTCCACTTCCTGCACCTGCTTTTGAGCTTCTTCTGTTTGGCCGGGACCCTTTCTTCGTACCGCGGTAATCCGTCGCTGTTCGGCCATAATCTTTTCGGCTAAGTTGAATCTCGGTATTTCACTTCGGCGCTGCTCCGTATTTGCTGGTTCCAATGGTATATCATCAGGAGTTTCTATCTGTTCTGGCCGCGCCTCAGGGATACTTACATGACGGTTTTGATTTTCTGGTGATGTCTCCGCCTCGGCAGGGGGGTGGGGTGCGTTTTGGGTTGTTTCTTGCAAATTTTCTTCCTGGCCGGCTTTATTCCCGTATGGCGTGCTCCCCGGTATTATATCTCGTCCGCGAAGAATATCTTCTTTACGTTGCGGGCTATTAGCATCAAATTGTTCATCATTATTGGCGTTACTCACCGCTATAACCTCCGTTATCAAGTTCTGACTATAATCGGATTATCACAATTAATCAAGGACAAAAATCCTATTTCTCTGCTATCAAGGCACCTGGTGCTATAGCCTTTAAACCGCAATTACCGCCGGCGTGCTGGTTATCCAATGTATGCGGTTAATCAACGGAAAAATGTTTCGGTTCATTATCTTCACGGCTCGCAGCTTCTAATACAATTAGATAATTTTAATTCGAAATCGAAAGCGTATCACCGGTTTCTTTTTGCAGTTGTTTGAAACGCTTTTTGAGTTTTTTGATAATTCCTGCATTTGCCGGGTCGTCTGCGATATTTTTCATTTCCATCGGGTCGTTCTTTAGATCATAAAGCAGCGTCTTATCGATTTTGGGATAATATATCATCTTGTAACCGTCCATGGTGACCATCCGCTGCAGTTTCATATAGCCGCCGTAAATAGAGTCGTAAGATTGTTTATTTTTGCCTTCGATAAGGGGCAGCAGACTCTTAAACTGGACCTGGGCGGGCATTTCTACTCCACCAAGGTCGAGCGAAGTTGCCATAATATCTTGCAGGTAGATGGGGGAGTCGATTTTTTTGTTTTTCGGCACATCCGGGCCTTTGACCATCAAGGGCACTCTTACGCTGTGGTCGAACATGTTCTGTTTACCGAACAGGCCGTGATGACCGACCGCCAGCCCGTGGTCGGCGGTGAAGAAAATGTATGTGTTCTCGGCCTTGCCGGTCTTTTCGAGTGCGTCGAGAATGCGACCCACTTGCGCGTCCATGTGCGTGATTATCGCATAGTATTCCTGCCTGTTAACTTTGACGGCATATTCGGTTCGGGGGAATGGGCCCAGTTTTTCATCGCGAAGATTTTCGCCGCATCCGATCGCGTCCTTGTACTCGTATTCATCCTGATAGTTTACCGGCACCTTGACCTTGTCCAGCGGATATTTGTCGACGTATTCCCTGGGCGACTGTCGTGGGTCATGTGGGGCGTTAAAAGCCAGGTAAATAAAGAAGGGATTGTCGCTTTTTGCCGCTTGTGCGAGGAACTGTTCAGCGTCGTCGCCTAAAATTTCGCTCCAGTGTTTGCCCCCTTTCCAGTAACCGCCGAATTTCGTATCATAAGGACTCCACACGTCCTTCTTGCCTTCGATGGGGCGGTTATACCCTTGCTTTGTCTGGTTGGGCATACCGGGGCGGACGTTGGTGACGTTGTCGAAGATTTTCTTCGGGTCGATTTTGACATGCCACTTGCCGCTCATGTACGTATCATAACCGGCCTTTTTCATGTATTGGGACCAGAACCTCCCCTTTGCTGCTTCGTCCTTGAGAATTGGTTCCACGTTTCGTGAATGCCAGAGGAATCGTCCGGTGTTAAGCATAGTACGGCTTGCCACGCACACCGCACCGTGCCACGCGCCTTGGTTATACGCGTGGGTAAACGTTACACCGCCCCGGACCAGCTTGTCGAGATTGGGGGTTTGTATCTCGTCATTGCCGAGGGACCGCAGAGTCGCAAAACACTGGTCGTCTGCGAATATGAAAAGAATATTCGGCTTCTTTTTATCCGCACCAAAGGCACGCATGTTCGGCAATGCAAGGGTGGCAATGCCTGCCCCCACGAACTTCATAAAACTTCGACGTGTACAAGAATAACTCATCAAATTCTCTTGGACTGACATTTTCTGCTTAAATGCTTAAAAAATACGATTTTCTCACTTCAACATCAAAAATCTTACAGAATTCACTCTGAGCTTTCAAGATGTTTTTCTTTCAAAGCCACTTTGTTGAAAATTTGCACGAGAACATTGTTTTATGTGCCTTGCCTTCATATCATTTCGCTCATACTCGCGCACCACGAAATCGCCACCGATGCAGCCACTGCACCAACGCTCTTAAGAAACTCCCTTCTGCTTTGTCCGTTCGTATCTATCCCCTGTCCCCTTATCGTAAGCGTTTCACGTAAACGTAGTATGCACCGCGTGACTTTTCATTATTATCTATGAACCATGTCTGTAAGCGCGTCCTGCCTGCCTTGAGCTGCACCCGGAACGTCACTGAATGCGCGTATTTGGGAACAGACCTGCTCACATCAACATCTGCAATCTTGAGCCTCGCCTTAGTCACAGCTATTGCTTTACCGCCCTCAATAGCCGCCGTGATAGGTTTATCAACCTCCATCGGCCACCGACGTAAAGCAAACTCATAAATACCCTCGCGCTCGACCTCCACCGCCCAGAAGCCGTTCGCCTGCATCCCGTCGCGGATTGCACCCTGGTGCCACGGCACTTTCGGTGTATGCCAGTCGTGACACATCAGCCGTATCGGGTTTTCTTTGTCCGACCCAATAATAGTCTCACAGTACTCATCGAATACATTGGACAGGTCCGCCCACCACTCTTCATAAGCCTCACGCAGTGTCTCGACGACCTTTGGGTGTTTGTCGGAGATATTGTTCTTCTGCCCGGGGTCCGCCTTTATATCATAAAGCTCTTTGCCGTTGACCAACCGCCACTTTTCCGTCATCACCACGCTCTTCCGCCACTTCTCAGGATATTCAATCCGCTGCGAGTGAACAAGCAGCGTACGGTCAGCCCAGTTGCTGAAACTGTCCTTCAGCAATGGTACCAGGCTGGCTCCGTCGAACTTGACGCCACGCGGTTTCTTCAACCCGCACAAACCAATCAGTGTCGGAAGCATATCGATATGTGCCGTCAGCCGGTCAACGTCCCGGCCTCCCTCCAATCCACTACTGGGCCACCGAATAAAACACGGCACCCGGTGCCCGCCGTCGTACTCCGAGCCTTTCTTGCCACGCATCCCTCCGCCGTAACTCCCTGATGTCCCGTTGTCCGTCATAAAAATTAAAATGGTGTTTTCCTCCAGTTTCAATTCCTTCAAACGCTGCATCAACCGACCCATATTTTCATCAATGTTCGTTATCATACCGTAAAACAGGGCCTGGCTCTCCGCCACGCCCTTATCGCGGTAAGGCCTGCTGTATTCATCGGCGACGTTGTAAGGCCCGTGCGGCGCGTTCGTTGTAAGGTAACAAAAGAATGGCCTCCCCTTATTGGCTTCGATAAATTTCATCGCCCCGTCAAACCACACATCCGTACAGTAACCGGAAAACTTCTTAAACTTACCGTTATGTTGGTACGTATCGTCGAAATAGTCGTTGCCCCAGTAATCCGGTCCCTGCCCGACCCCGCCTCCGTTGTGAATGAGCACTTCGCCGAATCCCCGGTCCTGTGGCCGGAACGGGTAGTTGTCACCCAAATGCCATTTGCCGAAGATGCCCGTCCGATACCCGCTCGCCGAAAAAACATCCGCCATCGTGACTTCATCCTTGCCCAACAGCGACCTGCCCATAATCGTATGCCAAACACCCGTCCGCGTAGAGTAATGCCCCGTCATCAGGGCCGAACGCGTCGGCGAGCATGTTGGGTCGACGTGGAAGTCAGTCAGGCGAATACTCTGTGTATACAGCCGGTCAAGGTTCGGCGTTTGGATAACCGGATTGCCATGGCATCCCAGGTCTCCATAACCCTGGTCGTCGGTTATTACCAAAACGACATTCGGCTGCTTCCCCTGTGTTCTCATCCCCTTGCTTGCGCCGGCACATCCCGGCAATATCGACAGCGTCCCAGTCGAAACCGCAGCCAGACCCATTTGTTTAAGGAACTCTCTCCTTGTTTGCTTGCCCATATCCGTTTACCTCTCCTGCTATTCAACTTGTGAAAAATGACCCATCTCTCTGTTCATTGAACCACAAGCTACTAACTATGAACTACGAACTACCAACTATGAACTATTCTGTGTTGGCCCTATAGACAGTTGTGTGAATTCACCCAGGTCGAATTGTTCTATCAGCGAATGAACATCGTCTACGGTAACAGCTTTTACAGAATGTATATCGTCTTCGATAGTGCGATATTGTTCCAGGTACATCCAGTTAAATCCCAGGTCAAGCAGCCGGCCCATCGGCAGCTCATTCTTTATCACTAATGCGCTTAAAGTCTTGTTCTTTGCCTTTTGCAATTCGTCTTCGCTTATCCCGCTTTTTGAAAGACTACTGAAAATCCCTTTGATTGTATCAAGTACTTTCGTCACGTTATCAATGCTGCACCGGATATAGCTGTGAAACACCCCCGTACCATCCATAGCTCCATATTGCATCGACGCCACCTCCGCCAGCGCCTTGTCGACCAGCTCCCAGAAATACCGCGAGCCGACATCGTCGCCGACAATGACGCCCAATAATGAAGCCGCAAATCGCCTCGGGTCTTGAACAGACACGCTGGGACTCATCAGGCATATATGTTCGCGAACAAGGTTTGCCTTTTCTATGCGTTCCTTCTTCTTGCTGCCTGGGTAATCCACCAGCTCTCTGCCGGCATCCTGCCTTTCCCACTGCCCGCAGGATTTCTCACCAATCGAACAGATTTGGTCCCACTCAAAATGACCCGCACACGCTAATACCATATTATTCGGTGCATAACGCCCCACAAAATAGTCCCGCATTTGTTCGGAAGTCAGATTCGTAATACTCTCCTCACTGCCCAGCACGCTATTGCCGCAGGGATGACTGTCGAAATGCAGACGTCGGCATCTGTCCATAACATCGAAGCTCGGCAGGTCTTGATACATCGCAATCTCTTCTTTGATAACATTTTTTTCGATATCGAAATCTTCATCCCGAAGCGCCGGCCTCATCAGCTCTATCCAAAGCTCTGTTATCTCGACCAAGTATTCAGGCAGGACCTTCGCGTAAAAGATGGTATACTCCTCACCGGTAGCCGCGTTGAATTCCGCCCCCGTCCGGTCGAACGCCTCATTCACTTCAAACGCACTCAGTCTTTCCGTGCCCTTGAACAGCATATGTTCCAGATAATGCGACACTCCGTTTATTTGCTCGCTCTCGTCCCTCGCTCCGGTTTTAACGAAAAATCCAACCGCCGCCGATTTGGCGGATTCGTTGACCTCGCCAATCACAGACAGGCCGTTCGCCAATTGTTTCTTCTTGAATTCCATACCTGACTTTACTTAAACTCTCTAACAAAAATTATGTCATTGCGAGCGAACCGTAGGTTCGCGCGGCAATCTCTTGCTTCCAACAACCAAAAGCATCATTTTATTACAGCTTTTTAACAGCTACTTCCTTCGGCCCTATCGTCACCACCGTATAATCTTCGAACTTATTATTTCGCAGGAACTTCAGAACCGAATCAACGCTGGTTTCTTCAACCTTGTTCTTTATTTCATCCAGGCTTCGGACCCTGCCGTACATATAATAGTCACTCGCAATCCCACCGGCCCGGCTGCTCGAAGATTCACTCTGCAAAATCAACGCTGATTTCAGGCCCACCTTCGCCCGCTGGATTTCCTCTTCGCTGACCCCTTCACTTAGCCGGTCGAACTCGCCGATTACACAATCCAGCGTTTCCTGTCCCTTTTCCGGCGTCGTCCCCGCATAGCACATAATCCCCGCCGACTCTTTCAATCCGTGATACCTCGCCCCGATTGCGTAACACAGCCCTCGTTTTTCTCTCACCTCCGTAAACAATCTGGTGCTCATCCCCCCCGAAAGAACCGACACCGCCAACCGTGCATTGTAATAGTCCTCATCGGTCGGCTTCACTGTCTCAGTCATCAGGCCGATATGTACCTGCGCACCGTCATTATTCAGATGCGTATAGGCGCCGCCTTTTGCGCCTAATGGAGCCGACTCAACCGGCTTCTCACCGTCGGCTTCGAACAGTTTTTCTATTTGCGCAGCAACGGCATCGAAATCATATTTACCAGCAACGGCAAAAATCGCCTCCGAAAGATTGAAATTCTCCTTGATAATCCTTCTTGTACTCTCAGCCGTCAAAGCCTTTAATTCCTCGATATCTCCTACGGTGCTGCGTCCCAGGGGACTCGGATAAAATTGCTCCCGCACTTTTAGCATTACCTTTTGCCGCGGGTCATCATCCAAGGAATGCACCGAGTCAATCGCTAATTGCCTGGCCAATTCGAACTGGTCCTTTTTCAATTGGGGTCTGAGGATAATATCCGCATATAAATCTAAGGCATCCGCCAGGTTCTCCGCCTCCAGCGCTGACCCAATACTTATATGTGAGCTGCCCACCGAGCCTGCGCGGTGCAGACCTAATCCGTCAAGTGCATCCCCGAGCTGCCTGCTGTCCCTCTCGCCCGCACCTCTGAAAATCCAGTCGCAAATAACACTCCCTGCCCCGCAGCAGCCTTCCGCAAGCCTCGCCGCACCCGCCGGCAGCATAAATCCAAACGCCACCGACTCAACCGCCTCCATCGGCTCACCTACAAGGACCATCCCGTTCTTCAAAATATGTTTGTCAACTCTTTCCGTCATTACCGGTTTTTTGTCATTCCCTCTCCCTTTTTGTCATTCCTGCGAAGGCAGGAATCCAGAGTATTTAGCCCCGCAATTTATTGCGGGGTTCTTTTAGCCCCCGGCATTGCTGGGAGTCTAAAAAGAATTCCGCATTCTACAAACAATCACACCCACTTTCAACCGCCAAATTGATTATCTCACTGCCGAATCTGACCAAAACAACGTTTTATCCCCCAAATCCACATTCAGGCACGCCATCGGTGAGTTGGTCTGTATTATAGATTGAGCAGATTCCACCCTCTTCGAAAATATGTGACTTTCCTTTTGTTAATATTTAAAAATCACATATAATAATAAATAATAGAGTTAATTATGGAGAAAAGTAGCGACATCTCGCAAGAACCTGACAAGGCAAATGCCAGCCAGTCTATCGATAGCAAGGTTACGCAGGAATTGTTAGAAACAAATAAGTTTCTTTACATCGCATCGATTGGCTGCGCAATCCTTGTCGTTCTATTTATAATTTTAGGGATAATCGTTCACGGAATCTTTGGTCTTCCTGCCGGCATATTTCTCATACTGTGTATTATTTTTGCAGCTGATACTCAAAAGCATAAAATGAGAATAACAACTTTTTATACGATTATGTCGTTTCTGTTTTTTTGCTTTGTGATAGTGTCTTTCACGCTCGGTGAGCACGTCCATTTAGCTTTCGGTGCCAGTGCTGTGCTTCTTTATGCAGCCGGTGCATGGGCATGCATTATGACTTTTCGTATGATTCTGGCTGATGGAGAAATAATTAAAATATCAGGAATTGTCAAATTAGTCTGCCTGATATTGGTCGTGTTTTTGTCAATGAAATATATGGTTTGGAGACTAAACAAGGTTCGTCATGAAAACTACATGAAGAAACACGTCACACCTGCGGCAACCATCTCGCATCCAAACTCACCTGATGGCAGGTAGCAGCCTCAAGCGCAACTTGGGGATGGTTCCACTCCGAAATACGATATACGCACAACGCAATACGAGGCTAACGAATCCCCATCTCACTTATCGAGTCCAAGAAGCGAACGTACACAAGTATATTAGTGAATCACAAGGTCACTTATCGATGGGTGGCAGTCTCAAGCGCAGCTTGGGGATGGCTCCACTCCAAAATACGATATACGCAAGACGCAATACGCAATACGAAATTAATGTATCCCCATCTCACTTATCGAGTCTAATAATCGAGAGTACATCAGTATTGCGGAATAGCCTAACAAAAACGTAAAGACAATAACTAAAATTGTGACGATGACCTTGGTAATTATCTTATAACGTGGATGGAACCAAACTAACGACAGGGCAAGCGGGCCTACGCAAAGCAGGGCGACTACAACAAACGACGTGCTGAAATACCATTTTGATGTCGGCTTGGGTTTATCGAGAAACTCACCGCAGAAACGGCACTTGACCGCTTCATCCTGAATTTCCTCTGCGCAAAAGGGACATTTCTTCATAACTTTACACGCAAATACTCAACCCAATACGCGATACGCACGACGCAATACGATTACGCCACTGCAGTCGCCTCTTCAAACTGGTCGAACCGGACGCTTATCTTCTTACTGACACCCTGTGTCTGCATCGTTATACCGAAAAGAACGTCCGCAATACTCATTGTTCGCTTGGCGTGCGTGATTATTATAAACTGCGAATACTTTTGAAACTCCTGAAGCATCATATTGAACCGCTCGTTATTCGCCTCATCAAGGGCCGCGTCGATTTCATCGAGGAAGCAGAACGGGGACGGCTTTGTCTTGAATATCGCAAAAAGAAGCGCTATCGCCGTCAGCGACTTTTCACCACCGCTGAGCAAAGAAATGCTGCGCGTTTGCTTACCCGGCGGCCGCGCCATTATCTCCACTCCCGCATCAAGAATATCCTCGGCTTCTTCGAGGAATATATCCGCCTTGCCCCCTCCGAAGAGCCTGCGGAAGACCTCTTGGAAATGAACTCTGACCTCTTCAAAAGTCTGCCTGAATTTCTCTCTGCTCTGTTTGTTAAGACGCTTTATCAACTGCTGAAGTTGAGCTTGGCCTGAGTTCAGGTCCTCAACCTGTTTACTCAAAAACTCATAACGCTGCTCCAGGCCTTCCTGTTCGTCTATCGCGTCAAGGTTAACATTGCCCAGCCTCTCGATTTTCGCTCGAAGCTCTGTGATTTCTTCTCTGATACTGTCCCAGTCGACATCGCTCTGCCTGTAATCTTCGTATGCGGCGGCCAAATCCATCTGCAATTCCTCCTGCACCCTCTCAACCAGGTCCTGTCCCCTTACCTTCAACTGGCCCGCTTCTATTCTAAGCTCGCCTATCGCCGTTTCCATCTCGCTTTTTTCTTCTCGCTTCTGTCGGACAAGCTGTTCGGCTTGCTTCTGTTCTTCTATCAGCGCCTCTACTTCTCTATGCAGCTTACCCGTCCCTTCCTGTGTCTTTTCCTTTTCGACGTACAGCTCCGAAACCGCCGCTTCACTTTTAAGTATATCACTGCCGGCCTTTGACAACTGTTCACTGCACGTTTGTATTTCCGTCAGCACGGAATCTGTTGTACTCCGCCCTGCCTGAATCTGGTTTGTTAGATGCTCAATTGTTTGCTTAAGCCCCTTGCGCTGTTCGCTAATCTGCCCTAATGCAATTTTCAAATCCGTAAGTCGCCCGGTTTCCTTCTCCAACAGACCTTTTGTCTCGGCATATTTTCCATCAAGCTCTTTTATACGCTCTGTCCGCTGGCTGTTTACCGCCTCCAGCTCCTCCAGCTTCTGTTTTGAATCGTATTCTTTCTGCACCGACTCCGCAATCTCGGCTTCAAGCTGGTCAATTTCACTGGCTATCAAGGGCTGTTCCTGTCGCAGCCGATTTATATTTTGTTCCAACCCGCTTAGCTTTGAGTTTACCTGCATCTCTTCGGTATTTGCTTCGTAAACAGCCGTCCGCAGCTCCTTGCGCAGGTTGGACAAATGCAAGCTGCTCTGTTTGCGTTTCTCGATTTGCTCTTCGAGCGTTTCAATCTCCGAGGTAACATTGGCAATGGTTTGCTCTAATTGCTGCACTCGGCTCTTTCGGGATATCAAACCGGTTGTTTTGCCTAATGGCCCAAGTTTTATTATGCCGTCCCCTGTATAGAATTCACCCTTCAGCGTAACAAATTCATACTCACTTCCAAACTCGCCGGCTAATTCAATCACCGCATCCATAGAGTCAACTACTATCGTCTTACCAAGCAGCTTCCACATTAACGGTGCGTATTTGCTGTCGTACTTCACAAACTCGACAAGCCTGCCTTTTATACCGGGAAATCCTGACAAATCCTTTTTGTCCACAAACGGCTCTATCCGGTCGATGCTTATGAAATTCACCCTGCCGTCGAGTTTTTCAAATGCGCCTTTGCGACCGGTATCGCCAAACAGCCTTCTCGTACTATTGACAACAAGTGCATCCGTTTGGCCCTCAAGAGCGGCCTCGACCGAATTTGCATAATCGAAATCTGCCGTAACAATATCTGCCAGCACACCCTCGACATAATCCAGTCTGCCTTCTTTTTCCGACCGCTTTTCCAGTATGCTCTTCACCGCCGATGTAAGTCCCTCACGCCTCGCCTCCATATCAGTCAATATCGCCAGTTCCCCGCTAAGTGTGCTTCGCGCCTCTCGGCTCGCCGATAATCGCCTGTTGTCCACGGAAAGCTCGTTGTTGATTTCTTCTGACTCTTTGCGCTTGGATTCCAGATTCTGCGTCAATTCGTTCAGCACTTTTTCGATATCATCAAGGCGGGCCTTGTGTTGTGCCTTTTCCGTAAGCAGCTTCTCGAGTTCTGCGCGTCCATGTGCCGCTCTGCCCGAAAGTCGGTCTTTCTGGCTGGACAAACTATTACGATAAACAGATATGCTCTGGATTTCGTTATGAAGTTGCGCCGTCCTTCTTACTATATCGATAACGCCCGATTTCTCATCTTCCAGATTTGCCTCCAAAGAGGCGCATTCGGCCTTTATTGCCTGGACTTCTTTTTGGATTTGCTCCGCGGCCAGGCTCTTCTCCTCGAAACTCTCTTCACAATCTAAAAGCTCCTGACCCATACGCAGTGAATCCGTCTGAAAAGATTGTTCCTGTTCCCTCAGTTTCTTAATTCGCGCCTCTGCGGATTCTTTTCTTTGCTGAAGCTCCGTTGCCCTCACCTGCAAAAACTCAATCCGCTGCAGATTCTGTTCAATTTTGCTCTGCACGGCTACAAGCAGGTTGTCTGTGCGGTTTAGCTTGTTCTCCGTCTCTATTATTCTACGCCCTAATTCGCTCGTCAAGTCGTCTTCTCTGGCAACCTCCGCCGCCAACTGCTCAAACCGCTTCTGTTCACGCTCGATGATACTTTCCTTCTCTTTCAGTTCCGTCCGGTTCTTTGCATATTCGGAAAGTGAGTAGTTGACCTGCAGTTCCTTGAGCCGCTCCGTATAGCGCAGGTAACTCCGCGCCTTCCCCGCCTGATGCTTTATACTCCGCAGTTGCTTACCCACCTCGCCTAAGATATCCGCAAGACGCAACAGATTCTGCTCCGTGTACTCCAGCTTGTGAAGCGCCTCTTTTTTGTGAGCTTTATATTTGCTTATGCCCGCCGCCTCTTCAAATATGGCCCTTCGCTCCGTCTTCGACACGCTCAATACCTTATCTATCTGTCCCTGCTCAAGAATAGAATAGGCTTTGACGCCTACACCGGTATCCATAAACAATTCGCGAACATCTTTCAATCTGCACACCTTGTTGTTTATCCTGTACTCGCTCTCTCCGCTCTTGTAAATCCTGCGGGTAATCTGCACCTCGTCGGTCTCGACCGACAATCGCCTGTCTCCTTCGGGATTGGTGATAAACAGGTTCACCTCAGCCGTCCCAAGAGGTTTTCTGCTGCTGCTCCCGCCGAATATCACATCAGACATCTGCCCGCTGCGCAGGCTCTTGGCGCTCTGTTCCCCAAGCACCCACTTGACCGCATCGACGATATTGCTTTTACCGCACCCGTTTGGCCCCACAATCGCCGTTACCGGAGAATCGAACGGAAACTCCGTCTTGTCCGCAAAACTTTTGAATCCGTTAAGAACGATTTTCTTTAGTCTCATTTGTCACCCTGTTAACAGTACGTTGTCATTGCCAGGCCTGCGAAGTCCGCCTATGGCGAATGGCAATCTCAATACTTAACCGGCGGTTAACGCAATACGCAATACTATATACGATATTATTATCGGCCGACCCTCACTCTTCTCTTGACATTTAGACCGCATATTTCATCCTTCAGGAGATATGCCGTTTTTGGTCGGTAAACTCACATATATACTACAAAAAGACAGGCATAAGTGCAACGAAGCAATGTAAAAGATAGTGTCAGGTATTATGTGTAAGTTTGATTTTTGGCCTTCGCAGGATTTTGCCGAAAACAGCCCAATTCTGTTATCCCGTCTAATTTTTATTAGCGTCTTCGTGCCTTCGTGGCCAAATCCCTCTGTGTTCTCTGTGTCCTCTGTGGCCAGTTTTTTTTAGCGTCTTCGTGCCTTCGTGGCAACAAACCCGCCTTACTCGATTCTCGGCAGGGGCCCAGCCTTAAACTCTGCCTCTATAGCCCCTTTCTCACACATCTGCTTCAAAAGACCTATCATTTCTGCATACGATACACCTAAGCCGATGCGTCCATTCTCAGTCTTTCGAACAGGCTCTTCGCAGAGTGTTTGAATTATATCGCCGAGTTCCAGTGAGCATCTCAGCGGGCCTACTACGGTTGGCCGGGTGGGATGTTTACGCATCACGGATACATATTTTTGGCCGGCCCGAGAATCTATCGTTATCTCCCCGTTCGCTGACTGAACGAACATATTGTCACGGCAAAGTATTGGTACGCCGAATATAACAATTCGCGGCTCACCGCTGCGGGATACATAAATCGACTTGTATTGTGTTTGAGAGATTTGGTCCAGATAAAAACTGCGAGCGACCGGTCTTCGCATTACGGTAATATCATCTATCTGCCGCATTTGCTCGTACGCAGCAAGTCTAATCTCAAAATTCTCATCCTGAAGTAATCGCCGTCCTGTCGCTGCCGCATCATTCCGCTTCGCCCCCGCCGTAAGTGCCTCCAACGCCTCGACTCGAAGAGCAGAATTCTTGTCCATTGCTATCGTCCGCAGAGTCTCCAGTCCCGCGTCACTGCCTAAATTCAGCATACATCTTGCCGCTCGAAGACGCACCTGCTCATACCCTGAATTCAACAGAGCCGACAGCTTACCAAGGCTTTCATTGCCTATCGCCTCGAGGGCAATTTCACTTAAGCCGTCGTCATCCGAAACTGCAAGCATTCCAACAAGGCTCTTTATTCTCTCTTTGGTAACCTCCGGCGTCTCTAAAAGGTACATTGCTTTGGCCATCGAGATGAAACGCTGTTGTTGTTTTCCATATTTAGCCGGAACCCTCAATTCAATTCGGCCGCGTGTCATTGCCTTGGCAGTATCGGGCCCGAATCGACCGTTCAAACGATTACGAATGGCGTTGGCAAATTTGAAATCCGGCTTCCGAAGTACCAGGTTTATCGGGTACTCACCAAGCACTGTCCCGCCGCCAACCACATACCCGACCCTTTTATCAGCCCGGATGCTTTCGAGTGTATCTATAAAAACTGCCCCTTCCGCGACACCCAAAATCCGGGTAGCTATCCTGAATCTTCCTAATTGCTTAAGCTCGGCACTATAAAGCCAACCGCCTTCAAGGGATGTCGTCTGTGTACCCGGTAGAGCCGATACCATCACATCGAAGTCTCGGCTTTCAGTAACTGCCGTCGGCATTACTCCGTATACACGCACTACTGCCGTATCGCTGCTGTTGATAAAACCATCGACATCCATCCTCGGCTCAGGAAGCTGCTTCAGTATATACTGTTCGAGGTATCTCCGGACACGGGTAGGACATTCGCCCGAACCTGTTCCCCGCAATCCGCCGACTATACTGTAACCTTCCACGGCTATCAACCCGGGAGTCACAACCTTAACCAGAGAACCTATTGTTACACCCAAATCCACCTTGGGCCCAAGCGGCCCCGCGCTGCTCTCACAACCGCCCGAAAAACAAACCACTAACAGCACGGCCATAACACCAATTGTTTTGTTCACTCGGGCACACATAATTAGTACTCCAAAAAACGATGAGTGTTTATGATTTACTATTCGTGCAAAACACCTGCCTTCTTCAATAATAAACCGTAAATAGCCGATAGTCAATTACTTACTCGCCGTTTATCTGGCAGATGACCGTCCTCGTTCTTGCCCTGGTATCGAAATCTACTAATATAATTTGCTGCCACGTCCCTAACGTCAATTGCCCGTCGACCACCGGCACGCTCAAACTCGGCCCCAGCAGCGATGCCCGTACATGCGAATGACCGTTATCATCGTGCCACGTCTCCTCGTGCTCATAACGCCCATTTTCGGGCGCGATTTTCTCAAACGCCGCCTTGATATCGTAATTCACTAATCCCGGCTCATATTCCGTCGTCGTTATACCAGCCGTTGAGCCGACGTTGAAAACTGTAACGGTCGCATTACTGATACCTGATTTCGTCACTGCCGCCCCGACCTGTTCGGTTATATTGACGACATCGCAGTTACCTTTTGTCTTGATTTTCAATGTTTCCGTTTTGACCATACGTTTATGATAAGATAGAATCTCGCCTTTTGCAAGCCTCGCCGCTAAATTTGAAATGTGGAGCTCCAAACTGTATTTCCTCTATCAGTCCTGAACTTTCTCAAGCTCGGCCCTGACCCTTGGCAGCGCATCAGGATATTTCTCTTGGATGAAGCTGACCAGTTTCTCTCTGACCTCACAACGCAGCGTCCAGGCCGTTGAAGCATCCGCCGCACTCATAAGCGCCCGCAGCTCAATCGTATGCTCCGACGTATTGGTGACCTGCAGCACACATACCTTCCGGTCCCAGTGTTGCGATTTGTCTAATATCCGCTGAAGCTCTTCTCGTATCGCTTCCACCGGAACCATATAGTCAACATAGAGGAATACCGAACCGAGTATGTCAGCCGTTGTGCGAGTCCAGTTCTGGAAAGGCTTTTCGATAAAATATGTAATCGGAACAATCAACCGTCTCAAATCCCATATCCTCACAACAACATAGGTCAGCGTTATCTCCTCGATTCGCCCCCATTCGTTTTCAACAATAACGACATCATCCACCCGAATCGGCTGAGTAAACGCAATCTGAAGTCCCGCTATAAATGTCCCTATCGTCCGCTGCGCCGCCATTCCGACAACGATGCCGACAATCCCTGCCGACGCTAAAATCGTCGTTCCAAGCTGACGAATTTTCCCAAACGTCATCAGCATTGTCCCCAGCGCCAAAATACCGACGATGACAATCACAATTCGACGCAGCACCCTCAACTGCGTATGTATCTTACGCGCTCTCAGGTTGTCCCTCGCGTCAACGTCGAACAGGCTGACAATCACGTCCTCCAGAACATCCGTCAGCCTAATAACAAACCACGATACCGAACCTATAAGCAGCAGCCCGATGATGTGCAGCAATGTTTCGACGTATTTTTCATCGACACCTAATGTTTCAAGGAACGGAACAATAAAACGGACGGCAATAAGCAGCAATATCATACGCACAACCCCCCGGCAGTGCCTGTTCACTGAACCATCCGGTATCAGCGGGCTCTTCTTGCTGATACGCCTAAGGATCAGGAACAATATGTAGTTGGCCACTAAAACCGACCCGACTGCAATGACCAGAGCACCGAGGAATTTAACTATCGGTGTTTGATTTTCCAGGATTGCTAACATAGTATATACCTCCACTTGTTTTCTACATCTTAGGAAAAAATCAATTGTCATTCACACCACGCGACCCGGCCGAAACATCACTTCTCATACAAATCAAAAACTAACGGAAACAAAAGATTTCGCAAGGTATTTCTAAAAAATTTTTACGTTCTCAATACTTGCCTTGAGGGAAAAAACCGCTTTTAGCAACACACATCTTTTCGCCAAAGCCGGATGCCCGCATCGCCTGTCCGCCGAAGCTGGTTTCTACATAGCCTCCGGCGAAGTAGAACAGCGAAGGCGGATGTCTTCGTGGCTAATGATCCTTGTCTACTTTCCAAGTAGGTCTGCGAAATCAGTGTAGTCCGTGGTAAAAAGTCTGTGTAGTCCGTGTTTTTTCAATCAAATCTGAACATGGCGCCGAACAAAATCCAAAAAAAATAAAAAAATTTAAGTCCTTTTCTGGTATCAACTTAATCCTGTTAATCCTGTCAAAAAGCGCACTTTTTTCGCATCAAACGTGAACATTCGGGCATTTATAGAGGGGGAGTACAATTTGAAATTTGAAATGTGAAATGTGAAATTCTTCTTCCTTTCGGCGGAAATTATCGAGTACACCTTCAAAATCAAAGTCCCCATTTGGCTTGAACGCTGGGTAGTTCTTCCAATTCTATGGTATCGTCGTCTACGCTTCGGCTGCTCTTTCCGCAAAATCCCGTTAACCCAGGGTAAATTCGCCATTGTCGACCCCGCCGACTATCTCCGCTTTGCCAGATACAAATGGCGGCTCTGCAGAACAAAAGGAAAAAACGTCCTCTACGCCGAACGCTCCATCCGCCTGCCCAACGGCAGATACTCGCGCATTTTAATGCATCGTCAAATCATGGGTCTTTCTAAAAGTTGCGTTCTCCACGACATACGAAATACGACATCCGACATACGAGTAATTGACCACATCAACGGCGACGGCCTCGACAATCGCAGGGCCAACCTTCGCCTCGCCACTGTTGCTCAGAACGCTTGGAACTCGAAGAAGCGAAACCCAATCTCAGGATACAAAGGTGTATACTTCGACAGGCAAAAACGCTTCTGGCGGGCCGCCATCGTTTGCAACCGCAAAAGAATACACCTCGGCTACTTCAAAAACAAATTCGCCGCCGCAAAGGCTTATGATGCCGCCGCCCGCAAATTCCACGGCCAATTCGCATACTGCAACTTCCCACATCGTCATTCTGAACGCAGAGAAGCGAAGTGAAGAATCTCATCCTTAAATTATCAATTATCAATCATCCTTAATCATTTATTTCCCCGTCACCTGTTGGCGGGGTATTTGTATATTTAGCCCCCAAATTTATTTGGGGGTCAATTAAAAACAGACCCTGGCTTTGCCAGGGTTTTCCATACCGTTTAGCCCCGGCACCTGTGGCCGGGGCCACTTTTGTTTCCGCCACCTGTAATCGAGGTCCCGTTTAGCCCCGCCACCTGTTGGCGGGGTTATTTTCTTTTTTGTTAGCCCCTTGCACTGCAAGTGGTTTCTTGTTGTTTTATGTTGTTACGCACCCCTGGCAACTGACAACTCGCCGAAGGCGATTCTTTGCTTTCTAACCGGGCTAAATTCTTACTCCTTACTTCTTACTCCTTGCTTCTTACTCCTTACTTCTTACTCCTTGCTTCTTACTCCTTGCTTCTTACTCCTTACTTCTTACTCCTTACTTCTTACTCCTTGCTTCTTACTTATCCTTATCGAAGATCCGCCTATGGCGGTATCATTTATTTCCCCGTCATCTGTTGGCTGGGCCACTTTTCACACCACTGAATACTGTCTTTCACTTCAGTCCGGCATATAGAAACCAATAAAAGGCTCTTGTGATAACGAGAATCAAATTTTACAATCGTCTCTACTTGTAAAGTCGAATACTTATAGGATCCAAAGTGAAATGATATTTCGCCTGACACACAAACTGTCTAAGAAGATTAAACTGCCGCCGTTACAGGCTTTGCCAGTCGGTCAAAATCCGTTTATCGACTGGACGGCCCATCTGTTCACGGCAGAGCGTGCGCAGTATATCATCGTTACCAACACAGCTTCTCTGTATAGCCTGATAATGTATGGCCGGGGCATCACTGACGATAATGAGCTTATCCAGAGGACGCTTGGATTTATGCGGGAATTTATGG
>Ga0315534_1001026_pt1 | contig 19571 bp, 17 predicted proteins | sample SalMarSW160240MG_FD_203094 | JGI IMG/M metagenome (GOLD analysis project Ga0315534, IMG submission 203094) | Salt marsh sediment microbial communities from the Plum Island Ecosystem LTER, Massachusetts, United States - Salt Marsh Sediment SW1602-40 ... | reverse complement strand
AATGTATAGACCCACTTCCCCTTGATCGCGGTGGGCTCGGCCTTCGGCGCCGCGCGCTTGGTGGCCACGGCGACAGCGGCGCGCTTCGGAGCGGGCTTCGCCTTCGTCGGCTTGAGGACCGGCTTTGCGGCTCGCTTGGCTTTGGCGCTGGCGACTTTCGGGGAGGGCCTGGGCTTGGCTTTCGTTGCGGTTCTGGCCGCGGACCGTCCGGCTTTAGCGCTTATCACTGATCGGCGGCTTACAGTCTTGGTCGATTTAGCCATTGGGTCTCGCTCCATTTACGGCTCGGCGGGCATGCAAAGCACCTCTGAGGCGAACGCGCAAGCCCGCACGTGATCATTGATAGACGGGCCGTATGACGCTCGCACCGCAGCAGTGCGCGGGGATTTCACATCACTTGATCAGGCCGAGGCCGACAATGCCTACGACGATCAAATAGATGGCGACGATGTAGTTGAGCAGCCGCGGCATGAGCAGGATGAGGATGCCGGCGCCCAAGGCGACGAGCGGCTGAAGATGGGAGATTGAGAGGTTCATGACGGCCCCTTCGGGACGGGTGGTGAAGAAAGCGATGCCCATGGAATGGGCATCGTGGCGTGTTCGGCCGCAGACGCGCGGCGCGAATGGTTCATGCGATCATCCTTCGATCTTGGAGAAATCGGCGACCGCGAGCGTCGCCGCGCGGATTTCATTGAGCAGCTTGAGCCGGTTCGCGCGCAATTTCTTTTCCTCAGCGCCGCCTTCGACGTTCACCGTCACTCGGTCGAAGAAGGCGTCGACATGCGGGCGCAGCTTCGCCATCGCCCGCATTGCAGCAGCGAAATCCTCGCGCGCGACGGCGGCGTTTGCTTCGTCCTTGGCGACGTCGATCGCGCGCGCAAGCTCCCACTCTTCCGCTTGGCGATAGAGTTCGGGGTCGGGCGCGCCTTCATAGCTCGTCTTGTCGCGCTTTTCTTCGATGCGGATGATGTTGGTCGCGCGCTTGTAGCCCGCGAGCAAGTTCTTTCCATCCTCGCTCTCCAAGAATTGTCCTAATGCCTCGACGCGGCGCACGATGAGTAGGAGGTCGTCCTGGTCTGCAAGCGCGAACACCGCGTCAACCAGGTCATGCCGCGCGCCCTGCTCGCGAAGCTGGACTTTCAGGCGATCGGCGAAAAAGGCGAGGAGGACGTCGGCTTTCCTTTTCTCCCACGCCTGAACGGGCACTGAAAAATGCCGCTCGCTCGTCATCAGATCAGCTGCTTCCGTAGAAAGCCGGGTCAATTGAGATAGAAGACCTTCCGGATTTATGTCGCCGGTTGCTTTGAACGGTGCCAATCTACTCAGAACGTCAGCGGTGGCCCCCCTGAGAAGCTGACCCATGGCTCGACGGCCGAGGACGACGAATGCAGGCCACAAAAGCAAGCGAACTCTATTATCCAGAACTATTCGAATGACACCGAGCGCCGCTCTTCGCAGCGCATAAGGGTCCTTGCTGCCCGTCGGCTTTTCGTCGATCGCCCAGAAACCGACCAGCGTGTCGATCTTGTCGGCAAGAGCGATGGCGACCGACACGGGATCGGCCGGCACGCGGTCGCTCGGGCCGAGCGGCTTGTAGTGGTCCTCGCATGCCGCGGCGACGCTTTCATCTTCGCCCTGCGCCAGCGCGTAATACTTGCCCATCAAACCTTGCAGCTCGGGGAATTCGCCCACGACCTCGGTCAATAGGTCGGCCTTGCAAAGCTTCGCGGCGCGCTTGGCTTTCTCGACATCGGCGCCGACCAGCGGCGCAATCTCGGCGGCAAGTTTTTCGATGCGCTCGATGCGTTCCCACTGCGTGCCGAGCTTTTCATGAAATACAATGTCCTTGAATTTTTTGAGTCGGTTCTCAAGCCGCGTTTTCAGGTCTGTTTCGTAGAAGAACTTTGCGTCGGACAGACGCGCACGGATCACCCGCTCATTGCCGGCCGTGATTGCCGCACCGCCATCCGTCGCCTCGATGTTTGCGACGAGGATGAATTTGGGCGCCAGCCTACCCTGCTCATCCTTCGAGACGGCGCTTCGCGCCTCCTCAGGATGAGGCCTATCAGTAGGATGAGGCCTATCAATTGGTCCCTCGCCCTGAGGAGCGGCCGCAGGCCGCGTCTCGAAGGGCGCACCCGCCTCGCGCACCACAAAGCATTTCTGATTGTTGCGGATGGTGGAGCGGATCACCTCGGGCGGGATGGCGAGGAACGCGGGATCGAACGCGCCCATCAGCACGACCGGCCATTCGACGAGCCCCGCCACTTCGTCAAGCAAGGCCTCGTCCTCGACCAGATCGAGCCCTTGCGCGAAGGCGAGGTGGCGCGCCTCATGCAGGATGATGTCCTTGCGGCGCGCCGGGTCGAGCACGACCTTGGCGTGCTCCAGCCTGTGCACATAATCGTCGAAATGCCGGACATGGAACGCCATCGGCGCCAGGAAGCGGTGCCCCTCGGTGAGGTCGCCGGCCGCAAGGCCGTCGACTGAGAAGGGCACCACGTCCGGTTCCTCGGTCTCCGGCCCGAAGGTCGCGACGATCGAATGCAGCGGGCGGACCCAGGTGAGCCGGCCGTCGCCCCAGCGCATCGACTTCGGCCACGGAAATGTTCTTATGACGACGGGCAGCGTCTCGGCGAGCACGTCGATGGCGGGACGGCCCGGCTTCTCCACCAAGGCGACGTAGAAGTCGCCTTTTTTCGGATCGCGCTGGATCTGTGCCTCGGCGATCGAAGACAGGCCCGCGCTCTTGAGAAATCCCTGCACCGCCGCCTCGGGCGCGCCGACGCGCGGTCCCTTGCGTTCCTCCCGCAAGTCCGGCTGGCGCGCAGGAATGCCTTGCACGAACAGGGCCAGCCGCCGCGGCGTCGCGAACCCCTTCGCCCCCTCATAGACGAGCCCCGCATCGACCAGGCGCTCGGTCACGAGCCGGCGCAAATCCTCCGCCGCCCGCGCCTGCATGCGCGCGGGAATTTCCTCGGAGAACAGTTCAAGCAGCAGGTCGGGCATGAGTGGTCTTGCTTTTTACCCTCCCCTGGAGGGGGAGGGTCGGTGCGCAACGCGCACCGGGGTGGGGTGATTTACGTTCTTTATCGGCCTGCGCCGCGGTTCGTGCTTGAGGCGGACCACCTCAGAATCAATCGAACCGTACATGGCTGCATAAATCGAATTCAAAATAGCTTCGCGGTCTTCAAAGATGTCATTGTTCCAAAAACGGAAAACTTTGAAGCCCTCCCGTTCCGACCACTTGGACCGCGCTTCATCCCGTGCGGCTCGGCTTCCGCGCGCGTGTTGCGATCCATCGATCTCGATCACGAGGCGCAATGCGAGACAGGCAAAGTCAGCAACATATGGCCCTATCGGCACTTGACGGCGAAAGTGCGTGCCGGAGGCTGGCAGTTGGCGAAGCATTTTCCACAGTCGCACCTCTGCGCCCGTCGCATTGGCGCGAAGCCGGCGCGCGACAAGGCGTCTAGATTTCTCCACAACCTTCGGCGCAGTCATAGGTCACCCCACCCCGCTCGCTTCGCGAGCGACCCTCCCCCTCCAGGGGAGGGTTTTGAGGACCGCAAACTTGCTCTTTGCGAGCGACCCTCCGTCCTCCTCCGTGCGAGGGGTACTCAGACGCACGGCGAAAGCCTCTCACAACGTCTTATGCGTGCCGTCGCAGAGCGGCTTTTTTGCTGAGCGCTTGCACGCGCAAAACACGACCTTTTTCGATGCCGGGGCGACCCATTCGATCGGGGTGAACGGCGTCCCCTCGTGCGAGCCGTCGCAGAACGGCTGGGTTTTTGAGCGGCCGCACGCGCACCACCAATAGGTTTCGCCCGCTGTGACATCGACCGGAATCGGAGCGCGGCCGCCGATCTCAGGCGTGATCGCCATTGCAGAGTCCTCCCCTGTTAACTCATTTGTGCCCGCGAGCGGCGGCCGCCTGTCGCCGTATCCGCGACAGGGGCCACGGCCGTGGGTCCGGCTCGGCAAAAGCTCGCTTCACGCCACGCCTCCACCTGCGGTCGCAAGCCACGCCTCTCCGCACGCCTTGGCAAGCTCGCGAACGCGCAGGATGTAGCTTTGCCGCTCGGTCACCGAGATCACGCCGCGCGCGTCGAGCAGATTGAACACGTGGCTCGCTTTAATGCACTGGTCGTAGGCCGGCAGCGCCATCAGATGCCGGCCTTTGTTGCCGTCCGCCCAGCCGGCGTCGAGGTATTTCCGGCAGGCGCTCTCGGCCATGCGGAACTGCTCGAACAGCATGTCAGTGTCGGCGAATTCGAAATTGTGGCGGGAGAACTCCTGTTCCGCCTGCAGGAAGACGTCGCCATAGGTGACGCGCTTGTCGTCATCGCGGCCATTGAAGTTGAGATCGAAGACGCGATCGACGCCCTGCACATACATGGCGAGCCGCTCGAGCCCATAGGTGAGTTCGCCGGACACTGGCGCGCATTCGTACCCAGCGACCTGCTGGAAGTACGTGAATTGCGACACCTCCATGCCGTCGCACCAGCATTCCCAGCCGAGCCCCCAGGCGCCGAGCGTCGGACTTTCCCAGTCGTCCTCGACGAACCTTATGTCATGCAGCGCCGAGTCAATGCCAATCGCCGCAAGCGATTGCAGATAGAGGTCCTGGATGTCCGGCGGCGATGGCTTCAGGATCACTTGGTACTGGTAATAGTGCTGCAGCCGGTTCGGGTTCTCGCCGTAGCGCCCGTCCTTGGGCCGGCGTGAGGGCTGCACATAGGCGGCGTTCCACGAGCGCGGCCCGAGCGCGCGCAAGGTGGTTGCGGGATGAAACGTGCCCGCCCCGACCTCCATGTCGTAGGGCTGGAGGATCACGCAGCCATAGTCGGCCCAATAGCGCTGCAGGGCGAGGATCAGGCCCTGAAACGAGCGCTCAGGGCGCATATGCGGCGGCAGAGGCGAGGACGCCATGGCGGGTGATGAAATTCGACGGACCGGATGCGGGGCTTTGGCCGCGAGGCCGGGCAGCGAACCGATCCGCTTCCCCGGCCTCCCTCAAGGTCGGCGAACCGTATCGGCGGGCTTCGCAGGGGTCAAGGGAAGTGCGCTGAGCCAGTCGCTCGCTTACTCACGCGTATCCGCGCTCACTCCGGCTCTCATTCCGGCCGATACACGCCGGTGCGGGGGTCGCGACGCAGCTTGGGCAGACGCTCGCGGTCGACCCGCTCGGTCGCTGCGGCCGAAACCCGGTCGAGCTCGGCATTGACCCGGCGCCATTCCCTGACCAGCACGCGGGCCAGCGACGCCGCTCCCAACGCTCCAAAAGCCGCGGCGATGATCGGGGGGATGGCAAATGGCAGCATGGGTTCTCTCCCCTAGTTTGGGGTCTTCCATTCGGCTAGAGCCCGTAACGGGCCCAGATCGCCCGCGTTTCCAGCGCTGAGACGACCTCGTCTACGATACTACGATCGGCCCAGGCGTTTGTTTCGCCCCAAACCCCCTGCGTTCGCCGGCCGAACCATCCGCGCTCCGGCGTGATCAGCGGCGTCACCACCTGATCGCCGTAACGCTCGCGCAAATGCGACCGTAAATCGCCGATCCGATCAACCAATCCATGGCCGAGCGCCGTCGGCGCCGTCCAGTGTTCGCCCGAAAACACGGTATTTTCCGGGCCGGTGAGGCGCTCCCCGCGGCGGGAGCGCACGAGATCGATGAAAACCCGATAGATGTCATGCTGGATCGCCTTGATCCGTTCCACGTCGTCGGGCTTTTCCGGCAAGAACGGGTCGAGCATGGATTTGTGCTCGCCGGCGGTATAGATGCGCCGCTCGATCCCCAGCTTGCGGATCGCCTCCTGCAGGCCGAACGAGGCCCCGATCACCCCGATCGAACCGACGATCGAGGTCGGGTCGCAGACAATCTCGTCAGCCGCGCACGCGATCATGTAGCCGCCGGAGGCGGCGACGTCTTCGACCGCGGCGATGACCGGCACGTTCTTTTCCTCGGCGAGCTGACGGATACGCCGGAAGATGAGGTGCGACTGGGCGGCCGATCCGCCCGGCGAATTGATCACAAGCGCAACGGCTTTGATTCGGCTGATCCCGAATGCGCGCTCGAGGGCGCGCGCGAACCCCGCGAGCGTGATGCCGGGTCGCAGCGGGGTGGCGAAACCGATCACGCCGGTCAGCCGGATCACTGGAACGATAGCCGCATCCGCCCGCCACCGTCGCGGCAGGACCGGGCGGAGCAGACGCTGGACGCCCGCCAGCATGTCGCGCAGCGGCGCGGGTTTCATCGGCGCGGTCCTGTTCGGATCGGACATCGGCGGATGGCCCCTTTTTCGCGGCCGTTTCGCCGCGCCTCAGCCGATAAGGCGGAGAACTACGTTCGGTTGCGCCGAAATGGTCGATCCCTGATAGGCCGCCGAAATCGGTCGCTCAAGTCACCCTTTCTTCACTGTGATCGGCTTGAGTGGACTTATTGCAGGCGCCGGTCAAGCCAATCGAACCGCGGCCTCAACTCGACGTGACTTGAGCGAGGTCCGTTCCAATGGAATCGGAATTCGCTCTGGTCCTCCTTTAGTGGTCGCATTTTCTGCGGCGAACCGGTTCCCACTTCGCCGGAAAATGCTCTAATGCGGCAAGCGTGAACCCCCGACGCCGTGGCGCGTCGGGAAACGCCGGTTCAAGACGAATAGGCTTGCGCCAGCCGGATCGTCCGACGCCCAAAAGAGGTCTATCGATGGAGATCAAGGTCCTCATGCTCGCGAGCCTGTTCAGCATGATCGCCGCGCTCTATCACCTATCGAACCGGCGGGCCAAGGCCGACGATCTCGAGTAACGATCCCACTTCCCTGGAAGCATCCGCTAGTCTGCGGCGAGCGGCAGCGACGCGCCCGCGCGCAGGACCGCCTGTGCTTCCGCAGTCGGGTTGCCCTGTTCGTCATTGAGCATGAGTGGCGGCAGGATCGCGAGCGGGCCGCGACTTCCCTTGACCGCACGCACGAGGATGCGAATCGCTGCAGCGTCCGGCTTGCCGTACACGGGCAGAATGGCGATGGCCCCGAAGCTTTCGTCGAGCGCGGCCAGGATTTCGGCAAGCCGATCGGCTGGATGAATCAAGGTCACCACGCCCTCGGGACGAAGCAGGCGGGATGCGGTCCGCGCCCATTCCGCCACGACGCCCCGCTCCGCTGTGTGAGCGCGCCTACGGTCCGGATCGGGCGACGGCGGCCGCGTGGCCGGATCGTGAAAGGGCGGATTCATCAGCACGCGGTGGGCAATGCCGTGGCCGAGTTCGTTGGCGGCGAAAACCGCGGGCGGAGCCATGACGTCGAGCGCCACTGTCGCAATCCGATCGCCCAGCCCGTTGCTATCGGCATTGACGCGCGCCGCCGCGGCGAGCAGCGGGTCGATCTCGATCAATGTCAGGCGCAGTCTTTCCACCCGCGATGCGAGCGCGAGCCCCGCCGCGCCGACGCCGGCGCCGAGCTCGATCGCATACTCCCCCGCGCGCCCGCCGGTTGCGGCGGCGAGCAAGATGGCGTCGTGGCCGAAGCGATGGCCGCGCCGCGGCTGCTTAAGCCGCAGCCGGCCATCCAGCACGGCGTCATCGGTCCAAGCTTCGTCGAATCCCTCAATTGACATCGCGCCACAGTTCGTGACCAAGACCGGCCTCGCGCAGCAGGGTACGCGCCGCGTCCAGGTGTTCGTCAGGAACCAAAACTCGCCGCGGCAGAATCCCGATCGATCCCTCGAGCACGCTCATGTTCTGGTCGAGCACCCAATGGGGAATCTGCGCCGCATCGAGCAGCGTTGCGACCGCGGATACTAGCACCGGGTCGTTGGTGCGCACGATCACCTTCACGAGCTTTACCGCGCTCCCTTGCCGGGTCTTGCTTCCTCAGTCGGCCTGCTCGGCGCTGCTTGCGCAAGATAGGCGAGGAGCTTCATCTCGCGGCGACCCCGTGTCACCGTGTCGAGGATCAACCCACAGGCGAGTGCGACGCAAGCCAGAATCATCAACCCGGTGGAGAGGATGGCCGTCGGCAGGCGTGGCACCACGCCCCGTTCAAAAAAGGTGATCAGAATCGGCACCGAGAGCGCAATGGACACGGCGGCGAGGAACAGGCCGAGCGCGGAAAAGAAGCGTAGCGGGCGTTCGGATCGGTAGAGCCTGGCGATCATCGCCAGGATGCGCAACCCGTCCCGCCACGTATTCAGCTTGGAGGCCGATCCTTCGGGCCGCGCAAAGTAAGGGGCGGCGATCTCGGCGACCGGAAGCTCAAGCTCGAGCGCATGGACAGTGAGCTCCGTCTCGATCTCGAACCCGCCCGACAGCACCGGAAATGATTTGACGAACCGCCGGGAAAAGGCGCGATAGCCGGACAGGATGTCGGTAAATGTCGCGCCAAACATCCACCGCACAAAGCCGGTGAGCATCCGGTTGCCGAACCGGTGACCGCGTCGGAAAGCGGTGGGCGCGTTTTCGATGCGGGCGGCCACCACCATATCGAGTTGTTCCCGCGTGAGCCTTGTGATCATCTCGCGTGCGCTCGGCGCGTGGTAGGTCGCGTCCCCGTCGACCAGCAGATAGATGTCGGCTTCGATGTCGCGGAACATCCGTCGCACCACATGGCCCTTGCCCTGCTGCAGCACGCGGCGCACGATCGCGCCTTTCGCCCGGGCGATTTCGACGGTGCGATCGGTCGAGTTATTGTCATAGACATAGATCGCGGCCCCGCTCAGCGTTGCGTGGAAGCTGCTGATCACTTGCGCGATCGTGGCCTCCTCGTTGTAGCAGGGAACCAGCACGGCGACGCGCAGGCCGCGCACGTCAGCTTCGGCGCGTTCGTCGTCCTGCACCGCAAAGTCCGTCACGACCGCCTCCCGTATGCTCGTCAGCGGCAAACAGCGCACTTGTCTCGCAACCCTAGCATTTCTATTTTGCAGGGTCCCGCGTTGTCGCGGCTTCGGAGTATTGGCTTGGCCGTCGTAATCCCTTTTGAAACTCACTCCGGCGCCACGATCGACCGGCTCGTGAATCTCGTCGCGGCCGATATGGCGCGAGTCAACGCGGCGATCATCAGCTGCACCGGTTCCGAAGTGACCATGATTCCCGAGGTGGCCAATCACCTTATCGCCTCGGGCGGCAAGCGGTTGCGGCCGATGCTCACGCTGGCCATGGCGCAGCTGTCCGGATACAGCGGCGATGGCCATGTCAAGCTTGCGGCTGCGGTGGAATTCATGCACACCGCGACGCTCTTGCATGACGACGTCGTCGACGAAAGCAGCATGCGACGCGGCAAGCTCGCAGCGCGCATGCTGTGGGGCAATGAAGCAAGCGTGCTGGTCGGCGATTTCCTGCTCGGCCAGGCGTTCAAGCTGATGGTCGAAGTGGGTTCGCTGCGCGCACTCGAGATTCTCTCCTCGGCTGCGGCGGTGATCGCCGAGGGCGAGGTGCGGCAGCTCGGCACCGCCAAGAATACGTCGACCACCGAGGATGAATATCTCGCGGTGATCCGAGCGAAGACCGCCGAACTGTTCGCCGCCGCTTGCGAAGTCGGCCCGGTGATCGCCGGCCGGCCAAAGGCGGAGCAGGCGGCCTGCCGCTCGTTCGGGATGAATCTCGGCATTGCCTTCCAACTGGTGGACGACGCCCTCGACTATGGGGGGAAGGCGGCGAAGCTCGGCAAGAATGTCGGCGATGACTTCCGCGAAGGCAAAATCACGCTGCCGGTGGTGCTCGCGTTCCGCCGCGGGTCGGAGCCCGAGCGCGAATTCTGGCGGCGCACGCTCGGTCAAGGGGAAGCAAGCGCCTCCGACCTCGACCACGCGATCGGCTTGATGACGAAACATCGCGCGCTCGACGACACATTCATGCGCGCCCGCCATTACGGGGCGATCGCCAAAGACGCGCTCGCGCTGTTCCCCGCCTCGCCGATGAAGGAAGCGCTGGAAGAGGCCGTCGAGTTCTCGATTGGCCGCACCCACTAGAGCATTTTCCGGCGAAGTGGGAACCGGTTCGCGGCAGAAAATGCGACCACTAAACGACAACCAGAGCGAATTCCGATTCCATTGGATCGGAATTCGCTCTGAGCCGCCCGGGCGCACTCTTCGCGGCTATTCGCCCCAAGCGGCGAAGGCTTCCGCAAAGGCGCGTTCGCCGGGGGCACCTTTTTCGATGGCCAGGATCGCGCGACGGCCATTGGCATAGACCACCGGCACGTCGAACCAGGCTCGCTCCTTGAGAAGCTGGACGTTGCGTTGAACCTCGGTTTCCGAGGACGACAACCCGATCAGGAAGAAGCCGTTGGTGACCTTGACTGCGAGCCCGGCGAGGGGGACGCCGCGGGTCTGCTCGGCCTGCTTCATCAGGATGCCGGGAATGTTGGCAATAGCGCCGTTGGGAGAATCCGGCGGCGTTGTGAATACGATTTCAATGGTATGGCTTGCCGGCAGCGCCTTGTCGGTGTTGCGGCGAAGCGACCATTTCACCGTGACCTTCGGTTCGGGAATTTCAATATCGGCGCGCACCGCCACATCCGCCGCCTGACCGGGCCCGGCGGCGACCTTTTCGGTGCGCCAGATCGCGGTTCCGACGAAGCGCTTGCCGGATGGAGTGGAGGGGTCTTCCTCATAGAGGACGACGCGTTGCGCCGCCGCCGGTCCGCTCTGGGTACGCCCATTCTGTCCCGGCGCGCCGATGCGATCGGTGATCTTGGTGCGCGGGGAGGGCGTTGCCTCCGGCTTTGCCGGCGTCGCAACGGTGGCCTGACGCTGGAACAAACCGGAAATAGTCGACCATTGCCAGTAAACGAGGCCCGACAGGCCGAACACGATCAGGATGACGGCGACTGCGCCCAAGACGCGGCGATTGGAGGCTAGGGCCAAGAGCGAGCCCACGCTTTCGCCGAAGCCGCCCCGCTGCCGAGGCGCTTCCTCGACGCGAGATGGGAATGGCGGCTCCGAAGGCTCGGCCTCCTCATCGCCGATATCGGGCGGCGGCCCTTTGGGCGCCAAAAAGTGGTCGCCTGGCTCGCCATGGATGGGCCCGAGCTCGGTGTCGCGACGGGCGGCTAAGGAGGGTTCGGCTGATCCGGCGGGCCAAGGGGCGGAGTCGCGCCGCGGAGACGGCGGCCGCAGCGGAAATCGCCGGGATGGCGGCTGCGGGGTCTCCGGCTCTTCGTGCGGCGCTGCGGATGGTTCGTACGGCGCTGCGGGAGGGCTGACCGCGCCCGTGTCCATCGGCGCGCCTCGGGGAGGGGCAACCGCCTCTCGCGGCCGGTCAGCCGGGGGCTCGCCGAGCGGCCGTTCGGGACCGGCCGGCGCGGCTCCCGCGCGGGCGCGACGGACCGCGTCGGCCTCCACCTTGCGAATCGCTTCTTCGAGAGCGAGCCGCTCCCGGGTTACATCCGACTCGCTGAGCGGGGGATTTACCGATCGCAGCTGTGCCACAAGGGCGCTGCGGGCGCGTTCGTAGAGGATACGGCGCGCCTCGCCGGTATTCTTCTCGAGGCCAGATATGGCCTTGGCAATCAGCGGATAGTAGTTGGCCATTACAAGTTATCGTCCCGCAAGTCGCCGCCCCCCGCTAGTTTTCGAATGGGTTACGCACGAGTATCGTGTCATCGCGCTCCGGACTCGTCGAGAGCAAAGCCACCGGGCAGCCCACCAGCTCCTCGATCCAGCGGACATATTTGATCGCCTGGGCGGGCAGGTCCGCCCACGACCGCGCACCCGCGGTTTGCTCCTTCCAGCCGGAGATTGAATCGTAACATGGAACAACCTGAGATTGAGCATGCTCGCTCGCCGGCAGATAATCGATGATTCGGCCGTCAAGCCGATAGTCCACGCACACCTTTATCTCATCAAAACCGTCGAGAATGTCGAGCTTGGTGAGGGCCAGCCCGTCAATACCGCTGGTGCGCACGGTCTGCCGGACGAGCACGGCGTCGAACCAGCCGCAACGCCGCCGCCGGCCGGTGACGGTGCCGAATTCCCGTCCGCGGTCGCCGATGAGCCGCCCGATCTCGTTGTCCTGCTCGGTGGGGAACGGTCCCGCACCGACTCGCGTCGTGTAGGATTTGCAGATGCCGAGCACATAGCCGATGGCCGAGGGACCGAGCCCGGAGCCGGTCGCGGCTTGGGCAGCGACCGTATTCGACGAGGTGACGAACGGGTAGGTTCCGTGATCGATGTCGAGAAGCGCCCCCTGCGCCCCTTCGAACAAGATGCGCTTGCCTTCCCGCCGCTTGCGGTCGAGCAGCGCCCACACCGAATCCATGAAGGGCAGGATGCGCGGGGCCACCGCGGCGAGTTCGTCATAGAGGGTTGTTGCGGCGAACTCCGGGAGACCAAGACCGCGGCGCAGCGCGTTGTGGTGGGTCAGCAAACGCTCGAGCTTCGGCTTGAGCGATGCAAGGTCGGCGAGGTCCATCACGCGGATGGCGCGCCGGCCGACCTTGTCCTCGTAGGCGGGGCCGATGCCGCGCTTGGTGGTCCCGATCCGGGTGGCCGACGTCGCCGCCTCGCGGATTGCGTCGAGCTCCTGGTGCAGCGGCAGGATCAGCACCGTATTCTCGGCGACGCGCAGTATCTCCGGGGTGATGGCGACGCCTTGCGCGGTGAGCCGATCGATCTCCTCGATCAGGGCCTTGGGGTCGAGCACGACGCCGTTGCCGATCACCGAGAGCTTCCCGCGCAAAATGCCGGAGGGGAGCAACGACATCTTGTAGGTCGCGCCGTCGATAACGAGGGTGTGGCCGGCATTGTGGCCGCCCTGGAAGCGCACCACGATGTCGGCCTGCGCGGACAGCCAGTCCACGATCTTGCCTTTGCCTTCGTCTCCCCACTGCGATCCGACGACTGCGACGTTCGCCATTGGAATCCTTTATCCGTCAGGCCGCGCGGACAAGAAGGCGATGTCCGCAGCCGCCGGTGATCGGTTATCCACCTCGGATACGGAATGAATCCGCACCGCGCAAGGCAGCTCAGAAGCGCAGCCGCTTGGCCTGCTGCACATGCGGCAGGGCGCGGACCTTGTCGAGAAGGTCGGGCGGGATATCGCCGTCGATCTCAACGAGCGCGATCGCATTTCCGCCCTCGACGTCGCGACCAAGATTGAACGTCGCAATATTGATCTGAGCGTCGCCGAGAAGCGAAGCAAAGCGGCCAATGAAGCCGGGCTTGTCGACATTGGTGACATAGAGCATGGAGTGCCCGAATTCGGCATCCATCCGGATGCCCTTGATGCTGACGATGCGGGGTCGCCCGTCCGCGAACACGGTGCCCGACACTCCGCGCGTCATCCGTTCCGTGACCACCGTCACCGTGATCAAGCTTTCGAAATCGCCCGCTGCCTCGCGCGTGATTTCCTCGACCATGATGCCGCGTTCCTTGGCCGAATGCGGGGCGGAAACGAAGTTCACGTCGGCGAGCATCGGCCGCAGCAACCCGGCTACCACCGCCGAAGTCAGTGCGCGCGTGTTCATCTGCGCAACGTGGCCGTCATAGGCGATCTGCACCTTCTTGAGCCCCGTCTCGGTGAGTTGCCCGGCAAACGAGCCGAGCTTTTCCGCGAGCACGATGAAAGGCTTGAGGCGGGGTGCCTCCTCTGCGGTGATGGAGGGGAAGTTGACCGCGTTCGATATCGCGCCGTTCAACAGATAATCAGACATCTGCTGGGCGACCTGCAGCGCGACATTCTCCTGCGCCTCGGCGGTGGATGCGCCGAGATGCGGCGTGCACACGACATTTGGGTGGCCGAACAGCGGATTGGTCTTGGCCGGTTCCTCGCTGAAAACGTCGAACGCCGCCCCGGCGACGCGTCCCGCGTCGAGCGCGGCGCGCAGCGCGACCTCGTCTACTAGCCCGCCGCGCGCGCAGTTGATGATCCGCACGCTCGGCTTCATGGCGGCGATCGCATCGGCGCCGATGATGTTGCGAGTCCGATCGGTGAGCGGCGTATGCAGCGTGATGAAGTCGGAGCGCCGGAACAGATCGGCAAGCTCCACCCGCTCGACGCCGAGATCGCGCGCCCGTTCAGGCGACAGGAACGGGTCGCAAGCGATCACCTTCATCCGCAGCCCGTGGGCGCGATCGGCGACGATCGAGCCGACATTCCCGCAGCCAATAATGCCGAGCGTCTTGCCGGTGATCTCGACGCCCATGAAGCGGTTCTTCTCCCACTTGCCGGCCTGGGTGGAGGCGTCGGCCTGCGGGATATGCCGCGCCAGCGCCAGCATCAGCGTGATCGCGTGCTCGGCGGTGGTGATCGCGTTTCCGGCGGGCGTGTTCATCACGATGATGCCCTTGGCCGTCGCCGCCGGGATATCCACGTTGTCCACCCCGATGCCGGCGCGTCCGATCACCCGCAGCTTCGTCGCGCGCTCGATGATCTTGGGCGTGACCTTGGTCGCCGAACGGATGGCAAGCCCGTCATAGTCGCCGATCGCGGCGGCGAGTTTTTCTTTGTCCTTGCCCAGGGTGGGTTGGAAATCAACCTCGACGCCGCAGTCCTTGAAGACCTGGATCGCGGCGGCCGACAGGGAATCGGAGATGAGAACCTTTGGTTTCATGTGAGTCCGCTTGGTGATTGCGAGGCGGCCGAGTGAAGATGGCTGGTGGGCGTCAAACGCTTCGGTCTTACGCCGCTTTCGGAAGCGCCGCCTTCGCCCCGGCGTAGGCCCAGTCGAGCCAATGCGTCAGCGCCTCGACATCGCGTGTCTCCACCGTTGCGCCGCACCAGATGCGCAAGCCGGGCGGCGCGTCGCGATAGGCGCCAAGATCGCAGCCCGCGCCCTCCTTTTCGACCGCTGCGACGATCGACTTGGCGAACGCCGCCTGCGCATCGGCGGGTCGGCTGGTGACGTCGGGATCGACGACTTTGAGGCAGACGGAGGTATTCGAGCGCGTCACGGGATCCTTGGCGAGAAAATCGACCCAAGGCGTGCGCTGCACCCAGGCGGCGACCGCCTGCGCATTCGCGTCCGCGCGCGCGGTCAGTCCCTTGAGTCCGCCGACCGACTTCGCCCAGGCGAGCGCATCGAGATAGTCCTCGACGCACAACATTGATGGCGTGTTGATCGTCTCGCCCTCGAATATGCCCTCGATCAGTTTGCCGCCCTTGGTCAGGCGGAAGATTTTCGGTAGCGGCCACGCCGGTTTGTAGCTTTCCAGGCGCTCAACCGCCCGCGGAGAGAGAATGAGCATGCCGTGCGCAGCCTCGCCGCCCAAGGCTTTCTGCCAAGAGAATGTCGCGACATCGAGCTTCTCCCACGCCAACGGCTGCGCGAAGGCGGCCGACGTCGCATCGCAAATGGCAAGCCCGGTGCGATCCGCGGCGATCCAATCGCCGTCCGGCACGCGCACGCCCGAGGTCGTGCCGTTCCACGTGAACACGACATCATTGCTCCAGTCGATCTTGGAGAGATCGGGCAGCGCCCCGTAATCGGCGGTCAGCACTGTAACGTTTGGGAGTTTGAGCTGCTTGGTGACGTCGGTTACCCAGCCTTCGCCGAACGATTCCCAGGCGAGCATCGTCACCGGGCGCGCGCCCAGCATCGACCACATCGCCATCTCGACCGCACCGGTGTCGGACGCAGGAACGATGCCGACGCGATAGCCGGCCGGTAGCTCCAAAACCTCGCGGGTCAGATCGATCGCCCGCCTCAATTTCGCCTTGCCAAGCTTGGCGCGATGCGAGCGTCCGAGCGCCGCCTCGCCGAGGGCGGCGAAGCTCCAGCCGGGACGTTTGGGGCAGGGGCCCGAGGAGAAATGCGGCACATGCGGCCGCGTGGCGGGCTTTGCGTTCGACATGATCTATCCTTCCAGATAGCTGCCCCTCGTTGGGGAGGGGTGGCCCGCGGGCGGGGATAGGGGAGCGACCTCTGCAAGTCAAGCAACAGGGATGTCGGCTATGAATGGTCGCTCTTGCGGTCCTGCGCGGCGCGGCCTATGTCGGGCGGGTCCTCGCCGAAACTGTTGGCTGCACGCGGTGGCCGAATGAGCGCCGAGGACGCTTTCAAGGGGCCTCGGACTCGTCGCTCAGTTGCGCGGTTCCGTGCGCGGATGGGGGTGTCTCACTTCGCAAAAAAACTCGATTGATTTGCTTTAAACGCATTCATGCGCTGCTGTCGCGGCTCATCGTCTCGTCGTTGCTTGGTGCACCATGGACATCGAAAAAAGTCCGCTGCTCACCGATCTCTACCAATTGAATATGATGCAGGCCTATCTCACCAATGGGCTGACGGATACGGCGGTATTCGAATTCTTCGTGCGGCGGCTGCCGGAGCGCCGCGCCTTCCTGCTCGCGGCCGGGCTTGAACAGACGCTCGATTTCCTCGAAGCGCTGCAGTTCAGCGCGGAGGATGTCGCCTATCTCGCGGGCACCGGGCGCTTCGACCGTGCGATGCTCGACTACCTGAAAGCGTTCCGCTTCACCGGCGATGTCGATGCGATGGCGGAAGGTACGGTGTTTTTTGCCGACGAGCCGATTCTGCGGGTGACCGCGCCGTTGCCGCAGGCGCAGCTCCTGGAATCGCGGCTTATCAATATTTTGCATTTTCAGTCGCTGATCGCGAGCAAGGCCGCCCGCGTGGTTCTGGCAGCGCCCGGCAAGCTCCTCATCGATTTCGGCCTGCGTCGCGCTCACGGCGCGGAGGCGGGGCTGATGGCGGCGCGCGCCGGCTATATCGCCGGCTTCGCCGGCACCGCGACTGTGCTCGCGGAAGAGTTATTCGGCATTCCGGCTTACGGCACGATGGCGCATTCCTATGTCGAGGCGCATGACGACGAGATCGCCGCCTTCGAGAGCTTCGCGCGTGCGCGCCCCAACAATCTGACCCTGCTGATCGATACCTACGACACCGAGGTGGGGGCGAAGCGGGTGGTCGAGCTTGCTCCCCGGCTGAAGGCGGATGGCATTGTCGTCCAGGCCGTGCGCATCGACAGCGGCGACCTCATCGCGCTGTCGCGCCGCGTGCGGCAGATTCTCGATCAGGGCGGACTGGCCGATGTGCGGATTTTCGTGAGCGGCGGTCTCGACGAGGAGTCGATCGCCGCCATTGTGCGGGCGGGCGCTCCCATCGACGGCTTTGGCGTCGGCACCAGCCTCACCACGTCGTCCGATTCGCCGACCTTCGATTGCGTTTATAAGCTCCAGGAATATGCGGGAGTGCCAAGGCGCAAGCGCTCGGCCAAGAAGCAGACCTGGCCCGGCCGCAAGCAGGTGTGGCGACGCTATGCACCGAGTGGAGCGATGATTTCCGATGTGCTGTCGGTCGAATCCGACCAGCAGGAGGGCGATCCGTTGCTGCAGCCGGTGATGCGGCAAGGCCGGCGCCTGGGGCTGAAGCCCTCGCTCGGTGACATTCGCGCGCGAGCGGCGGCCGAGCTGGTGAGCCTTCCGCAGGCGCTGCAACAGCTTGAGCCGGAGCGCGTTTACAAGGTGCAGGTCGGCGAGGCCTTGACCGCGCTCACCGCCGAAGTCGACCGTAGGATCGCGGCCCATCATTGAGCCGCATAATTGTTTCACGCGACGGAGTTCGGACCGTGATCGACAGAACGAAGCTGTACATCAACGGTGCATGGGTTGCGCCCGACGGCAAGGGCGAAATTGCGGTGCGGAGCGCTTCAACCGAAGAGGTGATCGGCCGTGTCCCGGAAGGCTCGGTGCGCGACCTCGATGCGGCGGTGCGGGCGGCGCGTGCCGCCTTTCCCGGCTGGATGGCGGTGCCGCCGGAGCGGCGCGGGGCGTTCCTCAAGGCGATCCATAACGAACTCAAGGCGCGCGCCGAGGAGATCGGCAAAATCATCGCCGGCGAAGTCGGCATGCCGCTCAAGCTCGCGACGCGAATCCAGGTCGGCTCCCCGATCGCCATTTTCGCGATGTATGCGGGGATGGCGGGACAATTCGAGTTCGAGAGCCGGATCGACGGCTCGCTGATCGTCCGCGAGCCGGTGGGAGTCGTGGCCGCGATCACGCCGTGGAACTATCCGCTCCACCAGATTGCCGCGAAGATCGCCCCGGCGCTCGCCGCGGGCTGCACGGTCGTGCTGAAGCCCTCGGAAGTCGCCCCGCTCAACGCGTTCGCGCTCGCCGATGCGATCCACGACGCCGGCCTTCCGCCCGGCGTGTTCAATCTGGTGAGCGGCTACGGCCCCGTCGTCGGCGAGGCGATGGCGACGCATCCCGAGGTCGACATGGTGTCGTTCACCGGCTCGACGCGGGCGGGCAAGCGCGTCGCCGAACTTGCCGCCCACAGCGTCAAGCGTGTCGCCCTCGAGCTTGGGGGCAAGTCGGCGTCGATCGTCCTCGAGGATGCCGACCTCGCCGCCGCGGTGAGGGGTACGGTCAATGCCTGCTTCCTCAATTCGGGCCAGACCTGCAGCGCGCACACGCGGCTCCTCGTTCCCGAAAACCGCTACGCGGAAGCGGCAAAGCTCGCGGTCGAGGCGGCGGCGAGCTTTACGGTCGGCGATCCGTTCGGCGGCAGCGCCAAGCTTGGGCCACTCATCTCGGGGGTCCAGCGCGTGCGCGTGCGCGACTACATTCGCAAGGGACTTGACGAGGGCGCCGATTTACTGATCGGGGGCGCGGAAGCGCCGGATGGCCTCGACAAAGGCTACTACGTCAAGCCGACGGTGTTCGGGCGCGTCGATCCGCATGCGACCATCGCCCAGGAAGAAATTTTCGGGCCGGTGCTCGCGATCATCACCTACAAGGACGAGGATGACGCGGTGCGCATCGCCAACGACACCCTGTATGGGCTCGCCGGCGGCGTGTGGTCGAAGGACCCCGAGCACGCGTTGAGCGTCGCGCGCCGGCTGCGCACCGGCCAAGTCGACATCAACGGCGCGCCGTTCAATTTCCTTGCGCCGTTCGGCGGCTACAAGCAATCAGGCCGCGGGCGCGAACTCGGCCGCGAGGGTCTCGAAGAGTATCTCGAATACAAGGCAATCCAGATCAAGCCGTGAGGCGGCCGCCTCGTAACGGCATTCCATTTGCACCTGACTGTGCCGCCCATCGTTATCACCTCTCCCCGATGGGGAGAGGTCGGATTCCGAGCACAGCGAGGAATCCGGGTGAGGGGAATATGAGACGGCATCCGGGCGATCCGATCGGCATTTATTTGTGAGAGCACATGGTCCTATTGCTCCCTCCCCCCTTGAGGGGGAGGGTTGGGGAGGGGGCTATTCATCTTAATCTTTGCAGTCATATCACCCTCCTCCCGGCTCGCTTTGCTCGCCGACCTCCCCCTCAAGGGGGGAGGGAAACGTGTTTTGCCCCGAAGCGACCAGCCGGAGGTCGTATGAGGGACCATCAACGCCGCCCCCTCACCCGGCTCGCATCTCGTTTGCACTCGATCGCTCGCCGACCTCTCCCCACTGGGGAGGGGTGAAATGCATCAGCATTCAGCTAAGCTGAGCGGCACGCGAGTCACCCCCCTCACCCGGTTCGCATCTCGTTTGCACTCGATCGCTCGCCGACCTCTCCCCACTGGGGAGAGGTGAAATGCATCAGCATTCAGCTAAGCTGAGCCCCACGCGAGTCACCCCCCTTGCCCGGCTCGCATCTCGTTTGCACTCGATCGCTCGCCGACCTCTCCC
>Ga0315534_1001025_pt1 | contig 19573 bp, 15 predicted proteins | sample SalMarSW160240MG_FD_203094 | JGI IMG/M metagenome (GOLD analysis project Ga0315534, IMG submission 203094) | Salt marsh sediment microbial communities from the Plum Island Ecosystem LTER, Massachusetts, United States - Salt Marsh Sediment SW1602-40 ... | reverse complement strand
CCTATCAGTGTCGGATTGAGAGCTTCAAGCTCGCAGGTCGAAGGTACACCGTCAATAAGAGCCGAGCGTGAGGTTGCTGGTTTATGGATTCTTTTTTTTACCTTGTGATGTTTGCCGGTGCCGTTGCCGGTGCGAGTACCGGGCTGTTGGGGGTCTATATTGTTGGTATGCGGATGCCTTTTATCGGGATTTGCATATCCCATTCGGCGATGGCAGGGACTATTTATTCGATTCTATTAGGTGTTAATCCGGTCCTGGGGCCGGTAGTTTTTTCAGCGGTCAGCTCGATGGGCCTTGGTGTGGTCAGGCCGGGGAGGTCGAGATTGGATGCCAATGTGGCGCTGGCGATATTTTTCAATTTGATGCTCGGGCTTACGTTTTTAGGGATAGGGCTGATGCATGGAAGCCGCTCCGAGGTGCTTGGGCTGCTTTGGGGCAGTTTGCTTTTTGTGCGGAAGAGCAGCGTGGTAATTATTACGATTTGTGGTTTGGTTTTTGTAGCTTTTGCCGTTTTATTTAATAAAGAGCTGAAAGTGCTGCTGTTTAGTCGAACCATTGCCTCGGCGACGGGCGTGCATGAGAGCTTTGTTTACTGTCTTTTCCTGGCTCTGTGTGGTCTGATATTAGCGGTCAATCTTCCACTTGTTGGTGGGCTGATGATATTCAGTTTGATTACGTGCCCTGCTGCTGCGGCGTATCAAGTATGCACGGGACACAGGTCGGTTATCTTTGCGGCGACGGCTTTCGGGATGGCCAGTGCCGTGGTTGGTTTTTTGGTTTCGTACTATCTTGACCTGCCGACCGGGGCGTGCATTGTAATTGTCAGTGCGATTGTTTTTGCAGCCTCGGCCTCCTACAGGGTCCTAATAAAGAAAACTTCTTGACTTAAAACGAATTTGGCGAAACCTGCTGAAAAGTGCGGCAATGACTAACACAACTCCAAGAAATAAGGCAATGGCAGGACCAAGTGAAAAATCGAAATAATAGCCGAACAACAGGCCTCCTATGGAGGCTATTACGGCTGCCGACCAGGCAATAAGCATTCGTGTGCCCCAGCGTGATGAAAATAGAGCTGATGTCGTGGCTGGAATTATAAGAAAGGCAAACACAACAACCACGCCGGCAATCCTAACCGCCACTACTATCACGATTCCAACTAACGCATAGAACAGAAAATCCCACCATACCACTTTCACACCCTTGGTAAGGGCACCGTGGTAATCCTCTGATATCCTTAGCAATGGTTTTCGGAAAATATAAAAGCAGAATCCAATAGTGCAAAAGACAATCAAGCTCCCTATGATTTCCGGCAATCCTGTCCACAAAAGGCTGCCTGATAACATCTCATCCATATGCGCATGGCCGGGAGTGACACCAATCAGAAAAAGAGCAGAAGCAGCGGCTATGGCGTAAGAAATTCCAATTACCGCCTCGATTGAGATTTGAACAATTCTGCTTCGTACTAAAGCGTAAAACGCCGCTATGGATAAGACGAAACCAAATGAAAATGTGTATGCCAGCAATGTTCCCTCCTCTGCGTCAAAGACAAGGTGAGCTACAATGGAACCTACCGCTGCAATCTGGGCCAGGGCAATGTCAATAAAGATAACCTCTCTCTTGAGTACGTGAATACCGCAGTACCCTAATATGGCACCCATCATCATACAGGCTAAAAACGGTAAACCGAGCATTTCAATCAATTGCAGCATTATTGATGTCCTTTCTGGCAGAGTAGGCTGCGGATAACCACCGCACAGACAAAGAAAATACCTAATGATAAAACCAGGCTGGGCCCGTATGTAAAACTAAATAAATATGATGAGCTCAAACCAATAACACAGGCCACAAAACCTATGCTCCAGCCGACGATAACAGCCGCGCCCCATCTTCTGGTGAACATTGTGGCAATTGCTGCCGGTATCATAAGAAAGGCATACGCCAATAGCACACCGGCAATAGGAACTATCAACACCGTTATAATTCCCTGCGTGGTGAAGAATAAAAAGTCCCAGAACCTTTCGTTCTTTAACGTCTGAGGATTTTCTGCCAAAGCGATGAATTTATGTCGCAATATATAGTGAAACAGCAACAACGCAATATAGACAAGGATGGTTACTATAATCAGTGGCCAGCTCACCCATTCCATATATCCGCAAAGAGTCTTCTCCACGTAAATTTCACCGCTGGGCAGTTTGTCTGTTAGAAGAAGTGAAATAACCAGTGCCATCGCGTACAATATCCCGATAACCGCTTCGCGAGGTATCTCCCGACTTTTAGGCTTGATTAAGGCAAGCAGCAGCGAGCCAAACAGTACGGCCACCATTGCCAATAAATATGATAGGGGAGAGCCATATTTGATATGCAGAGCGACCCCGACCAGGGCACCAAAAGCAGCCAATTGGTCTAAAACCAGGTCGGAAAATATCAGAGTGCGCCTGATTATATGAAGGCCGATATAAGTATGCAGCACCAGAACCACGGCGATTAAGGCAATCTGACGTAAAAATAGACTTACTGTTTCTGACATTATCAATGCCTTTCCAGACTTCTCACGGTCACACTTTGCAGCACTTTACAAAGTGAGAATCCCGCCCAAATTTAGCTAATCTCTTAAAATATATACGTCTTAGCTGCCTTCAGCAGCTTTTATCAGCCCGTCAGTCCAGTAATCGACAAGTTTGAAGTAATCGTCCACCTCTGGAGCGCCGCCTACAAACAGTGGAGCTATAACTGCCTTGGCACCGGTTCTGTCGGCCACAATCCTGACCTTCTGCTCATCAAAGTAGTTTGCGGCCAGGATAATATGAATATCTCTTTCGCGCATCATGTTTACCAGCTCGGTCACATGTTTCAGTGATGGCGGTATACCCGGCTTGGTCTCAATGCTGCCCGCTTCTTCGAGCCCGAACAGCTTGAGAAAGTAACTCCAGTTCTTGTGATATACAACGACAGGCATCCCTCGCAGAGGAAGCATCTTACCCATCCAGCCGTCGAGTTTGTCAATCAAAGGCTTGTCTTGAAACTTGTTCTTCTCTAAAAAGTCGATGAGCTTGTCTTGTTGTGCCAGCCTGCACAGGGTCGGTCCTCCAAGCAATTTGACTAATTCTTCGCCAAACATGCATATGTCGATTTCATCATGCAGCTTCTTTAGGTTTTCTTCATAGGAATCCTTTCCTTCAGGGTCGTTTTTGATTAATCCAATGGTGATATTGCGCGCAATTTTCTTTGTGTTGATGGGACTGGTGGTGAGATGCGGATTACCAAAGATATGGACATCGCCTTCAATTTGTGAAATAACCTTGGGTTTTTCTACAAGTTCTATGCCTTGTGAGACTGCGACATAGCCGATTTCACCACTGCGGACCTTCTTGTTACCGGATTTGTTGATTACAGTTGGCAGCCACATTTCCAAATCGAGGCCAGTGCCAATTAGCACGTCAGCTTCTTTTACCATTTGTACGAAGGATGGTTTGGGTCTGATGTGATGAGGGTCCTGAACGCTATAGACTATAGAATCAACGTTAACTCTGTCGCCGCCGATAATCCTGGTCAGTACAGCGTAGTCCGACAAAGTTGTTATAACCCGAAGAGGTTTATTCTTCTCTGCCGCGGCATTTTCAAATGACAAAATACACAGCATAATGACCAGGATGGGCAAAATTAAATAGGTTCTTCTTCTCATAATAATAGCCTCCTTTAGCTTAGTAACGTTCGTGCTTATGCGGGCCAGCGGCAAAAATTGCCTGGAGCCAGAGTATGTGCTCCGGATTCTCCATGCCCCGTCCGGCTGCATAGTCGTACTCGGCGCGGAATTTTACAAACTCGCTCTGCCACCAGGTTATGTAAGGACATATTTGCCACCGATAGGCGTCATCAGCAGTATAGGCCAAAGGTGTCATAGAAGCTCCTGGTACGTCAGCGTAGCCTTTGGTGTCCGGCTGAAAATAATCATACCTGACCCCTATTTCCAGGTTCTGGGCTATTCTTGACTGCAGATAACTATAAGCGCCCCAGGCCTGCAAATTGTCCCTTCCGGAATCGTCCGGGGCCAAGATGTCTCGATTGAGAAGATATACTTCGCTGCGCCATTCCACATTGCGGTACAGCGCTTTATCTGCCGGTTCCCAGAGAAAAGAAAGGTCGGCCCCGTATACTTGAGTTCCTAAAGCGTCGTATTCGTTTTCAAGCGTGTTTCCTCTCTTTACCTCCCACTCGTCATTCCAGCCGAACAGCCCGCTTAAGCCAAACTCCAGATATGTATCTCTGGAAAGGTCACGGTAATTCTTGTAGTGGAAAAGCAAGGAGGGATTACCCAACGTATCTCCACCGAACAGACGTTCATTCTCAGTATTCGTAACCTGAAGTATCAATCCTTGATGAGCCTTGCCCCATTTCGGCAGTATCCACTCCAAAGATGCGCCTGTTTGATTGATACCTTCATCGCCGAAGATACTTCGCAGAGCTAAAGGATATTCGACCTGATCGATTGCATCTTCATGCCAGCGGTTGACTACACCAAACTGCTGACGGAATTTACCCAGATCCAGATTGGTATTTTTGAACATCGAGAACCGCGTTAAATAAATCTCTTCCAGGTGAATTTCTTCATCATGTATATGCGTAATGGCTTTCAACCTCGAAAAGGGGTCAAGATAGGATTGAAAACTCAGCTCAAGACCTCTCATGGAAGCATCTGAACGTTCTCTCGTTCCGGATTGGCTCCTATAGTGACCAACAAAATCCCCTGAGACGCTGATTTCCGGATTAAGCTTTTGTAGGCTCAGTCCTCCAAATTTAAAGGTGGTCTCTTCTGGAGTCTTCTCTGGCTCTTCTTCACCTGCTAAGCCCTCGGCCAGCTTGCGTAAATAATCAGCTTCTTCCTCAGCTTTAACTTCCTCCGTAATGGGTTCAGCCGGGCTGAGCTTCTCTAATTCTTCTTTTAATGCCTTGATTTCATTCTCGTGCTTGCTTTTCATTTCATTCATCTGACGCTGCAATTCGAGAATCTGCTCCTTGAGCTCCGCAAACTCTGTATTTTTCGTCTCCTCATTCTGGGCAAGACCCAAACTGGGAAAACCTATCATCGTGAGAAAGAGGACTATACACGCTATTTTTTTAACTTGCATATTTATATCTCCCTTTTTGCGTACCGATATATTAGCCAGAGTATCACACGGTCCCTTCGTTTTGAGCGGCCGTTCTTATTCGCCGGCTGTGCCGGGTCCTGTTTTCTAAGAGTTAAAAATGAATGTTGATACTCTGTGACCGCATTAAGAAGTGATGGCTGATGGAGGGGCACGTAAGAGGATTGAGCAGGCCCACTCATGGTGAATTACAACCGTCAAATGCTGTAAGCGTTGAAAAATAACAGGGCTCTCAGTGGTAAGCTGTAGCGACCCAGAATTTGTTTCAGTCGAGTTGAAACCAGCCAAGAACATACAAGCCGGACATGGCTTGTTACACGATAGAACGTTTGTCGTGCATGCATGCTCTGTGCAAAAAACACAGCCTTTATTGTGAAATAGACAGGTCGTGGAGGTTACAATCAGATATACGGCAAGCATCACAGCCGATGCTGTCCTGTGCAACCTGAACTGTTTTTTTGAGGAGTCAAACATGCTTTCTGATTAGCTCCAACGATTTCATAATTACACGTCACATCAGCGAAGTTGAAATTCTACACATCTCAACATGGTGCGTCAATATGTATTTTACTCAAAAGGGGATATTCCTTGAATACCCCGCTTTTTGGCCACAATTTGCTTGATGTCGTAGTACAAATTTGGTATTTTTATGCGCAGAATTCGATGATTCTTTCACCTTTTTTGAGGAATTAAGTATAACGGCGGAACTGAATGCTCTTATTATCACCGCTGCTTCAATAGGCTTCTTCCATACTATATTGGGGCCGGACCATTATCTGCCCTTTGTCATGATGTCGTGGTCGCGAAAGTGGTCGGGAATGAAAACTACGTTGATAACCGTCTTGTGCGGCCTTGGGCACATAGGAAGTTCGGTTGTGCTTGGCCTGATAGGAGTATCGGTGGGTATAGCAGTCAATAAGCTGGAGTTCGTGGAGGGTTTTCGGGGCAACCTTGCGGGTTGGCTGCTTATCGCGTTCGGGCTGGCATATTTTGTGTGGGGATTGCGCAGGGCATACCGGAACCAGCCGCACGTGCATGGTCACACTCACGCGAGCGAGGCTGCGCACATACACCCTCACAATCATCATCGTGAGCACACTCACGTTCACAACGACAAAGCTAAGCAGAGCATTACGCCGTGGGTGCTGTTTGTCATTTTTGTTTTTGGCCCTTGTGAGCCTTTGATTCCCATCCTGATGTACCCGGCTGCAAAGAACAATTTCGTTGGCCTGGTGGTGGTAACGTCCGTGTTCGGTGTAGTTACGCTTAGTACTATGCTGGGTGTGGTTCTTCTTGCCAGGGCGGGAGTGAACTTTATTCCAATTACGCGACTCCAGCGTTATTCTCACGCTATAGCCGGAGCAACCATCCTTCTTTGCGGATTGGCAATTCAATTCCTGGGATTGTGAGCACTAACTCATAAAACCACAGTGGATTTCATTCGGCTGCGGTTTTAACACCATGAATAAATTTTGCCCTTGAGCTTTGGCTGCCTGAGTTTGCCCCTGCCGGGTAGGATTTTTGCGGGAATGTTCTGTAAAAAATGTGGGGGGGCTTTACTTGAATATTGCAAGCCGGTGTGCTATTATAACGCCCTGCTGGATACTGAAATAACGAGTGAAATTTTGGCTTCTCGGGCCGTGTCGTTTTCTTTTGGCAAAAAAATGGATACTAAGCTGGCGTTCAAAACCTTAACAGAGTTTTTTAATCAGTCCCTGCTGCGGGCCGAATTAACTAAGCCGTGCCTGGAAATCGTTCGGACCCAGCGGCAGGAGACTCTCACCTTTGGTCAATTGAAAACAAGGGCACGGGATTTTGCGCTGTGGCTCATTCAGGCCGGACATATCCGCAACGGGGACAAAGTAGCAATATTGGGCAGGAACCGTGCGGATTGGGACGTTGCTCTTTGGGGGATTATACTTGCCGGTGCCGTGCCCGTACTGATTGACCCCGAAAGGCCGGTAGAAGGTGTAAAGAAACACCTTGCTTCCACCGACACCCGCCTGATTGTTATGGCTGATGATTATCAGGATGCTGATTCCCGAAAGCAATTGAAAGAGTATGCATGCAGCCGGGGGCTGGGTCTAATTGTAATGACCAAACATGAAAAGATCGACTTTGACGGTGACGCGGCCGGTGAATTGCTCGATAAAATCCAGACTGAAATAAAATCTGATGACACCGCAGTCATTTTGTGCACTTCAGGCACTACCGCCGACCCGCGGGAAGTTGAGCTGACTCATACGAATCTCATCGCCAATATCCAGGGCGCTTTGGATGTAGTGAAAATAACCAGCGAGGACAAACTTGGCCATGTCACCCCGCCCCACCACTCTTTCGGCCTGACCGTTGGCAAGCTGCTGCCTTTTTGGGTTGGAGCAACGAATGTTTACACCAATAAATATCGCCAAATCGCGCAGTTAATAAGGCAGAAGAGCATTACTATCTTTGTGGGGATACCTGCACTTTTTGCCGTTATGGCCAAAAGAATTGAAGAAGAGATAAGCAGGCAGAGAGAAAAAAGCGTTCCTGCCGGGTTTCTTGATGGATACTTTCCGAGGCTGGTCGGAAAGAGGCTCGTCAAAAAACTGGGCTGGGAGAAACTGCGTTTTTTTATCTCCGGGGCGGCTCCGGTCCCGAGGTGGGTGCTGGAAGTGTTCTGGAGAAGAGGTCTGCAGCTTCGCGAAGGTTACGGCACTACGGAAAACTCGCCGGTTTACGGTTTTAACGCCGACCGGCGAAAATTAGGTTCTGTTGGAAGACCTATTCCGACATTGCTCGTCAAAGTTGTCAACGAGAATAACGAAACTCTCCGGTCCGGCGAAAAAGGAGAAATTGTCCTCGGCGGCCCGTGTATTATGAAGGGCTATTATAAGAATCCCAAAGCGACCGATGCGGTTATCAGGACGGACGATAAAGGTATCCGCTGGCTGCATACAGGCGATTTGGGCTGCCTGGACGAGGATGGCTGCCTTTATATTACAGGCCGAAAGAAATACCTGATTGTGCTGCCTGGCGGTAAGAATGTTAATCCCGAGCTTGTGGAGTCGGTTCTTTCCCAGGCGCAGTTCGTAGAGGAGGTATTGGTGGTTCCCGGATTGCAAAAGGATTGGCGCCAGCGAACACAGGAAGCCATCCGGGCGATTGTCCGGCCGGCGTGGGATACGATACAGGCTGATACCAGGTTTTCATATCCTGATTTGGTAGAGCAGCCGCAGGTTCTCAAAAAGCTCGTCTGGCAGAATATCAATGAATGCCAGCAGCAAAGCCGGCAGTTGTCCGGCTTCGAGAAAGTGTCTTCCCAAAATCTTGAAATAAGAATAGACGAATTTCAAAAAACCTCGACCGGTAAAATCAAGCGCGACCTGTACATTAAAATACCACAAAAATAGCTTCGGAGGTGCAAAAGTTATGGAGCTCAGGTCTAAAATTTCTCTTTTGTTGTGTGGAGCTGCTGCCTGGCTGTTTTCTGTATCAGCGGAATTACCGGCACAGACGGAGAAAGCACAGACAGCGATAAATGACGTTAGGTTTGTCGTCGAGGTTGAGGAAGTCGTCACCAAATACACGCCCGCCGATAATGGTGCAGGGCCTTTATGGTGCTATGGTTCCACGGTTATTGCCCGGCGGGGAAATGATGTATACCTGTCAGTCATCGAAACGGGAAAAGATGTTCCTTTGCTTTGTAACACCAGATGGCAGCTATGGCATCGGTCGGCAAACGGCTGGAAAATCGCTCAAAGTGAAAAAGAGTATCGGCAGCGTGAGCCTTGTCCAATTGCAATATTTCAAAAAGGGGCGGTCTTTCTGTCGGCGAATCCTTCTATCGAGCCGCCCGGCGTTAAGTATGGCCGCTGCCGGCCGGTAGTACTTGAATTCAATCCTAATGCTCTTGCCGGTGCCGCGAAAATACACCAGCCGGTCTGGGCTGACGGAACTTATTTTACCGACCACTCATACCGGGGCTTTGCCGCCGACGGAGCGAACGGCGAATTACTTCTGCTCAATATCAATGCGCAAACCAGTGAACAATTTGTCTCCTACTGCGACAGCAGCGGCAAGTGGCATCAAAAGGGGAAAATCGAGTTTCCCATCCGGGCCTGTTATCCGCAGGTTGCCCTGCGAGGCCGGGCCGCTGCTGTTATGGCTATTGGCGATATCGTTGAGCCGGTCGAGGAATGGCAAAAACTCAAATTCGAAAAACTCAAGCGCAAGTGGGATTATGTTTTCCGGCGTTTGTTTTACGCTTTCACTGCGGATATTCGGAGCAGTAACTTCGTTACTCCAATTGAGATTGACACCGTGGAGAAGACCGCCGGCCATATTCAAAACCTTGACCTTTACATCGACGAAGGGAGGGCGACTCACCTTCTTTATCTTAAACGGCCGCACCAGTACTCGTTTATTAGAGACAAATATTTTCCCGGCCAGGCAATGACAGCTCATCTGGAATATGTAGTGGTCAAAGATGGAAAAATCCTATCGAGGAAAACTCTGGCCGAAACTCCGCAAGAGTCGAAGGGACTGGAGCCATCGTATGGCCGGTTCCACATCAGCAGTGACGGCGCTCTCTGGGTTATTGCAGCCGGCACATATACTGATGGAACCAAAAGGACTTTTGGAAACTACGCCGGCCGAATCCTTCCGGGGCAGTCCGGGCAAAAGTTTGTCCGCATCGACCTCAAACATCCCTTCCGAACGTTCTTTACAAATACCCCCCGCGGCGGCTCAGAACCTTCTGATGTTATTGACCTTTTTGGCATCGCCGACGATAATCCGAACCTGCGATATGCCGGAATCCGGCTTGAAACTAATAAAAACTGACCGGATTAAACATTACCCAATTGGTGATTGGTGATTGGTAATTGGTTACCAGTAACCAATAACCAATTACCAATCACCAGTAACCAGTTACCAGTTTCACTTAGTCGGCAGTGTCAGGTGTATTTTGAATATCCCTCCGTTTTCGACCTCTGCGGTCGTACTGCCGCCTAATGCTTTAATGATTCTATCCACCAAAGCCAGACCCAAACCACAGTGAACACCTGCATCCTTACGCGATGAATCGCCCCGCCAGAAGCAGTCAAATGCCTGTGCGGCTTGCTCGTTATTGAGCCGGCAGCCGGTGTTGGAAACAGTGATTTCTACGGAGACGTCGCCTTGACGGCCTGTTGTCCGGATTTGACCTCCCTCATCGGTATATTCTACAGCGTTCTCAAGTACGTTCGATAGAATAATGGCCAGGTTCTGGCGGTCTGTTTCACATGTGATTTCGGGGTCGATGCGATTGTCGAAATTGATTTTGCGATTGGCTGCCTCCTCTGAGAGCGGTCGCCAGCAGGAGTTCACCAGTTCGGCGGGTCGAACCTGTTCGCCTTGGAAGCTGATTTGTTGGGCATCCAGCCGGGCGAGCAGCAGCAGGTTATTAACCATAGTCTGCATGTTTTCAACGATTTCCAGGCACTCGGAAAGAGCGCTGCGATATTCGGTAGTATCACGGGTGCGCGTAAGATTTACCTCGATTGTAGAGCGTATCCCTGCCAAAGGGTTTCGCAGCTCGTGGGCGACGTCGGCGGTAAAGCGCCTCTCTCGCTTGAAAGCTTCTTCGAGTCGGGACAAGAGGTCATTGAGGCGGTTCTTAATCGGCAGAATCTCGGCCGGTATTGAAGCGGTTCCAATACGGGTCGCGAGGTCATCTTCCCTGACGGCCGCAATCTCGGATGCGATGGAGTGCAGCGGTCTAAGCCCCCGCCGGACCACAAAGGCAGCGAGCAGAACCGACAGGGCAATTACGACGGCTGAGGCCGTGAACAGAAGCCATCGGAGCAGGCTCAGTTGGTTGTACAAATCGCCGGCGCCGCGAGCGACAGTTAAGGTCAGTTTCTTGTCGTTGGCTGCCGGTTGGCTGCTATTTTCGTTTCCGATTTCGCTCCTGGGCAGGAACTTCAGACAAACCGCCCGCTGCGGCGGACCATTTCCTGCGTTCAATGCTTTGAATACGGCAGTTTTAAGAGAAGCCTCAAGACGGGGCAAGTCGTCTGTTCCCAACAAAGGAGAGCGTGCCACAATTGCTCCGCCCTGTTCCCATATCTGGTAGTATGTCTGGAGTTCCGGATCGTTAAACTCGGGCATGTGTTGTACATCTTCCAGGTCGATGTTATTGGCGTCTACTTCGATTGAGGAGGCCAATATCTGGGCTGTAGAGAGAAGTGCCGAATCAAACTGATTGACTAATGCCCGTTGAATCAGTATGTAGATTGTCATACTGAAGACGGTCAACAGCAGGACCGAACCGGCGACTATTCCGAGGATTAAGCGAGTTCGCAGCGAAGTCGTCATGGCTGGCTCCCCAAAAGATAGCCGCGACCCCGGATTGTATGGATGAGCAAAGGTTTGCCTGGTCGTTCGATTTTCTTTCGCAGGTAGCCGATGTAAACGTCCACTACATTACTCGATGCGGCGGATTTGAACTCATAAACATGTTCCCATATATCTGTGCGGGATACGGGTTCGCCTGCCCGCATAGCCAGGTATTCCAAAAGTGCATATTCGCGCGGCGTAATATCAAGTTCCTTTCGACCGCGCCAAACTCTCTGTGTCGTCAGGTCAATCCGCAGGTCTTTAATCTCGATTTGAGGGTTTTTCTTCCGGTAACTGCGACGCACTAAGGCCCGAACACGGGCTAACAGCTCTCTGAATTCGAATGGTTTGACTAAGTAATCGTCGCCGCCTTGGTCTAAGCCGGTTATACGGTCTTGCAGAGTATCTTTAGCGGTCAAAATCAATACATGACTCTGTCGGCCCTTAGATCTTAGTTCTTTTAGGATTTCAAGGCCGTCAATGCCGGGCAGCATAAGGTCGAGGATAATCACGTCATAATCATTGCTCAACGCATACCATAGACCCTCCTGGCCGTCACCGGTGGTATCCACTGCAAAGCCGGCTTCGCGCAGCCCCTTTACAAGGGATTGTTGTAAAGGTCGATAGTCTTCTATAACCAGCAGACGCATTTGAAAACTCGTAAAAAAACACCGCTGAGCGAAAAAGGGTTGTGGCCCAGCGGTGCGTATTTTAGCTCCACAAAATTGATGTGTCACTACTTTTGTTGTTCTTAACCATCCTTATCATCTTCGTCATCATCGTCTTCGTCGGCGTCTTCATCGTCGTCGCCTTCGTCGTCATCATCATCGTCATCGGCGTCTTCATCTTCGTCGTCGGCGTCTTCATTATCGTTGTTATTGCAGTTGCCATTTTTGTCGTCATCATCGCCTTCATCGCCTTTTTTCTTGCCCTTGGCCTTCATCTTTTGACTGTCGTCATCATCGTTGTCGTTCTTGCTGGCCTTACGTTTCTTCTCGCCTTTATCCTCATCCTTTTTCTTGTTCTTATCGTCGTCGCCGTTGTCCGATTTGCCTTTCTCAGCCTCTGCCTCAACGCGCCGACCATCAGGTGCCAGAAGCAGCTCGTGCAAACCGCCGTTTTTACTGAACTTGATTTCATAGAGTATCATTGTCTTCTTCTCGCACGCCAGCTCAGCATCTTTGCCGGCTGCCTTACGCGCCGCCTTCAGCACCGCCGCCGGGACCTTCTTGATGTCCATCTGTTGCTCGATTTCCACTAAGGCGCCTGCCTTTGTGACCAGCACATCCATATTTGCCCCGGAACGTGTTTTCCATGAGCCTTCGTAGAATGTATGACCTTGCTCGATTTCCTCTGCAAACTCGGTGATCTTTGCGCCGCGTGCCATCTTTTTGAGTGTCTTCAGAGCGGCCTTTGGGACCTGGGCTTCTTTTACTTTGCGTTCGACTTCGCCCGTTTTGGCGGCTTGGGCTTTGGACGAACGCTTACTCTTTTTTGCGTATGCCGCTGTGCACAACACGGCCCCGACTAAAACCATTACAGCAACCAGTTTCCAATGTCTGCATTTCATTTTCTGTCTCCTTATTGAAAAAGTTCCCACGATTTTACAACCTCCCACCATGGTCAGGCTGCCCGATACTCATCGGTTTTGATGACGACAATATTAACAAAGCAAAGATGAGATAATTGTGAGAAAAGATATTTTTCAGAAAAATTTTTCTACTGTAGCCTCTTTGTATTACTTGACTTAACATGCCACGTCGATATTGGAAGTATTCTACTGATGAATCCCTGCCCCATCATGGATGGCGCCTTTTACATCTTTCGGCAGGCTCACTTGTCCTTCTGCTCCTCACCCTTGTCCTCTGTGTCCTGGTCTGTGTCGTTCTCGTTTTCCTTTTTGATTCCGAGATACTTGCCTTTGGCCGAGATGAGGATATCGGACTCCTTGCCGTCGCGGACCACCTCGACTTCGTAAACGAGGGCGCCCTCGACCGTCTTTTTCTCGATTTCTGTGATTTCACCACCGGCCGCATGCTTCTTGATGGTCCTGCGCACCGCACGCGGCAGGTCCTTGAGCGCGACGGTCGCTTCCTTGGCTTCACTGTGGCCGGTCAAAAGCAAATCTTCATCCTGAATAAGACCTATTCCCGGCGCATACGTTTTGTAACACTTATCGTTGGGATTTAATCCGGAGGTTTCTTCCACCCTGATGCAATTATTGAACGTTCCGGCTGGCGTCTTCAACGTCACGTTATCACTGATTATCTCGGCCCGATCCATGGCATTCGGGGCAATCTCCTGATAGTGTCTGGCCCCCAGAAGAACCGTCCCGGGCATTATGATGCCCGCTTTCGAGTCCTTCTGGTCCGCTCGCCACGCCCCTGAGTGCCTGACTATCTTGCCGTCCTCGTAATCATCCACCTCTTCACCAAAATAGAACACGTCGCCATGCTCTTTGCAGATAGCAAAGAAGTTCCTGGAAATCTCTTTGAGCTTTCCGTCCTCTTCTTCCCGCTCTTCCACGACTCTCGTTACTACCCCACCGACTTTCTTCGTTTGATCCAGGACGGTGATGACTACTTTTTCGCTGCGACTCTCCAGCACCGACTGGAATCCCGGCTCGAGGATGAAGAATCGATTTCTCCCGGTCGATGAGAACGTGCAGTTCTCCTGCCCGAATGAATCGGTCCACTTCCTGGCTTCCCTGCCGGTTGAGGCAGCCTCTTCCGGAGCCTTTTCTTTGGTCTCGATGACCTTGCCTTTCGGAGATATCTCGATTTCGTACTCTTTTCCGTCAGAGCGAATATCCACGTCATATTGGCCCGGATACTCACCTTCGACTTCCTGCTGAACAGCTATGATTTGCCCCTTCGGAAAGGACTTCTCGATGGCCTTTTTTATGACGCCTGGCAGCTCCGTGATACGGACGGAAACCTTCTTCTCTTGTGGTGCGGCCCCGGACGCAAAACCATTGGCCACAAGTATCGTGACCAACGCGGCAACGGGAAGAATTGCATTAAGCCAGGCGGACTTCTGTTTCAAGGATCTCCATCTCATCTTTTTTCTCCTTATTCAAAAAGTTCCCAGGATTTTACAGCCTGCCACCATGGTCAGGCTGCACGATACTCATTGGTTTCGAAGATGTTAATATTAACAAAGCAAAGATGAGATAATTGTGAGAAAGCAAATATTTTCAGATTTTTTTACATGCCCTGAATTCTTTTCTAAAGATAACTTGGTTGCTGTAATAACCTTTTTCGAGTCTTAGGCATAATGAAGGCCGGGCAAGTTGACCGGATTTGTCGTTCTACCTTTCGTTCGACCTTGAGGCTCTCGATAGGGAGGCTCTCGACAGGAAAAATCGCTCCTATTTGTTGATTATACGGGAAATGTCTTTTCAAATTGACACACTTGGCGTCCTTTAGTAGAATTTCGTTTCTCTCTGAAGGTGGCCCACACCGTTTTGCTTCGCGAAACGAAGCAGCGGGGGTAATGAGTAAGTGTGATGGAGGGTATGGGATTGTGTGTTTGGTTGGACATCTTCGTTGAGTGGATTAAGAAAGCTTTACGAGCTGGTTTTCGCACGGAAGTAAAGGATTTTTTTATGCGGTTGATTCTGGTTGACAGCCCTGATGAGGTCAGAGGGAATTTTTATCCTTTTGCATTGAGCCATCCGCTATGGGAGCTTCGATGCGGATTCAGTTCACTGGGAGAAAAACTGGTCGCCAGGGTCGGCGCCGGCAACGTGGCCTGTTTCGTGCCTGAATATATGGCGGCTGCATATCGAGCGAAGGTAGAGGGCCTGGTAAACGAAACGTCGGTTCTGGAAGGCGATGACCTGTTTATTGTCGACCCACGGATTAAGGCGGACGGCTTTAACGTCTCAACCGCCGGTCCCAGTGAGGTTGGCCTGGATGAACAAGGCGATTTGCTGTATGCCCGTGTTACCAAAACCGATCTGGCTGAACTGCCGAAAGACGGAATTGGGCAGTTTATGGCATCGGCAAAGGCGAAGCTGCCGAATGTCAAATCCGCATTGCCGACCTGGCAGTACATCTGGGACCTTGTGCTGGCCAATGCGGACCAGATAACGGCTGACTTTGCGACAGCGGGACGAAGCGGTGTTGAAGGAATAGTTGAAGAGCCAAGTGCTATTCGGGGCAATAAGAAGGACATATATATCGCGCCGGGTGCGAAAGTGCATCCGATGGCAGTGCTCGATGCCGAGCATGGCCCGATTTATATCGACGAGGGTGTTGAGGTGCATCCCTTCAGCAGGATTGAGGGCCCTTGCTATATCGGCAAAGATTCAATCCTGCTGGGCGCGAAGTGTCGCGAAGGTAATTCAATCGGGCCGGCCTGCAGGATAGGCGGGGAGGTGGAAGAGTCTATTATCCACGGGTATTCGAATAAGTATCATGATGGTTTTCTCGGACACGCCTACGTCGGCGAGTGGGTCAATCTCGGAGCGCTTACGACGAACAGCGACCTGAAGAATGACTATTCCTGCGTCTCGGTAATGTTAGACGGGCGGCGGTCTATCAATACCGGCTCAACAAAGGTCGGCTCTCTTATCGGAGACCACGTGAAGACATCAATCGGAACGCTTTTGAATACCGGCTCTTATGTGGGAGCGATGGCAATCATAATGGCCATGGGCAAGCCGCTGCCGAAGTTTATACCGTCGTTTGCCTGGTTCCTTGAAGGCGTTGTGACAAAAGGATTTGGCAAAAGGCAATTGTATGAAACTGCAAAGGTGGCAATGGGCCGGCGAGGATGCCGGTGGACCGAGGCCGAGCAGGATATGTGGGACGCCGTCTTTGAAATGACGGCGCCGATGAGAAATAAGGCCGTTAAAAAGGGCCGAAGAGCAATGCTAAATCGATAGAACATAAAAGGAAGTGAATCAATGGCAACAGTAGAAGAACGTATTAAAGCGGTAACCGCACGGGTTTTGAAGCTTGACCCGGACGAAATAAAACCGGAGCATAGCTTTACCGTCGACCTGGGAGCCGAGAGTGTGCAGTCGGTGGAGCTTGTAGCTATGTTTGAGGAAGAGTTCGGTATCGAAATGGATGAAGACGCCGCCCTTTCGGTGGAAACAGTTGGCAACGCGGTCGAATTCATCGCCGATGTCTGCAAACAGCAGGGCGTTGAGGTCGAGCAGTAGTTACGAATACAATAAAAAAAGGACTTACAATGAAAGAGACAAAAAAACGGCATCCATTGGTTAATGTACGGGAACCGAACCTGCTGGAGGGAACTTTCCCGTACAGTCTGCCTCCGCTGATACATTTTGAAGGCCCGGCGGTTGAATACATTGACGGCAAGGCGGTGGAGTTTGACTTTGCGGCTGTTAAAGACAGAGACATTTTGATTACCGACACGACTTTCCGCGACGGCCAGCAGGCCCGTCCGCCTTATACCATTGACCAGATGGTCCACCTCTACGACCTGATGTCGCGTCTGGGCGGACCCAACGGTGTGATAAGGCAGACCGAGTTTTTCCTGTATACCAAGAACGACCGTGAAACACTTGACCGATGCCGGGCGCTGGGCCATAAATATCCTGAGTGTACCGGCTGGATTCGTGCCATCAAAGGTGACTTTCGTCTGGTAAGAGAGGCCGGGTTGAAAGAGACCGGCATACTGACAAGCTGCTCGGATTACCACATTTTCCATAAGCTGAGATTTCGCAGCCGTGCCGAATGTATGGATAGCTATTGCGAGGTTGTGGAGGCGGCCTTCGAGGCCGGCGTCCGTCCCCGCTGCCACCTTGAGGATGTGACGCGTGCGGATATCGGGGGATTTGTCCTTCCATTCATAGACCGGCTGATGGAGATGAGCAGCCGGGTGCCGGAGGAGCTTTCCGCCAAGATTCGTTTGTGTGATACTATGGGTTTTGGAATCAGCTATCCGGGTGCCGCGCTGCCCAGAAGCATCCCGAAACTTATCTATAAGCTGAATCATGAGTGTGGCGTGCCCAGCGACCGTCTTGAATGGCACGGGCACAACGACTTCCATAAGGTACACGCCAATGCTGCGACGGCCTGGCTTTACGGCTGTGGTTTTGTCAACACAACCTTGTTTGGCTTCGGCGAACGCACGGGAAATCCGCCTCTCGAAAGTGCGATTTTGGAGTATATTGCGCTCAAGGGCGATTTGTGCGGAATTGACACAATGGCGATTACCGAGCTGGCTGACTATATGCGTTCTATTGGTCTGCCGATTCCGGACAATTATCCGTTTGTGGGTAAGGCGTTCAATACGACACGGGCCGGCATCCACGCGGACGGGCTCCGGCGGGATGAGCAGATATATAATATTTTCGATACTGAGAAGCTGCTCGGCCGCCCGCCTCGCGTTGCCATCACCGACAAGAGCGGTACAGACGGCCTGGTGCACTGGGTCAACGAGTTTTTCGGCCTCAAGGGCGAAGAAAGAATCAATAAGATTAAAATGCACAGACTTGCACGCTGGGTCATCGACCAGTATGATGAACACGGTCGGCTCACTGCCATAAGCGACCAGGAGCTTGAGGCCAAGACAAAAGAATTGCTGCCCGACTACTGGCAAAAGTTCAAGGGCGGATAATAAACTATATAGATATAGGCTGGTATTAAAATGTGATTTCAAGAAACAAAAATGGGGGAAACCGATAATGTTGGCCAGGCTCCACAGCGTTACGCTTGAAGGAATAGAGGGTATAATCTGCGAGGTTGAAGTTGACGTTGCAAGAGGCGGATTTGAAAAGTCTCTCATCGTCGGCCTGCCCGATACTGCCGTCAAGGAAAGTATCGAGAGGGTCAAGAGCGCGATTATTAACTGCGGCTACAAGTATCCCAAAACACAGTCGCTGATAAACCTGGCTCCCGCCGACGTGAAAAAGGCAGGGCCCGCCTTCGATTTGCCTATCGCTTTGGGGATGCTCACCGGCCATGGCACTTTGGTCAGCACGGTCATCAAGGATTTCATAATCGTCGGCGAACTGGCCCTGGACGGCAGAGTCAGAACCGTAAACGGCGTATTGAATATGGCTATGACCGCCGCAGCAAATGGTTTCAGCAGGATGATTGTCCCTTTAGACAACGCCAGTGAAGCTGCCGTCGTTCGGGATATTGAGGTATATGGCGTTGGCTCGCTGGCTCAGGCGGCGGCTTTTCTTTCCGGACAATTACCTCTGGAAACAACAACCGTTGATATCGAGGAGCTTTTTAACGTAGCATCGAATTATGATGTCGATTTCGCGGATGTGAAGGGCCAGGAGAGTGTAAAGCGTGCACTGACAGTTGCCGCTGCCGGCGGACATAATATAATGATGATTGGCCCGCCCGGAGCGGGCAAGACAATGCTGGCCCAGAGGCTGGCGACCATCCTGCCGCCTTTAAGCCTGGAAGAGTCGCTCGAAACAACCTGTGTGTACTCCTCGGTCGGGCTTCTGGGTAAAAACAAGGCGCTGATGGCCACCCGCCCTGTGCGAATGCCGCACCACTCGGCCAGCGGCCCGGCACTGGTCGGCGGCGGTACAACGCCCAGACCGGGGGAATTATCACTGGCCCATTTCGGAATATTGTTCCTCGATGAATTTGTCGAATTTCCCAGGCATGTTCTGGAGATGATTCGTCAGCCGCTGGAGGATGGTTTTATCACCGTCTCGCGCACCAAGGGCACCATCCGCTTTCCCGCCCAGTTTATGCTCGTTGCAGCAATGAATCCCTGTCCGTGCGGCTACTTCGGCACCGATGCGAGAAGATGCAAGTGCACGCCCGGCCAAATCGAGAGGTATCTGTCGAAGATATCCGGGCCGTTGGTGGATAGGATTGATATCCATATCGAAGTGCCGGCGATAAGTTTCAGCAGACTGCGTTCCAGAAAGGGCCAGCTCGGCTCAGCCGAAATGAGACAGGATGTCGGCAGGGCAAGAGAAGTCCAGACGAAGCGATTCGGCAACGGCGGCGGATTTACCAACGCAAGGATGACGCATAAACAGGCCGAGAAGTTCTGTAAGCTGGATTCGGCCAGCGAGATGATGTTAAAGCAGGCGATGACCGAGTTCGGCCTGAGCG
>Ga0315534_1001024_pt1 | contig 19582 bp, 10 predicted proteins | sample SalMarSW160240MG_FD_203094 | JGI IMG/M metagenome (GOLD analysis project Ga0315534, IMG submission 203094) | Salt marsh sediment microbial communities from the Plum Island Ecosystem LTER, Massachusetts, United States - Salt Marsh Sediment SW1602-40 ... | reverse complement strand
GAGCCGAGGCTCACGCTCGATTCGCGGTTGACCACATCTTCGCGATTGTCGCTGAAGAAGCACTCGTAACTTACCGTGGTCGGTCCTTTTGCGAAGTCCATCCAGGTCCATATGTTGTCGCCCATTATCTGGCCGGGTATCACTTCGCCATCGGCAGGGAACAGAACCGAGACCTTGCCGGAGACAGCGCTAAAGCTCCAGATGTCGCCTTCGTACCTGTCGAGACTGTTTACCTCAACTATCTGCCAGTAGTAGGTCGTGCTCGGAAGAAGATCCGGGTCGCCCGGATCATACAATGCCGGTGATGTACCCAGTACCGTGGTAACATAAGGCGGAGGCGATTCGGTGCCGAAGTAAACCTCGTCGGTAACCGCACCATCTCCGCGAGTCCAGGTAAGATTGGTGTTTAAGGCCACGCCTGTCGCTCCATCAGCAGGGGCCGGTGCCCCGGGGTTGGGATTAAAAAATGAGATGTCCCCGCCGAAGCTGTCGAAGGTGGCCGTGACAAGAGATGGGGCGTCGTGCGACGTGACGTGAAAGCCGATTAAAACCGGATCGGTCAGAGTGAGATTATGCGTGCCTCTCGATGCCCAGGTGATGCCGTCCTCCGAATTAAAGGCTGTAATCACATTGCCGGTGCGCACTAATCGGAGATACTCAGGTTCATCTACGGTAGGAGAAGCGTTCGTTTCCGTCCAAGCACTGCCGCCGTCCTGCGTGTCGCGCCACTGCATGACAGCGCCGCCGCCTTCAGTGCCTGTTATACTCATATGGCAATGCGGAGAACCGGCGGTGTTATTCTGTCGAACCATTACGCCGGCCTTCTGCCAGGCGTTCACACCGGTGGGGAAGCTTGCGACACGTACGATTAGTTCGCAGTCTCCCGACCACTCCTTGTAGACATATTGGAAGTCGTCGGCGTTGTCCCAGATGTCGTGGCCGCCGCCTGTAACAACAAGCGATTCCGGGGTGCTGGTGTAATCGGCGCTGCCTACTGGAGTGTCGTCACCGATGGTCAGGTCCACCCACGGTGCCGGAACAGGAGCTGCGCCTGCGCTGCCCACTATGCCGAGCACCAAAACAAAAGAAATTAAAAAAATTAATTTTTTACACATAACATTTTCCTCCTTCAAAAACCTAAAATAAAACCGTCTTTGGCTGAATGCCAAAGCATCCGCTGTTCTCAACAGGCATCAACGATAAAAATCCATTTTGTCCGCATTAGGTGTAAAATCAACACCCAAACTTCACAGCTTCACACTCGTACACGCTGCTGCTTTTACAAGAAAGCAGGCAGTACGAGACTCTGCCTGTTTGAACAGAACGTCCTTAAAACAAATAAACTTAAAACAAATAACAAAAAATCTTCACCAAAATCTGCACTTAATACTAAATAACTCTGACTTGACTGTGTAATACACCTCCTTTCACAAGCTCTCCCTGAGCCGTTAATTGAAATGCAATAATTTTACCTCCGAAGTACATACCTCTCGCTCCGGATCTAAACCTCACTCCATAATTTTTCGGCTAATAAGCCGAATGACAAACGAAAGACCTATAAAAAGTTCACCGGTACTAAATAATAATTGCTTTGCTTTCCATTTTTATACCAAAAATACCACCATTTCGTCAAGAAAAATTTTTATACATATTACAACAGTTAAGGCATTTTTTTGCCTGTTTTGTGAAAATAGGCCTAACTTCTTTAATTTCAGGTTGTTATATAGATTTGGCTGTGGTAAAATTTATTTAAAATCTGCATTTCAGTGCTTATTTTTGAGCTTTCCTGCATCAGAAAAGGTTGGCAAATACCCTATACAAAAGTAGGGTTTCTAACGTTAGTGCAGATTATATCCGCGAACTGGGATTCAAATCTTCGAACTGGGATTCAAATCTTCAACCATAAAGCCGTGGCCATAATTGTCCTTCCCCCGATGCTGCCTTGATGTTATGAGTCTTAAATGAGATAAAAATCAATCCGGGTTGCTGCCGTTGATTCGGTACAGATGCACATCCCACGGCTCAAATTTATCTTTGAAAACGCCGCTCTTCGAGAGGATTGTTCGACTCTCCCCGAGGACTTCAACATCCTTCTCTCCCGTCAAGCCGTGTATCATGAACGTCACTTTTGTCCGACCGTTTCGCATACCGACAGCAAAAAGATATGTTGCGGCCTCATACCTCTTAGTCATAACCTCGACAGGGACATCTTCATTCTCCGACGAGATGCCGACTGCGCCCCTGACTGTCGGAGAGTTTAACGCCGGTGCCAGACGAATAATCTGTTGATTGATTTCTGTAACCGCCGAGAGCATCTGTGTGTCACTTAGAATCGCGGATTCATTGAACCTCGGCTGCCACTCGTGGACGAAGTAAATCAAGCCCATCGAGCCGTGGATAATAGACATCCAAACCTCACATCGGACCTGCTGCGGTGTGGCCTTGTTCACGGGATTTTGGATTCGGGTACATTCGATACAATTCCATACAATTTTATCACCACCGGTCCATTTCACCAGCCGCTGAACACCTCTGCCGACATACCAGAGTTTGCCTGATACCTGCGGCTTCGGGTGAGCAGCAGGGTAGATGTCAAAGGAGGCAATGTCACAGCCTTTGACGTATTCGGTGTAATCTTCCGGATGATTCGTGCGAACGCCGCGTCCGTGCCAGCCATCCCAGGCGACACCCTGGCCGAGATTCAAAAGCACCGGCCGTGTGGAGTCGGCAGCGCGGATTTTTTGATAATCGTCGATAATCTCCTTCGGCCGAATCGGCGGGCCGTAGCCTTTGCCTCCCGCAAGCGGCTGGGCATTGTCCGGCTCGTCACCGTGCATCCAGCCAATAATGATGGGGTCATCAACGTGCTTAAGGCCTACCGCGTTCTGATGACAGATGACTTTCATTCCGGCCTTTTTCAATTCCGCAAGCTGTTTTTCCGTCGGCCCTTTCCAGAGACCCACGTAGGTGTTGAAGCCTGCGGCCTTGTACTGCCTGGCTTTAGCCGGGTTTTGCAGCCAGACGGCGATGGGAAAAAAGTCTGCATCGCGAGATGGACCATTTTTCCATTGCAGGTATTGGCTTGCTTCCAAAGGTTTATTTGAAACAGTCAGAGTGTACCCAACAAGTATCAAGCTCGCTGTAAGAATAATCCTTCGCTGCATTACAGTACTCCTCCAAAAACCTTTTAATCCGGCTGTCACAGGTAAAACATAACAAAACAACAGGTTTATTGTATATATTAGATACAGGTTACACAAGCATTTTGCACAGCGAAAACTGCGGGGAAAAGTCACCCGACAAACGGATTTGGAAAATAACACTGCAAAAGTTGCTTTACTCGCACAAATTCGGTAATATGAGGCAGTGAATTTGCAGGGACAGAATGAGATCAATGGGAAATGTCGGTTAAATAAACTAATCTGAAATTGAAAGAGAACGATTGTATCTGATAAATTTTTTTACCCGACGGGATTTGTAAAAAATAGTAAAGTTGGCAGTAAAATCAATTTTGGAGATATAAGGCAATTTTCTGAGCAAAAGCGGAGTTAAAATTGAAAAACATCAAAAAGAAGACGTCTCGTATCTCGGCCGTAAGGAAAGCTGTCCTGCCACTGTTTCTCATTTCGGGTACAGCGGGTCTGATTTATGAAGTAACCTGGACGAGAGCTTTCGGCGTGGTCTTCGGTAATACGGTTTTTGCAGTAAGCACAGTTCTTACTGCGTTCATGCTGGGCCTGGCAGTGGGCAGTTGGCTGTTCGGACGAATTACCGATAAAAGTTCTCAGCCCTTGAAGCTGTTCGCCTTGCTCGAGCTGGGAATGGGAGCTTATGCAATTGCATTCCCAATGGTCCTGTCTGCGACAGATGTTTTATATCGATGGTTCTTCCGCAGTTTTCATCCGAGCTTTTATCCCATAAGCCTTTTTCGGTTCGCACTGTCGATTATTATCTTACTGATTCCGACAGCCTTTATGGGAGGTACGCTTCCGGTTCTGAGCAGGCTCTGGGCGAATTCACCAGGAAAGGGCGACTCCGAGGAAGGTATCGGGCGAAGTGTTGGCTTCTTGTATGCAATGAATACCTTCGGTGCAGTGGCGGGCAGTTTTCTTGCAGGATATTTACTCATAAGGACCCTCGGCGTAAGCAACACTATCTATTTAGCAGCTTCTGTGAACATCGGGGTCGCATTTTTCTCATTGATTTTATCTGGCGTGATGGGCCGGCAATCACCTGCGAAAAAGCAGAAACGCTCAAAGCGTAAATCCAGGCGGGATGAGATAAGAAGCACGAGGGATGAACCGGAAGATTACCTCGGTGGCAAACGGGTAGTGCTACTGGTTGCTGTAGGGCTGGCGGGCTTTTGTGCCCTTGCCCTGGAAATTTTATGGACAAGGGTGCTGACCTTCGTTCTTGGAACCTCCGTTTATGCTTTTGCCTGCATGTTGACCACTTTTCTTTTCGGAATAGCGCTGGGCAGCTTTCTCTGCAGCCGCCTGTTTCTGGCCAGAATCAAAAATCCTATTTTCACGCTGGGCCTGGTGGAGTTCCTGGTAGCGCTTACCGTGTTGGCATCTGTCCCGTTGCTGGGAATTCTTTGGCATATTGATTATGTGCTGATGGGTAAGCTGGTTGGCGGATTTTCGTTCTGGAAAGAGGTTGCCGCGCACTTCTTGGACGCATCGGTTGTTCTTCTGTTGCCAACGGTGTTGATGGGCGCGGTTTTCCCTATCGCGGTCAAAATTTGCGCCCCATCATGGAAAGCTGTTGGCAGGAGGGTGGGCGAAGTTTATGCAAGCAACACAGTAGGATGTGTAATTGGTTCATTTGCAGCCGGTTTTGTCATGGTGCCTCTGTTGGGATTGCGCGATAGCTTCCTGCTCATCGTAGGTATTCAGCTTTGCCTGGCTGTTGTGGTTATCTTCATTTCGGCCAAAAACCGTGTGGCATTCGGAGTATCCGCAGTTGTGGTTTCACTGGCGGTCTTCACTATTAGCGTTCTCAGCATCTCACGTGACGTATTTGTGAGTACAATGAACACATATCATCACCCCAGCAAGATCGTTTACATAAAGGACGATGTGACAGGCACGATTACGGTGCACGACATGCCCGATGGAGACCGCTTCATTGCTGTTGATGGGGTCGACGTGGCAGGCGTCAGTTTTATGCTGCGAACAACCCAAAAGCTCCAGGGATATGTTCCGCTGTTTGTGCACAACAATCCGAGGAAGGTTCTCCAGATAGGCTTTGGTAGTGGAGAGACATCCGGAGTGGGTCTTATGTTCGGCGTGGACGAATACAACATTGTTGAAATATGTCCCGGTGTTTTCGAGGCAGGCAGGTTCTTCGAGAAGATTAATAAAGGCTCGTATAAAGATCCCCGACTCAAAAAAATCATAATGGATGGAAAAAATTTCGTGAAGCTGACCGATGAGAAATTTGACATTATTATGAATGACTCCACCTATCCGGGCACAACCGGCAGCTCAGCGCTTTACACATACAACCACTTTAAACAATGTAAGGAACACTTGAGGCCCGGCGGCGTGCTGTCCTGCTGGCTGCCTCTGGACCTGAGACCAGAGGATTTTCAGGTGATTATCAGGAGCTTCCAGAAGGTTTGTCCCTATTCTTCTCTCTGGATGGCTAACAACTGTCTCAATAAGCATTCTGTTTTGATAGGGACACTATCGCCGATGCGAATTGATTTCCAGCGTGTAAAAAAGTTGGTTGAAAGAAAGGACATCTCCTCCGACCTGCGCCAAATCAATATTCACTCGGTTTATGACTTTCTGGATTGTTTCGTAGTCGGTGAAGACAGTTTGCAAAAAATAGGAGGTCCTGGACCACTCAACACCGATGACAAACCATCTCTTGAGTTCGGGGCAGCCATAAAACGAGATATAGAAGGATGCTGGCTGGTTGTCCTTAATTGGCTCAGTCAAAATCATTGCCCGGTATCGCACTACGTTTATAACACAGGCCGGAACGAGCAAGGCTCGGAGCAGGTGAAGGCTAATTTGGAGCAATACTTTAGGGGTACTAACCACGCTCTCATGGGTCTTTTGGGGATTCTGCAGGGTGACCCGGAGATCATGAATCGAGAATTCGAGATGGCGCTAAAAGCAAATCCCCGGGATAAAGATGTCGAAGCCTGTCTTGAAGAATTGAGCTTGGAGATAGAGACGTTGCTGGAAGCTGTGGAACGTATGCCGGGTAAGGCTCCTCTAAGGGAACGCTTGGCAAGAAGATATCTCCTTTTGCGAGATTACGAGCATGCTGCCGAGCAGTACAGCTACTTCCTAAATCTCAATCCGCACAATGCGGCAGTGTGGAACAACCTCGGAACTTGCTACAAAAAAATGGAGAAGTTCGAGAAGGCGGTTTGGGCTTTCGAGAAAGCAATCGAATACGATGCCGAGTTGGTACCGGCTTATATCAATATAGCGGATGTATATGAACGGCTCGGTAATATGGTGGCGGCCTCGAAAAACTACAAGATGGCTATCTCGTTAAGCCCTGTCTCTCAACAGGTTTACCTCTATGACAAGCTCGCACGGGCGTATTTCATGCAGAAAAAATATGTTCTGGCGATTGGAACGCTTGAAGAAGCTCTGAAGTTGGTTGGCGAAGGTTCTACTCAGTGGAATTATCTGCAAAATCGAAGAGAGCATGTGATGCGTGCTGCTGAAAGTGACCAGCCCTGAGATTTTCAGCAGATCACTGCAATCTCAAAAGTTCGTGAAACATTAGAATAAAGAAGCCCTGTGTCGCTCGGCCTTTTTTTCATATCCTTTTAAGAATCGCAGCCACTTTGTCCAGGCCTTCGTGTAAATTTCGCTCGATACTAAAAAGCCGTCGTTATGGCCGCCGAAAATCTCGATGAACTCCTTCGGCGTGGTCTTCGGTAATACGGTTTTTGCAGTAAGCACAGTTCTGACGGCGTTCATGCTGGGCTTGGCAGTGGGCAGTTGGCTGTTTGGACCGTTTGTCATTTCATGGGTTCAGTGGAGTAAATATCTTCAGGCGGAGCATTGACAGAGGGAAACAATCGCTATATATTATTCCTTGATACTCCAATGTGTTCAAGAGTTGTTAACAACTGTTGGGCAAGTAATGCAGGCATTTAAAGCGGGGCAGAGCTATCAATAAGAGGGATAAGCTTGCGTAAATCTGTCATATATATCGTCTTTGGCGTTAGCATAGTGGCTGTAATTGGTATTGCGGTCACACTAATCTTCTCCTATGCAAACAAAATCCGCATAAAGAACATATTAGCAGTTTATCGAGAGGAAGCTGAATACAGCGGATTGACGATTCTCTATCCGCTTGACGAAACACTTTTTCCTCCTGAAGTTACATCACCCAAATTTCGCTGGAAGGATGACAGGCCCGAGTCTGATATCTGGTTGGTTACAATCGAGTTCCAGGACGACGGAGGACGTATGAATTTCGTGACGTCCAAACAACAATGGAATCCCAAAGAGAAAACATGGGAGGTTATTAAAAAGCGTTCTCTGGAAAAAGAGGCGGAGGTTACCATACTGGGCGTCAGTCCTTCGAGTCACCGAAAGATCGTTTCAGGAGATAGAATCTCTATCTCCACGTCCAAAGACGAGGTCGGAGCGCCTATATTTTACCGGGAAGTGGATTTGCCCTTTGTTGATGCCGTCAAAGACCCTTCGCACATCCGGTGGCGTTTTGGGACAATCTCCTCGCCGAAGCAGCCGCCTGTTGTTCTTGAAAAACTGCCGGTTTGTGGCAACTGCCACTCCTTTACAAAAGATGCCGGAATTTTCGCTATGGATGTGGATTACGCAAATAGTAAGGGTTCATACGTTATTACCCCGGTCGCGAATCAGATGGTTCTGGCCACAAGTGATATTATAACCTGGGACGATTACAGGAAGGATGATGGGGAGCCGACCTTCGGTTTGCTTTCTCAGGTCTCTCCCGATGGAAAGGTTGTTGTCAGCACAGTCAAGGATGAGTCGGTTTTTGTTCCAAAACCAGGTTTGGCATTCTCTCAACTTTTTTTCCCTATCAAGGGAATTTTATGCATATATGATCGGGAAACAAAAACTTTTCACTCGTTGACGGGAGCGGATGACCCGGATTATGTACAGAGCAACCCAAGCTGGAGTCCTGATGGCAGGTATATCGTTTTTGCCCGAAGTAATGTATACCGCCTTAAGAACGTTCGCAAGGAAAGAAGTGTGCTTTTGTCACCGGAAGAATGCAGGGAATTCCTCGAAGAAGGAAAGCCCTTCAGGTTTGACTTATACAGGATTCCATATAACGATGGAAAAGGTGGCAAGCCTGAACCTCTTGAAGGTGCTTCCGGCAATGGTATGAGCAACTACTTTGCAAAATATTCGCCCGACGGAAAGTGGATTGTGTTTTGCAGAGCGAAGAATTATATGCTGCTTCAACCTGACAGCGAACTTTACATCATCCCGGCTGAGGGGGGCAAAGCCAGAAGATTGAGTGCCAATACGAGCAGAATGAACTCTTGGCACAGTTGGTCGACCAACGGCAAATGGCTGGTGTTTTCCTCAAAGGCCAATACGATTTACACACAACTTTTTCTCACCCACATCGACGAACAAGGTTACAGTACTCCTCCCGTATTGTTAGAACATTTTACTACTCCGGACAGGGCTGCCAATATACCGGAGTTTGTCAACACTACGTCCTCCGCAATTAAGAAAATCCGTGAACACTTCGTTGATGACTTATCTTATGTCAGAGCTGCAAATGAGTGTCTTAAAGGTAATGATTATGAGCACGCCGTACGTCACTGCAAAAAAGCGCTGGCTCTGAATCCAAAGAACAGTGATGCGCACCAGAACCTTGGATTGGCGCTGTTTGGTCAGGGACGGTACGATGAGGCAATCAAGCATTTATCCGAGGCGATGCGGATGGAACCTCAAAATGCCGAAATACACAGTCAGCTCGGAACCGTTTTAGTCTCCAGAGGTATGTTCGCTGAGGCTCTGGATGTTTTGTCAGAGGCAATACGGCTCGACCCGAACTATTCCGATGCTCACTACAATTTGGGCGTGGCGATGTTTCGGTTGGGAAAAGTAGACGAGGCGGTCAGATATTGGTCGAAGACGGTATTGCTCAAACCGAGTGACACCGATGCTCACTATAACCTTGCATTAGTAATGATGCGCCGCGAAAACTTTCCCAAGGCGGCCGAGCATTTGTTGAAGGTTGTGCATTATAAACCGGACCACGCTGAGGCGCACCACAATCTCGGCCTGGCGCTTATTCAACAAAAAAATATCGAGGATGCGACGGTTCATTTATACGAGGCCGTACGCCTTGACCCTAACAACGGTGACTATCACTACATCCTCGCTGTTGCGCTGGCTTCGCAGGGAAAAACAGACGAGACCATCAGGCATTTGACTGCAGCGGTACAGATTAATCCGAACCACGCCGGAGCACATTATAACCTGGGTGTGATGTTATCTCGCCGGGGAAAGATAAATGAAGCAATCAAGCATTGGTCACAGTCAGCACGTCTTGACCCCAAAGACATTAACTCGCTGTTGCATTTAGGGGAAGGATATGCCGAAATCGGTCGATTCTCCGAAGCTGTTTTGGTTACAGAAAAGGCTGTCAATCTTGCTCGTGCCGCCGGCCAGGAGCAGCGTGCACTGCAGATACAGAAACGCCTTGAATTCTACAAACAGAATAAACCTCTTGGCAGTTCCATCGAAAGAAAAAGTAAGAAATAATACAAATTTGCACGCCTTGGGCCTTTCCGAAAGAAAAGTATTCGATTTGCAATAAGCTCGGCGATTTCGCCGCCTCCTCGCAAAACTATGAAAAGGTTCTAAGTCCCCGTTCGATGAAAACTTACATCTGCAATAAACTCGCCTATACGCACTTTATGCAGAAGCAATACCCTCTTGCGCTGAGAGCCATCGAAAAAGCACTGGAACACGCTCCAAACGACCCTGCTCTGTTGGAGCATCTGAAAAATCGAAGAAAGGAAGTGTCGCGTGCTGCTGAAAGTGACCAGCCCTGAGATATTCGGCGGAACACTGCAATCTCACAAGTACGTGACACCTTAGAACATAGAAGCCCGATGCACTTTGGGATGCAGTAAGAGTTATTTTAAAAAGCGTGCCCTAAAAACGATGAACAACACTCTGTGAGCTGTTAAGAAGCCCTGTGTCGCTCGGCCTTTTTTTCATATCCTTTTAAGAATCGCAGCCACTTTGCCCAGGCTTTTTTGTAAATCTCGCTCGATACCAAAAAACCATCGTTATGGCTGCCAAAAATCTCGACGAATTCCTTCGGCTCATTCGCCGCTTCGTATAGCTCCCGGCCAAACTCGAACGGCACAATTTCATCATTCCTGCTGTGAATTATCATCACCGGACAACGAACATCCTTAATATAATCGATAGTCCTGTAGCCAAACCTCGCAAACCATCGCACGGGCATATAAGGGTAAAATTTCCTGCCAACGTCAACGTATGATGTAAACGCGCTCTCAATAACAAGGGAGTCGGCCTTGACTTTAGCTGCCAGCTGCGCAGCGATGCTGCCGCCAAGAGACCTGCCGAAGATAATAATATCATCCGGTGAAATCTTTTTTTCCCGGGTCAGCCACCTGTAGGCAGCCATAGCATCGAGATACGTTCCTTCTTCGGTGGTTTTTCCTTCGCTGTTTCCGTAGCCGCGATAGTCGAAAACAAAGCAGCTTAATCCAAGCTTGGAAAAGAAATTTATGCTGTCCAACCGGTGCATGATATTGCCGCCGTTGCCGTGACAGAAAAGAACCGTAAACTGTGAATTTGCCGCCGGCCCCGTTAGAAGCGAACCTTCAGATTGGACCGACCCCGTTAGAGACTTTTGCCTCCGGGCCTCTAACGGGGCGGGTATATACCAGCCGTTCAGACGCAGGCCGTCGTCAGTCTGGAAAACCACTTCCTCAAAATCCAGGTCGAACTCCTCCGGCGTATAGGAAACCTCCCGCGTAGGGCAGTACAAAAAGGTAGGCTGCATAAAGTACAGTATCGTACCCAGGCCCCAGTAAGCGATAAATAAAACGACAAAAAAAGAAACCAACATCGAACCCATAACTATTCACCATACAACAGTCAGTACACAATATTCAATAAGCAATCAGACGGAGACAGTATTTTAATTTGCCCGTCAATCTAAAACAAGTTACAATTCTGAAAAGAAAAAAGATTAGCCACAAAGACACGAAGTCACAAAGAATTTGTAAATTAAAAAAAACTTGGTGTCCTGGTGCCTTTGTGGCAAAAATTAAATATGACTAAAAGAAGAAAAACAAAAACCGTTAAGGTCGGGCAGGTTAGAATCGGCTCTTCTGCCCCAATCGTCATCCAGTCGATGACGAAGGTGCCGACGACCGATATCGGGCGGTGCGTAAGGCAGATAAATCAGCTTGTCAAGGCCGGCTGCCAACTGGTGAGAATTGCTGTTCCCACTCGTGCCGATACCAATGCCTTTGCGAAAATCGTCCGGAAGGTAAATGTTCCCTTGATCGCCGATGTTCACTTCAGTCCCGCGAGGGCTATTGAAGCGATAGAGGCCGGGGCAGCCAAAGTGAGGCTGAATCCAGGCAATATCAAAAGTCGAGAAAGTATTATGCGAATCATAGACGCAGCCAGGATGCACAAGACCGCTATCCGCATCGGCGTCAACGAGGCAAGCATCAGAGACCTGAAAAAACAGGCTGTTCCCCTCAGGAAACGGACGGCTTTGATGCTGACAGAAATGAAAAAGTACATCCGGCTCTTCGAAAAAAGTGACTTCACCCAACTGGTTCTCAGCGCAAAAAGCAGCGATGTGCTGCGAACCATCGAGATTAACCGCCTTATTGCCAATAGCTTTGACTATCCAATCCACCTTGGACTGACTCACGCGGGCCTGCCTGAAGATGCACAGATACCTTCGGCTATTGCCCTGGGGACACTTCTGGCCGAAGGTATAGGCGACACTATAAGAGTCAGTGCCGCGGCTCACCCCATTATTGAGACCGAAATTGCAAAACAGATTCTAATCTCGCTGGGCCTTTATAAACGCTCGGCGCCGGTGCTGTACGTCTGCCCGATGTGCGCACGCGCCGAGATTGATATTACCAAACTGGGGCGTCGAGTCGAAGAGGCCTTACGCTGCATTGATAAACCGGTGCGTGTTGCCGTGATGGGCTGTGTGGTCAATGGGCCAGGCGAAGCCGCCGACGCAGACCTGGCCGTCTGTGCGGCTAAAAATAAAGGATATATCTACCGAAAGGGGAGAAAAATCGCAACAGTACCGGAAAGCAAAATCATCCCGACATTAATTAAGGAATTGAAAAAACTATAACACTATGTGTGCTGAAAAAAAATTGCCGAATATAACCTCAGAACCCTTGAAAACAACAATAACACGATTTGTTATCGCGGTCGTCTTCAGCATCGCGTTTGCATACATTGAATCTGCGGTGGTCGTGTACCTTCGAGTTATCTTTCATCCCGATGGTTTCACGTTCCCGCTGAGTAACGTCGATACGATACTACAGCACAAGGCCCTCCTATTGACCGAGATAGGCAGGGAGGCTGCTACAATCGTTCTGGTATTTACGGGCGCCTGGCTGTTCGGACGAAATCTCCGGCAGCGATTTGCTTATTTTCTGACCATCTTCGCGGTCTGGGACATCTTCTATTATGTCTGGCTGAAAGTCCTCAGTGCGTGTCTCAAAGCCATTCCGAACTGGCCCCAGTCGATTATGGATTGGGACATCTTATTTCTAATACCTTTCGTCTGGGCTGGCCCTGTTGTGGCGCCGGTTCTCGTTTCAATTATACTGCTTGTGTTTGCTGTGATACTACTCTACAGGGACTGCTGCGGCAGGCCCATTAGAGCAAGCCGCATAGAATGGCTTGGTTTTATTGCCGCCGGCGTTTTTGTCGTTGTCTCTTTTTGCATACCAGGACCACACATCGCCGAGCCTGACTACCAATCGCATTTCTATTGGCCGATTTTTGCTCTTGGAAACATCATAGCCGTCGCGCTGTTCATAAAATGCCTTTTGAAGTCGAAATAAAAAATCTCACTCAGACTGATCGTTTTCTATTGTCATGCTGAACCGAAGGCCAAACCCCGATAAATCGGGGGTTTTAATATCGCCAAATGACGTTTCATCATAGATCAGATTCTTCGCTTCACTCGATGGGTGGTAGCCTCATCCCGATGTCGTCCATCGGGATGGGGATGTCTTCCCGCCGGTTACGCAGAGCGCAGCATTTAATTACAACGGGTATAATACAGGTGAATTTCGCTGTCAAATCTTCGGCCGGTGAACATATAAGGATTGCCGTATTTGCTTTCAGCTAATTGTTTATTATTCTGATTGAGGATTCGCGGATTGCCATAGACGGCGTACTGGTATTTCTCAACGACTCTGCCTACAGTATCAGACAGTACCATAATAGAGCCAATGCCATTCAAGCAACCATAGCAGATATTCTAAACATCAAAAAGCCACCTTTTTTTCAATGTACTCTGATACTCGGCGGCGGGCTTCTATAGTACCTGTTAGTTCTTGTTGTTCTTCTTTTGCGCGTACTTTTCGAACTTGCCGAAAATCATTTTGCCTGCCGAAGTCTGAAGCGAGCTGGTTATGCTAATGGCCAAATCACGCCCAATCTTATCGCGAGCGCCCTCGACAACAACCATCGTCCCGTCGGGCAGATACCCGATACCCTGCTCAGCCTCCTCGCCGGGCTTTATGATTTTAACTTCCATAGTCTCACCCGGCAAAGCAACCGTCTTTAGAGTATTGGCCAAATCGTTGATGTTAACGACATCGACCTCACGAACATGAGCGACCTTTGTGAGGTTATAGTCCGTCGTTGCCACGCGCCCGTCTCGGCTCTTGGCGAATACCATCAGTTTCTGGTCGACGCCGCTGACCTCCTCAACCTCCGGCAGCACAGTGTCATCAATCTCCACATCAAAGACGGAGCTGGACTGCATCTGATTGAGTATATCAAGCCCCCGTCTGCCGCGGGTGCGCTTGAGCCTGTCGGCCGAATCCGCTATCAACTGCAGCTCATTAAGCACAAAACGCGGAACAACCACCGGAGCGTCGAACAGCTTGCTCTCACACAGGTCCGCAATCCGACCGTCAATGATTGCCGACGTGTCTAAAATCAAGGGCCTGGCGCCTTTGGTCTGCTTGGCAAACTCGACATAGGGAATCACGAAACGCACATCGTCCTTGGTCCTCATCACAATACTGATAGTAAGATAACATATACATATGCTCATCATCCATTTGATTGCTTTAGTCGAAGGTTCGATTAAGTCGATGCCGTATGATTCGGTTATCATAGTTACCGCATGCCCCAATGCCATACTTAGAAGCATACCTACCAAAAGGCCAAAAAACACACCGGCTAAAGCACTAAGTTTTTTCTTCGGCGTAAAAAAATCGAGTAGAAAAACAAATATGGCCATTCCACCTGCGCTGTAGAGTACCGCCCAGAAGTTAGTCTGGTCCTCCGCCCCCGCGATCGCGTCAGAACTCAAATTCGCGACCATAACCGACAAAAGAACAACAGCAAAAATAGCTCTGAAAACCCAAAGTAACATAGTTATAAACCTCCCAAAAATTATGATATAGTTTTCTTATTTATGACTTTGACCATTATGTCCCCTTTCCAACATGTTATCAATACGTACGTTATAAGCTATATGTTTGTCGACTCTTATATAAATATCGGGTTTTTTGGACAAACCCCATTAGCCCGGTATTTTTATTTCACGGCCCGGCTTTCTGTGCTATTACTGCCGCAGGCAAACGAGCAATTCTGAACAGCCGCTGAAAAAGGTGAAATGAAAAAAAGAAAAGCGGCCAAAGAAAATAGTCTTTAAGGCACAGTTTGCTCGGCAGGGATAGCTATAAGGAACACAACAAGTTAAGTAAAACCATTGCACACTACAGCCATTAAAAGTCTGCCTTGCTGTATGAACTCAAATCTGGATTCAATAAGCACTATTTGCTGTCGCTGTCTGTCTGTTTCTAAGGACCACTATCGCCGCCGGCTTCGCTGTCTTGTTCCGTACTTTCACTGTCTTGAGATTGCTCGGCCTGGTCCTGTTTAGACTCTTCTGCAACCTTCTCTTCTCCGGCATTGCCGGTTTCCGCCTCAACAGTCTCAGCCTCGGCCTGTTCTCCGGAAGGGGTCCCGGGGACAGGCTCTGCCAAAACTTTCGCCTCCCCAGCATCGTCGGCTTGGGCTTCAACCGCTTCGGCCTCGGTTTGTTCAGGCTCCGGTGACTCTTTCGGCTCATCCGTGTCGCCGCCTTCAGCTTCAGCCGCTTTTGCCTCTTGCTGAGCCAATTCAGGTTCGGCAGCCTCTCCCTGCGGTTTTACAATCTTGTCCATATCGGCATCGGAAACAACGGTCTGAACGCCTACCGGCCTTGGCTGTGGGACAGTCTTGGCCGCCTCTTCTTCAGCGGCCCACTGAACCCTTCGCAAACTTAATCCGATTTTTCGTGACTCGTTATCGACTCTTAGAATCTTAACTTCAACTTCGTCACCCTGCTGAACTATATCCTGAGGCTTATCAATCTTGTGGTCGGCGAGTTCGGATATGTGCAGAAGTCCCTCGAGGTCGGGCTCAAGTTCAACAAATGCACCAAAGTTGGTGACCTTTGCTATTTTGCCTTTAATAATATGTCCCGGAATATATTTTTCGGGAATAGCACGGACCCACGGGTCTTCGGTCAACTGCTTTATGCCCAGACTAATCCTTTGTTTTTCTTCATTGACTTCGAGAACAACACACTTTACATCCTGACCCTTTTGCAGGGCCTCGCCCGGATGGTTAAATTTCTTCGTCCAGCTTAAATCCGAGATGTGTATCATACCATCAAGGCCAGGCTCCATCTCCACAAACACCCCAAAATTCGTCAAACTGCGAACCTGGGCGGTAACAATCGTGCCCGGTGGATACTTCTGAGAGGCTATCGTCCAGGGATTGATTTCGGTCTGTTTGATGCCAAGCGATATTTCCTGTTTCTCCTTATTCACGTTCAAAACAACGATGTCAATTTCATCGCCGAGATTAAGTATCTCGCCCGGATGCGCCAAACGCCTCGTCCAGCTCATCTCGCTGATATGCACCAGCCCTTCAATCCCATCTTCAAGCCGAATAAAGGCCCCGTAATTCATCACGTTTACGACCTTGCCTTTCACTCTGACGCCGACAGGATAACGCTCTTCGACATTCTCCCAGGGACTGGGCGTTTTCTGCTTGAGCCCCAGTGAAATTTTCTCCTGTTCCTTATTGACTCCGATAACGACGCATTCTATCTCCTGGTCAAGCTCAACAACTTCCGACGGATGTGAAATTCTTCCCCAGGTCAAATCGGAGATATGCAGCAGGCCGTCAAGCCCTCCCAAATCAACGAACACACCAAAGTCGGCGATGTTTTTGACAATACCTTTTCGCAGCTGACCAACCTCGATTTTGGCCAGGATATTTTCCTTGCTGCTCTGGCGTTCCTCTTCGATAAGACTGCGCCTCGATATGACAATGTTTCTGCCCTCAACATCAATCTTGAGAATTTTACATTCCACTTCCTTGCCGATGAACCTGCTGATATCTCCCGGCTTTCTGATATCAACCTGCGAGGCCGGCAGAAACACAGGCACACCGATATCGACAAGTAAGCCGCCCTTGATACGCCTTATAACCTTGCCGGTAACAACATCGCCTTTCTTTTTCGTATTGATTATCGTTTCCCAGCCTCTGATACGGTCGGCCTTGAGCTTGCTTAAAAGAACAAGGCCACCTTCAGAGTCCGTATCTTCGAGAAAGACATCGATTACCTTACCCTGTGCTATCTCGTCGGGGCTCTCAAATTCACCTGCGTCAACAATACCTTCGCTTTTCAGGCCAACCTCGACAATAACATCATTGCCTACCTGTGATACGATGGTCCCTTTAAGAATAGTGCCCGGCAAACGTGAATCAACATTTGCCCGAAGAACTTTTTCCAAAAAATCATTTTCTTCCTCACCGAACATCTCGCCGACCTGCTGGTCAAGCTTATCTTCCGACAAATCCAATCTGTGAGCTATATTTCTATCTACCATAAACAAAAATCCCATTGTGGAGTCTGTTTTTTTGTCGGCTCCTACTTTACAGACCGCAAAGCGCGACCGAAATAAGAACCTCAACCTATCGACGCCCCACATTTACGCCGATAAGCTCCTGTGCAATCCCCCACCAATTGAGCTTAGGCTCACGCCTAATTGGTGCGGGACACAAATTTAAATTTTCCTGTCAATCTATAAAACCGCATTCGCCCACGCAGCGAACGCATAGTACACAGCTTTAACATCTTGGAAAAGGCTTATTTATCAAAATAAAGTAAATTATTTATCCTCCTCCATAACTTCAAAACCAATTAAAGTAGCCAAATCCTTGATTTTTTCTCTGAGATCGCCTAAAGTTCCTGCCCTATGGATTCCATATTCATCAGGAGAAAAATGCCTCTGTATTCCCTTTGCATCATCAACTCTCACAACTAACTTGGTTCTACACATTATATTATCAAAATCTTTATAGAGAGAATGACCATCAGCAGTTTTGCCCGTATAAAGGCCTATTTTCTTGTGAAGTATATAGACTTTCCATATTGTAACAGGTTCATTCGCGGGGTAGTTTACTTGCGCACCAGTACCTGAACCAGGCTTTAGAGTACCTCTTACCGGGCTTTGTGCATGACTCCATATAATATAAGGAATTCTTCTATCGTCTCCCCAAGGATTAAGTGGAGCTCCACAATGGGTAAGAATAGATACATTGTTAAAGGTATCTATCATGAGGTCGCCCAGCATACTCGGCCTACCCGTAAGATAATACCCCATCAGATGAGCGACCATTATATTTTCGTACTCCTGACAGATAGCCTGTATCCCTCGTTTTTGGAACTCCATAAGACCAAGACCCGGCCAGAAGATATCTTCTGCCTTTCCGCTGCCGGTCAGTGTCCTCATCTGAGTCGATACTGCATTGCAGTTATACTTCTTTCTTAATGCTTCAAAGGCCAGATACGACTTGGCGGTTTTTATTACTTCTGATTCGACAGTATCTTTCATACCTTGAGCTTCATCGACCCACATTTTTGCAATCTCTTCTGCTTCTCCTTCTTCAACTTTTTTAACCGCTTCGTAAAACTCCTTAGGCTCTATTCTTAAAAGTTCCACCCCTAATGACTCTTTTAATGCACGAGTATAGGTCTCATTATAATTTTCTGGAAAACGTTTATTTGCATCACCCTGGTAATCTACCTGTGCAAGATACTCATTAGGTGTAACAACCAATATCCTGGATTCTTTCAACTTCTTTATGGCTTGAATTATTTTGATTTTGCCTGCCAGATCCTCAAACATAGCCGAAGAAACAGACGGGTCACAGACATTTCTTCTGTCCAACTGGGCCGTTAAAATTCTTCCGCCTTTGTACTCAGGACCCCCTACTTTTATACTATTTTCTTTTTCCGTATAGTAAAGCTTGTAGGGTACATTCATCCATTCAAAAAGGTTATATACACATATTGTAGGTAATCCGGTAAATGCTAATTTATATTCTTTATTGCCTAAAGCGCCGACGATAAGCACTCCATCTAAACCTTCTATTGAAGCCTCTAATTCATCAAGAGCTGCCTTAAGGCTTGTATCGCGTTCCGTCAAGTCCCTTGCGATGAAATCTATTCCACCGCACTCGCTTTTTAATTTATGCAGTAATTCTTTATTTGTTGTAAGGCCTTTGGGTGTTCCTCCTGCGGGGCACGAACAACCCTGGTTAACAAACACAGTATATATTTGTGTATCTTCCCCTTTCTTGGCCTCAAGTAAACCGCTGCTTGCCAGCACCAGCAAGCACACTATAACGGCAGTTTTTCTAATACCCATTTTCTTTTCCCCTTTTCTGCAAGGCTTTAACTCACCCGCTGCTGGTATCAAAAGTCTCCAGCTTTTCTACAAATTCGGCGATTATCCATTCAGGAGTCGAGGCCCCTGCCGTAACGCCGGCTATATTTTTACCATAAAGTATTTTTTTATCAAGCTCATTCCAGTTTTGTAAATGAAACGTTTCACTGTTTTCTTTTTTGCAGAGGTCGGCCAGCTTGTGCGTATTGGCACTTTCCAGGCCGCCCAGAACGAACATTATATCCACTTGTTTGCACAATCGCACTGCGGACTGCTGCCTCTTCATCGCCTCCTGACACAACGTATTGATAACCTTCAATTCCTTAAAGCCGGTCCGTCCTATTGCTCCAAGCATCCTGCCGAAGTGCTCCGGGCTTTGCGTGGTCTGGCAGACAACGCCCAACAGGGCGTTTTCAGGCAATTTATGTAAATCCGATTCATTGCCAATAACAACCACATCCCTGACGCAGCCTACAACCGCCTGCACCTCAGGATGATTTGCATCGCCGATAACTACTACCTTGTAACCATCCCGTTCAAGCTCCTCGGCTATACGCTGTACTCTTTTAACTAATATGCAGGTGGCATCAA
>Ga0315534_1001022_pt1 | contig 19604 bp, 18 predicted proteins | sample SalMarSW160240MG_FD_203094 | JGI IMG/M metagenome (GOLD analysis project Ga0315534, IMG submission 203094) | Salt marsh sediment microbial communities from the Plum Island Ecosystem LTER, Massachusetts, United States - Salt Marsh Sediment SW1602-40 ... | reverse complement strand
CCCATCCGGAGAAAAGACCACAGAGGTTGGAGAAAGACCATCAAATGAAATTCTTTTGATGAACTCAGTTGATTGAATATCCCAAATGACAATCTCATTTTCATCCGGCAATGCAGCCGCGAGTAATTGATTATCCGGACTGAATACGAAATCTGCCGGATACGTATCCCTTTCGAGTTGATTGACGACCTGCAGCTCTTCAACTGTCCAGATATCGATCACACCCTCGTCTGTCGTAGCAAAATACTTGCCGTCGTTGGATATTACCACCTCTGAAATACCTGGGTACGCTTTTTCTTCGATCACATCACGTACTTCAGGATCATAAAACCAAAGCTCCCTCGGCGTGCTAACCAAAAGGGTTGGAGAATTGGGCAGGAAAGTAAATAACGCATCAAGCGCACCAGGTCCGGTGCGAACTCCTGTATGCAGGTTGTAAAATCCCATTCCCCATTCCCAAACCCAATAGACGACATGTTGCGCATCGTCTGAAATAGCCACATGGAGAACTTGACCTGGAAGATCATCGATGACCCTAGTCTCATGTGTTGTCAGGTTCCACAAACGCACACTAGCGTCTTCCGAACCGGACGCGATCCAAGTCCCATCTGTTGTCATGTCTATATCTGTGATGGCTCTCGAGTGGCCCTTAAGCGTCTGAAGTACGCCACCATCAGGTAGCCTACGGAGCCATATCTTGCTATCTTGAGAACCAATCGCCAGGAAATCACCTTTGGGATCAACCTCCATTTCCACAACGCCGCCCATATGATCACCTAGTGTGGCGACCCTCGAACCCGTATCGGCATCATGGAAGCGTACTGTGTAGCCACCGGATGCAAGAACATCCCCCGACGGGGAATAGAGTACATTTGGTCCAGCGTCAACGTCCATCCATAGCAATTTGCCAGATTCGACATCCCATTGAGTAAGTACACCAATGCCTAAAGCAACAGCCAACCGTTTACCATCTGGACTGAACGCCATTCCATCAATTATCCACTCTCCCACACCGCCACATCCACCAAGGGGTTCCGTGTAGTAAGACAAAACGGATCCCAAGGAATCCTCAAGATCGATCTTGCGATTGAGAGATTCCTGCTCAACATCCCAGATCAATATTTGCAAAGGTTCATAGGCCCCCATCGCAACCCACTTGGCGTTGCCTGAAATTGCAATGGTGTTTACAAAGCCCCAGGATTCATCGTCTCGCGTTTTGATCGTATAGATATTTTGAGCGTCGATATAGTCATAAATACCCACGTCCCCTGTTAGTGCCGCCATCTTTTTTCCATCCCTGGAATAGGCGAATTCATCCGCACCAAGAATGTGTTTAGAAAGAACTGTCCCAACTGCGGTTGAAATCACACCCGAGTTTGTGTACAGTTCATTGCCATCCGGTGAGAAAGCAAATCCACCCGACTCATATCCCGAAATTGAAAATTTGTGCTGACCTGAGTTCAAATCCCATAACGAGAGGAAACCATCTTTACCTCCAAATGCCAGAAAACGCAGGTCCTCAGAAATAATCACATCTCCTTCTCCCAGGCGCATTGGAACGTGCTGGAGCAACGTAAAATCACCCGTTTCATAGATGAAGACTCCATCTGAAGTCGCTACGGCAAAACGAAGGCCGGATTGAGCGTAGGCCATAGCCCGTATTTCACCTCTTCCCCATCGTGCAAGTTGAACCAACTGACTGATATTTTCAGGGGTAATGATTTTTAGAGATTGCGGAAAATCTGCAGTTCGAAAGGCCAGATATTCTGATTCGGGGAAGGGGGTAAACGTAGGAATACTCGTCTGTGTCGGAGTGTTTGTCCTTGTAGGTCTTGGTGTTTTGGATGTCGATGAACTTCGCTGTGATTCCGCAACTTCAGTAGATTCTGGTGCATTAGTTGAAACGACGCTGACTGAATCCTCCGGAATATGAGTTCCACTCTGACAAGCTTGAAGTAGAAGTAAAAGTGATAGAGATAATTTCGTGATTTTATATTTCAGCATCACCACGCCTCTCATGTTGAACAGAAGGAATCAGGTGCTCCACAAAATCGAACAGGAATCTGCACAGTAATCGCTAATCGGAGATCCCACGCAATACCTGTATCGCCTTTAACCTTCGTTCCCACGGCACGAAAAGGTGATCGTGATAGTACGCCGACACAGGGTTGACGCTGATGCCCGCTTCCGCCAGTGCGCCCATGATCGCGGCCAAGAAACCCACTGCGTTCAGCGACGAATGTACTTTCAGGGTGATGCAGGCCCAGACGGAGTCGTATGCCAGATCGAGATCGCGCGCCTGTTCCTCGATGAGGATCAGGCTGACGCCTTCGGCCTCGAAGAACGTCCCGAGCGGCTCGAAGGGCAGACGCGCGTACGTTTCCGAATCGACGCTGCAGAAAACGTAGGGGGAATCGTGCAGGAGAGGCTGCATGCGCTTCAGCAAAGTATCTAAATCTGTCTCCCCGGTCAATACACGGCCTCACTTCCGGGAATAGAATCGGGAGTATCCCGATCCGGCTTAATTTTACGATTTATTTCCAGGCTTTACTGCGCTAAATACCCCTATGAAGGTGTTCTTATATACACAGTCCACGTCCACAAAGCCGGCCTCGGCAAGCCACTCCAGTTGATCCGTGAGTAGGGCGTCCTGATCGTACACTTCCCGCCGGGCGATGCTCTGGCGAATCCGTTCCTCGCCTGCCCCTCTCGCCCGAACTGTTGCCAGCCAGTGCGACCAGTAGAACTCCTGCAGGTTCGGGGTCGGCCCCATCACTTGATCGACGTTGATGAACAGCCCACCTTCACGCAGCGCCGCATAGATTCTGGCGAAAAGGCTTTGCTTTTCCTCATGCGTGAGGTGATGAATGGACAGGCTGGAAACCACCAGGTCGAATTCCGCCTCGAAGTCGATCTTGCGATAGTCGTCCACAACGAATTGGAACTGCTCTATGTTGGGCTCGAAACGCCCGCGGGCCACAGCCAGCATCTCTACGGCCACATCGATCAGCGTGAATCTGGCCCGGGCATACTTGTCCAAGACGTGCTGCGAGAACAGACCTGTGCCCGCGCCCAGATCCAGTACGTCGATGCTTTCATCCATCCCAAAAGGGATTAAGTCCTTGGCAACAGTGAAGATGGCTTCATAGTCGGGCAAGGCGATCTTGATCCACTCATCGTAATAGGTTACTGAATCATCGAAGGCATCACCGATCGTCACGAACGGCCTCCAAGATTGAAATCACAACATCAAACCGCGATCTTCACGGGTACACAGCGTAGGACTATCACTCGGATGATCGTCTGAGTCATGCGTGTGGAAGTTCGCCAATTCTTACACAATGCGATCCACCTGTAAAGATTTACGCCAATCGCGAACTCTATGGGGACACAGAAAATGCGATATGCATTGACAGCATGTCGGATTCATGTCATAATCCCCTCGTACACATACCGTACGTTCAGTATGAATGATGACATGACAGACATGGCTGAAGCGAAAACCCAGAAGCAATTGCAGAGCGAACACACCCGCCGGCGCATCATCCAGGCGGCTGCGGAACTTTTCGTGCACAAGGGCTTCAACGGCACCTCGATCTCCGATCTGGCCGAAGCGGTCGATCTGACCAAGGGCGCCATCTATCACCACTTCGAAAACAAAGACGCCATTTTCTTCGCCGTGGTGGACATGGTGCGCCTCGATTGGAACCGGGCCGTGGTGCGAGACGTGATGAAGGCCAAACACGCACTGGATCGGATTTCTGTGCTGCTCGACAACCACACCCGCGTGGTGCGCGAAAATCCGACGCTCTGCCTGGTGATGGCCAGCCTGGTCACGGACACCGACCTGGACGATAAATCCGATTTCGCCGTCGCACTGGTGCAGGTCTACGAGGAATTGACGGCTTTCATCGAGAGCATCGTAAAAAAGGGGCAAAGCGCCGGCGAGGTTCGCTGCGATCTAGACGCACGTATGGTGGCGCTCAATGTGGTGGGCATGATGCGGGCAACTTGCTGCCGTATGCTCAAGCGCTTGAGTGCCGACGATGTCGGCCGCATGGGGACATTGCGCCAGGTGTTCGTAGATGGTCTGCGACCCTAAGGATTTTTTTTCGTATTAATACATACCGAACGTTAGGTATGGACGATCAATGAAGATCGTTACCTTTCATAGGAATTTTCCATGCATACAAATGGATGAGGTTAGCAGGAACAAACACAGTGAACCAAATTCAATCAAGCTACCTACCCACCTATGACGGCTGCTTCGTGTGCGGCCAATCGCACCCCCGCGGCTTGCGTATACGCTTCTTCACCGGCGACTTCGGCCAAGTTTGCGCACGCTTCACGCCGGACAACACCCTCAGCGGGTACAAGAATGTCGTGCACGGGGGTGTGATCAGCGCCCTGTTGGACGAACTTCTGGGTTGGCCGATCGCCTTACAGACCGGGCGGATGTGCATGACCGGAGAACTCACCGTCCGCTACCTGAAACCCATGCAGGCGGAAGCCGCCTACCTCGCCGCTGCCGATCCGGGCTGCGATCGAGGGAAATATTGGACCGGCAGCGGCGAAATCTGCGACGATCAGGGCGTGGTCCACGCCAAAGCCCGAGGCAAGTACTTCCTGCTTTCCGCAGAAGAGACGGCGAAAATCGCCCAGGAACTCCGATATCAACCGGGTGATCCGCCCGTGTTCCACTACCACCACCGAGAGAAACTTCCCGGTCCGCTGTGTGCTGCAAACTATGCGAGCGCAACGCTGCAGCATGTCCATAAAGGATGAACAACATGATCCACGAACGAATATTCGAAATCGCCAGAGACGAAAACGTCGCGGTAATCGGGTTTGGGTCCGCTTCAGCCCTGGCCGATGAGCCGGCCGGCTATCGTCCTGAAGACCTACTACCAAATGTCCGCAGCATGATCTGCTTCGGCATCCCTGTCCCGCGTGCCGTATATCAAGCAGCGGATCACGCTGCGGACTTCGTCTGCCGCACACAAAGCTTGCACTATCGCCGGCTGGATGCCCTCGCCCTCCGCATTTCGACACTGCTAGAGGAAAACGGAGAGCAGGCGCTGCCCATATTTGGATGCGCGCCGATGGCGATCAACCAGAATCGCGACGTGGCAGGCTACGTTAACCAGATTCGTATGGCAGAGGCGACGGGGATCGGTGTGATTGGCCGCAACGGCTTATTGCTTCATCCTGGCTATGGTGCCAGATTGATGTTGGGGAGTGTTCTTACCAGCGCCGCTCTGCACAAGATGCGCTATCCTGAGGTTGACTTGCCGGCTTGCCCACCGAATTGCCGTATATGCATAGACGCTTGTCCGGTGAATGCGATCTCACCGGAAGAAAAGCGAGTAGAGATCATGCGCTGTTTGAGTCACACGGCCTACCTTCCCTTGCTGCCCAAGATCAAGTTCTTCTGGCTGCGGCAGTTTAAACCCACGGCTGCAGCGCGGCTAATGAACCTGACGGCCCTGGACGAGCACACGCTGCATCGTTGCTCGCGATGCGTAACGCTTTGCCCCTACAGTGATTTCGTGAAAGCGTAGCGGAATATCGCTCGCATGGATTGCGTTACGGCTGGTATCCCTGTTCGAACGACGTATACAAGTATGGGCACTGGTTGAGGTAGCTTTGCGATACCTCATTTGAGAACGACCAGTTCTCGTCGGTCCAGCCCATGATTTCCTTGCAGGACGGCGTAGCGTAATGATCGTCGCTCGTACCCGTTCCGAAGGGGTGTAGGAATTCGTGCACGATTCCAGCAGCGGTGAAGAATGTCGGCGTGGATGCGTACAGATCATCCACCTGCGCGGAACACATGGAATACCCATACTTCTCCACGCAGGGTATCCCTGGCTGGTTGCGACATTCCCCGCCGATGGAAACATCGCTGACGACCTCCTCTCCGCCGCCATAGCCACATATCCCAAACCGGTGACTCCAATGCATCACTGCAAGATAGACGTGCCGGTCTCCGGCTACTGGGGAAACGAAGTCATTGCGGTAGTTTCCCGGCCCGGCGATCCAGCCCGAGTAACCGCCATAATGACGGGCCATGTCGTTATCCCCGTAGGAGTAGATCACAAGACCATTGGGGATCTGCGGCGCCATGGAGTCGAGGTAGGTGAAAGCCATCTCGTGGATCGTCCCACTCGGTTCCATTTCCCGATAATCGGTCAGCTCGAACACGAATCCGGTCCTCTCTTGTAATATCTGAGAAGATTCTTGCAGAATGGCTTCCGCCGTTTCACGCACAACCGGCTCGGAACTCAGGTCCACCAGGATAGCCACTTTAAATACACCGCGGGGTTCACCGAGGGATACTTCAGAGGTGGAAGTTGGTCCGGATCTGGATGGCGTGTTCGTTACTCGAAGCGGTGAAATCTCCGGACTTGTTCCCGGCGTAAGCGTGGGAGCAAGCGTATTACCATATCCAGGCCAATTGCAGGCTAATGCAGCCAAAACGAGCAGCCCCAACGAGGCGAAGCTTATTCGACGCACCGCAGCCCTCCAGACTCCCCTGATCGCAAATCCTCGCTTCCAACTTCATCCGAACTGACGTCTATCCAGGTTTGGGTGCTGTAGCAAGAAATACGTCTATCTGTGAAATCATAGTGCGGCGATCTGTACCCGGTCACGCTTCACTCGTCGGTAAATACGGCATGGCGGGGCCATCCAACCCCAGCAATTCAGCCAGCGCCGCCTGCATCGCTGTACGATCATCCCAAGGATATTCGACATCTCCGAAACACATCGACTGTTCGTGCCCCTTACCGCAGGCGATCACCATATCCCCGGGCCGTGCTTCTCGCACTGCAAAACGCAGCGCCTCGCCTCGATCCGGTTGGCGCCAGAACGTCTCCCCTTCGACTCCGCCTTTGGCACGCGCGCCCTGTGCCATTTCCGCCAAAATGCCGTCCAACGATTCCGTGCGCGGGTCTTCCGCCGTCATGATGGTAAGATCGGCAAGCTCGGCGGAGACTTCTGCCATCATACGCCGCTTCTCCCGATCGCGTAAGCCGGCCGAGCCAAATACGGCGATCACCCTCCCCTGGGTGATTTCTCGTGCCGTCTCCAGCGCCTTGCGCAGAGCGTTGGGCGTGTGGGCGAAATCTACGATGGCATCGAACAGCTGGCCCAGATCGATGCGCTGCATGCGCCCCGGCACGCGTTGGAGTTGGGCGAGTCCTTCCGCAGCCACAGCCGGTTTTATCCCCAAGGCTTCGACGGCGACGGTCAGGGCAGCCAGACAATTCGGGACGTTATAACGCCCGATCAGTTCGCTCTCGATCTTTAGTTCGAAATCAGCGCCGCACGCCGTGAAATGCAGTTTCCCACTGCGGCATTCGATGTCCTTTGCATAAACATCGGCATTCTCTCGAAACCCATAGGTCAGGCAGCGCGCCTGCGTGACTTCGCGCAGGAAATCATAGGCAGAATCATCACGGTTGAGCACCGCCGTTTTTTCGGGTCCGAATGATTTCTTGGCATCCTGCAATCCCTGGGTGAACAGCCTGCTTTTTGCCTGCCGGTACGCCTCATACGAGCCGTGATAATCGAGATGTTCGTGGGTGATGTTGGTGACGGCCGCAACGTCGAACTCACATGCCCCGACCCGCTGCTGTGCCAGACCGTGGGAAGTGGCCTCCAAGACGCAGTGCGTGATCCCTTCGGCAACCATCTGCGCCAGATAACCTTGAACTTCGAGCGCGTCCGGCGTAGTCACGTGCAATCCCGTATCCAAAGTCTGAGTACCGATCACCACGTTGAGCGTCGTGAGCAAACCGGCCGCGCAGCCGGCAGTGCGCAGAATCTGGTAGATCAAACTGGCCGTCGTCGTCTTGCCGTCCGTGCCTGTGACTCCGATGAGGACTAATTTACGCGAGGGATGGTCGTGCCAGGCGGAGGCGATCTGCGCCCAGGCGAGGCGTGAATCGGGAACCCAAAAATAAGGGATGTCCAATCCGGGATCGGCTTTCTCGCCAACGGCGGCAACCGCCCCTCTCCTTTCGGCATCGGCCAGATAGTCATGTCCATCGCTGTCGCTTCCGCGCAGGGCGACGAACAGGGCGCCTGCTTGTACGGAACGCGAATCGGCGGTCAGCTTCGTGATCTCAAAATCCGGCTGACCACCGAGTTCGATTCCTTCTACAGTACGCAGAATATGAAGTAAACGCATCGCAGGAAATCACACGGTTAGCGCGCGGTGTTCCATCGCAACACAGACGCAAACCTATGTGATCGATTATTCGAGGGATTGGCGCAGGTTTTCCAGCTTTCCGGCAACCGAACCGTCCAATACCTTGTCGCCCACGCGTATCACCAGGCCGCCCAAGATATCCGTTTCCACGTGGAAACTAACCGTCGCACTTCCACCCAGTTTACTCAGCACCTCGCCTTTCACGAGTTCCTCTTCCTTCTCCGTCAGCGGCAAGGCGCTGGTAACTTCAGCGCTTGTGCCGCTGAGTTTCTCATTTTCGAGCAGCACAACTTTGCCGTCGCGCACTCCGCTGAAAAAATCATCGATCAAGGCATGCTGACGTTTTTCGTCAAGCGCCTCGCCAATGACCTTCTGAGCTGCTGCAATCGCCAAAGCTGCCACCTGCCCGCGCAAATCGCGCAGCGCCTGGATTTTCGCTTGTTCGCTCTCCTCTTTGGCGACCTCACGGATGTGCATCGATTGGCGTTCGGCCTCGTTTTTAATATCGATGGCGGTAGTACCCGCACGCTCGCTGGCTTCACGTACGATCTTCGCCGCTTCCTGACGGGCTTTGTCGAGAATCGCTTCCGCCTCTTCTTCGGCGTTGGCGCGAGCTTCCGCTGCTTCACGTGCGTCCTGCAGGCCCTGTTCCACCGTGGCGCGGCGGCGTTCCAGCAAATTAACGATGGGTATAAACACCCATTTCCGCAGCACGACGAACAGGATCAAGAAGTTGAAGACCTGGACGAGCAAGTAGCCAAGGTTTATACCTAATGCTTTCAAGGGAATCCTCCTACCAAGGATCGATCCATGCGGTCCATTATCCTACGAAGAGGATGAGCAAAGCGACGACCAAAGAGTAGATCGCCACGGCCTCTGCGAATGCGATTCCAAGAACCATGTTCGTTTGGATCATGCCGGAAGCGTCGGGGTTGCGGCCCATCGCCTGTAAAGCCCCACTACCAACGACGCCGATCCCGAGACCGGCACCGATCATACCCAGGGTAGCGAGTCCGGCACCAATGAGTTTTCCAAGAATGCGGGCGGATTCATAATCCATTTGCGCTGCCCTCCTTTTTCAATTTTTCGAGTTTAAGCCCCTTCATGGGCTTCATCGCCGTGTCCAGCGGTTGCCTGTGCCATGAAGATCATGGCCAGCATACCGAATACGATTGCTTGAATCAAACCAACGCCGAATTCCAGAAAGAGAAATATTGTTTGCGCAAATACCGGAACCAGGCTGCCGATCACAAAAAGCAGGATGGATCCGGCGAAAATATTGCCGAACAAACGGAAGGAAAACGAGATGACGCGCGAGACCTCGCTGATGATTTCCAGGAAACCTACGGCGAAGTCGATGACGCCGAAAATAGGTTTGCTGAAAATGGGTTTGACGTTGATAAACTTCGTGAAATACGACAAGCCCAAAGCCTTTATCCCATAGAACTGCACCATGACCACGACGATCAAGGCAAGCGCCACGGTGAAGTTCAAGTCCGTCGATACAACCCGGACAAATGGGACGATCGAATACGAATCGTGAGTCGATTCAGAGACAGCCTGCGCATTTTCCTTCACGATGGTGACGATCGATAAATTCCCAAGCTGTCCGAGTTCTTGAATGGGATAACCTTCATGTTCCACACTGTGAACCTGCCCGATGCTGTCAACACCGGGGATCAATTCCATCCAGTTTGCCAGGAGAACGATGAGGACGATACTTGCCATCCAGGGAAAAAACTGCTTGGCCCATTTGCCCGCCGTCGATTCTGCCAGTCCGTACAGCGCTTCCAGGACGGTCTGAATCGCACCGACGACTCCCCTGAACACCAGCTCTCCGCTGCGGATTGCACGATTGACGGCAAAAGCCAGCAGAAGCAAGATGAGATCGACGATCAGCGTGGCAACGATTGTGTTTGTGAGGTAAATCTCACCGACAAAAGGCAGCGTGATGGGACCAGCTAACTCCTCAGCCGGTAATTGAACGTGCGGCAGGATCGGTGAATATGCACGCGCGGCGAACACGCCCAAAACGATAAACAGGAAGACAAACCAGCGGTTGATACCCCATCGCCACTTACGGGTTTCCTCCACGCATAACCTCCTCGTGTTCAGTATCCTGAGACTCAGTTTGCGGACCGAGACCAGCGGTACTGTGCAGCACCACTCGGTAGATCAAGAACATCGTTAAAGGGAAACTTACCAGTACCAAAATGATCGTGATGATCGGCTGTGTGTTGAAATGCAAATCGATCAACAAGCCGATAACGATTGGGATGATGACCAGAAAGAGGGTTAGACATCCAACTTTCCCGAATACACCGATAAGTGCTTGTGAGAATCCCAATTGGTTTTGCGCTTTATCGGGCGGATTACCGTTTTGGGCCATCGTTAGAGAATTCTATCACAAGCATTTTTTAGGGTCAAACTAGAGTACTCTTGTCCGATTAGAACAGTGTTTTTGCTGCTTCCACCGCAAGATTCAACCACGGACCACTGATGGTTCCGATTCCAACAATCGCTGTTGAGCAGAGAATCAACGTTACAGCGAAAGGCCGAGGCACATCGATAGCGACGTGGTCGTCATCGGAACGATAGAGATAAACCACCTTGAGAATCGTCATGTAGTAGTAAAGTCCGATAATGGCATTCAACACAGCGACGATGGCCAGCCAAATCCAACCGCTTTGCACCGCCGCGGCGAAAACGTAGAACTTGGCCACGAAACCAACGAGCGGCGGCATGCCGGCCAGGGACAGCAAGGCCAGCATGAGTGCCAACGCCAAACCCGGCGAGCGGCGGCTCAAACCGGCGTAATCCGCGATTTGTTCGGAACCCGCCGTTCGGGCGAACAGGATGACGATCGTAAAGACGGCCAAGTTGGTGACCACATAACCCACCAGGTAGAACACCAGACTGGCTGCGCCGAAACTGCTCAAGGCGACCAACCCGATCATTGCATAGCCGGCATGCGCGATCGATGAGTAAGCCAAGAGGCGCTTGATGTTCTTTTGAGAGATGGCCAGCAAATTGCCGATCGTCATCGTTGCTGCGGCCAGAATCGCCAGCAGCGTGGTCCAATACGATTCGATCGACGGAAATGTCGCCAGCATGACGCGCAGCAGCACGGCAAATCCCGCCGCTTTCGACGCCGTTGAGATAAAAGCAGTGATCGGCGTCGGTGCACCTTCGTAGACGTCCGGACTCCAGAAATGAAAAGGAACGACGGAGACTTTAAACCCGAAACCAACCAGAACCAGAAGCGCCATGCCGAGTAGGACCCAAGGAGAGAAGGCGCCCACCCGGATCATAGCCGCCAGGCGGTAGATGTTGGTCTCCCCTGTGAAACCATACAGCAAACTAAAACCATACAGCATCACGGCCGAGGTCAGGGCACCGAACAGGAAATATTTGAGCCCGGCTTCGGTGGATTTATCATCCGCCTTCATGAAACCTGCCAAAATGTAGAGCGGGATGGAGGTGGTCTCAATCGCAAGCAATAGCATCATCAAATCCGAAGACGTGGCCATCAAACACATGCCGAACGTAGCCACGAGTAGCAAGGCGAAATACTCCCCTCGTGCGGCCAGATGATTCAGGTCCAGACTGAGGATGCTGGTTACAGCCGCGGCAAAGATGAACACCAGCTTGAACGTGAATCCGGTCCAATCATGACGCAGCATTCCCCCAAAGATCAGCATGGGGTCTCCGCCGATTTCCGGCCGGCTGAGCAGCACTGTTGCGATAAATGTAAGCAGCAAGCCAACCGCGCTCACCCACCCGAGCAGTTGGCGGCGTCCTCGCCGCCAGAAAATATCCAGGGCCAGAATCAAACCGGCCAGGACGAGAAGCAGAATCTCTGGGAGAACGACGAGAATGTGAGAAGATTCAAACTCCGCAAAAGCCACCTATGCACCTCCGAAAAGCGCCAGGACGGCGTTTGCACCGGATTCGACCAGCGGCGCCATTATCGTCGGATATACGCCGATGAGGATCAAGATGCCGGCCAGAAGGACCAAGGCTAGGCGATCGAAATTGTTGATGCCCGAAATGTGTCCCTCGAACTCCTCGGGGATCTTCCCGAAGAACACCCGACCGATGATGCGCATGATGTAGGAAGCCGTGATGACGATGCCCAGGGCGGCGATGATGGCGACGATGGGCTGCCGCTGCCACAATCCCATAAAGATCGGAAATTCGGCGATGAAACCGGAGAAGCCCGGCATGCCCATAGATACCAGACCGCCCACGATAAAAGCCACTGCGACCAAAGGCATCACCTTCGAAAATCCGCCCAGCTTGGGAATCTCGCGTGTATGCGCACGATCATACACCATACCCACGACAGCAAAGAAAAGCGCCGTCATTACACCGTGAGAGAACATCTGCAGCCCGGCACCCGTAAGGCCGTTTAAGTTGAGCGTGGCAAAGCCCAGCATCACCAGTCCCATGTGTGAGACGGACGAAAATCCGATGACGTACTTAAAATCTCGCTGTACCATGGCGATGAACGCGCCATATACCACGTTGATCGTCGCCAAAACGAGGATCAAGGGAGCCCACATCTTGGCGCCTTCCGGCATGAGCATGATTCCCACACGCAAGGCGGCGAAAGCACCCAGCTTCATCAGCACACCAGCGTGGAACATCGAGACCGCGGTGGGTGCGGCGACGTGTCCATCAGGAGACCAATTGTGGACCGGGAAAATGCCCCCCAGGACGGCAAATCCAAAGAAGACGAAGGGAAACCAGAAACGCTGGAAGGCCGTCGAGAATCCCGCATCTTGCAAGGCGATCATGTCGAACGTCTGCATGTCGGCGGTGAAATACATCGCCAAAGCACCGACGAGGGCGATTACGGAACCGATAAAAAGGTACAGCGTGAGTTTCATCGCCGCGTATTCGCGCGTAACCTTCCAACCCCAAATGGCGATCAAGAGATACATGGGAAAGACGGCGATCTCATAGAAGAAGAACAATTGGAAAAGGTCGAGCGAGATAAAAACACCGAAAACACCCGTCGCCAGAATGAAGAGAAAGGCAAAAAATTCCCGCGGCCGATCGTCGACGCCCCAGGAGATCAACACCCCGGTGAAAATGACGACGCCGGTGAGTAGAACGAGAGGCAGATTCATGCCATCCACGCCAACGTGGTAGGAAATGCCGAGCGCTCCGATCCATGGAAACGGACCCTCCACGAATTGGTATCCACCAGCTGCTTGATCGTAGGAGAAGTAAGCCACCACGGAGAGCGAAAAACAGGCTGCCGCAGCAGTCAGCGCGACCCAGCGAATGAGATTCTTGCGTTCACCGGGGAGCAGCAGCAGAATCATCGCCGTCCCGACAGGAATGAAGCTAATCACGCTCAGGATTGGAAAATTCATAACCTACTCTCTGGCTTGCGTGAATCACACCAAAGATCAGGACGGAAATTCCGAACATCGCAATCGTGAATCCCGATCATTAATCCTTATCCTCGATCACCCGAAGAGACGTAGAACCGTGTTATTGATGACACCCAAGATCCAGCTCGGCCATACACCGATCAACAACATGAGCAGCATGAGCGGTGCGATGGCCAGGATTTCGCGCCGGTTAATTTCGATTGGATGACCCACCCACTTCTCATTCAGCGGACCGTGAAGCACTTTCTTGATCCCTTTTAGAATGTACGCACCGGAGATCAACAGCCCGATCATCGAAAGCGCCGTGTACAAAGTCAGGATCGGCCAGCTGCCTCGCACGACGAGAAATTCGGAAACGAAACCATTCAGTCCCGGCAAACCCAATGAAGCCATAGCCGTGAAAATTAATATTCCGCCGTACACAGGCGCCAGTGGGAAGAGCCCACCGTACGAGTCCAAATCGCGCGTGTGCGTCCTTTCATAGATCACACCCACGAGCAGGAACATCCCCGCCGCTGAAAGCCCGTGATTGAACATCTGCAAGACAGCACCGTCGAGTGCGATGACGGCATCCTGGCTGCCATCCTGCACGAAAGCCGCGGCGGCGATTCCCAGCACGACGAAACCCATGTGGTTCACCGACGAATACGCCACCAGACGCTTGAAATCATTCTGGCCCCAGGAAGCAAATGCGCCGAAAACGATCGCCAATGTGCCCAGCAGTCCCAGGACGCCGGCAAATTGTTTCGCCTCGACAGGATACAACGGCAACACCAAGCGCAGGAACCCGTAAGCGCCCAGCTTGAGCAGCACACCGGCCAGAATCATCGAACCACCGGTGGGAGCTTCCGTGTGAGCATCCGGAAGCCAGGTGTGGAACGGCCAAATCGGAACTTTGATGGCAAAGGCAATCACGAACGCCCAGAAGGCAATGGTTTTAACCGTGCTCATGGGAAGCGTGATCGGCAAACCCAGCAGCTGTAAGGGCTGATCGAGCGCAGTCCATTTGGCGGCAATCTCGAGCAGATCGAAAGTCCCGGCGGTCACGCCGATCAACTGAATGGCCAACAACAAACCGAGCGATCCGGCCATGGTGTAAATCAAGAACTTGAAGGAGGCATATTCCCGATTGGCGCTGCCCCACTGGTTGATCAAGAAATACATGGGGATTAAGCCAACCTCCCAAAAGACAAAAAAGAGCAGCAGATCGAGGGAGAGGAACACACCCAGCATGCCCGTTTCGAGGAGCAGAAAGAGTGCCATAAACGTGCGCACGCGATCAGCCACATTCCAGGAAATCAACAGCGCAAGCGGGGTGAGCAGCGTGGTGAGCAGCACCATCGAAACGGAAATGCCGTCTACGCCTAAGAAGTAGTGCGATCCGATGGCTTCGTACCACACAGCACGTTCGACGAATTGAAATCCCGAAGCCGAAGAATCATAGGCAAACCACAGCCAGACAGCCAAACCCAACGGAATCAAGCTGGCCAGAGTCGCCGCCCAGCGAATCAACTTCACCCGAGTGTGCGGCAGCAGCAAAATCAACGGCGCCGCGACTGTCGGCGAGAAGAGGATCAATGAAAGCAAATGATCTTGGATGAAATCCATTCCGGGTCGTCTCCCGCACGCCAGCTCATGGCTGGAAGAAAATCACATAAGACAACAACAGACCGGTGAACAACAAACCAACGACGAGGTACTCCTGCACGCGACCGGTCTGGATTACACGAAAACGGCTTCCGGCGCGTTTCACACCTTCCCCAACTGCATCACCGAAACCATTGACGATAGGCAAGTCGATGGCGTTGCGCAGGAAAGATCCGATTCGCAAGGCGGTTCGGCCTACGCCGTGCAAGATGCCATCGATCAGACCCCGATCGATCCAGCGGTAAATAAAGGTTTCCGCAAACCAGTAAGCCGGCCGGACGAAGAGAAAATCGTACAGCTCGTCGAAATAGTATTTATTCTGCAGCAATCGGTAAATCGGTCCCAGGGGCCGCGTTAGCGGATCCGCAGCGCCGGCAGGCACGCGCCGATAGACCAGCCAACCCAGGAACAATCCCGTCAGCGCAACGCCCACCGAGGTCAGCAGCGGTACGGCGGTGAAGGACAGCACATGTGGGTGTTCCAGCAGCGTGCCGCCGACAAACTCGTGGAACCAATTCGGCAGTAAGCCCCCGAGCACGGGAAATCCCTCCGGAATCCCGACCCAACCAGCAGCGACGGCGAATACCGCCAGCACGAGCAGCGGCGCCGTCATCGACCATACCGATTCATGCGCCTGTTCGGCCGCCGCGCTGCGCGGCTTTCCCAAGAAGGTCAGTGTGATTTGGCGCATGGTATAGAACGCAGTGAGAAAGGCTGCCAGCGCCAGGACGATAAAAACCGCGTGATGGTCGTTGGCGAAGGCATCCGCCAGGATCTCGTCCTTCGACCAGAAACCTGCCGTAAGCACCGGGAAACCGGAGAGGGCAAGGCCGCCGATCAGGAAGGTCCAGAAGGTCCGCGGCATTTTCAGGCGCAGGCCGCCCATGTTAAACATGTCCTGTGCGTCGACGTGTTTGTGGGATGCATGCACGCCGTGTTCCATGCCGTGGATGACCGATCCGGAGCCCAAAAACAGCAGCGCCTTGAAAAATGCGTGCGTGATCAGATGGAAGGCACCGGCAATGTATGCGCCAATGCCTACGGCTGCTACCATGTAGCCCAATTGAGAGATCGTCGAATACGCCAGGACACGTTTAATGTCATTCTGCGCCAGCGCTATCGTTGCCGCGAACAGCGCCGTGAAAGCGCCGATGAAGGCGACCGTTGAAAGTGTCGGGGTCAGCGGCAGGCCCTCATGCCAGCCGGCGGTCAGCAGTGGGAAGAAACGCAGCACCAGGTAGACACCGGCCGACACCATCGTCGCGGCGTGGATCATTGCGGAAACCGGCGTGGGACCTTCCATGGCATCCGGCAGCCAGACGTGCAGCGGCCATTGTGCGGATTTGCCGACGGTGCCCATGAACAGCAACAAACCGATCAATCCGGCCGTCGAGAATCCGGCGATCACGGAAGGGGTTTCTGCCAGGGTGTGCAGCACTTCTTCGTTGTAGAGAATTTGACGGAAATTGAGCGTCCCTGTTTCGCTGTAGAGATACGCCAACCCGAGCAGCATAAAGACGTCGCCGACCCTCGTCGTGATGAAAGCCTTGATCATCGCCCGTTTGGCTGAATCTTTGCCGTACCAGAAACCGATCAGCAAGTACGAACAGAGCCCCATGATCTCCCAGCCGATAAACAGCAGCAGCAAGTTGTCCGAGACCACCAGGGTCAACATGCCGAAGGCGAAGAGCGAGATAAAAGCGAAAAAGCGCGCGTACATGGGGTCGATGCCGCCGGCCTTCGGCGGCAGACCTACTCGATCGTCGGGATCCCGCTTTTTCCCGAAATTGTGGTAGCCGATGCTGTAGACGAAAATGGCCAGGCAGGTCCAGGCGACGAAGAACAGCGCCACCGCAGATAGCGGGTCGATCAGCACGCCGATGTTGAAGTACGTTTCACCGGTTTGCAGCCAGGCGATCGAAGAAGCGAAAGGATGCTGGCCGAGATGTTCGCTGCTGATCGCCATCCCGAAGACGACCATTGCCAACCCCCACGAAAGCAGCATGGCGCCAACGGCAAGCATGTGGCTGAGGCGATTGTTGCGATTGGCCCACAGCACAATCAGAAAGAAGGCCAGGATCGGGGGGAGTGGAATGAGCCACGTCAAGATTTCTGGTTGCATCGTAACCCGCCTACCACTTCATCATGTTGATTTCGTCGACTGCGATCGTCGTACGGCGCCGGTAGATGGAAATGATCAACGCCAAGCCGACGGCGGCCTCGGCCGCGGCGACGGCGAACACGATCAGCGTAAATACCTGACCACGGATAGCCAACGTTCCGTAACGCCAAAAAGCGACGAGGTTGACATTCGTGGCGTTCAGCATCAACTCGATGCCCATTAAGATCGCCAGCGCATTGCGCCGCGCCAGGGCGCCGTATAAACCGACACAAAATAAAATCGCAGCGAAGATTATGTACCAGGACAACGGGATCATGTCTCGCGCTCCTCCTCAGAAGCAGAGTCCCGCGGCCAGGCGATCATGATCGAACCGATGAGGGCAGCAAGCAGCAGAACCGAAGCAACCTCAAACGGTAATATGAAACGGTTGACATCCACGAGGGAAACCCCAAGATCATCCAGCAAGGTCTCGGCGTCTGCTTCGAGCGTGGGTGCCTGCGACTGCAGCGCCGGCATTTGGTTGAAAAGCGCCAGTAAACCCACGCACAGGACGACGGCGGTCAACAATGCCAACCACCAATTTCGGTTGACCTGTATCTTCGTTGCACCCATGGCGCGCTGCGTCAGCATGACGACGATGATGATGAGAATGGCGATTGCATCGATGTATACGGCGACCTGCACGACGGCCAAAAAGCCGGCATTCAAGAGCACGAACAGCACGGCGATACCGGCCAGGACGACGATTAGCCACAGGGCAGCGTGCACCAAACGTTTGCTCAGAACTACCATCAGCGCCGCAAACAGGGCGCCTGCTGCAACCAGCAGAAATACCAGTTGAACGATTGTCATTAAACGCTCACTCTCATGATTGCGTCTGCGTATTTGCGGCCGGAAGATCGGACCCGCGAAGCGCTAAACCTTCCTGTTCACGCCGTCTGGCACGTGCGTAGCTGCGCAGCGCAGTAAGCACGATCAGGAACAAAAATACATTGCTGCCCAGATGCAAGACGATCCGATTGAGCGAGAATTCCGTAGCTATTTTCTCCGCTATAGCCGTAAACACCAAACCGGTCAGCGCGACCGGCGTAAAGAGTTTCCAATTGAGGCTGTTCATCTGGTCGATGCGGATGCGGGGAAACGATCCCCGAATCCAGATAACGACAAAGTAAACCCCTGCGGTTTTGATGAAGAAGTAAAGCAAACCCAGCAACGGATATTCAATGGCGCCCGGTCCTTGCCATCCACCCAAAAACAGGGTCGCTGTCAGCGCAGAGATGGTGAAAGCGTGCAGGAACTCGGCCACGAAAAACATGCCGAAGCGCAGCCCGGAATATTCGATATTGAATCCGGCGACGATCTCCGATTCCGCTTCCAACAAGTCGAACGGGGCGCGACCCACTTCGGCGATCGAGCTGACGAAAAAAATCAGGGCAGCGAACGGCGCCAGCAATATAAACCAATAGGAGTGCTGCGCTTCCGTGATTTGCACCATGCCCATCGATCCGGCGAGCAGCACGGGTACGAGCAGCGCCATCACCATCGGCACGGCATAAGACAGCATTTGCGCGACCGTTCGGAAAGCGCCCAACAAGGCGTATTTATTGTTGGACGACATCCCCGCCAACATGATTCCCAGTGTGCCCACTGCGCCAATCGAAACGACGTAAAGCACACCCACGTTGATATCCGAGCCGGTCAAACGCGGCGCCAGCGGAATGACCGCCCAGACGCCCACTACCGACATGACCGTCAGCAGCGGTGCCAAATTGTAGGGTACGATGTCGGCGCCTGTGGGGGTGATCAATTCTTTGGTTACGAGTTTGAGGGCATCTGCGAAAGTTTGAAAAATACCGTAGGGACCGACACGGTTCGGCCCAAGACGATCCTGAATTCGAGCGACGATCTTCCGCTCCGCCCAGATGAGAAAGAAGGTGGCAACCAGGGTGATGGTGCCCAGCACAAATGCACCCAGCACATTTTGTACGAAGGTGACAGCATCCGGTGCCAAGCCGAGATTTTCCAGCAGCCCACGAAACCATTCACCAAACCAACCGAATGGATCGTTTAGATCAAATGGCATGCCTCACTCCTACGCATTCAAACCAGGGTGACTCACCAACGCATTAAAAATTTCGAGTCACAGATCACATGCAAAACGAAATGGCTGATGTGTTGCTACCATCAGCCACCATCCGATCGCCGCGGATCTTAG